>Ga0209188_1001446_pt1 | contig 19037 bp, 18 predicted proteins | sample C_130625_EF_Meta_FD_187307 | JGI IMG/M metagenome (GOLD analysis project Ga0209188, IMG submission 187307) | Freshwater microbial communities from Lake Croche, Canada to study carbon cycling - C_130625_EF_MetaG (SPAdes) (version 2) | ecosystem: Environmental > Aquatic > Freshwater > Lake... | reverse complement strand
CCCATAACCCCCATCCTATGGGATAATCCAAGTTTCCCCCATAACCCCCATCCTATGGGATAATCCAAGTTTCCCCTTAACCCCCATCCTAATGTGGGTGAAACCAATGTAACATCCGTTTTCGAAATTTCTCCTAAGTGTCTTTACAGGGTTTTATGATTGCGGAATGCCGATATTCGAATTCTCCTAATTTACATAAATTGTATTTTACTTGGATCTACTGAAATGAATTCTGTAGTTCGATCTAAAACACTACATCCTAAAATAAATTCTAATTCGTCTTGTACATTTTTACAAGCAATCAATCCCAAGACATATTCAACTTGATTGCGAACATGTAAAATTTTATATAAATGACTATATCGTTTCAAAGCAAAAGTTTGACTATCTAATACAACAAATAAATGATAATAATAACGACGATCTTCATGACTGACTAAATGACAAACAAACCATATTTCATCACCTACTACAACTCCATTGGTCGATCCTCGAACATCTTGAAATAATCCTGGTAATCCTTCTGTTTGAGCATGAGTCAATACAAAATTTTCATCATTCCATTCCCCAATTATTAATGGATACCATTTATAAACCATTTTTATTTTGTTTTGAAAAGGAAACATGACCCAATTCTTTTCAATTGTTTGACCATGTGGTGAATCCAATAACACACAATGACTTTTTTGTTGATAAATATCTATAATTCCATGCTCTACTTTAAAATGACCTTGTACTACTCCACGATTACCATTATAATACAAAACACCATTTTTAGATAATAAACGCACATCTTCAATACCTTTGTAAATATTATCATGTGATTTTTCATATTCCCATTCAATGGAAGTATCGTTGTATAAATTGTACAAGACATTACGAGTAATAATGTAATCTTTGTTCACATATTTACCTTGATCATCAATAGAATAATTCACATAACGAATATTTACCCAAAGTTGATTTTGATGCAAAACAATAGAAGGTGTACTGGATACGAAAACACCTACATCGGTTGACCTTGGTTCTAAAGTTTTGGGAAAAGGAAATCGTCGCAATATATTTAATGTTAAAATATCTTTTTCACTTTGTGGTAAAATTGTCACATAATGTTTATAATTATTCAACAACAAACGATAATCACTATGATTTCGCAAAATCGGTTTGGATAATAATTGCATACATATTTGTGGAACATTTAAACCTAATGGATTATAGTAAAAACCAATAATTGTTAATTCATAATCTAATTTCCATTCATAAACATCACGCTGAGTAAACAAAAAATCAGTTGCATCTGTTTTGTTTTTTTGCGAAGAAGCAATACGATGAGCCCATAAATAAAATTCATAAGCTAACGCTGGTTTACCTTGTAAACGATATTCTTTGACAATCTCATAAATATTTTCTATTCGTTTTGGATGATGTGTGAAGGCTTGTAACCATGCCTGAATTGCATCTTGAGTACGCTTTAAATGACGATAACAACAACCAATATTATAATAAGAATGCCAAATCTCTTCAAACCATTCACGACCTGTCGTTTCTCCCAACTGTATTTTACGCCTGTATATCTCAATCGCTTTTTCATCTTGACCACTATCTTTATAACTATTTCCTAAATAGAATAAAGTACGACCATTATCAGGATTTCGAAACAAATCTTCCTCTAATAAACGAATATCTCGCTGAAACTTGTCACTTTTACTTCCACCATCTCCAATGTCGTAAATAAATCCCACAGTTGGTTGAACAGTCACTAATCTAGAATTATATGGATAATTCAAATATTCATGTGTTACACCTATATACCGACATTGAGAAGCAATATGACCTCCTCGACACAATCGCGCATTTTTGGTCGAAAAATGTTCATTCCCTTGAAATAACATATAAATGTCGCCCGATAGGTCCTCAATCGATTTTTTAAAATCCAATGGAGAAAGAGGAGAATGAAAAACCATGTCGGCATCTAAAAACATGAAAAAATCTACTTCAGGAAAATATTCTTTGGCTCTTTGAAACGAATAAGTACGAGTATGTCCAAAATTTTGAAATGGTTCATAAATAATATGACCAGTAATATTTGGTACTTCTTTGACAAAATTTTCAATAGCTGAAATGGTACCATCTGTAGACCCTGTGTCACAAATAACATAATGATCAATAAAAGGCACAACAGATTTTAAAAGTCTTGCAATATTTTTAGATTCGTTTTTGACAATCATGTTTAGACATATTTTTACCATGATGGATATTCATCAGTGCAAAACTTTTCTTTAAATCGTTTAAGACCGATCGGGATAAGACCATTTTAACTTCATTTTGTAAATCTTTACAGCAGATTTCAATTTCTACTCCTATATAAAAAATGCAATCACGCTTTTTTGACGATGAAGCTCGAATCAGTAAACGATTACAAGAATCAGTTCAAAGTGCTCAATATTTTAGCCATGTACCTGGACCTGGCGTGAAATTACCTTTTTGTCAAGATCCTCATATCCGTATTCAAGGTTGGTCCGCTAACCTAATGATGGACACTATCAATTTAGAAAGTGACTTAATGGGTTTAACACAAACCTTTCAAAAAGGCGATATAGATGAATATTATAAACATCGCGTACCTTGTCATAAAGTTTCATATCCTAAACAAAAACCGTTTGTAGAAGAATCTCGCACTATAGCCCCCGCATGGACATTTCGCGAAACCGACATGTCAAACCGATATTGGTCTTTTCCTATTTTAAATCCTCTAAACACCGTGGAAATTCCTTTTCTTCAAAATATTGAAACACGCATTTTAGCAAAAGATTATACAGATCTAAAACTACAAATGCCTCAATCACAATAGAATGTTATTGTTTTATTGTTGTTTTTGTTATTAGTCTGTCTCGAAATCTTTTCTTAGGTGTCTTTACAGGGTTTTATTTTTATTGTCTTTCTTTTTCGATTTTTTTGGATCTGGAATTCCTAAAAGAAAATAATTTCAAGGATTTGAACGCACACTAAATCGAATGTCGGCACTCCGCAATCATAAAAACCCTGTAAAGACACTTGGGACAAATTTCGAGATATCTTATAAAAACAGTATAGAGGATGGGGGGTATGGTGGAATCTTATGTTTCCCCACATCGTGATTTTAATAAAGCGATTCTTTGTTTACGATGATTTATTTGTTTTTCAGATGATTCTTTTTTATCTTTAATCAAATCTTCTTCAAATGATTCATCAGGCCATGAACCATTAAAAATAGGATGATTTTTTACTGGTAATGGCAAAGAAACAGAAACTACAGATGAAGATGATGAAGATGACGGAACTAACAGTTTAGTAGATTCTGGATCTGAAGCTGAAGAAAATGTTGTCTTTACTTTTTGTTTGAATTCTTCTAATTTTTGTTGCAATTGCACAGAATTCGTTTTTTTTTCAGACATTTTATTTTATATACAAGAAACAAATTCTATATCTTGTATATAACAAATCATATGACTTTTCAAAATAAAAGTTTTTATCCTGGACTTGGTTCACAAGGCCCTACACCAGAAAATATAAAAAATGGTATTTTATACAGTAAACATTCAGAACCACCTAAAGATATCAATAGTGAATCTGGCGGAGACTACGCTATGTACAGACAAATTTATGCAAGACAATATCCAACATTGAAACCTATCATACCTCCAAACAAAAATCATATTATTCCAACTAAAAAATGGACACCAAATACTAATCGAGATGCATCCAGTATTGCATCCCGTAATCGTTGCATTGAAATGGGAAAATCAACATTGTCTACTAATAAACCTCATTCATATCAAACACATTCCATCAATGTCAATCGAAATACCATCTTAGAAGCCAAAAATAGATGTCGAAACAAAGGTTATCGAGCCCCTCCTAAAGTAACCAATTCCCCTTTTAATACAACAACCTTTTACGGTGGATTACCTAAAAAACATCTTAAACCACTTTCTCATTTTGATTTAAAAACTTGCTTGATGCAACAAGTTTATACTTATTATTAAACTTATTATTAACTTGACTTGGATTTATTTTGTGAAAAACTTTGAATCGCTGTATACAATTCTTGTTTTTTACTTTCAAGATTTGAATTTCCAAATAATTTTTCATAAATAGTTTGCAAATCTCCCAATTTGTAATGACTTATAGCTTTCAAAACAGATTGACAAGATTCTGCTTTTACCCATTCAGACATGTCTGGTACAGAATCTACTGTTTCAAACAAAGTACATCCTTGTTGAGTATCTAATAACTTTAAGTAAATCGATTCATAAGACTCGTCTACAATAAAAGGTAATAAAATTTTTCGAATAAAACAAAACACAATAATATTTTTTTGATAAAAATAACTATACAAAATAATTTGATGTAAATCAATCGATATAATACCAAAACACGAATCATATTGTCGTGTTCTTGTATACCAAGTAATCAAATCCGAAATGATTTCCTCCAATTCGGATTTGGTCAAACGAAATGGAACCGTTTTCATTCTTTTCTTGTCTAAAGATCCATTTCCCAAAGCTACAACCATTTTTTGTTTTTCTTGCATTTCATCTTTTAGACAATTTGCTTTTTTTTCTATTAAATACAAAATACACGAAAACAAAGTTCCTTGAAAAGAATTCTTTTCAACAACCTTATCCTTTTTTTCTACAGAAATAAAATCTGGTTGATGAGTTTCTTTTTGAGTTTGAGTTTCTTGTTTAGGGATAACAACAGGATAATATTGATAATTTTTAAAAGATTGAAATCCTGAAAAAATAGTATTTTTCAAAGGAAGATCAAATGTTTTTAATAAAGTAAAAACTATGTCAGGATGATGAATTGCAGCAGTCATATGTAATCTCTTTCTATTTAGTTATTTTACTTTTGTTTTTACATTTGTTTTTTTGGTTTTTACATTTGTTTCTTTGGTTTTTATATTTGTTTCTTTGGTTTTTACATTTGTTTCTTTGGTTTTTATATTTGTTTCTTTTAGATCGTATTTTTGTACTGGAGTACTTTTATTTTATAAATTGATTTAATATAAAAAGACAAAATGCAAACACAGAATTTATTCATGTTGAATAAAAAAACAATTCGAACAAATATAGCAAAAACAATGCCTGGATTACAATCACAACAATCTAGACAAAATAATTCATCTACTCAGGTTGCTATTTCTCGTCCAATAAAAAAAGACTTGTTTCCTAATACAATTTTGAAAATGAAATGGGGTGAACATGTATGGTATTTGATACATTCCCTAACTGTTTTAGTAAAAGAAGATTCTTTTTTATCCATTAAAACAGAATTACTAAATCATTTATTTTCTATATGTACCAATTTACCATGCCCTATTTGTTCTGATCATGCTAAAACTTTTTTGAAATCTATTAATTTTCAATCTATTCAAACCAAGGAACAAATAAAAAATCTATTTCATCAATTTCATAATTTTGTCAATACACAAAAAAATTATCCACTTTTCCCAAGAGAACAATTGGAAACTAAATATCAAACCGCTATTTTATCAAACATACTCGCCAATTTTCAAATTGCTTTTAAAGATAAATCTTATAATCCTCGACATATTAGTGATCAGCATATTCGAACACGAGTTTTAAATTCCTTTACAGAATGGATGTACAAACATATTCATAATTTTCAATGATATTTTAAAAGGATAATGTAAATGAATATTTGGAGTACAGGGATTTTATCTTTTGTAACCATGACCTTGGATTTTGTCATTATCGGTATTTTAACATATTTTGCGATTCAACAACAGAAATTGAATCAATATTTATACTATATTGTAGCAGTTTTTATTGTTGGACATATTTGTGCTTTTTATTTGTTTTCACAAGGTCTTGACAAAGCAAATACATCGTTTTTACTGGTTGTTGCAGCCATGGTTTTAGGTGGATTATGTATCACTTATTTTTCCACTTTTTTAAATCTTAATAAAATTTTTCATAATTCCCTTGTTGATTATTCTTTAGCGGCTTTTGCCATAATTATTGCCTTGGCATTACTTTATAGTTTTCAAAAAAGTTTCTTTGATTTTTATTTGAATGAAAAAAGACCAACATGGTTTGGATTATTTATTAATCTGTTGTTTTTCTTACCATGTATGATTCATGATTTTATTGATTTTATTACAAAAGAATGGTTTCAAACAAGTATATCCATGATTATTTTATTATTTATCGAAATAGGAATTATTACTTTGTATTTTATGTGGCCAAAAATTACCTCAAATATCATTCCATATTCTTTACTTATGACAGAACCAGCCTTTTTAAATTATCAAGCCGTCTTATCTGGTTCTGATCCAATGATTATTCATAATGTTGTATCAAATTCAGATGATAATTCTACTCATTTTCGAAATGAATATGCCATAAGTATGTGGATCTATATCAATGATTATACCAAAATTTCTGTATCTAGACAAGTTTTTTCATATGGAGGAGAATCCACCACACAAAATTATAAACCTATTATTTGGTATCAAGAAAATCAATTAAAATTTGCGTTTTCAGGTAATAAACCACAATATTCATGCCCTCTTTTATTACAAAAATGGAATAATATAGTTGTTAATTACAAATTAGGTGATGCCGATTTATTTATAAATGGAGATTTACAATTTCATTATTCTTTTCAAAAAGGAGATTCACCTACTTATGATTTGTCAGATCAAGTTACTATAGGAGATGAACATGGTGTCGATGGCGCAATATGTAATGTTCGATATTATCCATTTTATTTAAGTAAATCCGCCATTGCCATGGAATATAATGCCTTGCAACTTTTTAATCCTCCATTAGGTAAAGCATAAACCAAAACACAAAATACACAAAATATCTTTATATTTTTTTTGATTTATTATATTATAATAATACTCTATTATAATAAAAATGAATAAATCAAAAAAAATATTGAAAAAAATAATGGATAAATCCAAAAAGTTTATTCGAAAATTAAATAAAACGGTCAACAATACCAGTTTAAAAAAATGTGAAAATTTTTGTAAAAAGGATTACATACCAGAAATAAACAAATCTATTCGAAAAAATGCGAAAAAATACAACATTTCATATAAATTTCCCACGAAACAAGAAAATGAATTGGCATACAATACTTGTAAAAAAACTTTTTGTAATCAAAAATGTGATGGTTATGATTTTTTTGGTGACAAAAAACAACAAAAAAATTTCCATAAAAAAATAAAAGATGGGTTTCAAAACACATTTTCTTTACAAAAAATAAACATGTTGAAGAAAAAAGGTGCTTTATCTGGTTGTGTAGATGTAGATTATAATGTTTTTCACAAGTAAATAAATAAATAAATAAATCAAAAAAATGAAAAATCGGGTTTTTCTAAACAAAACCCTGTAAAGACACCTAAGAAAAGTTTTCAGAAAAGATTTATGAACTCTCCAAAATCACAGATTCTAAATAATTAGGAACTCTTTTTGGTAGACCGTAAGGGTATTTTTCAGTATCAAAATATACAGGTAAATTTTGAGATTTTGCATAAGGTAATTTAATCAAATTTCCTTTTGAATCTAATACTTGAATATTGGATACACTATCATAAAATTCATTTTTTGGATTGTCTAAATGATATGCTACATCGTATTTATTCGGGTCATAACGAACATCGTTACTTGAATGATCAGGAGGTAAACTAATAGGATTTCCACTCATATCTGAAACATGGAAAGTACCTGATCCTAAATTGGAATCGGAATATAATTGTTTTTTATAATCAGAATATTCAATATTGTTTGGATAATCTGAAAATGCGGTTTGAATAGGTGTAAAATTTTCTTGTTTTGAAAAAGAAAAGAAAGACGAAAATGAAAACAAAAAATAAAATAAAGTAAAAAAGAAAAAAAGAAAAACAAAAATCAATGGAATGATAAGTAAACGATTTATCATTTCACACTTTTTTATTTTCATTATTATGAAATAGGATTAGAACTGATATCTTGAAATTGTGAATATTGGTTCCAAAACCATTCCGAAAAATAATGGACAACACCTAAATTAATTATTAGAAAACAAGCAGATGCAAAAATAAGATAAACATCTGATGTGTTTAAATGATATTTATTTTTAAACGGATGATAACGAATCAATAAAAAAACAGCAATAAACAATTGAATGAAATTGTTTAAATCATACACATATTTATAATTTGTTACACTCATGATTTTAAAATAAATCAAAAATAAAAAAACATAATACACAGTTATTAATAAAACATACACAATAATAATAATCAAATTCCAAGTCATCTATTATATTATAAGAAATGATTATTAAGGTAAACCTTGACCAATTTCTAAAGGAACACGAGCAATATCAGGTTCAATAGTACTATTATTCCAAGGACTTACAACAGCTTTGGGAATAAGAGGTGCTGATCGAATATCATAATTAGGATTTTTTAAAGTTTGACCAATTGTATCAAGACCAATATGATAACCAGCTTCTAATAAATCTGGAATGGCAATATTGTTGGAACCTACATTTGGATTCAATGTTGAAAATTGACTATTGACATCCTTTGGTAATAAATCGGCTGGATTAGTAATTGGTTGTAATTTATAACCTGAATCCGGTGTTACAATACTTGTAAAAGAAGTTGAATTACCACTTGAATCCGTGCTACCACCAGTTTTTGAATCTCCTGAAGATGAACCATTCATTCCATCATACCAATGTGTTTTGGAGAAAAAATAAGAATACAAAGCAGCCAATAAAATAATTACTATTATGGCCAAAAAAATATTTTGAATTTTCAGTAATCCAGACATTTTTATATAATACTCTTAAATAAAAAAATGCCTAAAACACTTTTGTATTCTATTTTTCCAATTATGCCGATATATTTTAAAATATCATTATTCCTAAAAACCCCTAAATCAATACCTGTTTTTCAAAATTGTTTTGCTTTTTTCTTTTTATGATTATGCACATTATCATCATCATACCAATATGTTTTTGAGAAAAATAATAATATAAACTCGCGAATAAAACTAAAATGACAATGGCTACAAATATATATTGAATTAATTCCAAAATTTTATAATATTTTTGCATACCATTATTAATAACAAGTTTCAATATTATTCCAAAACTATTTTTTCCATGTTGAAAGAGTAATTTTTAGATTTTAAAAATGTCACTATCCCTAAATATCTTGCTTCTTTCGCTTTTTGAAAAGCATTTTCCAATTCTTTTTGCTTTAATTCTTCCAATTCTTTTTGCTTTAATTCTTCTAATTCTTTTTGCTTTAATTCTTCCAATTCTTTTTGCTTTAATTCTTCCAATTCTTTTTGCTTTAATTCTTCCAATTCTTTTTGCTTTAATTCTTCAAAATTTTCTTTTTGTTCTAATTCTTCAAAATTTTCGGTTTTTGAGTTTTCTTCCAAATTTTCTTTTTGTTCTAAACATTCATTATTTTCGGTTTTTGAGTTTTCTTCCAATTCTTTTTTTGTTTTTAAAGTGATAGTTTCTGTATAATCATTGTTAAGGTTATTTAAATCAAGTTCCAATAAATTTTCTTCATGAACATCAGGTGTTGAAATAATACAAGAATCAAATAATGGGTATTCTTTTAGAACCATTAATTGTTTTACTTCAAATTCAAGATTAAAATTTCTGGGGGAACATCTAATTCCTACAAATTCTATTACAGCAATCACTTTTTCATTCGTATTAAATGATTCCGAGAATAAAATTTCTTCTTTTTTTTCGTTATAAATTTTTAGGTTTTTAGTAATGGGTATATTTGTTCGTACATAATAATTTTTGTGTCCTTTATACGGTTTGTAAGATGATAAAAATAAGGTTTCAATATCTTCATTTGAAAAATCAGATTGAAACCATTCTGTTTGTTGATCTAATAATTCTTTTTTACAAATTTCTTCTATTTTCTCTAACCAATTTAAAAAAGCGTTGTTGTCTGGAAATAAAAAGTCTACCGTTTTTTTTTTGGGTTGAATTAATAAACCATCTTTTAACAAACAAGATGGAGTTTGAAAAAATATTGTTGAATTTGTATCATCTTTTAGATAAGTTCTAATCATGTATTGATTATGATCTCCTAAAATATTGATTGGTTTGTGAAAAGATAATTTTGAAAAAGGAAACTCAGAATTTGCTTTTAATAATTGAGTCATAAAGTCTATTTAATAATAAATAAACTTTTAATTATTTATAAAATTACGCACAAAATTGATTTACAAAAAAATCAAATAATAAAACTATATTTTAAATAAGAAATTAATAAAATTATGTCGAAAGAAATACCAAATAATTTAGATTCAACTGTACTCTTTATGAATCAATCTCATAATATGGATTCAAACACAACTCTTAAAACTCCTGTAAATACAAATAAAGGGTCACACCCAGAAAAAACGAGTAAAATATATAACACACCATGTTGTTTTGTGTGTTATATACCACCTACAACTACACCTTCACCTATACCTACAAATGATTCATGTTGTTGTATTTGTTTTATACCAGATTCATGTTGTTGGGAAAGTTTGAATTTTTGTGTAAGTGATTGCATGAATATATGTCTTGGCTGTTTGTCTTTTGTGGATGGTAATTGAATAAATATAAAAGTTTATCTTATAATAAAAACAACAAGATGAACGAAGATATGCATGTCGTAAAAAGAAGTGGTAAATTAGAATCACTTAGTTTTGATAAAATTTTAAAACGAATTCGTAAAAGTGGGGAAGAAGTTCATATTAATTTGAATTATGCTTCTTTGGCTATGAAAGTAATTGAACAATTATATGATAAAATTCCAACATCTAAAATCGATGAATTAAGTGCTGAACAATGTTATTCTTTATCATCTATTCATCCTGATTATGCCATTTTAGCTTCTCGTATTATTCATTCCAATCATCATAGTAGTACTACAGAAAGTTTTTCTACTGTTATGACTACTTTGTACCGTAATTTGGATAAACATGGAAAACCTTCTCCATTGATTTCAGAAAGTCTTTACAAATTGGTCAAGAAAAACAAAAAAGAATATGATGCTTTATGTATTTATAATCGTGATTTTTTAATTGATTATTTTGGTTTCAAAACATTGGAACGAAATTATTTATTAAAATACAATAATAAACCCATTGAAAGAATTCAACACATGTGGTTACGAGTAGCCATCGGAATTCATGGTGCCGATATAGATCGAGTCAAAGAAACATATCATGGTATGTCTCAAAAATATTTTATTCATGCTACTCCAACTTTGTTTAATGCAGGAACTCCACACCCACAATTATCATCCTGTTATTTACTTGGTATGCAAGATGATAGTATAGAAGGTATTTTTCAAACTTTAAAAGATTGTGCATCTATCTCAAAATGGGGAGGAGGTATAGGTTTGCATATACATAATGTTCGAGCAACAGGTAGTCATATTCGAGGAACCAATGGTATTTCAAATGGAATTGTTCCAATGTTGCGTGTTTTTAATAATACTGCAAAATATGTAGATCAATGTGTTCATCCAAAAACATTGATTTATACAACAGATGGAATTCAACAAATTCAACATGTTGTAGCTGGTGAAACACAAATATACAATGGATTAGGACAAATTGAAACGGTTTATAATGTTTTGGAACATTATTATGAAGGAGATATTTTAGAAATTCAAACACCTCATATGCTTCAACCTTTATATATCACACCAGAACATCCCATTTATGTGAATCGTCAAAATCAATGGCAATGGATCGAAGCTAAAGATTTAGAATTGGATGATTATATTGGACATCGTATTCCTTCCTTTTCTATAGATATTACTGGTATTCGTAGAGAAGATTGTTATTTATATGGATTGCTTCTTTCGGGATATAGCATGTATAATCGAAGCATATTTGACAAGAAAAATACCGAACAATTAACTTATGTATTGAATTATTCCCAATCCAACATGTTTTATTATGAAATCGAGGAAACACATTTGGGTCAAATTGAAATTCATTGGAAAAACAATCTTCATTTGCCTTTTCGTCATGCTGATTTTATGGATGAAAATGGTCAATTGCGTATACATTCACGATGGTTAAATTTACCGAATGATAAAAGCAGATATATTATCAAGGGTATTTTGGAAAACAGTGGAAACAATATTGGCAACCAAATTTTACAAGGATTGTTTTTTCTTTCTTTGAAACAAGGATTCTTACCTAATATTGACAATAGTTCAAACTCTTATATATTGAATATGCCTGTAACAGCAGAATTTCAATCTATAATGGGTATAGATTCAGATGATGATGAAGATATGCCTCCATTGGATTATATTCGACAAGAAGATTGGTTATTATCACCCATTGAAAATATTTCATTACATACTTACAAAGGCGTTTTATATGATTTGCAAATGTCAAATGAACATAATTACATGTTACATCAAGGATTAGTTCATAATGGTGGTGGAAAACGCAATGGATCTATTGCCATTTATTTAGAACCTTGGCATGCTGATATTCAAACTTTTTTACAATTGAAAAAAAATCATGGTGAAGAAGAACTTAAAGCCCGTGATTTATTTTATGCCTTGTGGATTCCTGATTTATTCATGAAACGAATGTATCAAAACCAAAAATGGACCTTGATGTGCCCGGATGAATGTCCAGGGTTATCAGATGTATGGGGTGAAGAATTTGAACAATTATATGAAAAGTATGAAACAGAAGGACGAGGTCGTGAAACAATTTCAGCAAGAGATTTATGGATTCGTATTTTGGATGCTCAAATGGAGACAGGAGTGCCATATCTTTTGTACAAGGATGCTGCAAATCGAAAATCCAATCAACAAAATATTGGTACGATTCGATCGTCCAATTTATGTTGTGAAATTATGGAATATAGTGATGGAAAAGAAAGTGCCGTATGTAATTTATCCAGTATTGCACTTCCCATGTTTCTCAATACTGAAACCATGGAAATGGATTATTCCAAATTACATGAAATCAGTCAAACTGTAACCTTTAATTTAAACCGAGTCATTGATGTTAATTATTATCCCACAGACAAAACACGATTGAGTAATTTGAAACATAGACCTATAGGAATAGGTGTACAAGGATTAGCCGATGTGTTTATGATGATGAAGATACCGTTTGATTCAGATAAAGCCAAAGAAATAAATCGTCATATTTTTGAAACGATTTATCATGGTGCCTTGACAGAATCTAATCGATTGGCAATAGAACAAGGTCCTTATGAAACATTTGCAGGTTCTCCAGCTTCAAAAGGTATTTTACAATTTGATTTATGGCAAGTGGATCCTGGACAATCCCGATATGATTGGAAATCTTTAAAAGAGAAGATATGTCAAAGTGGATTACGGAATTCTTTATTGTTGGCACCTATGCCTACTGCATCTACTTCACAGATATTGGGATTCAATGAATGTTTTGAACCTATTACAAGTAATATTTATAGTCGGGGAACATTAGCTGGACAATTTTTATTAGCTAATAAATATTTAATGCGTGATTTAATTGATCTTGGATTATGGAATGAACATGTGAAAAAAAATATTATTGCGAATGAAGGCAGTATTCAAAATATTGACGCCATTCCAGAAAATTTAAGACAAGTTTACAAAACAGTTTATGAAATTCCTATGAAAAGTTTGATTGATATGGCTTCAGATCGAGGCGCTTTTATTTGTCAAAGTCAAAGTTTAAATTTATGGTTAGAAGATCCAAATTACAAAACATTGACTTCAATGCATTATTATTCTTGGCAAAAAGGTCTTAAAACGGGAATTTATTATTTACGACGAAGAGGCAAACATCAAGCCCAAAAATTTACTATTGAACCAGAACGAATTCATTCATCTAATTCCAACACTTTGAATGAAACGGAAGAAACAGACATTTGTGACATGTGCTCCGCTTAATTCCCATTGTCACACCATGTCACACCCATTGTAACTCCATGTCATCAACTCTTAATGAAAAGTGAGTAAATAGAGAAATTGATTGATATCCCCCAACATTTCATCACGAATATTTAATAAATCACTATCCAAACGACTGTCAAACATGTCATTCATAGATTGCAAAAATACACGATATCGGTACATTATTTTTATGAAATCATCCAAATCCGAAACATCTTCTAATTCAATCTTTGTATGAATCAAACCAACACGCGAACCATCCTTTCCTAATAATGTTTCTGTAAAGCGGTCTATTTGTTTATTTAATTTTTCATATAATTCATCGGTGGCTTTATGTTGAGCAAAAGATTTTGTTTTCCAATGATACAGTTTCACTGTATTCAACATTTCTAAAAATTGATGAACAATAAAAGATTTTATTTCTGACATTGACATTGAACTTGACGGCATGGAAACCGTGTTCTTGTTTAAAGTTTTTCGATTTTTCAGTTTGATATTCTTTTTTCTTCGTTTGCTTCGTTTGGAAATAGACCAACTCATATCATACATTATATAAACTTATCATAAATTATATAAACTTTATTTTTCGAAAAACAAAGTTTATAAATAAAACCCTGTAAAGACACCTAAGAAAAATTTCGAAACAGGATTATTTAAAATGAGTAAAATGGGTAAAAAAAATGATAATCAACAATAAAAAAATAAAACCAAGAACCATTTGTTTTTCTGTAAACCAAAAGGATTCTTCTTTTGGTATTTCAGCATATCGAAATTGATCATAAAAAAAGTCTAAAGCTTCTATTAACTCCATGGTTGGTTTACCCAACATGGTATTGTATTTATTATGAATAAAAATGGTCCAACGCACTAAAGATTCACGACAATCTAAATAAGGTGTTACAGGATAAGCATCCAACATTTCTGCAAAAGTAGATCCTCCGGATGGTAAAAAAAGAGGTAGATTATGATAAAAATCATAATATTTCCGTTTTGTTACAGAATTCGGTGTTTCTGGATAAGTTATAGATAAAGTATGCAAGAAAAACCAAAAGGGTGGTCCCCATATAGATGCATTTAAGACAATTTGCTGAGACATCTTTTGTTTGATTATGGAAATTTTTTTCAATAGAAAAAACCTAGGTTTCTCCCTTAATATCTCAAGTGTCTTTACAGGTTTATCGACTATAAAGTAATCCACAACAACCATTTTGAAATGATACAATATTGTATCTTTCTTCTTGAACAAATAAATTGAAAGAATAACTATACAAACGATAATTGGATTTATAAACTCCAATGGGATTACCAGATAAATCACAAATTACATTTTGATTGGAATTTGTGGAATCTATTTGAGGTGTCAATGTTGTATATTCTAATTCAATAGTACGAAATTTAGACATATTCATGGCACCTGTTGGTTGATATTTACCCGTTTCTAAACCAAAATTATAAAAATACAGACCATTTTTCCCACCACCAGATGTACGATGTATTTTTTCTATATAATCATAAAATCCACTTGTTAATGAATTTTCACGATAATTACCATCAATAACTATTCCCATGGTTAATAGAATTTCTCTCAGATTGGCATTGTTAAAATCACCCGTCATAAAATAACCAGTATTAGACCCATCTGGATTTACTAAATCAATAAGTTGAATATCGGATGGAATACCACTATAAGGCCAATTTGTATAATTGGTCCATTCGTTTCTTAATTGGACATCATTGCGTTGAAAATAAAACATCCAATTGGTGACAAGAGCATTTGTATACAATTGTGATTTGGATGTTCCAACTTTATTTTCAAATAAATATTCATAAACATCCCTGACTAAATACAATTGTGTAGAATTGGCAAAGTCTGCTCTTTCTTCTTCATCTAAAAAGACATAATCACAAAGTAAATGTACATCTGCATTCCAATTGGATAATTGATATTCATATTTGGAAGGAGATAAATCTCTATTAGGAGGTGTTTGCAAGAATCTATACAGGGCAAATTGTTGTTGATTAAAATCAGGCTGAATATATGGATTATTATTTGCCATGTCAAATACATCGCGTACTCGAAACAATTCCTGTATAGGTTTTAATCGAATTGTAATGACTAATTCATTATAAGGAAGAGATATTAATGGAAAAGCGCATTTATGTTCTAAAGTATACCATGCATGAATAGGTATTATTAATTGACGCCCACGAATAGATGGTTCAGCTCCACCTGTATGAGATGTATAAAAAGCAGATGGATAACAATGCCCTCTACCAAATGCAACCGAAGGATCATTTAATTCATCAATATTACCAGTGGCACGATTGATTAAATCTTTTTTTTCGGAAGGATAATCACGGTCAATGGCATTACTAATGTAAGCACCTGAAAATTTACTTAAAACAAGGGATCCAGAAGTTATCATAATTTCTTCAATCATTTGAAAACCAATATCATCAATCCAACGAAAATCATAACTAGAATATTGATTATTGGTTTCAGGACAAGGATGATAAATAGGACTCCATATATCTGGTAAATTGATACAAATAAAAGTATCAAGTAATAAATCTGCATGCCGTTTGATACTGAATTGAAAAGTAGATGATTCTGTCAATCGTAAATCACGCTGACCATCGTAATCTAGACGAAATACTTGTTTTCCAAAATTTTTTGTTTTATGATATTTGGCTTTAAAAGAACTTATAGAAGGGTTGCCTAATAAGATTTTATTGCTACTACCAACCGCTGTTAAACTCAATAATCCTCCAGAGCCACTCATTCTATATAATAGAAGCCATTTTTTTAAGCAAAATTGAGCAAGAGAACTTTAGGATTTTATACCTTTGGTACAAAAAGTTGTGATGTTATATTATTACCATTTATGAAAGATTTGTGGTCTTTGGTCATTTTTGTTTTACTATTATTCGCAATTGTTTTATTGATCGTCTTTCAATATTTTAGCAAGGAGAATGAAGGATTTATATCCTTTAATTACGGTACACATACATTAGATTTTGTAATCGTTCCTACATATTCTCCCAAAATTCAAGTTTGTTTGCTTTACGATAATCTTTATTTTGATACAAACAATGGAAATTTGATTCAAGTTTTAGGAAGTGCTTATAATTCTACTACTCCGAATGTGGATATTTCTGGAAATTCCATTACATCTGTAATTGTCACAACAAGAAACCAAACTATGACAACCAATGTTATTACAACCAGTTTAGATTCCTCCAATAAAATAACCAATAAAGATTCTTCACAAAGTCAAATCAAATCCATGAATAATGCTGGAGCTTTTACCAACTGGATTTATAGTTCTAATGGATCATTTTCAAACAATACAGATAATTATCAAGTTTTATATATTGCTTGGAATAATTATACTTTTATAGATGTCATTGACACATCCAATGACCAAAATTCCTTGAAATGTTGTACATTGTTTGGTGATTCAGGTCCTATGCAACAAATACCAACTATTAATAATCACATTAATTTGAGTCGTCCTAATATAGCCTATTTATCAGATTCACATGATCTAAGTACCATCAATGCCAAGTTTTATGGAAGTACAAGTGTTTTCCAAATCCTCAACTTTTTATACTTTGATACAACCAATGGAAATTTGTTGTTTGTCAACAATACATCTGCACCTTATACATTAAATTCTTACATGACAAGAGATAAAACCATTCAAACCACCTACAATCAAGCCAATATCCATACTTATTACAACAATACTCAATTTAATGTTTACACTTTTCAATTTGATCCATCTAATACCAATCCTATTTCTGTAAGCACTTTATCCAATTCTACTACTCCCGCACCTTACTTTATTTATTATGTTGCCAATCAACAAAACACAATTGTTATTGTTTTACAAAAAAATACCAATCAGTCCATGTCATCTATTAACCCATTTAGCATTTTACAAATTGCTCGTTTTGATCAAAATAAGTATATTAGTCCTTCTAATTTTAATAACAATGAAACTGGAAACGATAAACATTGGGGGAACAAGTATAATGGTAGAAATGGGGATGAAGATGATTCAAATGATAGTGATTATGGAGCAAACAATTATGGTGATCAAAAAAATATTGATGCCTTATTGGCAGCATTTTTACTTCGTGAACAAATGGATTATTTGAATACTAATTATATTCCAAAATCTCAATTAGTTCCTCCTGTATTTCCAGTCATTCAAAGTTGTCCAGTATCAGGAAATGGAAGTTGTAGAAACAACAATAATGGAAACAACAATAATGGAAACAACAATAATAAAAACAACAATAATGGAAACAACAACAATGGTAACAGTGATGGCAGTGGAAACAACAATAGTAGCAACAATGACAATAGTGGAGCAGCAGCAGCTGCAAGTTTTGGTAATAATCTTGTTAATGCGACAACTGGTCTAGTCAATAATACAGTCAATGGTGCAGTGGATTTAACCAAACAAGCAATAGGTGGGACAGTTGGTTTAGCAGAAGCTGCTGGTGGCGGAGTTACAAACACGGTCAATAATACAGTCAATGGTGCAGTGGATTTAACCAAACAAGCAGTAGGTGGGACCGTAAATTTAGTAGAATCTGCAGGTAGTGGTATAGGTAATGGTGTCAACAATGCAGTGAGTGGTGCAGTCAATTTAGGACAACAAACAGTAGGTGGTGCCGTGAGTTTAGGACAGCAAACGGTAGGGGGTGCTGTGGATTTAACCAAACAAGCAGTAGGTGGAACAGTGGATTTAACCAAACAAGCAGTTGGTGGAACAGCCGATGCTTTGGGAATTATTGGACAATCTAAAGGCACCAACAATGGTGCACCAGGTGCACCAGGTCCACCAACCAACGGTGTACCGTATTATATGCAACCAGGTTATCAAGTCCCTTCAAATCTTTCTTATAATCCACAACAACCACAACCTTATTTTATGCAACCAGGTTATACAACAGTGCCAATTAATTATGTGAATAATGCTGCACCTGGTTTAGACGGATATTCTTATTATGGTGTTTTACCAAATACTGCATCAAGTGATTTTAT
>Ga0209188_1001443_pt1 | contig 19061 bp, 16 predicted proteins | sample C_130625_EF_Meta_FD_187307 | JGI IMG/M metagenome (GOLD analysis project Ga0209188, IMG submission 187307) | Freshwater microbial communities from Lake Croche, Canada to study carbon cycling - C_130625_EF_MetaG (SPAdes) (version 2) | ecosystem: Environmental > Aquatic > Freshwater > Lake... | reverse complement strand
ATTAATTTTCAAGGCACTAGGACCAAAAGCTGCAAGCGAGAAACACATTGCCATACGATGATCATCGTATGTATCAATGCCCTCAGTAGGAGACTTCCAGTCACTTTGTGATGGTGCAGTGACAACAATAAAATCAGCGCCCTCTTGCACGGTTGCGCCAACTTTTCTCAGTTCTGTTGCCATGGCTGCAATGCGATCTGTTTCTTTAACGCGCCAGCTTGCAATATTGTTTAAGCGTGTTGGGCCTTCGGCAAAGAGTGCGGCTACCGCAAGTGTCATCGCTGCATCCGGAATTTCAGTGCAATCCATCGTGATGCCATTGAGTTTGCCATTGGCATTTTTGACACCAGCTACATCAATCCAATCTTCACCAGCAGTGATGTTGGCGCCCATCATGGCAAGTGCATCCGCAAAAGCCACATCACCCTGAATACTATTCTTACCAACACCCAGCACACGCACAGGGCCGCCGCCAATAGCGCCAAGTGCTAAGAAATAAGAAGCGGAGGAAGCATCTCCCTCAACCAATAATTGACCAGGGCTTTTGTAAACGGCATCTGAAGTTTTAGCTGGGATCACAAATGAGTGCACATCAGGGCAAGCAACATTCACACCAAAGCGCGCCATGAGCTTTAAGGTGATATCAATATACGGACGAGAAATGAGCTCCCCAATAACTTCAATGCGAACAGGCTGCACTGCAACTAGTGGCAAAGCCATTAATAACGCTGTCAAAAATTGGCTAGATACATCACCGCGCACTTTTACAACATCTTTAATCTGAATGTCTGCGGCAGAGATCTTGATGGGTGGATAGCCTTCTTGTAATTCGTATTCAATCCGGGCACCCACTTGTCGCAGACCATCGACTAAATCCCGAATTGGTCTTTCATGCATACGAGCGACGCCTGATAAGCGATAGTCACCGCCTTGCATTGCGAGGGCTGCAGTCAGTGGCCTTATCGCGGTACCTGCATTGCCCATAAACAAATCTGCGCTGCGCACCGGGAATCGCCCTCCACAACCTTTCACCACGCATACATTGTCAGCCAGATCAGTAATTAATAAGCCAAGCTGTCGCAAGGCATTACGCATCACTTGCGTGTCATCTGCATCGAGCAAATTCTTTAAGGTAGTAGTGCCGGTGGAAAGTGCGGCTAGTAAAAGTGCGCGATTCGAAATGCTTTTAGAACCAGGTAAAACAATCGAGCCTTGAGCTCGCTTTAATGGTCCAATCTGAATGCTAGGCAAATGCGCCATCAAGCCTCATCCAAATCTTGACGCGCTTTACTCGCCTTATCAAATAATTTTTCAAGATCTACACCATTGCCTTCTGCAATCAATTTACGCATATGGTTGACGATCAATACATACCTATCCAATTCCTGGAGAATCGCGGTACGGTTACCCAAGCAAATATCACGCCATATTTCTGGGCTGGATGCAGCAATACGGGTGAAATCTTTAAAGCCCGCTCCAATATGACCAAGCTTCTGGTCAGCATCTTCGGAGTTCAAGACACTGGCCATCAATGCATAAGAAAGCAGATGGGGTAGATGTGATACGGCAGCATAAATTGCATCATGCTGTACGCTGCCAATTTTTTTCACTATAGAGCCAACTGATTCCCAGAAGCCCGCAATCAGCGCAATATCTTCAGGAGAGTTTTCTTGTAATGGGCAAATAATCGTTTGCTTACCTACAAATAAATCTGCTTTAGCAGCGGTCGCTCCATGCTGGGCACCACCAGCAATCGGATGGGCAGGCACAAACTGACATGCTTTCTTACCTAATACTTCTTTCGCAGCCAAGATCACATCGCCCTTAGTGCTACCTGCATCAGTAATCATGGTTTTGGGTTCAAGATAAGACTGAATCACTTCAAAAGCAGCTCGCATTTGCGCGACAGGGGTGCAGAGCACGATCACATCTGACTGCTTGGCTGCTTCTACTAAATCCACTACTCCATCAATTGCGCCCATCTTCTGCGCTTGATCTAAATTTTCTTTACTACGCCCAACACCCAAAACTTTAGTTACAACACCAGCTTTCTTCAGCGCTAAACCTAAAGAAGCCCCAATTAAACCAACGCCCACAATAGTGACGGTGCCGTAATTGCTTGCTGGGTTACTAATTGTCATGAGTGAATGTCTTTTTACTATTAGGCTAGGATGATTTTTAGTGCATCAATGAAAGCAGCATTCTCTTCTGGCAAGCCGATCGAGATCCGCAACCATTGTGGCAGACCATAATTGCCAACAGGCCGAACGATGATGCCACGCTTTAGCAACTCTAGATTAATCCGCGCGCCCGCTTGATCATCATCACCCACTTTTACTAGAACAAAGTTTCCAGCAGATGACAAATACCGAAGTCCTAATTCATCAAATACTTTAGTCAGTTGTTCGTAACCAGCGCAATTAAGCTCGTAACCTGCTTGCAAAAATGTCTTATCTTGAAAAGCCGCTATTGCTGCGGCTTGGGCAAGACTATTCACATTAAACGGTTGACGAATACGATTGAGTAAATCAGTTAAGTGAGGCTGAGCAACGCCATAGCCGATTCGCAATCCAGCAAGGCCATATGCTTTTGAGAAACTGCGTGACAAGATCATATTTGGGAAACGCTTAACCCAAGCAATCGCGTCATAACGTTGCTCTAGTGTCAGGTACTCGTTATAGGCTTCATCTAACACCACCACAACATGTGGAGGTACTGCCATCAGAAAATCTTCGATCGCTTTTGCATGAAGATAGCTACCCGTTGGATTATTTGGATTGGCCACAAATACCAACTTGGCTTTATCACCAGCAGACTTAACCGCGGCTAACATTGCCGGCAAGTCATGGCCATAAATATCAGTAGGTGCCACTTCCACCGCCTTTGCACCCACCGCTTGACTAGCAAGAGGGTAGACAGCGAAGGCATGTTTAGAAAAAAAGATTTCATCACCGGCTTGTGCAACCGCGCGCGCAGCCAACTCTAAAATATCGTTACTGCCATTGCCTAAGGTAATCCAATCGCTTGGTACTCCTAAGCGCTCAGACAACACTTTCTTTAATTCAAAGCCATTGGAGTCTGGGTAACGACCTAATTCACTGGCAGCCTTGAGCATTGCATCTTGCGCAGACTTAGGCATTCCCAACGGGTTTTCATTAGAAGCCAACTTCACAATTTTGCTTTCATCTAAACCATATTCACGCGCCACCTCACTGATGGGGCGACCACCAACATAAGGCGCAATGGCATGAATGTGTTTTAGACCAATCTTAGATGTCATTCGTAGGTTAACTAATTTAGTTACTAATTTATTCTTTAAATACTCAGGCTGAATGAGGATAAGAACCCAAGTTCTTATAGAAAGCTGCAGTTGCTTTCAACTCCTCAAGAGCTTTCACTACCTTCGCATCATCCGCATGGCCAGCGATATCAATATAGAAGTGATACTCCCAAGTTCCTTTGCGAGCAGGGCGTGATTCAAAACGGTTCATTGACACACCATGCTTTGCCAATGGGGCAAGTAAACGATGTACAGCGCCCGGCTGATTGTCTACGGAGAGCACTAAAGAGGTTTGGTCCTTACCTGTTGACTGGCATTCATAAGCACCCACCACAACAAAGCGAGTACGATTATTTGGATCATCTTGAATTTGTGCAGCAACTGCTTGCAAGCCGTATGCTTCTTGTGCGGGATCACCAGCAATTGCAGCCAATGTTGGATCGCTCGCAGCTAAACGTGCGGCTTCGGCATTACTGCTCACTGCCTGTCGCTTTAATTGAGGAGCATGAACACTAAGCCACTGCTGGCACTGTGCCAATGCTTGTGCATGAGCACAAACTGTCGTCACACCATCCAAGCTACCACTTTTGGTTAAAAGATGATGATGAATCGGGAGAACAACTTCCCCGCTAATACGCATTGAAGAATCCAATAGCAAATCTAATGTGCGAGAGATCGCACCTTCACTAGAGTTCTCAACTGGAACTACGCCGAATTGCGCGGCACCCTTCTCTACTGACTTAAAGACTTCATCAAGACTGGCACAAGGCAAGCCAGCAATCGAGTGACCAAAATAGGTTTGTGCTGCTTGCTCCGAGAAGGTACCCGCCGGCCCAAGATACGCAATCGTTTGGCGAGCCTCTAAAGCTCTGCAAGCAGACATCACTTCACGCCAAATAGCGGCAATACTTTCTGGCAAGAGAGGACCAATATTGAGTTCTTGCAAACGAGTAACAACCTGACGCTCACGCTCAGGACGAAAAACGGATGAAGAGAAGCCGCCTTTAATATGGCCAACTTCTTGCGCAGCTTTTGCTCGCTGTGTGAGTAGATCCAAAATCTTTGCATCTAATGCATCGATTTTGTCTCGAAGCGGAGCGAGACGCTGTTCTTCAGTACTCATTAAGCTCGCCTTTCAAAATCACGCATAAATTCAATTAATGCTTTGACACCTTCTAAGGGCATGGCATTGTAAATACTTGCGCGCATTCCGCCCGCAGCTTTATGGCCACGCAATGCAACCAATCCAGCCGCATTGGATTGCGCCAAAAACTCCGCATTCAAAGATTCCTCTTTCAAAAAGAAAGTGACATTCATACGAGAGCGGTATTCTTTGGTGACACGGTTCTCATACAAACTGCTTTGATCTAAGAACTGATAGAGTAAATCGGCTTTTTCTTGGTTACGCTTTTCAATAACCTTAACACCACCCTGCTTTAGAAGCCACTTAAATCCTAAGCCTGCCATGTAAATGGAGAATGTAGGGGGCGTATTAATCATGGATTGGGTGCCAGCTTGGATAGCCCAATCCCAAATCAAGGGGGTGATTCCCATGCTATGACCCAGCAAGTCTTTGCGAACAATCACAATGGTCACACCCGCTGGACCGATGTTTTTCTGCACACCACCGAACCAAACACCACATCGAGTGATATCCATTTCTTTTGAGAGAAAATTGCTAGAAATATCAGCTACTAAAGGTACTTTGCCTACACTGGGCACATCAGGAAACTCAACGCCGCCAATCGTCTCATTAGCGCAGTAGAGAACATAAGCAGCATCACTGGATAACTTCCAAGAAGCTCTTGGGGGAATCGTGTTGAATTTTTCTGAAGCAGAAGAGGCAGCTAAATTGGCTGTACCGTACTTTTGCGCTTCTTTATATGATTTTTCTGACCAGATACCAGTAACAATGTAGTCCGCCTTCAGACCGTTCTGACCTAAGGACATCAAGTTCATGGGAATAGCTGCATTTTGACCAAGGCCACCGCCTTGCAAAAGCAATATTTCATAGTTACTCGGAATATTCATCAAGGTACGCAGATCCTGCACTACCTCTTCATAAACTTCCATGAATTCTTTACTGCGATGGCTAATCTCCATCACGCTAGCGCCAAGTCCACGCCAATTGAGCATTTCATCAGCGGCCTGCTTCAATACCTCCTCAGGCAAAGTAGCAGGCCCCGCAGCGAAATTAAAAATGCGGCGGTCAAATGTCATGATGTTTTGCTAGTCTTGTTGCGATGCTTTAAGCATCACCTGTCGCATCAGTATTGGAATCAGTTGTTGGATCAGCAGAGACATCACCATCTACTGCCTCATCACCCTCATCGTCAGAATCGCTTTCAGCAATACGCTGCAAACCAGAAAGACGTGTGCCTTCATCCACATTAATCAAGGTAACGCCTTGAGTAGCACGACCCATCTCACGAATTTCTGAGACACGTGTGCGAACCAAAACACCGCCAGTAGTAATCAACATGATTTGATCTTCTGGGGATACCAATGCAGCAGCAACGACTTTGCCATTACGCTCAGATGTTTGAATCGCAATCATGCCCTTAGTACCACGACCATGACGCGTGTATTCAGCAATTGGGGTGCGCTTACCAAAACCGTTCTCTGTCGCAGTCAATACGCTACTTGGAATCGCAATACTAGTGGTATCGACTACTGCAGCCTCAGCACCCTCAGCAGCTTCAGCTGGAGCAACTAACATCGCAATCACCTGATGACCAACCCCAAGATTCATACCGCGTACACCGCGCGCAGTCCGACCCATTGGGCGCACATCATTCTCATCAAAGCGAACTGCTTTACCAGCATCAGAGAACAACATGACGTCATGCTGGCCATCAGTAATCGCTGCGCCAACCAAGAAATCGCCTTCATTTAAGTCGACCGCAATAATGCCGGCCTTACGAGGATTAGAGAAATCAGAAAGACGGGTTTTCTTCACGGTACCTAAACTAGTCGCCATAAAGACATACTGATCGTCTTGATAGCCCTTGATCGGAAGAATCACAGTGATCTTCTCGCCTTCAATTAATGGGAACATATTGACGATGGGTTTACCGCGTGATGTCCGGCTACCTTGCGGTACTTCCCATACTTTTAGCCAATACATCCGACCACGATCAGAGAAGCAGAGAATAGCGTCATGCGTATTGGCTACGAATAAAGTATCAATCCAATCTTCATCCTTCGTAGCAGCAGCTTGCTTGCCACGACCACCGCGTTTTTGTGCACGGTATTCACTCAGCGGCTGACTCTTCATGTAACCAGTATGCGAGAGTGTGACTACCATATCTTGCGGAGTGATCAAATCTTCCGTAAAGAGTTCAGTGGCATTCATCTCAATAAATGAACGACGGCCACTATCACCACCTGCTTTACCAAACTCTGCTTGAACTTCTTTGAGTTCGCTTTCAATGACAGAAGTAACGCGCTCTGGCTTGGCTAATAAATCTAACAAGTCAGAAATTTCTGCCATCACTTCTTTGTACTCATTAACAATCTTATCTTGTTCAAGGCCAGTCAAGCGTTGCAAACGCATCTGCAAAATTTCTTGCGCTTGACTATCAGAGAGGCGATACAAGCCCGTAGTTTGCATCCCGTACTCAGGTAATAAACCTTCAGGACGATAAGCATTGCGACCACCTGGAGTATCTGTCTCAGCGCGCGCCAACATCTCACGCACCATAGAGGAGTCCCATGGTTTATTCATCAACTCTTGTTTAGCAATCACAGGATTTGCAGCAGCTTTGATAATGGCAATAAACTCATCAATGTTTGCTAATGCAACAGCCAAGCCCTCTAAGACATGGCCACGCTCGCGTGCTTTACGTAATTCAAAAATCGTGCGACGTGTGACTACTTCGCGACGATGCTGTAAGAAGTACTCCAGCATTTGCTTCAAGTTCAACAAGCGTGGTTGGTTATCTACCAATGCCACCATGTTCATACCGAAGTTATCTTGTAGTTGAGTGCTCTTATACAAATTATTGAGAACAACTTCTGGCACTTCACCGCGCTTAAGCTCAATCACAACGCGCATACCGGATTTGTCTGATTCATCACGCAAATCAGAAATACCTTCTACTTTCTTTTCATTGACTAACTCAGCAATACGCTCGAGCAAGTTCTTTTTATTGACTTGGTATGGCAACTCATCCACGATGATGGCTTGACGGGCGCCCTTATCGAGATCTTCAAAATGCGTCTTCGCACGCATCACCACACGGCCGCGGCCGGTTCTGTAACCCTCACGAACCCCTTGAACGCCATAAATAATGCCGGCGGTTGGGAAATCTGGAGCCGGGATGATCTCGATCAGCTCGTCAATCGTGCAATCTGGGTTGTGGAGCACGTGTAAACAGGCTGTCACTACCTCGTCTAAGTTGTGAGGGGGGATATTGGTTGCCATGCCCACAGCGATGCCTGAGCTGCCATTAATCAACAAATTAGGCACTTTGGCAGGAAGAATCAGGGGTTCTTTCTCGCTACCATCGTAATTTGGACCAAAATCGACAGTTTCCTTGTCTAAATCAGCCAAAAGATCATGGGCAATCTTGCGCAGGCGGATCTCGGTATATCGCATTGCAGCAGCGTTATCACCGTCTACAGAGCCAAAATTGCCCTGCCCATCAATCAACATATAGCGCAGGGAGAAATCCTGGGCCATCCGAACGATCGTGTCATACACCGCAGAATCACCGTGCGGGTGGTATTTACCGATGACATCGCCAACTATACGGGCAGATTTTTTGTAAGCTCGGTTCCAATCGTTGTTTAATTCATACATAGCGAATAAGACCCGGCGGTGAACCGGTTTAAGGCCATCACGTACGTCTGGCAGGGCTCTGCCGACGATGACGCTCATTGCGTAGTCCAAATAGGACCGCCGCATTTCGTCTTCAAGGGATATTGGTAGTGTTTCTTTAGCGGCTTGTTCCATCTATAAATAATATCATTTTGATGACAGGTAGCCCCTATGCTAAGATTCTGTCAGTTTGTACGAAATTGAGATGTGTCGCTTTGCGGTGTTTTTGCTTCAAAGTAGGGCGAATTACATTTAAGTTTGACTTTAATTAAAAAAGAGATTTTTGAGGACTAAAAATGAACAAAACCCTAAAAGTGTTGCTCGCTACTGTTATTACCGTTTCTGCTACCGCAGCGATGGCTTCTGATAACTGGCAAAACGGCGACGGCGCCTTAAACTGGAAAAACGGTGACGGCACACTGTGCTGGCGTGATGCTGCTTGGACACCTGCAACTGCAGCTAAAGGTTGTGATGGTGCCTTGACTGCTGCTCCTGCTGCTGCTGCTTCAGGTGTTAGCCAAAGTAAAATCACTTTGCAAGCTGACACTCTTTATGACTTCGACAAAGCTTCATTGAAGCCAGAAGGCATGGCAACTTTGGACAAGATCGCTAAAGATTTAAGCAAGATCAAGTTAGAAGTCATTATCGCTGTTGGTAACACTGACAGCGTTGGTACAGATGCATACAACATGGCCCTCGGTCAGCGTCGCGCTCAGTCAGTTAAAGCTTACCTGACAAGCAAAGGTGTTGACGGTAGCCGTATTTACACAGAATCAAAAGGCAAGAGCAATCCAGTTGCAAGCAACGCAACTGCTGAAGGCCGCGCTAAGAACCGCCGTACTGACATCGAAGTTGTTGGTACAGCAGCTAAGTAATTTCCTTTACTTGTAAAAAAGCCCGCTTCTTGCGGGCTTTTTTATTTCCGCTATATTCATAGAACCTTCTATAAACCTTAATAAGCATCGAACCCTCATGAACGTAGATCAATCAGAAATCGATAAATTTAGTGCCCTAGCCCATCGCTGGTGGGATCCTAATAGTGAATTTAAGCCTTTGCATGCCATTAATCCCCTACGCCTGAACTGGATGAAAAACCTCATCAACTTCGAGGGCAAAAAAGTAGTTGATATAGGCTGTGGTGGTGGCATCCTCGCAGAATCCATTGCGCAATCGGGTGCAGACACGACTGGTATTGATTTATCTGAAAAAGCCTTAAAGGTAGCTGAACTACATGCATTGGAGGTGGGTGCAAACCTCACTTACCGTTCTATTTCAGCTGAAGCGCTAGCTGAGGAACAGCCAGGGCAATATGACGTTGTGACTTGCATGGAAATGCTTGAGCACGTTCCAGATCCTGCTTCAGTAGTCCGCGCCTGTGCCAAACTCTGCAAACCTGGTGGCACCCTCTTTTTTAGCACTTTAAATCGCAACCCTAAGTCCTACTTATTTGCCATTATTGGTGCGGAGTACATCCTCAAACTACTCCCCAAGGGTACCCACGAATACGCTAAATTTATTAAGCCATCAGAGCTCGTTGCCTTCACTCGTAACGCAGGTTTAGAAATGATGGGTATCAAAGGCCTCACTTACAACCCCATTACCCAGGTATACAGCCTAAATGATGATGTGAGCGTGAACTACATGATCGCCGTTCGTAAGGAATGAATGGCGTGAACAATCTATCAAGCCCCTATCACGGGGTCTTTTTCGATCTGGATGGCACCTTGGCAGATACAGCGCCCGATTTAGTTGCCGCAGCCAATCAACTACTAGTGGCGCGCAAGCTGCCTCCAAAGCCGTATGAACTTCTCCGCCCCTACTCTTCCGCTGGTGCACGTGGACTTCTTGAAGGTGCATTTGGAATTGCACCAGATCATCCTGATTACATTGCTTTGCGTGATGAGTTCCTAGTCAATTATGAAAATGCTCTCTTAGTTCACAGTGTTTTATTTGAAGGTATCGAGCATTTACTAGAAAAACTAGAAAAAGCAAATCTTCCTTGGGGAATTGTGACCAATAAAAGTGAACGCTTCACTCACCCCCTCACCGAACTCATGGGCTTAAAGCAGAGAGCAGTCTCCACCGTTTCTGGTGATACAACGCCGCATGCAAAGCCACATCCAGCACCCATTCTGCATGCCGCAAAAATCGCCAATATTGATCCTACAAAATCAATTTATGTAGGTGACGATGTTCGTGATGTGATTGCAGGTAAAGCTGCGGGCATGCTGACCGTAGCTGCTGCCTATGGCTACTGTGGCTGTAAGGAGCCTCCTGAGGCCTGGGGTGCGGACTACATCATTCATAAGCCTCTCGATTTATTGCAAATCATCTTCCCCAATAGGGGATAACAACACTTCCAAAAGATATTGGGCAATTTAAGGCTAGCGGCTTTAAAATAGAGTTTCCTATGCATGAACTCTGGGGTCGACATGGTTTCGACGTGGATTACAAAGCATCAAGGGCATACCGAGGACCCGTTATCTCGTAAATCAATGGGAATGTAATAACTGCTAACGACGAACGTTACGCACTAGCCGCTTAATTGCGGTTGCCCCTGAACTGATTCTCTCTTGGGTCAGGTAGCGCAAGCTACATCAGGGTCATTTACAAGAGATAAGACTATTTCGTGTCACGAGGGATAGTACGAAAATTTAGTGAATCGTCAGTAAGGAACGTGTCAATCTGTGCCTAGCTGATTAAATTAAATGATATGACTAAGTATGTAGAACTTGTTGTGGAGGATTTGCGGACGCGGGTTCGATTCCCGCCGACTCCACCATATAAAGCAAACCCCTCTGAATTCTGGAGGGGTTTTGTTTTTTGATTTTTTAATCTTTTAATTGCTTCTTTTTTATTTGACCTGCAGACGCCATAGAGATGTGGTTTCTTTAGATCTTGCGGAATGCAACGCATCTGTTTTATCAAATACCTTGTGATGTTGTGGTTTGGTATCTACACATGTGATCACTTTCAAGCTGGCAGCATCGATCCAGGCAAGCAACTCTTCCCTGGTTCTCAATCTTAAATGCTCTGCAAGATCAGAAAGAATGAGCCAACCTTCGCCATTAGGTAATAAGTGATCTTTTAACTTACTTAAGAATCCTTTTAGCATTTGGCTTTCTGGGTCATATACAGCATGCTCTAGGGAAGAACTCGGTCTTGCTGGCAGCCATGGTGGATTGCAAACAATGAGTGCCGCCTTTCCTTCTGGAAATAAATGGGTCTTGAGAATTTCAATCTGGTCATTTAATTTCAAGCGATGGATGTTTTCCTTAGCACACTCAATAGCGCGATCATCTTGATCGGTTCCAATAATCTGTTTGATTTCTCGCATTGCCAAAATAACTGCTAGAACGCCCGTTCCCACTCCAATATCAAATGCAATCGATTCCTTCTGAAGGGTGACTGGTAATGGTGCTTTGAGAACCAATTCAATATATTCACCACGGATTGGAGAGAACACTCCATAGTGCGGATGAATCCGAATCTCTTCATCATCTCTTACTAAAACTGGTACACCTTTCTTGCGCCACTCATGAGCGCTGATGACGCCGAGTAATTCCCTGAGGGATATGACATAAGGCTCTGCCTGTTCTCCATAGGCCTCAAGACAGGCTCGTGCTACATCGGGTGCACGTCTTAATGAAATACTATGGTCTGCATTGATTGGGATGAGCACCATCCCCAAAATGCGCGCCCTCTGAGATTGCGCTAGGCGATATAAATTAAAAGTATCTAGAGGACTTTTTGTTTTCTCTTTTGCAACTCTATCCACTCTGGAGGATTTCTTAGAGGGCTTATCGACTCTTCTGACTAAGGCCTGTAGAAGTTGTCTGGCATTTTGAAAGTCACCCTTGTAGAGCATCGCTGTACCCTCACATGCCAAGCGATAAGCTAAATCTGCTGTGAGGGTGTCATCTGCAACTTGAACTTTTTTATGGGGCTTAATACCATTTTCTGAATGCCACTTTGCAAAATAGGATTGCTCGCCTTCACTCCAATGAATCATTGGATCATCAAGCTGGAGGATGATCTTCTGGATGAATATCCAAAGCGATCAAGAAACGAGACACCATGTTGTAAGCAGCAATTACTGTAACTAGCTCTACCGTATTGGTGCTGCCAAGTTCTTTTTGCAAGCGCTTCATCAATTCTGGATCAACCTGAATATTGCGTGTCATCTGAAATGTTAAATCTGTAGCGTCATTTTCTAGTTGCGTGAAGAGATTTCTTGGAAAGCTAGCTTGCCCAATCAATCTCAGCCCCTGAACTTGTTCTTCAGTGCCACCAGCCTTCTTAAAGGGAGGTGCATGATGAAAAAATTCATACTCTGCACCATTGAGCACAGCTACACCGCACATTGCTAGCTCACGCAACTTGGGATCTAAAGATAGGTTATTACGGATTTCACCAACGAAATGATTCCAGCCCTTAGCAATTGGTACGCTGTGTAAGAGCATACGATCTAAGTTTATAAACTTACCGCCACGCCTTTCACGAATAGCGGCTACTAGTTCAGCGGGCTCAGCCAAATCCATAGGTTGATAAGGAATTAAACGTTCAGACATAGATACTTTCGACTAATTAGTTTCTTTAATGTTGTTCTCGATGACAAACTTACCCCAAATACCAATTTGCTTACCGATAAATTCACGCGCTGTTTCTGGAGTGCCACCAATAATTTCAATTCCTTGGGACTTAAACTTCTCAGCAACTGCTGGGGTTTTTAATACCTTATTCAATGCTTTATTCATTGCATCCACAATTGCTGGTGGAGTCTTGCCTGGAGCTAAAACTGCCCACCAAGCTGGAGCACTGAAACCAGGGAAGCCACTTTCAGCAACTGTCGGCACATTAGGTAGACCTGGAACTCTTTTGACCGTAGTAATCACCAAAGGAATTAAGTTGCCACTCTCAATATGAGGCTTAACCAAAAACTCTGAGCCAATCGCCAACTGCACCTGCCCACCAAGCGCATCCTGCATTAAGGGGCCGCCACCTCGATAAGGAATGTGATTCCAATCAAAGCCTGCTTGCTTCGCAAGACGTGCCATTGCTAAGTGCCCTAAGCTACCAATACCAATCGATCCATAGCTAAATTGTTTGCCTGTTTTGGACATGTCCACTAGTTGTTTAAAACTCGTAATGCCAGAGTTTTTACTTGCTACCAATACCATCGGGGATGTTCCCACCAAAATGACTGGGGAGATATCTTTTATCGTGTCGTAGGGAAGCTTATCCTTAAGACTTGGATTAACACCATGGGTATCAAAGACAACAGCAAAGGTATAACCGTCAGCATCTGCTCTCGTCATTGCAGAAGTGCCAATCACACCTGATGCTCCGCCAATGTTTTCAACAATCACGTTTTGCTTTAATTCAGTCTGCAAAGCGGGAGCTAAAACTCGAGCTACTTGATCTACCGATCCACCAGGTGGAAACACCGCAATAAAGCGAATTGGTTTTTGGGTAGGCCAAGAACCTACTCCAGCGCTTTGAGCTAAAACCAGACTGCCTGTTCCCAGAGTCATTAGGACTATAAAAAGGGCTCTTTTAGCTATTTTTACTAAATGCAGCATTGCGTGTCTCCTTTACGTAAGACCTCAAGATTAACACCCCTGTAGCCCATTTGTTTGATAATGGCAAAGTAGCGTGAAGAGAGAAAAAATGAAGTCGATTTTGAATATTGCCGGATATTTATTTGTCAGCCTGGATGGTCTGCCGGAATTGCGCACCAAAATGCAGAATGAATGTAAGTCTAGAGAGCTAAAAGGTACCATTTTGCTGACTGGTGAAGGCATCAATCTGTTTCTGGCTGGGAAAGAACCGGAGTTACGTGGCTTTTTAGATTGGCTACGCGCTGACATTCGCTTTAAGACTCTCGAAACAAAAGAAAGCTGGTCAGAAGATCAACCATTTAAAAAAATGTTGATCAAACTCAAAAATGAAATCATTCGCATGAATCATCCGATGATTCGTCCAGAAGAGGGTCGTGCTAATTTCATTACACCTAAAAAATTACAAGAGTGGCTTGATCGAGGTACCGATGACTTAGGTCGTCCCGTAGTCATGGTGGATACTCGAAATGCCTTTGAAGTGGAATACGGAACCTTTGAAAATGCCCTGCACTTCAATATTGAAAAGTTCACCCAATTTCCTAAGGCAATTTCAGCACATAAAGAAGCACTTGCAGACAAAACTTTAGTGAGCTTTTGTACTGGCGGAATTCGCTGTGAAAAATCAGGTCTCTATATGCGCGAGATTGGTATGCAAAATAGCTATCAACTAGAAGGTGGCATCCTCAAATATTTTGAGGAAGTGGGCTCTGCACACTACAAAGGTAGTTGCTTTGTCTTTGATGAACGCGAAGCTCTTGAACCCACTCTCGACTCCATTCCGATCGAGCACTCGATTCGGAAAAAACTTAAGGCAGGCTAACCTATTTAAGTTGACTTGCCGACCAAGGTCATATGCTCTACATGCGGAGGCTTTGCGAAAAAGGGGCCCACAATGGCACGCCAATCTGCAAAGGCTGAAGATCCACGAAAATCTACCGTATGACTCTCAAGGTTATCCCAATAAATGAGTAATAAGTAGCGGGATGGGGTTTCCATACTGTGATTTACCTTGTACCCCTTAAAGCCCTTTGCCTTAGAGATCACTGTGTCCACTCCCCGCAAAATAGCCTCTTCAAACTCTTTCTGCTTTGCTGGGTCAATTTCTATGTCGCAATGTTCCAAAATCATGGTATTTCCTTAATCAAAATAGATTTGTCATCAATAGTAAAATTACTTCATAAGATTACCTTAATACATCACAATAATCTGGATTTGAGACATGTCTAAAACTAGCAATCGGCCGACGCCGATTTTTTTATCCTGTATTGCCACTATTGCTAGTTTAGCTATTAGCATGGGAGTTCAGGCGCAAAATGTTGCCTCAAGCTATCCGATTAAACCCATTAAGCTCATAGCCCCCGTTGCTGCTGGTGGCGGTCTGGATAATATTGCTAGAGCAGTCGCAGAAAAACTCTCTCGCTCACTTGGTCAAACAGTGGTGGTTGAGAATATGGGTGGTGGGGGTGGCTCTATTGCCTCCCAAGCAGTTGCAAAAGCTCCGGCTGATGGCTATACCTTGATGATTGCCTACGTAGGTACTCATGGCACTAACCCTGCGGTACGTAAACTTCCTTACGATGCGATTAAAGACTTCACACCCATAGGCATGATTGGCGCCACACCAAACGTATTAATTATCAATCCTGAGCTACCGATTAAAAACTTTAAAGAATTCATTGATTACGCCAAAAAGAATCCTGCCAAACTCAGTTATGGCTCAGCAGGTCCTGGCACTCTTACTCATCTCGGTATGGAGCAATTGAAATTGGCCGCAGGAATATTTATGGTGCACGTGCCATATCGTGGTGTAGGTCCTGCTTATACAGACTTACTAGCTGGTCAGACTCAAGCGATGTTCCCTACTTTATTTGCAGGTTTACCATATATCAATTCCAATCGAGTCCGTGGTCTTGCAGTTACCGGAGCTAAACGAAGTCCCGCTGCACCCACTATCCCCACCTTTAAAGAATTGGGATACAGCGGCTTTGATGGTCAGCAATGGTATGGCGTGGTTGGCCCTGCTAATTTACCGCCTGCAATCGTTGCCAAATTAAATATAGAACTCAATCAGGTACTGGCCCTGCCTGACTTCTCAGAAAAAATGACGAATGAGGCCATGACATTAATGCCAATGACACCAAATCAATTCAGTAACTACATCAAAGACGATATCGCTCGCTGGGCCAAAGTAGCCAAAGATCGCCATATTGAAATTGACTAACTCTTCACATTATTACCATTCATAGGAAACCACATGTCTCATGCAATCGCTGCAGCAGCTGATCTGAACGCCCCGCCAGTTACAAAAATTCTGGCGGAGTTTGTTAGCTCTCACCCAAGTCAAGGATGGACGCCTGAGGTCGATCATGAGGCACATCGCACCTTCCTAAATTGGTTGGGTTGCGCCATTGGCGCTGCCAATCACGAGAGTGTTGAATCTTCCTTGGCAGCTATTCGAGAATTTCAACCAGCTCCGCAAGCAAGTATCTTGGGGCGTAAAGATAAAGTCGATATGGGTGGCGCCGCTCTCATTAACGGCATTAGCTCACATACCTTTGACTTTGATGACACTCACCTCAAGACTGTGATTCATCCGGCAGGCCCAGTAGCCTCAGCCATCTTGGCATTGGGTGAACACACCAACGTCAGCGGTCGCCAGATCATCGACTCTCTTGTTTTAGGAATTGATGTCGCTTGCCGAGTGGGTAATGCCATGTATCCAGACCATTACCATCGTGGCTGGCATATTACTGGCTCTACTGGCATGCTGGGTTCAGCAGCCGCATGTTCCCGCCTCATGGGTCTTGATCTGCAGAAAACGACTATGGCTCTGGGTATTGCTGCCTCACAGCCAGTTGGCATGCGCGAACAATTTGGCACGATGACCAAGCCTTTTCATCCGGGTGGTGCTGCACGCGCAGGACAACTCTCAGCACTATTAGCCAAGCATGGCTTTACCTCGAGTCCGAGAGCATTGGAGGCAGGTCGTGGCTATATGCAAACCGTTTCCACTAAATGTGACTGGGCAGAAATTGATCGTGCATTAGGTAAATCCTTTGAGATTTCACTAAATACTTATAAACCCTTTGCTTGTGGCATTGTGATTCATCCAGCAATTGATGCCTGTGCACAACTGCGCGCCCAAGGTGTGAAGGCAGAAGATATTGAGCGTATTGAATTGCGCGCTCATCCACTTGTTTTAGAGCTTACTGGCAAAAAGACTCCGAAAGATGGCCTAGAGGGTAAATTTAGCGTGTACCACGGTTGCGCTGTTGGCTTAATTTTTGGTCAAGCTGGAGAAGGTGAATATGCAGATGACATAGTGAATCGTGCCGATGTTGTAGCCTTACGCGCCAAAGTCAATGCAACCACTGACACTTCTATTAGCGAAGCCTCTGTTGATGTCAAAGCCCTTCTTAAGAATGGCAAAGAAGTTCACATTTTTGTGAAGAATGCGATTGGCTCAGTAGAGAATCCAATGACGGATGCTCATTTAGAGCAGAAGTTTACAAACCTCACTGAGCCAGTTATTGGTAAAGAAAAGACTGTGCAACTAATCTCTGCGCTCTGGAAATTAGGACAAGCACCTGATCTTAAAAAAATTCTGAGTTTTTGCACTCCAGATTAATTCATTAGAAAGTATTTGATATGGCCGCATTACCAAACATTGTCATTCTCGGAGATTACGAACAGGCATTACGTCGTTTTTCGAATTGGAACACATTAGAGCAACGTGCAAACCTCACTTTTCATCACAAGCCTTTGCTTGATGAAGCCTTATATGAAGCTGTCAAAGATGCTGATGCCATTGCTATTGTGCGCGATCGCTCGCCTTTTAACGAGGCCATGATTGCGCGCTTACCAAAGCTGAAGTTTTTAATGTTTACTGGGGAGCGCAATGGTGCGCTTGAGGCGTCTGCTCTAGTGGCACGCAATATCCCCATGGCATGCTCGCCTGGCGGTCCTTCTAAAGAAACTACTGCAGAACTCACTTGGGCTTTAATTTTGGGAGCATCTAAGCGCCTGATTGAACAAAATCAGTTGATTGCTTCTGGTGGTTGGCGCGATCAACTCTCCGTTCTTCCAATGCTTTCTGGTGAGCGCTTGGGAGTAATGGGACTCGGTGCCATTGGTAGTCGTGTAGCGCGGGTTGGCGCAGCCTTTGGTATGGAAGTAGTTACTTGGAGCCCGCGTATGACGCCAGAACGTGCTGCTGCCGAGAATGCTACATCAGTGAGCTTAGAAGAGTTGCTCAAGACATCCAAAATCGTCACGATGCACCTAGTGGCTGGCCCTGGAACCAAAGGATTAATTAGCGCTGATCAATTAGCTTTAATGCGTCCCGATTCCTTATTGGTGAATACTTCACGCTCTGCCTTAATCAATATGACCGATCTACAAAAAGCACTTGCTGCAGGAAGGCCTGGGCAAGCAGCTGTTGATGTATTTGATATGGAGCCACTTCCGGAAAATGATCCACTGCGCAATACGCCCAATTTATTAGTAACACCGCATCTGGGATTTATTGCTGAGCCAATTTTTGCAGCCTTCGCTAAGGGCATTACAGAAACTTTGGAAGCTTGGTTGGATAAGAAACCTGCACCTCATCCATTTAAGCCGCAATAAGCATCAGTCACTTTGAAAACACTTACCCCTAAGCAACTATTCATCAGTTTTAGCAAGATCGGCATGTCGGGCTTTGGGGGAGTGCTTCCTTGGGCCCGCCGAACACTCGTTGAGCGTGACAAGATTTTGACATCCGAGGAATTCAGCGCAATTTTAGGTATCTGCCAAATTGTTCCAGGTCCTAATATTATGAATCTCGCAGTTTGCGTAGGTTCTCGATTTGGTGGTGCAAGAGGTGCAGTGGCCGCAACCCTTGGCTTATCTTTAGGTCCTATCGCAATCGTGTTGTGCCTAGCTCTTTTGTATGAGCACTATAGTTACCTTGAATCTGTTAAGGGACTGCTTCGTGGAATCTCAGCGGTAGGTGTTGGTTTAATTGCTTCAACTGGTTTTAAGATGCTCAGGGATGAGTTCCGCTACCCAGCAATGCTTCTCGTTGTCGTCCTGACCATTATTGCCGCTACCGTATTTCATCTTGGCTTAGGCTATGTAGTCTTGTTGGTGTCTCCAGTCGCGATCTTCATAGCAAGAAAAAAGGCGCAGGCGCTATGAGTATTCTACTGAGCCTATTCCTAAAACTATCTGCCTTTTCACTTGTTGCCTTTGGCGGTGTCAATGCACTATTGCCCGTCTTATTTAATCTAGCAGTTAATCAAGAACATTGGATTGATGTACAGACGTTTTCAGACTACTTTGCTATAGCTCAGGCTGC
>Ga0209188_1001440_pt1 | contig 19128 bp, 17 predicted proteins | sample C_130625_EF_Meta_FD_187307 | JGI IMG/M metagenome (GOLD analysis project Ga0209188, IMG submission 187307) | Freshwater microbial communities from Lake Croche, Canada to study carbon cycling - C_130625_EF_MetaG (SPAdes) (version 2) | ecosystem: Environmental > Aquatic > Freshwater > Lake... | reverse complement strand
GACGGCTCGGAGGCCGTCGCGGGGCCCTGACGGCGCGGAGCCGATTCCCCGTGGCCTTCCGAGTCGCGGAAGCAGCGCTCATTTCGGGCGGTGGCGATTCGACAAACGGTATCGGCGGAGGGGGCGAGCACCAGCACCTTACGCGGCCATGTTTCCCCAGTCGAGAATCCTCCACGATACGTGCTGCCTCGAGAGGCCGTTCAACGACCAGGCTCGGTCGAGGGTACGGCCGGACGCGGAGGTGGTGCTTTCGCTCCTGGCAGCCACGCGCATCGTTGGCTGTCCCGTATCCCCTGGTACAGGACAACCGAGCCGGGTGCCGGCAAACGGTGGCGGAGGAGTGTCAGGGCCCTCCGCCACCGCTGCCGCGAGCGTCACGCCAGAAGCGTGGCCCGACGACGCCGCCGTCGGAGCAGCCAGCGAACCAAGCAGGGCCGCCGCGCCGACGGAAAAAAATGATGCGGGAAATACGGGTGGACGAAACTGGAAGACTTGTTACGAGCGAGTCTCCGTGTGTGTGCGTAGGGCGTACGAACCGCAAGCCTCAGCTCCGTTGTTGTGTGAGGCAGACAAAAAATCCGCAAGCGCCAAAAACCGACAAAATGCCGAATCGACACCGGCGCGCACCAATCGACACCATCCCGCACGAATCCACGCGCCGGCGCACGCACCAATCGACACATGCCTGAGAGGCCTCGGCGCCGGGCGCCTGCCGAGACGCGCTTCCTCGAGATCGAATCTGAGTGTCTTCGCTTCCACAAGTCATTCGCACGTTCAAAGAGCCTGTGACTCAGCCACCGCGATTGCGAAAGAGCTGCGGCTTCACGCACGCGGCCACGGCCGGGCCAGGGGTGAACCGTCCCGGGAGGAGTTCGGCAAGCTTCGCGATCACAGAATCTGGGTCGGCCATGAGTTCCGGGTACGACACCTCGAGCAGCGTTACCCGCTCGCTCTTCCTCAAGACCTCACGGATCTGCCGGCTGTGGTGCTCCTGCACCTCGATGAGATGCTTCTTTTCGCTCTTCGGCTGCGTCCCCTTTCGGGCGAGCATCGCCCACTGCGAATCGACCACCTGCTCGGTGGGACGCACCATGGAGATGATCGTGTAGCGGTGCTTGCCGGGCAGGCTCGGCAGGAGCGCCGAGATCACCTTCACGGCCTTTCCCTCGGCTTGCTCGATGAGCCGGGGATTCTTGGGGAGTTTTTTGATCTCCTCCCACTCCCAGTAGCCTTCCGGGTTGTCCTCGTCAGCCGTTCGCTTGGCATCGGTGAGCGGCTCGATCCCCCCGGCTCGGAGCATCTGCATCATCAGTGACGTGCCCGACCGCGGCAGCCCCGACACAATCAAAAACTCCTTCGGTTCGATGGCGTCGTAGTCGGACTTCTTGCGATCGATCTCCGCCTGCCGGATCCGATCCTGCTCGGCGCGAATCGCGGCCCGCGCCTTCGCCTTCTCTCGCGTGGCCGCCTGCGCGGCCGCCTGCTCCTTCCGCAGGCCGTGGGGCGACGCGTAGCCCTGCGACTCGCACACCGCGGCCCGGTCCGGCTGCCCGAGCCGGCGATAGACCCGAGCGAGGAGCCGCTGCGCGCGGAGAAACGTGGGCGCGAGCGTGAGACAATTCTCGAGTGGCCGCACCGCCTCTTCGAACTGCTCCTGGCTCGCGAGCGCCGCCCCCAACAGAAAATGCCCCTGCGGATTGCCGAACTGGAGGCCGATGCACTCGATTGCCGCGTCGGCGGCTTCTTCGGCCCGGCCGGCGTGGAGAAAGCCGCGGGCGAGCACCAAAAACGCCTGGGCATTGTGCGGGTCGGCCGCGAGGACGGCGCGGGCAGCTGTTTCGGCGTCGCTAAAGCGCCGCAGCGCCAGATAACTCTGCGCGAGCATCAATTGCAGCTGCACTTCACCTGGGCTTTTTTCGCGGACGCGCTCGAGCGCCTCGAGGGCCGCATGAAAATCTTCTTTCTGGATGGCGATCGAGGCCCGGACAAGATCGGCCTGCTCGGTGCGGCCGAAGGTTTCGGCAGCCACGTTAACCGTGGCGTCGGCTTGTTCGAGAAGGCCAAGCTGCATCTGGCAGGTGGCGAGCACCTGGGCATAGTCGGTGCGGAACGGGGCCGCATGAAAACAGTTTTCCAGCAGCGGCAGGGCTTGTTCGTAGCGCTGGCCGTACATGCACGCCCGGGCGATGTTCCAGTCGTTCTCGCGGTTGGTCTCGGCGGCGGCCTGGCCGGGATCGTCGGGGATCTCGTCGATGTAGCCGAGGGCGACAAACTGCTCGAGGAGTGCCTTGTCGGCCCCCGCCCCGAGGCTTTTTCGTTCCTTGCGATGGCCTGCATCGGTTTCCCACGTGGGCACGGTCTCGACCGGCTGCCTTGGCCCGTCGAGCACTTCGGTGAGGACGCGGCCCTCCATGTCGGCGCCGACCGGCAGGCCGAACCAGTGGAGGATCGTGGGGGCGACGTCGAGGAGACGGGCGCCGAAGACGAGCTCGTCGCGTTTGAACCCCGGGCCGCTGGCGATGAACACCCCCTGCGGCCGATGCCAGATGGTGATCCCGGCCGGCACCCGCGGCGTGAACTTCGGCCGGAGATGGTCGCTGTGAAAGCCGTGATCGGAGACGAGGACGATCGCCGTCTCGGGGCCGGCGAGCTGCATGAGCCGGCAGAGAAAGAGGTCGTGGAGCTTGTAGATCCCGGTGACCACGTGCTTGTAGAGCTCGAAGTCGGCCTCGGGGATCCCTTCCATCCGGGGCGGATGGTAGGGCATGAAGAGATGGCTGATCTCGTCGACCGTGCGGTAGTAGACCGCCATGAAGTCCCAGTCGGGCTCGGTCTCGAGAAGATGCGTCGCCGCGTTGTGGGCGGAGCAGGCCTCGGCGAGTTTTTCAGCGAGGTTCCAGAGCCGCCGGTCTTTCTTCTGATCGACCGTGTGGGCCGCCGGCACGAAGAGCCGGATCAGATCATCGGGATCGATGTCGTGCGGGCTGACCCGCAAATCGTTCATCGCCGCGGCAAGTTCCGGCGGCCAGGAAGTGCCGAGAGGTGGCGGGGCCCATTCGGCCGGATCCTGCCCTGGCTGCGTGTTGGCAACATGGCAGAACATGTTGGAGACGACGCAGCCGGGATGGTTCTCCTCGCCGTGGGTGGCAAACCAGCTGACGACGTGGCTCCGCAGGCCACGCTCCCCGAGGATCTCCCAGATCGTGCGGCACTGTCGCGTCGCGGCCGAAACCGGCACGACGGCACCGGTGCCGGGGTCGACTTCCGTGAACCCCGGCACGCCGTGGTGGTAGGCCATCTTGCCCGTGGCGATGCTCGTCCACAGCATCGGGGAGAGCTGCGGCTCGAGCGTCGTCAGGTTGCCGCTCGAGCCCGATTCGACGAGCCGGGCCAGGCCCGGCAGTTCGCCGGCGTCGAGGAGCGGATGGATGATCTTCCAATCGGCCGAGTCCCAGCCGATGAGAAGCAGTTTCTGCCGACGCGTGGTCATCGATCAGACCGCCCCCGCTGCGGTTACCGCCACCGCGGACCGATTCCGCCGCCGCTGCTCGAGCAGGCCAAGAGCGCCGGTGACGAGGGCAAGGACCGAGCCCATGCCAGCGGGATCGATTTCGGGGACGGATGAAGGTGAAGCGACCGTCAGCGTCTCGGAAATACCGTACAGGGATCGGCTGACGCTTGCTGCGCTACCGCCACCGTCGCGGATCCAGGCTGCATCGGTGCCCCCGGTCGCTTTGCCTGTAGAAGTTTCGAATACTGGCGGGTCAAAAGGCGGGGCTCCCGGGTTAAGGTATCCGAGGGGCTCTGATGAGGCAGTGCCATCGACGAGCGATCCGGTGAAAACAACCCTGTTGACGACTGTGCCGTCGATGTCCGTCGCAATCCGGTTCACCAGGGCGCCTGACCACAGGCCACTTGTTCCGGTGATCGAAGGTGCCACCAGCGCCCCGCCCGCCAGGTAGACGGGGGCGTTCATGGTTGTGGAGCGAATGTTGTCGAACGCGTTGACCGTCGCGGTCGAGCCGATGGCGTAGAAGGTCACCGCCGATCCGTTGTAGGTGGCACCACCGGCAGCGGTGTTCACGAACAGGTTGTACGAGGTGATATCCGAACTTGAACCGGTGGTCGTGGTCCGGGTGACGAAGGCGATCCGGAAACGATCGCCCGGGTTGAGCCCGGCCGGGGTGTTGATGCTGATCGGCGTAGCCGCCGTCGGAACAGCCAGCAAGCATGCCCACAGGCATGCGGCCGCGGCACACGGCCAAGAATGCCAACGCGCCATGCGATGCAACCGAAGCCTCTCCGTTTGGGTGCCGAGGATGCCCGCTCCGAGACTGGCGACGGCAGCAGCGGCGGCCCGACGACGGGCGGCTTGCGATCGACCGAGAGACTTCATGGTTTCGCAACCTTTTTGTGTGGCAGGGATCGACGAACCGCGTCGCACCGAACGACGTTCGCTTCAACGGGAATCTATGGCCCGCCATCCCGCTCACCAAGGGGCCGGTTGCCACAGAATGCCGAATCAACACCGGCGCGCACGAATCGACACGGGATGACGGTGCACCTGGCCGGGCTTACGGTCATAATGGGAGCGTGCTCGAGCGACACTGCCCGCGGTTGCTCCACCTGACGCTCATCAGAGAAGACGCCTCGGTGAACACCCCCATGGATGGAACTCTGATTGGCCGGTCGCACGATGCGAATGCGGCGGGCGTCGTACCTCCGCACATCGCGGCGCTACGCGACTCGCTCCCGCTGATGCGGACGCGAATCTTCTGGTCGTTCCAGGTCGTCTACTGGTCGGCGATCTTTCTGACCGCGATGGGGCTGAGCAACGGCATGTTGCCAGCCGAGACGACCGTGCTGACAACGGTGCTGAGATCGGTGCTCAGGGCCGGTACCGGCTTCGTGCTCACGACTCTCGTCTATCTGGTGTTCGAGATGCCACGGCTGTCCACGCTGCCGAGGCGGGTGCGTTGGCCGCTGATCGTGATCCTTTCGATATCGGGTCTTGTCGCGTCGCTGCTGCTGATGATCATCGCCGGCGTGCTGGGCGAGCCTTCCAAATGGACCCGCGATGCGATGCTCTGGCTGCTCACGCCGCGGATCGTCATGGCGGGCTTCTGGTGTGCGGGGATCTTCGGGCTGGAGGTGGTCCAGGAGCTCTTCAAGACCAAGCTCCAGCTGGCGGAGACCGAGGCGACCGCGATCTACTCGGAACTTCGGCTCCTCCAGGCGGAATCGGTCGCCCGGACGTTCGAGCTGCGGCAGCTGCAGGAGCAGATGAATCCCCACTTCCTCTTCAATGCCCTCAATGCCGTGGCAAACAGCAAAGACGATCCCGACGCCGTGGAGAGCGTCATCCGCGACCTCTCCGACTACCTGCGATTCACGCTCGGAGAGGCCCGCACGCTCGAGCCGCTGTCACGGGAGCTGCAGGCCCTCGAGAAATACCTCGCGATCCAGCACGCCCGGTTCGGCGACAACCTCGACTGCCGTTTCTGCTGCGATCGAGCGGCCCATGCCGTGATCGTGCCGCCCATGCTGATTCAGCCGATCCTCGAGAACGCGCTGCATTACGGCGCCCAGACGAGCAGCATGCCGTTGCGGGTGAGCGTGACGGCGAAGGTGGTCGAGGGCTGGCTCGAGGTGGTGGTCGCCAATTCCGGCCGATGGGTGCCACCAGACCAAACGCGTTCACCGTCGACCGGGATCCGCTCGCTCCGCAAGCGGCTGGCTTTGCTCGTCGACGAAGCGGCCACCGTCGAGACGGTGATCGACCCGGACCTCGACGGCGGCTGGGTGCGGGTCGTCATTCGGATGCCCGCGACGCTCACCCAGCCGGCGTCAGCCCCCCACCACCCCACGCCGGCAGCGGAGCTTGTCTGACATGTCTTCACCATCCGCCTCGGCAGGCATGACCACAGATCCCACGAGGCTCACCGCGCTGCTCGTCGACGACGAACCGCATGCCAATGAGCGGATGCAGAAGCTGCTTGCCGCCCATCCGGAGATCCGTGTCGTCGGCGTTGCCGGGAATGTGGACGAGGCCCGGGGTGTGCTCGAGACGCAGCCGCCGGATGTGGTGTTTCTCGACGTGGAGATGCCCGGTGGCAGCGGATTCAATCTCCTCAACGATGTGCCCGACGGGACACAGATGGTGTTTGTCACGGCCCGCGAGAAGTATGCGGTTCGGGCATTCGCCGCTGCGGCCCTCGACTATCTGGTGAAGCCCGTCGATCCCGAACGGCTCGCCGACACGGTGGCCCGCCTCAGGAAGCAGGCTGCCGGCACGGGGGGAAAGCCGCCGGAAGGGCGCGACCAGGGGGGCGACAGCTTCGACGCCGAAGAGCCCGCCGAGACCGCGGTCTTCGAGCTCGGCGACGTGATCAGCGTGCCGCTGGCTGGGAAGGCCACGTCGTCGGCGGTGACGGTCGGCGAGATCTGCTGGATCGAGTCGCTTCGGAACTACACGCGGGTCGCGATCAAGCCGCCGGGGGGTGTGCTGCTCTTCCGCCGCCGACTGAGCCACTGGGACAAGGTGCTCCCGACGACAGCGTTTGCGCGGGTGGGGAGGTCGTACATCGTCCAACTCGCAGCGATCGAGCACATCGAGTGGTCGTTCCGCACGGAGACCGTGGTCACCTTCGGCGCGGGCGTGGAACCGCTCAACCTCGGCCGGCACCCGGGCACGCGGCTGCGGGAGATTCTCGGCGCGAACGCCTAGCAGGCCTCGGGAAATGCACCCGTTCGCGCGGCCGGAGGGGGCGCTCGGCTGCCACCGATCGAGTGGGGTGACCAGCCAGCGCCCTTCCGAGTCGCGGAACCAGGTCTCATTTTGGGGAGTGGCTATCGCCTTCGCAGGCGCCGCCGCTCGAGGAGCCCGAGGCCAGCCCCGATGAGGGCGATGACCGATCCCATGCTGCTGGGGTCGATTTCAGGAACGGCGCTGGTTCCCAATCGAAGGAGCAGCGAGTTCCCACTCTGAACCACTGAGGCTCTTTCGGCAAAAGCACCGATCACATTGAACTGCGAAGCCGAGAAACCACTGATACCACCGGCCGAAGTCAGGAACAGCAGCAAGGAAGTCGCCGTGGGGTCGTAGCCAACGGGCTGGGCTCGACGCCAAGAACTCAGCCCACACCCGTTCGGGACGAGCAGACCGAGGCAGCCGAGCGCAGCCCCGAACGCCGCCTGTCAGCCGACAACGGTCTGATTCGGGGCGAAAAATGGGTGTGTCTCGATCGGAAGGCCTTGAGTTATCTCCGGGAAAACCGAGGGCCGATGACGTCGTTGACATCATGACATCAGTCGTCTTATGTTCTTATGCATGAGGACGACTCTCTCACTCGACGATGACGTTGCCGCCCGCATTGAGCAGTTGCGTCGCGAGCTCAACACGCCTCTCAAAGAGCTCGTGAACGAGGCCCTGCGAAGGGGGCTCGCGGCGATGCACGAGCCTTGCGAACCTGCCGCTCCCTATCGCACGCGGCCGGTCGATATGGGCCGCTGCCGCCTCCCAAACGTCGATGACGTCGCGGGCGCGCTTGCTGCTGCGGAAGGAGAGGGCCACCGATGAGGCTCGTTGATGCGAACATCCTCGTGTACGCGTTCACAACATCGTTTCCACAGCACGAACGGGCCCGCGCCTGGCTCGACGGGAAGCTCAACGACGGCGTGCCACTCGGGCTCCCCTGGCCGAGCCTGCTCGCGTTTGTCCGCCTCACGAGCAACCAACGGCTTTTTGACCGGCCTGTGAGCGTGGCCACGGCGTGGCGGCAAGTGGAGGAATGGCTAGCCTGCGAATCGGCGTGGGTGCCGCAGCCGACACCGCGTCACCAAGGAATCCTCGGCGAACTTCTCATCGCGACCGGCGTCCGCGCCGAGCACGTGCCGGATGCCCATCTGGCGGCCCTAGCGCTGGAACACGGCCTCGCGGTCGTCTCTGCCGACACCGACTTCAGCCGATTTCCCGGGCTCAGGCTGGAGAATCCCGTCGCCTGATCGGGGAACGCTGTGGCGTGGCCCTGCCTGCTTTCCGGGCGTCCTTCTCGTTCGATTTTGGACCGCATTCTCCGGTGCTGCAGCCGCAGCCATGACTGTTGGCCATCCGGTTGCCGCCTCCCGTCAGGGAGCGAGCCGCTCGAGGAGCCACGCGCCGCCGGACTCGCGACGGAAGCAGAGCCGGTCGTGGAGCCGGCTCGGCCGACCCTGCCAAAACTCGATCCGCTCCGGCACGAGCCGAAATCCCCCCCAGTTCGGCGGCCGCGGAATTGCTTCGGGGTTGGGATGCTCGGCACTGAAGCGGGCAAAGAGGGCTTCGAGGGCGGCCCGGTCGGCGATCACCTCGCTCTGCGGTGAGCTCCAGGCCCCGATCCGCGAGGTGGCCGGCCGGGTGCGGAAGTAGTCGTCTGACTCCGCCGCGGTCGTCCGCTCGACGCGCCCCTCGATCCTCACCTGCTGTTCGAGGATGGCCCAGTGGAAGGTGAGGGCGGCGTGGGGATTGGCCGAAAGCTCGCGCCCCTTGCGGCCGTCGTAGTTGGTGAAGAAGCAGAAGCCGGCGGCATCGAAGCCACGGAGGAGGACGATGCGGGCGGAGGGACGACCGTCGGGCGTGGCCGTGGAGAGCGTCATCGCCTCGGGCTCCGGCACGCCAGCGGCGACGGCGCCGTCGTACCAGATCGCAAACTGGCGGATCGGGTCGCGGTTCACGGTGGCCTCGTCGAGCGCCCCCTGCTCGTATTCCTTGCGGGCGTGGGTCGATCTCGGTTCCATGGAAGCTGCTCGCTGGGCCGTCGGGGATCGCTGATTCGTGGGCTATGTGCCCACGCAGGCGTAGGCCCTCGAATGTATCAGTCGGGCGCTTTCTGGCTGGCGGGATGGTGGCCGACGCCCCGATGGCATCGGGGGAATCGCCATCAAGCAGGCGACCACCGGGTGATGATCGTTGGTCAGCCCTTCCGGCCGTGCGAGGGGAGCGGTTCGACCGTGGTCACGTGGAGGAGCGGGCAGATCCTCGCGTCCGCCGGGACACCATCGTCGGCGAGATCGACGCCGACGAAGATGTCGTTGTGGGTGACCCACGCCATTTCGGGATGCCGAACGTCGTACGATTCTCCGCTCGACATGACCAAACGAAACGGTCGGAAGGGGCGCTGCCGCAACAGGTCGCGGAACATGGTCGTGGTCATGGCGGGGCTTTCTCCGTATGCCTTTTGGGATGGTATACGAAGGTACATTTCATCACAAGCGGCTGGCTTCAGCCCTTCCTCACTCGGAGGCCGTCGATCCACTCTGCCATCGTGGCTTCTGGTGGTGACTCACCCACCCCGTTGCCCCCCCCGTTGACGGTGGGATAGGCTCGTGGCTCCGGTCGGCTGGCGCGGCCCCGCGGACTTCCGCACTCCAGAAGTGGCTCCGATGCCGTCAGACGTTTCCGCGGCCAACGCTTCATCGGCCCCCGGCCTGACCGGGCGATCGGCGCCCCTCGACACCACCCTCGTTCTTGTCAGCCCCGAGAACATCGCGTTTGAATACCGGCTCGCAGGGCCGGCGCCGCGGGCGGTCGCCTTCCTCATCGATCTGATGCTCCTCGTGGCCGTCGGCGGGCTGACGCTGTTGGTCGCTTCGGTCATCAGCCAGGGAGCCCTCCTCGGCTTCTGGTTGGCCGGGGTCTTCTTTCTGTGGTGGGGCGGCAGCGCGGCTGTCGAGGTCCTCGCCAATGGCCAGACCCCCGGAAAGCGGGCGTTGGGGATCCGGGTTGTCTCCCAGGACGGCCTGTCGATCAACGTGTCGCAGTCGATCCTCCGCAACTTCCTCCGCGCCATCGACCTCGCTCCCCCCTTTCTCCCTGGCCTTGTGTCGATGGTCGTCACGTCGCGCCTCCAGCGGCTCGGCGACCTTGCTGCCGGCACGATCGTGGTCGTCGATCGCGCGGCGACGGCTGCCGGTCCACCCCGCGTCGACTCTGGCCCCAACCTCGTCGCCGAGCTCGTGCCGATCGGCTTCATGCCGTCGCTGGCGCTCGTCGAAGCCCTCGCCAGCTACGTCGGCCGGCGGCGCGTCCTCGGCCCGGCGCGGCGCCAGGAGATCGCGGCCATCGCCGGGCGACGGCTGACCGCGGCCTGGGGCGTGCCGCCGTCGCACGATGACGACGCGCTCCTCTGCGCCGTCTACGAGCAGGCGATCCGGGAGCCACGCCGATGACGGTCGAGGAGATGGTCGCCGCACATCTCGCCGAGTGGCAGGCCCTCGAGGCCGATGTCGCCTGGCTGCGTCGGCCCTCGATGAGCCGCCGCGACCCGCGCCGGATCCTCGATTTCTCGCGCCGCTACCGGGCGGCCTGCAGCGATCTCGCCCTCGCTACGGCGCAGCGATTCCCCGCCGAGACCACCGGCTATCTCCACCAGCTCGTGGCCGACGCCCACTCGCAGCTCTACCGCACCGAATCCTTCGGCCTCGTCGACTGGCTCCAGTCGCTTGTCCTCGTCGTCCCGCGCCGGATCGTCACCGATCCCTGTTTCTGGATCGCGCTGGGGGTGTTTTGGGGATTGTTCCTCGGGGCTGGCGCCGCCGCCATCCTCCGCCCCTCCTATGCGGTCGATCTCGTCGGAGCCGCGGCGATCGCGCAGGTGGAGGAGATGTATTCCAAGCCCTCCAGCACTTTCGGTGACGACGCGCAGCGTTCGACGATGACCGGCTTCTACGTCATGAACAACGCCGGGATCGGCCTCCGCGCTTTTGCCGGCGGGATCCTCGGAGGCGTCGGCAGCCTCTTCATCCTCGGCTCGAATGCCCTCACCCTCGGCGCGATCTTCGGCCACATGTTCACCTCCCCGCAGCGGGCGAACTTCGTCGAGTTTGTCACGGCCCACGGCCCGTTTGAATTGACGGCGGTGGTGCTCTCCGCGGCCGCGGGGCTCCGTCTCGGGTGGGCCTTCCTCGACACGCGCGGGTGGTCGCGGATGGAATCGCTGCGGCGCACCGCCCCGGAGGCGCTCTCCACCGCGGGGCTGGCGACGGTACTGTTCATCCTCGCCGCGTTCATCGAGGGATTCGTCTCCCCTTCGACGCTCCCCTATCGCACCAAGGCGGCGGTGGCCGTGGGGACGGCCGCCATCCTCGTCGTCTATCTCCTCCTTCCCCTGTTTGCGGCGCGGATCCCGGCCGGGAGGGGAGCGCCCGATGACGCCTGACCACCTGCGGATCGCCGTCCGGCCACGGGGGCTCCTCGAATGTCTCGATCTCGCCTGCTTGTTCTCCGTCCGTCGCGGCGCCGGGATCGCGCTGGCCGTCCTTCTCGGGGCCGCTCCGATCGCCTGGATCAATGTCGCGCTCATCGGGCCGGTCGTCGCGGAAGACCCGGTTGTCCGCTGGCCTTTCTGGCTGGCCCTCGAGACGCCGTGGGCGATGGCACCGCTGACGCTGTTTCTCGGCCGGGCGATGTTTGCGGAGCGGCTCCGGGGCGCGGACTGGCGCGGCATCGCCGGCGGGTTGGCTTCGGCGTTGCTCCCGCTGCTGCTCTACCAGACGCTCCTCCGCGGGCTGTCGCTGCTGTTGGTCTTCACCTTTCCGTTGCTGCTTGTCGCCCTGTTTTTCGTCGATCCCGTCATTCTCCTCGAGCAGGGACCGACGTCCGGCGTGTGGCGGCGGAGCCTGGCACTCGCCAGGGGCAACCTGGAGCGGGTCGTGCTTGCCCTGGTGCTCGACACGACAATCCTCGTGGTGGGATGGTTCCTGGGCGCCTTGGCGCTCGACCAGCTGTCGAGCCTGTGGGCCGGCCGGCCGATGCCGGATGTGTTCGACGCGCCACAGGCCGATTGGGGGATCGGCCGGGCGGTCTTCACCTGGCACGGGCAGATCGCCTTCTGGTCCGTCACGGCGCTGATCACGGTCTTCCGCTTCGTCACCTACCTCGACGCCCGGATCCGCAACGAGGGGTGGGATGTCGAATTGAAACTCCGAAACCCGGCCACCTACGCCGGGCTCGAGCGCTTTCGCGGCGCGGCGCTGATCCTCGCCTTGGCCTCGGCCCTCGTAGCCTCGGTGGCTACGGCATCGCCATACGCGGCAGGCGCCGATCTCCAGGTCGCGGCCGAGGAAGACGCCGACGGCAGTGCGGTGCGCGAGGCGGTCGTGCGGCAGCGGTTCCCCTGGTACGACGCCGATCACGACCGTTACCGTCCGGTCGTCAATGCTTCACCGACCGGTGATGGACTGCGGTTCTCCCTGTTCGACGGCGCGTCGATCGGCTGGCTCGCGAAGGGGGTGATGATCCTCCTGCTCCTTTTGGCAGTTGCCGGGGTGGTGTGGACCCTCCTCCGCCACGGCATCACCCCCGCGCCGCCGCCGGAAGAGGAACGCCGGGCCGAGGGGGCGCGGATCGGCGCGGAGGAGATCGAGACGCTTCCGGAGGAAGCGCGAAGCGATGTCGACCAACTCCTCCCGCGGATCGCGGCACGGCTGGCGGCGGGCGACCACGCCGGCGCGGCGATCCTCTACCACGCCTGGCAGTTGGTGGAGCTCCATGCCCGCGGCGTGATCGAGCTGGCGAAGGGGAAGACCAACCGCCGCTATGCAGCGGAAGTCGCGGCCCTGACGCCGGCGCTCGCGGACCTGTTTGCGGCCACGACCAGGCTCTCCGAACGGGCCCGCTTCGGGCGGCTCCCGGTAACGGCGGAAGAGTTTGCGGGAGTGTGGCGCGAGCGCGGCCGCTTCGAGGCCGGGGCTGCCGTGGAGGCCGCGCCATGAGACGGCAGTCATTGGCGAAAGGCCTGCCCCAGCGGCGGCGTGATCCCGGGGGCTGGCTCATGGTCCTCGGGGGCATGCTTGCCGTGATCGCGGCGGGCGGGTGCAGCCAGGAGCCCGCCTCGACCCATGGCGATGTCGTTGGCGACAGCCTCAACGGGGTGTCGGCGTTCGTGCAGATGCTTCGTGATCAGGGGCATCCGGTCACGGCGCGGCCGGAGATCTCCCCCGCCGCCTTCCGCGATCGCGATGTGGCGATCGTGTTCGTCGACGGCGACGGCCCGGTCGAGGATGCCGCGGCGGCGCGGCTGGAATCCTTTCTCGAAGAGCCCGGGCCGCAGTCGCTGTTTCTCATCGGTCGCGACGGCGACTGGGGGGTGGGCTACTGGCGTTTCGTCGCCGACGCTGTCGATCTCCCGGAAGCCAAGCGGCAGCGGGCCCGAGACAAAGGACGTGACGCCGCCCGCGATCTTGCCGCTTGGTATGGCGACGTCGAAGCGACGACGGCGATCGTCCCGTTCGCGGAGGCTCGGCTGGTGGTCCGCGGCGCGGAGCGTGGGGAGGCCGAGGTCGACGTCAGCATCCATCCCGAGGATTCGACCGGCAGCCCCGTCGTGCTCCACGGAGCTTGGCCTTGGCGTCGCGGCGTGGAGCCGGGGGACGCTGACGAAGTGGCGTGGGAGATCGACGGCGAGGCGTTCCTTGTCCGATCGATCCTCGACGACGAGGGGGACACGGTCGTCGTGATCGGCTCAGACATGCCGCTGCTCAACGCCGGCCTCGTCGATCCGGGCAACCGGCGGATCGCCGAGGCGTTTGTCGGCCTGATTCCCGCAGGGGCCGGCGTCGTTGTGTTTGGTTCGTCGCAGATGGCGACGGGCGAGGAGGACGACGGGGTTGAAGGGGGATTGTGGCGCCTGATCTCGGTGCCGCCGCATCCCTGGATCGTGGCGCAGCTCGTCCTCTGCCTGGCGCTGTTCTGCTGGTCGCGGGCGTCGATCTTCGGCCGGCCCCGCGCCCCCTCGGCTGCGGCCCTGAGGGATTTCGGCCACCACGTCGACGCGGTCGGGCGGCTCCTCGCCAGGAGCAACAACCCCGCCGCCTCGGACGTGCTGCTGGCGGAATGGCAGCGGGTCGGCAAGCCGGGCTTCGGCCCCGGCGTTCACGAACCGATGGTGACGGGGAAGGATGAACTCCAGCCTGAAGCGAGGAAGCGATGACGGACGAGACTGGCAGTGATGGTGTGCCGACGCCCCCGGTGGCGACAGCCGCGGAGGTCGACCCGCAGTTTGAGCAGGTGGGCCAGACCGTCGACCGGCTCTTGGCCGAGGCGGCAAAGATCTATGTCGGGCAGGAGGCGCTCGTTCGCCAGGCGCTCGTGGCCCTGTTTGCCGGAGGGCATGTCCTCATCGAGAGCGTCCCCGGGCTCGGCAAGACACTCCTGGTGCGGATTCTCGGCGAGGCGCTGGGATGCTCCTTCGGGCGGATCCAGTTTACCGCCGATCTCATGCCCTCTGACGTCACCGGCCAGCCGGTGTTCGATGCGCGAACGCAGGAGTTCCGGTTCCGGCCGGGGCCGGTGTTCACGCACATTCTCCTGGCCGACGAGATCAACCGGGCGCCGGCCAAGACCCACGCGGCCCTCCTCGAAATCATGCAGGAGGGGCATGTCACCGTCGATGGCACGACCCACCGCATCGAGCCGCCGTTCCTCGTGCTCGCCACGCAAAACCCGGTCGAATCGGAGGGCACCTACCACCTCCCCGAGGCCCAGCTCGACCGCTTCCTGTTCAAGATCGTCGTCGACTACCCCCTCGCTGCCGAGGAGGATGCGATCCTTCGCCTCCATTGCCGCCCCGATCCGCTCGAGCGGCAACTCGAGACGACGATCCGGCCGCTCCTCGATCCCGCCCGCGTGATCCTGATCCAGGAGCTCTGCCGCCGTGTCCGCGTCGACGATGCGATCATCCGCTACGTCAGCGCCATTGTGCGGAAGACCAGGCAGTGGCCGGCGTTCTCGCTGGGGGCGAGTCCCCGGGCGGGGATCGCCCTCGTGGCCGGAGCCCGTGTCCTGGCCGCCTTCGGGGGCCGATCGTACGTCGTCCCCGACGATGTCACGGAGCTCGTGGCGCCGAGCTTGCGCCACCGCGTCATCCTCTCCCCCGAGGCCGAGGTGTCAGGCGAGACGGTCGACGGGGCGCTCGCCGCCTTGATGCGGACGATCGAGGTGCCGAGGCTGTGATCTTCCCCACGCCGAAGCTCTGCCTGCTCGCCATCCTCCCGTTCGCGGCGGCGCTGCTCCTGTTTGCCGTGCCTGAGGTGTGGCCCGCGGTGGCGGTGCTCGACCTCCTCCTCGTGGCCGTCGCCGTCGGCGACGCCACCACGCTGCCACGGCGGTCGGGATTCCGGGGGCGGCGGGAGTTCCAGCCGATCGCCACGCGCGGCGTCCGCCACCGGATCGACCTCGTCATCGAGAATCGGTCGCGGCGGGCCCATGAGGTTGACGTTCGCGATGACGTTGGCGGGCAGCTCGAGTCGCTCGAGCTACCGCCCCGGCTCCGGCTGGCTGGCGCGGCGCGGGGGCGCACGAGCCACGTCGTCATGCCCCGGGAGCGGGGGAGCTTCGCGCTCGAGACGATCCACCTCCGCGCCTCCAGCCGCCTCGGGCTGTGGTCGGTGACGCACCGCCTCCCGGTCGCCGATCGGATCGAGGTCTACCCGGCCCTCCGCCAGATCAGCCGCTACGCGCTCTACGCCCGGCAGAACCGGATGTCGCTCCTCGGCGTGCGGCGGACGCGGCGGGCGGGGACGGAGAACGAGTTTGAACGCCTCCGCGATTACGCCGACGGCGATGCCTTCAAGGCGATCGACTGGCGGGCGACGTCGCGGCGGCTGAAGCTCACCGTTCGCGACTTCCAGATGAACCAGAGCCAGCGGGTGGTGTTTGCCCTCGACTGCGGCCGGATGATGGTCAATCACCACGACGGCCTGTCGATGTTCGATGCCGCGCTCGATGCGGCACTGACGCTCGCCTACGTGGCTCTTCAACACCGCGACGAGGTCGGGATCCTCTGCTTCTCCGACCGAATCCTCCGGTGGATGCCGCCGCGGGGAGGGGAGGGGCAGCTCCGCCGGATGATCGCCGCCACCCACGACGTCCATCCCGAGCTCGTCGAGAGCCGCTTCGACGAGGCGCTGATCCATCTCGGGCACCACTGCCGGAAGCGAACGTTGCTCGTCCTCCTCACCAACGTCATCGACGAGCGCAACACCGAGCGGATCCGCCGGCATGTCCTCCCGACCGTCGGGCGACACCTGCCGCTGGTCGTCTGCCTCCGCGACGGTTCGCTCACCGACCGCGTCGACGCCTGGGAACGAAGGGACACTGCCGGCGGAAGCCCGACGGAACAGACCGCCAGCACCCACGCCGCCGCCGCCGCTGCCGATGTGCTCTGTTGGCGCAGGCGGGTGCTTGCCGATTGGCAGCGGGCCGGTGTTCTGACGCTCGATTGCCTCCCCGCCGAGCTGACGGCGAAGCTCGTCAGCGAGTATTTGGAAATCAAGGCCCGCAATCGGCTGTAGCGGTGGCACCGGGGCCGTGATTCTCTTGCCCGCGATTCTCTTGACAGTCAGGGGAGCAGAGGGGATTCTCCATCCGGGGAAGGGGGCCACGGGCTCTCGGTTCGAGGCTCGATTCCAGAGGGGCAGGCATGGCATCGCAGTGGCATGTGGGGCGCAGCGGGCAGTCGACCGGCCCCTATTCGACCGAGCAACTCCGCGAGATGGCCGCGGCCGGAAGGATCTCCCCGGGGGATCTGGTCTGGAAGGAAGGGATGGCGGAGTGGGCCGATTGCGCCACCGTCCAGGGGCTGTTCCCCGCCACGCGCACCGCGGAGAGCAGCCCGGGGGGCCCGGACTGGAATCCCTACCAATCGCCGACGATCGATGTCACCACGGCCTCGTCGGGCGAGGCGGGCTCAGGTCGGATGGTCTATGCCGGCTTTCTCTCCCGCTTCGGGGCGTTGATTCTCGATTCCGTGTTCCTGATGCTCATCACCTTCATTCCGGCGTTCGGTATCGGGATCGCCGGCGTCATGATTTTCGGCCCCGAGGCGGGAGCGAACGTCGCCGGGGCGATCGGCAACCTGTTCGGGATCATCGTCGGAGTCACCTACTACGTCGGCCTCGAGACATCGGCGAAGCAGGCCACCTGGGGCAAGCAGATCGTCGGCATCAAGGTCACCGATCTCAACGGCCGGCGGATCACCGTCGGTCGCTCCTTGGGGCGGTACTTCGCCAAGATCCTCTCCGGATGCACGATCATCGGCTGGTTCCTGCCGCTGTTCACCGAGAAGAAGCAGGCCCTCCACGACATCATCACCGGCACCCTCGTGATCGACAGGTGAGCCCGGTGTCGAGTTCACCAGCCACGCCGCCGCCGCTTCCCCGTCACCGCTCCCCACGCTGGGCAGCCGCGGTCGTGGCGGCGATCGGGCTTTCCACGTTCGTTGTGGCGGCATGGCTTTCCCCCTACGAAGCCGATGGAAGGCCGCGGGTCTCCGGCACCCACCGGCAGCTCGGCCTTCCCCCTTGCCAATTCGAGTCGCTCTTTCACGCCCCATGCCCCTCCTGTGGGATGACGACGAGCCTGGCACTGCTCATGGATGGCGATCTCGGCGCGGCCTGGCGGGCGAACTGGGCGGGGGTGGTTCTCGCCGCGATGGCGGCGGTGGCTGTCGCCTGGCTGCTGGTGATCGCGCTTGCCGGCATCGATCCCGGACGCTGGTCGGTGGAATGGACGGTCGAGCGATTGGCGCTGGGAGGGGCCGCCGTGGCGGCGGTGCGGTATGTCGGTGTCGCCCTCGGATGGTTGCTGAGCGGCCCTGGGTGAACTTGGGTGAATCCGTACAGGCCACGACAAAGACTTTTTCACGAAACCGGGAGGCTCGTATGCAATCCGACATTCCCCCACCGCTTCCTCCCGCGCCCCGTGGCCCCGGTGAAACGCGTCTCGATCCCGTGGCCGGCGGAGGCGTCGAGGAGAAGCCGAGTCGGCTGGCGCTGGCGAGCGTCGTGCTCGGCGTGCTCTCCTGTCCGTTCTTCTGCCTGACCGGGATCCCCGGGTTGATCTGCGGCGTGATGGGGCTGCGCCAGATCGAGGCGAGCGAGCGGCCAGGTTCTCCGGTGCGCTACACCGGCCGATCGAGGGCGCTTGCCGGGATCATTCTCAGCGGCATGATGTTCTTCACGTCGCCGATGCTCGTCGGCCTCCTCCTCCCGGCGGTGCAGGCCGGGCGGGAGGCGGCCCGCCGCGCTGAATGCACGAACCATGTCAAGCAGATCGGCCTGGCCTTTCACAATGCGGCGAGTGTCAACCGGAGCTCAGCCATGCCGCTGGCGATCGTCGATGCCGACGGCCGGCCGCTGTTGAGCTGGCGGGTGGCCGTGCTCCCGTACATCGGCGAGGAGTCGCTCTACCGGGAGTTTCACCTCGACGAGGCCTGGGACAGCCCGCACAACATCTTGCTCCTGCCACGGATGCCGGAGATCTACGTTTGCCCGAGCTCCCCGATTCCGCCGTCGGAAGGGATTACGTTGTACGTGGCGGCCGCCGGGCCGGGCATGTTTTTCGATGCCCCCGAGCCGATTCCCGGCACGGCGATGATCGGCGTGCCCCTGTCGGCGATCCGCGATGGCACGTCGAACACGATCCTCGTCCTCGAGTCGGGGCGAAACAACGGCGTCCCGTGGACGAGCCCCCAGGAGTTGACCGTCGACATCGACGAGGCGATCGACGGGCTCCGGGAGGCGCAGACGAACCATGCCGGTGTGCGGATGACGCTGTTTGGCGACGGCTCGGTGCGGACGATGCCGCAACAGATCGACGCGAAGACGCTCCGTGCGCAGTTCACCCGCGATGGCGGCGACGCCGTGACGCCGTTTTGAAGCCGTTCGGTCGGAAATGGCGGAAAACCCCCGTTTTCGGGGCAGTTTTCCACTGGCCCGGGAGGCGGAGGGACGTCACAATCCCGCCCCCCTGACCCCTGCCGCGCCCCCCGCCAGCGCGTCGCCGGTCCCTTCACGAGACGCGCACCGACCATGGAAACGCCCCCGTCATCCCGCCTCGGCATCGCTGCGATCTCCATCGATCAGCCGGTCTGGCAGTTGGAGAACGGGTGGTTTGGCGACACGATCCCGAGGAAGTTCACGCAACACACCGGGATCGAGGCCCGGTCGATCTCCGTCGACGACGAGGTCACGATGGGGCTCAAGGCCATCCGTCGGCTCCAGCAGGAATCGGGCTGCAACCTCGCCGACTGCCGGGGGATCGTCTTCGTCTCCCCCTCCTTCATCCCCCCATCTGTGTCCAGGCGGCACCTC
>Ga0209188_1001438_pt1 | contig 19134 bp, 13 predicted proteins | sample C_130625_EF_Meta_FD_187307 | JGI IMG/M metagenome (GOLD analysis project Ga0209188, IMG submission 187307) | Freshwater microbial communities from Lake Croche, Canada to study carbon cycling - C_130625_EF_MetaG (SPAdes) (version 2) | ecosystem: Environmental > Aquatic > Freshwater > Lake... | reverse complement strand
GGCCAACCTTGGAAAGGCTGGTTACAGACCTTTTTTAGGAACAAAGAAATCTGGACGCTGGAAAGGTGGTAATAATCCAAGTTTTTTGGGCCTGCGCGTTCTTCTCTCGATGATCAGGTGGTTGAGAAAGCAGTATTCGGAGAGAGCCGCCGTGATTTCGCGGGCCGTACGATTCCGGTCGATTGAGAGACCGGAAAGCGACCCACCCCCGGCATTAACCACTGCGCCCGTCACGAAGAGAGGCACTGCGGGTGAAAAGGCCCCCACAGCACCCGGGGTCATGCCAGAGCCCCCGGTACTCATCAGGGTAAAGAACGGAATGGGTTTTTTGACGGAGAGATCCAACACTTTTACGGAAGTCTCCAACTTTGTACCGCCGGCTCCGAAGCCAATGAGCGCCCTTAGCAGGCGACTCCCTTGGTTGACCCGATCATACTCACCCTTCACGAGCCAGTAGTTGCCGCGAGGCATCTTCCCATCTTGAGGAAGTACCTCGGCGGGTGCCAGATATTTGCTCATTTGTTGAACGATGTTCTGTGCTAGGGCCCGCCGTTCGTTTTTCACAAAGGTCTCAAGATCGTTTTTACTCCGATCGACTCGGAAATTTTCAAGAGGCGCCGAGAATTCCTGCACAAAGATTTTAGAGGGCAATCTTTTTGGGGGAGTTCCTTTTGCTGAGATATTGCCGACACTCACAGAGGCGCATCCAACCATGGAAAGAGTCAGTGCGAGTCCAATCAATCCCGCTAGCAGCGGGATATTCGAAAATTGATGCTGATGATTGCGATGCAAGAAGATTGAATTTGCTCGCGAATAGTGTGATGTCCATGAAAAAAAGAGAAAGATGCCGCTGTTGACTCCACCTCAAACCGGTCTTTCCGGGCCGCTTCTGATGGTGCCTTTTATTCTTCAGTTGGCAGCCATTGCGCTGATGCCCTTTCTCGCTCACCACTGGTGGGAGCGCCATTACCCCAAGGTATCGGTGGTGCTAGGAAGCACCACTGTATTCTACTACCTGCTCGTTCTTCATGCCGGCAACCGCCTTCTTGAGGCTCTGCACGAGTATGCGAGTTTCATCATTCTTTTAGCCTCGCTCTTCATTGCTGCGGGAGGCATTCACATCAGCGTCAAAGGAGAGGCTACGCCCCGAAGGAATCTCCTTTTCCTTGTCATCGGGGCGATCCTGGCCAACCTGATCGGCACCACCGGTGCCTCGATGCTCCTCATCCGTCCTTGGATTCGGATGAACAGGTATCGGATAACGGGATTTCATACCGTTTTCTTTATCTTCTTAATTTCGAACGTCGGTGGAGCCCTGACTCCGATCGGAGACCCTCCGCTTTTCTTGGGATTCCTCAAGGGGGTCCCCTTTTGGTGGACGCTGGAGCATCTCTGGAGGCCGTGGCTTCTTGTGGTAGGCCTTTTAGGAGTCATCTTTTACCTCATCGACAGGAAAAATTTTCTGCGAGTTCCCCGGCAAGTTCGTGACAAAGAGACCTCTAAAGAAAAATGGGGCATTAAGGGCCTTGTGAATCTTCTTCCCTTGGGTGCCATCCTCCTAGGGGTTTTCCTTCCCTCTCCTTGGCGTGAGATCGTCATGACAGGTGCTGCCGGTCTCTCATGGTGCATTACTCCCCGCCAGATTCACGAGATGAATGACTTCTCGCTCGCTCCAATCCGGGAGGTCGCCTGGCTATTCCTCGGGATCTTCGCCACGATGATCCCGGCGCTGGATTATCTGGAGCATCATGCAACCGCTCTGGCCTCCTCCTTTGGGATGGGTGCGCTTCACTTCTACTATTTCACCGGAATCCTCTCTTCCGTTCTAGATAATGCGCCAACCTACCTCGCTTTTCTTTCTGTGGAACTAGGACTTCAGGGGGGCACGCTCGGTAATCCCCATGATGTTCTAAGAGTGGCAACCCAAGACCCCGCACATCTCATCGCTATCTCCTTGGGTGCCGTCTTTTTCGGAGCGATGACGTATATCGGTAACGGCCCGAACTTCATGGTCAAGAGCATCGTCTCGGAGTCGGGGGCCATGACACCAGGTTTCTTCGGTTATATTCTTCGTTACGCTCTTCCGATCCTGCTGCCTGTCCTAGCTCTGGCGGGTTGGTTGTTTCTCAGATAGCCTGTCAGGATGTTTACGGGACTTATTGAATCGGTTGGAACCGTTCGTTCGTTTGAGAAGCGCGGTGATGCTGCACGTCTGACTTTAGAGACCCCGATGGCTGGATTCCTCAGCCTTGGGGAGAGTCTGGCCGTCAACGGTTGCTGTCTTACCGTAACGGATCGGGACGAGAGGGAGGCTCATTTTGACCTTCTTGTGGAGACCCTCAACAGAACCAATTTAGGGGTCCTAAGCCCCGCTGCCCGTGTGAATCTCGAGAGGGCTCTCCGTGCTGATGGGCGCTTCGGAGGGCACTTTGTCCAAGGGCATATCGATACGACGGCTGAGGTTATTAAAGTCGATGCCAAGGGCGACGATCTGAATCTTGTGATCATGATACCATCCGGTGGCGCCAGCTACTTTATCGAAAAGGGATCGGTCGCAGTGAATGGAGTTTCACTCACCGTAGCCTCGCTTGAAGATGATCGCTTCGGACTCTGGATCATCCCTCACACGCTTCGGGAAACGAATCTTGGTGACCTGAAGGCCGGTGACCGCGTGAATCTGGAATACGACATGCTTGCGAAATACGCAGCGAGGCAACTTGGAAATAGGCGATAATGTATGTGCCATGGGTTCTGAACTGACAGCCTTCAGCCTAAACTGCTAAAAGTCATACTCCTCATGCTTCGTATTGCTCTCCTCATGCTTTTCCGTGACAAGGCAAAGTACGTGATGCTCGTGGTAGGGCTGACTTTCTGCTCTCTACTGATGACGCAACAGTCATCGGTTTTCTGTGGCATTATGCTATGGACCACTGCAACCGTGCGAAATATCGATGCGAGGGTCTGGGTCTTCGACGCTAAGGTGGAGCAAGTCAACGAAGTGATCCCGCTTCGCGAGATCGAGGTGACCCGCGTGCGGAGCGTTCCGGGTGTGGAGTGGGCCGTTCCGCTCTATCTGGGGATCGAACAGGCACGGTTGGGGGACGGTTCCTTCCAGAATGTCCAACTGACAGGACTTGATACTGCGACCTTCGTCGGCAGACCTATGGAAATCCTCAAAGGGCGGATTGAGGATCTACGACTCCCCGATGCCGTGATCATCGATCAGGTTGGCGTCGAAAAATACCGCAAAAAGGGTATCAAAATAGATATTGGCACATCCTTCGAAATTAATGACAAGCGGGCTGAGGTCGTCGCCATTTGCCACGAAAACCGGAGCTTCCTTGCTCAACCCTACGTCTTCACCACCTACGACCGGGCGCTCCAGTTCGCCAAACCACAGCGCAAGATGCTCAGTTGCGTGCTGGTGGAACCAAAACCCGGTGTTTCTCCGAAGGAACTTGCCACGCGGATCAGCGGTGTTCCGGGATTGCGTGCCTTTGCCCGAGACGACCTCTTCTGGACGACGATATGGTGGTACATCAAGAACACCGGTATCCCAATCTCCTTCGGCACCGTGGTGATCATGGGGATGATCGTTGGCATAGCCATTGCCGGACAGACTTTCTACCTCTTCATCCTCGATAACCTCCGCTACCTGGCGGCGCTAAAGGCCATGGGAGCCCGCATGCCCATCTTAACGGCCATGGTCTTTTTGCAGTCGTTCTCGGTCGGCTTTGTGGGTTTTGGGATCGGCGCTGGATTAACTACCATCTTCGGACTCAAGGTGCTCAAACTCGAGACCCCCCCTTTTTTCATGCCTTGGCAAGTGCCCGTTGCGGTGGCTGGCATTATCATGCTTATCTGCTGCTTCTCTGCCTTAGTTGGCCTGCGACAGATCGCGAAGCTGGAACCGGCCGTCGTCTTCAAATGAACCATCCGAAAACGCAAGACTCGCCAGTCGTTGCCGTTCGAGTAGAGAAAGTCACCAAGACATTTCCCAACGGCGACACGCCGACCTACGCCCTTCGTGACGTATCCTTCGAGGCGCTCGCAGGACAGCTCACCATGATCGTGGGGCCGTCCGGATGTGGGAAGACAACCCTGCTGAGTGTTATCTGCGGAACAATGGAAATTGATTCAGGTCGTATCGAGGTCTTTGGCAACGATCTGGGAATCATGAGCGACGCGGAGGTTACTGGTTTTAGGAGCCGTAACGTCGGGTTCATTTTCCAACAGTTTAACTTGATCCCGACGCTCACCCTTATGGAGAACGCTTCCATACCCCTTATCCTGCAGGGATGGGCATACCGTAAGGCGGAAGAGAAGGCGGCCTACGTCCTTGAGAATCTCGGCCTCGGCAAGCGCCTTCACTCCTTCCCCAAGCAACTCTCCGGTGGCCAGCAGCAGCGCGTTGCAATCGCCAGGGCCCTAGTCCACGATCCCCGCCTCATAATCTGCGACGAGCCTACTGCGTCACTTGATGCCAAGACCGGTCACCACGCTTTGGAACTTCTTAAAAAGAGTGCCTGTGCCCCCGACCGTTGCGTGATAGTTGTCACTCACGACAGCAGGATTTTTCCCTTCGCCGACTGGATTGCAGAGATGGAAGATGGCAGGGTTGTGAAAAGCTGCCCCGCCACCGAATACCGCCATGCTTAAACATATTACCATCTTTCTTGCCCTGATTGGGATGGGTGCGGCTTCGCTGCTTGTCTTCAAACTCAAAAAGCCGCTTCCGACTCCGATCCCGCTTGTTGAGCCATCGCGGGCTCCCTACGCAGACTCCATCGGTGGTCGCGGGATTGTTGAAGCCGTCGATGAGAACGTTGACGTGGCACCGCTCATTTCTGGTCTGATCACGGATATCTACGTAAAGGTTGGGGACAGCGTGAAAAAGGGTGATCCACTGTTTCGCCAGGATACGCGTGATGCCGCAGCAAAGGTGATCACGCAAAAGGCCCAAGTCGCTCTGCTCGAGGCAAAAGTGCACGAAGCCGAGGTTATGCTGGCGGACAGGCAGGACAGCTTCGACCGTATTGAAAAACTCCGGGAGAAGGCCGTGGTCAGCGAGGATGACAGACTTCGTAAATATTACCTGGCGAGATCTGCCGAAACGGCATTAGCCACGACCAAAGCCGATTTGGAGTTGGGCAAGGCTCAACTCGACCAGGCGGAGGTCGTTCTTGATCTGCTGACCGTGAGGGCATCGCGGGACGGTGAGATCCTGCGGCAGAACATGCACGAGGGGGAGTATGCGAGTGTTTCTCCGTCCGATCCGAACACTCCATCCCTTTTACTTGGCGAAACCCAGCGTTTGCAACTTCGTGTCGATGTTGACGAGGATAGTGCTTCTCGGGTGCGTGCTGGAGCACCGGCAGTAGCCTATATCAAAGGGATGCGGTCCGACCCAATTCCCCTACACTTCGTTCGTATCGAACCCTATGTGACCACTAAGAAGTCACTTACCGGAGATAGTACCGAGCGCGTCGATACCCGGGTTCTCCAGGTGATCTACCAATTCGATAAGACCAAGGTGCCTGTCTATGTCGGCCAGCAGATGGATGTTTTCATTGATGGAGCGCCGCTCGCACCCAATGCGACAGGGGAAAAACGGATGCCTGTTATCGTTCTGCCAAAAACCACGAAACCCTGAGATCTTGTGATTGAGTGTGGTTTTCGGTGACGAGAATTTTTGTAATTCGCCCATGAGTGATTTGCATTCCAAGAGCAGAACACCTACTTCAGATCCCTCCAGACGGACTGACCTCGATGCCCTTCGCGGTGTGGCAATGATCCTCGGTATCGTTCTGCATGCCTTACTGAGTTTCATCCCGACCCCGTGGCCCGTTCAGGACACCCGGCAGAACGGCTTGTTCTTTATTCCCTATGCGGCGATCCACATGTTCCGTATGCCGCTGTTTTTCCTAATCAGCGGCTTCTTCACGATGTTCATCCTCCAGCGGCACGGCCTTGGCGGAATGATCCGTCAGCGGGTTCAGAGAATTCTTTTTCCGCTGCTACTTGCCCTGATCACCATTGTCCCTGTTTATAATCTCATCAAAAAGGAGGCTCGGATGCTGCATGCCCCCGTTCCCGCTGAGCGGAGTCTCCTTGTGAATGCCATTCTCAAGGGCGATCAGGCGGCGTTGATCCGCCAGCTCGACATGGGGACATCCGTCAATCAGGAGGACCCGGACTACGGACTCACGCCTCTGAGTTGGGCAGCTCTTTCAGGAAACGAAAAAGCGGTCATGCTGTTGTTGGAGCATGGGGCGGATCTCAAATGGAAGGATACGGATGGAAACACCCCTCTCCATCACGCAGCTATGTTCTGCCATCCCAACACTGTCCGGATACTCCTTGAACATGGGGCAGATCCTTCAGTCAGAAATAAGACTGGAGGCACTCCCCTGGGCCTCTGCGCCATGATGCTGGAATGGAAGAGAGATTCTGCCGCCAAACTTGGGCTGACACTTCCCCCAGAACCGGAACTCCGCCGCAATATTCACGTGACACTCCTTGTTCTCACCCAGCCAAAAGGCTCTCTGTCGTTTGCCTCCTGGTTCGACCGGGTCTCCGCGCAATACAGGGCGTTCCTTGTCTCCGACCATTTCCTGATCCGTGTGAACGGCTACTCCCTGCATCTCTTCGATAAGATGGTTCTCGACCACCTCTGGTTCCTATGGCTTCTGCTATGGCTAGTTGCGGGACTCTCTTTGGCTGTCCGGGCCGGGTTTTCTCCCTCGGGGAAGTTTCTCTGGTGGATTCCTCCTCTGACCCTAGTGCCCCAGGCCTTCATGGGGATTCCGCTCGGATCCGATGCCTGGTTGGGCCCTCTTCCACCTCCCCATCTTCTACTCTACTACGGGCTTTTTTTCTGGTTTGGTGCTGCTGTTTTTTCACGTGACGGCATGGAAACTCGGATGGGGAGAGGGTGGCAGATCTTACTTCCGACTGGGTTGCTGATCCTGTTGCCATCGGCGTTCCTACTGATCGGTGACCGTGGAGTCGGATCGTTCGTCCAGTGCGGCTACGCCTGGGTCGTCACGCTCGGCGTCATGGGATTCTTCTGCCGTTATTTCAGTCACCTCGGCTACCGAGCCCGATGGTTTTCCGACTCAACCTACTGGATGTACCTAGCTCATCTTCCGCTGGTTCTGGCGATCCAGATCGCTGTGGTGCTTCTGCCATGGCCTCCCTCTCTCAAGTTCCTTATGGTGATGGTTATTGTTATCATCCTGTTACTCACCTCCTACCGATGGCTGGTCCGATATACTTGGATCGGCACTCTGCTCAACGGCCCAAGAAAGCGCCCGCAAACGGGATAAGTTGCCGGCGACTTAGGGTCAAATGACCGCTCTAGTACTCGTCCTCAGTTTCAGGTTCAATCTCCTTTTCGCAAAAAGTGCCTATGCAGACTCCATACAAGCACCAGATAAGCCAGCAGCATGACTCCCGCCAATTGGAATGAGAGAGCGGTTATTGCCTGTCTGGTCGTAAAATGCTCACCGATATCGTAGACGGGGAAGGGGAAATTCAATGCGATGTAGTCGATGGTTCCCCGGAAGGCCCAGAATGCGGGAATAAAAAGTTTGGCAACCATTGTAAGCACCCCTCCAGTCATGAAGATCAACAATCCCCCCAGCATCAGTTGGGGCAGAATAAGCAAAGGGAGAGTCAACAGGGCCTGTTCCCGGGTCTTCACAAGCCCTGAAATGGCAAGGCCCATGCCGGCACAGACCATCGCGGAGAGCCAACCCACGATAAGGAACGGCACGAGGGCTCCCAAATGCGACCCTGCCGCAGTCAGTCGGAACGTTTCCTGAAGCAAGCAGACCCCTGGAACAATCTGGATGGCCAGCACCACTCCGAGGAGAACAAATTTTGCGGCAATGTAGGCACTTGTTCTAACGCCGTTAGCAGACTCTCTTTCGACAATGGGGCGCTCCTTCACGATCTCCGACAAGCCGGCAAGGAACCCAAGGATGAGAATTCCAAACAAAACCGTGAAACGAAACTTCCAGGTCGGCCACGGATCAGTAATTTCCTTTTCAGGAATGACGGGAATACGACCGGAAAGAGCCCTCTTCACCAAGGCCGCCGTTTCTGGCGACCGGAGTCGCTTCTCCATGTCAGGCTCCTTGTCCAAAAAGACACGGATTTGGGCGGGAATGCTGATGTCTTCCGATTCAAAACCCTCGGACAAGGCTAGGGCACGTAATGTGTGACCCCAAAGCTGTCCGGCCAACTCGATTTCCCTAGGTTCCAATGGCCTGGAAACGATCGATTTCTGGGCAAAATTCTCTTTGGCAAACACTAAGTAAGCAAACGCCACCATCACCAGCGGAACGGCGATCAGAAACGCAAGCGAGCGGCTGTCGCGGAAGAGGACCTCCAATCCCCGCTGCAGCAGGGCACTGAACTGACGGATCCACCCAGGTCGCACGGCAGGTTGGAGCGACTCGGCTTCGCGTGGAGGTTCGTCCTTTGCAGCATCGCGAGCGTCGTCTTCATGAGGGTGAACAGCATTGTGCAGGCTGACCCATTGCTCGACGGGATGATCCTCGAGGAGCAGGTAGATCTGCGACAACCGATGGACGCCAAAGTGATTCAACGCCTCCTTCACGCCACCCGACCAGACCAAATGTCCGGAGGCAAGGATGAGCAACCGGTCGGCAAGCTTGGCGTTTTCAAGGTGGTGCGTGATGCAAAGAAGCGTGATGGAGTATTTTTTCGCATACTCGGCCAGGAGGTGCATGATCCGGGCATCACTGGCTGGATCGAGGCTACTGGTTGCCTCATCGACAATCAGGATGCGCGGAAAGGAAAGCAGTTCCACGGCGAGACTGACTCGCTTCGACTCTCCTCCGGAGAGATTTCCGACCGGCGTGTCGTGCAGGTGCGCAATCCCCACATCTGTCTCGATGCCATGGATGCGCTCCGCGATCTCCTGTTTGCTCAAGGAGGGAGGTAGCCGCAGTTTGGCTGCATAGTGCAAAGCCCTGCCAACCGGGAGTTCATCATGAACGATTTCCTTTTGGGGCACGTAACCGACCAACCCGGTGAGAAGTTCGGAGTCGCCGCTTATGCGAAGCGATCCGAAGTGGATCTCCCCTTTGCTGGGCGTCAATTGCCCGAGCAGGGTGCGTACCAGAGTGGTCTTTCCGGCACCACTCGGCCCGAGCACGCAGACAAACTCGCCAGGCTTCACGGAGAGCGTGATGTCTTTGAGTAACTCGTTGCCGTAATTGCCGGTGGAGACGGCGAGTCCCTCCACTTTGAGAGAGAGGCTTCCTGCGGGAATAGAGGAAGAGGTGTCGTGTGGGGTTGCTGTCATGGCAGTTGGTCTTCGTAGGCGGAGGGGGGCAGGGTGGGGTCGAGGGGTTTCTTGAAGCGGTAATATTTTCCATCCCCAGTGGTTGCTCCCGTACGGAGCACGCTGCCGTCTGGCTGCACCTCAAAGGGTAGGTGATCGGTGTACAAATCCCGCAAAAGATTCCCCCGGATTACCGAAGCCCCAAACTCTGGAAACCCGCTGTTTCCCTTCGGATCAATCGTCTTGTCCGCGGTGAGAAGCAACCATGGAAGCAACATTTCATCCGTTGTTGATTCTCCCAGGAAAACGGGCCTGGGGGGGCTGAATGGATTTTTCGGATTTGCCGCACTGTTGTCATAGATGGCAGAAAACCTGATCTTGGTTCCCTTGGGCAAAAAACGAGGCTCTTTGAAAAAGTACGGCTGCTGCCACTCATATTGCCAATGTGGGACCTTTGCGATCGTGAAACGGGTTTGGTCCGGCAGAATGGCTGTCGCATCCATGGACCGGGCCAGCAGGTGTGCATGGGGGGCGATGCCGGCGATTATGCAATCCTCTGGTACCGCCCACTCCCCGCTGACCTTCATGTTCTTGATCCCAGCGGGAATCACCACAAAGTCCCCATGGAGAAAACGGATACTCATCTGTTTCGGGGGGATCGTTCCGTCCTTACGCAGCCAGAGACCGATCCGGGTCGAATCCTCGGCCTGGATTCCGGTACGATGATAGTGCATCTGGGCAATCAGATCACTCCCTGCAGGAATGATAAAATCGGCATCCGAGGGAGCCATGTAGGCACTCGTGCCTGGAACGTAAGCACTGAGAAAGCTAATGAGGGGCATGCCGTCGGGTCGGGGCGGCGGGATGCGGAATCCAACCCCATGGCGGGCCCAAAATCCGGGCCCTTGATCACCCACAGTGAAGGTAGGTCCAGGGCCGCCGCAGTCACGCAGAGCCTGTTGTGCTTCCGAATGAGGTAGATATCCAATGAGCGCATGATGAACGATTGCACGGTTCGACGGAAGCAACTGAATGGCGCGAACGCGCAGGTCTGCGCTGTTGTTGAGCATAAAAACAAGATGGCGGTAAACATCGCTCCCTATTGGGCCGAGGTGAAACGGCTCTCCCTGCTCGAGAATGATGTCCGGAGGACCGAGGTCTTCCTGAAACTTGGAAAAATCGGGTAACGGGGCTAACGGAGGTGCAGAGTTTTCGTCTTCTTCGGGCTTCCCTGACTTGATCCAGGATTCAAGCGTCGCCAGTTCCTCAGCGCTGAGCGTGTTGGCATTACGGATTACCAGGTCGCTCTCCACCTGGGCGGGCGGCATCCGCCCGGCCTTGATCTCCCTAAGTCCCGTCTTCATCCAATCCGCGGCATCATCGTAACTGGTGAGGGTGAACGGCCCTGCATTTCCGTCGCTGTGACACATCATGCAGTGGTTGCGTAAAATCGGGGCCACATCCTTGTGGTAGGTAATCATTGATTCCTGGGAGGCGGGAGTTGCGGCCGGCAGCGGATCCTGACGGACGATCGCGCATCCCACCGCAAGCGTGCGGGGAAGATGCACCGCAGTTCCGGACACCACATCGCTCAGCGCCTCGCGCAGATCTTCCCTCACGGGAGTTTGGCTTTGCACTCCGCGGACCTGATAAAGATCGTTGATGCGGCCCATGTATCGAACTTTTGCATCCCGATCCAAAACGAATGCCTCCGGAGTCGTCGTGGCGGAGAGTGCGGAGGCCAACTTGCCCCCGTTATCCACAAACAAAGGGAAAGAGACGCTGTAATCCTTTTTGAATTTTTCCAAGTCGGCAACCGAGGTGCCATCGGTAAAAACCCCCAGAATTTGCACGCCCCGAGACTGCTTCTCCTTCCAAAGTTTCTCCAAGACCGGAGCAACCCTCTGGCACAGCGGGCAGGTCGCATAAAGAAATACGATGACCGTGGCGGAGGACCCGGAGCATTCCGAAAGCGGGCGGAGGGCACCCGAGGGATCGGTCAGGGTGAGCGTGCTCGTGGCTATCGGCGTTTCCGGCAAGTGATCGAGATGGCTCTGCTGAGCGTTCGGGGCTCCCTCTCCTTCTTGGATAGGTTGGATTTGTGCAAAAGCAGCCTCCTGTAACAACAGAAACACGCTCACGCACAACACCTTCCAGATGCATCTTTTTCCGGATACGACAAATTGGGGCGAAAACGTAATCACAAATTGATTTTCTCGCGCTGCATGGTGCCTGATCACACGCTTGGAGTATACTGGTTTTCTCGGGATCCGGATGAGGCGGTCATGACCGAAGTGATAAGGGAGGGTTTCCTCCTAAAGGGAAAACACAGAAAAAATCCTTTCACTGATTCATCTGGCAATTTTCGAAAGAAAGCGGAGATTTCACCAATGAAATCCTCATTCCTCCTTTCCATCCTTTCTGCGGTTGTATTCGCTCAAGTAGTGACTGCAGAACCACCCCCCTCTCCCGTGCCTCAGAAAACTGCTACAGCCGTCTTCGGTGGGGGGTGCTTCTGGTGCCTCGATGCGGTCTTTCAAAACGTTCCAGGCATCATCAAGATTACGTCGGGATTCGCGGGTGGCAACACTCCCAACCCCTCCTACGAGCAAGTCTGCACGGGGCGCACCGGCCACGCCGAAGTGATTCAGATCACTTATGACCCAAGCAAGGTAAGCTATAACTATCTGGTGGATCTTTTCTGGAAGGCGCACGATCCCACAACCTTGAATCGGCAGGGTGCCGATGTGGGAACCCAATACCGCTCGATTATCCTGACATCAAGTCCTGAGGAAACCGCTCAAGCGGAGGCTTCCAAGAAAAAGGCCCAGTCATTTTTTCCTGATCCCATCGTGACGGAAATTAAATCACTCCAGACCTTTTACCCGGCTGAGGATTACCATCAGGACTACTATAGCAATAACAAGCAAGCGCCTTATTGTCGTGCGGTGATCGCCCCGAAACTCAAGAAATTGGGGCTTCCGGAATAATGACTAGGCAGGCTCCCGGATTCCGATTTTTGAATTCTAGGGTTGGTATTCGGAGCGAGTGGCTATGGTTTTAAGATAAAGTCCGCAACTTTTACTCTGATCCGCTTTTCATACTAGCCAACTACTTTATTCCCCCTACAACAATGAACCTGCGTATAACGGCCATCCTAGCCCTTCTCTTTTGTCCAGCATTAGTACTTTCGTTGAGTGCCGCAGAACAGCCGCTGGACAAACAAGTCTCCTCAAAAAAGCCCAATATCATTTTTATCCTCGCTGATGATCTGGGTATCGGAAACTTGAGTTGCTACGGTTCCGATCAGTTCAAGACCCCGCATATTGATGCGCTCGCCAAGGGAGGGACTATTTTCGAGCACTGCTATGCGGCTCCCCTTTGCGGTCCCTCCCGGGCACTTCTGATGACCGGGAGGTATGCCTACCACACCGGCATGACCGGTAATGATAGCGGTAAGCTGCTGAAACCGTCCAACGAAACGATGATCCCGAAGATCCTCAAGTCGGCCGGATATACCACGGCCATGTGCGGCAAATGGAATCAACTCCCGTTACAGCCGAGCGAATGGGGCTTCGACGATTACCTTCGTTTCCAAGCTAGTGGCAAGTACTGGAACACTCAGCATGGAGCCGAAACCTACACGCTCAACGGGCAGGAGATGCCGCTTCATGACAAGGAATACCTTCCGGACAGGATGCAGCAATTTGTCTTTGATTTTGTCAACGAGCACAAGAATGGCCCCTTCTACGTCTACTACGCGATGTCCCATGTCCACGAGCAGATCCTGCCCACGCCAGACAGCGCTCCCGATAGCAAAGACTTCTACGGGGACAACATCGCTTACATGGACAAGTTGGTCGGCAATCTTATTGCTGAGTTGGACAGGCTGGGGATCAGGGATAACACGCTCATTTTCTTTGCAGGCGACAATGGAACGGCCCATCCCTACGCGGACCGATCAACCATTCATGGGAAGACTCTTTCGGGTCACAAGTCCACCATGCTGGAGTGTGGTGCCTTGGTGCCTTGCATTGCCAACTGGCCTGGAGAAATCCCCGCAGATCGTGTCTCTAAGAGTCTCATCAACCTGACGGATTTCTTCCCTACGATCGCCGAGATCGCCGGGGCAAAACTCCCGGATAACCTTGTTGTTGATGGCAAGGGGTTTGCCTCCCAGTTACTTGGAAAGAACGAGAAATGGCCCCGCGAGTCGATCTTTGTTGAACTTGGAAGGCATTGGTATGACCGGGATATGGGCTGGAAGTTGAACGAAGCAAGCGAGCTATTTGACATGAAGAATGCTCCCTTTGAGGAGACCAAGGTCCCTGCAGATACAAAAGACGAGGTTGCGATCTATGAACGGAAGAAACTTCAGGAAGTGCTAGACCAATTGAATCCAGCGGGGGGCATTGTGGATCCGGGTGATGGATCAGGAAGCCATGCACACTCACCGGAACAAAAAGCTGCCAAGAAAGCCCGTAAAGCAGCTCAAAGTAATCCGGCCACTGGTGCTTCCCTAGACGTTTCCGATAAAGCTGCCAAGAAAGCGAAAAAAAGCGCCAAGCAAGGAGCTGTTTCTACTGACGCAAGCAAAGAGGGTCAGAATGTCAATGAGGCCAATGAGTAGTCAGCGGTCAGGCTAAAAGGCCGTTGACTGCTGATCTTCTCTTTCATAATGTTTACAACCCTAGTTTTTGCGCGGTTAGCTCAGCGGTAGAGCACTACACTGACACTGTAGGGGTCACAGGTTCGAACCCTGTATCGCGCACCATTTTTAACGATAGGCTTCCAATATAGAGTGAAGAGGTGGCCCGAGGAGAGGGTTTTGTCATCGTGCCTACTGCAACCAAGCCTTGAGTCTGTAGAACCACTTGGGTCCGCTGGAGGCGTTGGTGGAGAGGGAAATGACTTGGTTGGATCCAAGGATGTTGGAGTAACCAGAGACGGGGCTCCAGGGGGCATTGGTGAGGTTGGTGGTGGCCTCCAGATTGTAGTAGCGCGTGAGTCCTGCATATCCGACTCCTGATCCAGCAGCGCGGGCGAGGAAGGAGAGGGTCAGGGTATTGCTTCCAGTATTGGAAATAGCGAGCAGGGGGGTGGTGATCGGCAGGGTAGGATCGACTCCGAAGGTGTACGCCTGTAGGTTATTAAGGCCGATCCCGTATGGGGAGGCAGTGTCTGCGGCAATGCCACTGTTGTTACTGGTGCCGAAAGTGGACACACGCCATGAGGAAACCGGATCATAGATCGTCATGGAAGAGGTGGCGCTGGCGGCATTCCAATTACTGGAGGACGAATTGGAAGCAAGAACGGGGTAACAGCCAGCAAGGCTCGGGGCATTGGATAACCCCGCGTAGGTAATACTGACTGGAATGCCGTTTGGTGTGATGGCAGTGCTGACCGATCGGGCATTCCCGTTGTAGGGCCAGTTCGTGGCTGAAATGCTAATGACGGGTGTGAGAGGTGAAATGGTGAGGATGGCGTTGTTGGAGCCTAAGAAGTTACTGTTAACAACGCTGGCGGAGACGGCAAAAACGCCTGCATTGGTGGGAGCGTTGGTGGTGGATGGATAGAATGTGTTACTATAGGTGATGACAACGGGAAGCGCGTTGGTCGGAAGGACGGTGCAAGTGACCGGTTCCGCCAGGCCGCTATAAACCTGATTCGTGTTGGAGATCGTGATCGTCGCAGGGGTCACGGCGGGGGCAAGGGCTTTCACGGTAAGAATCACCTGGCCAGCTGCACCGTTGCCTCCGGTCTTGCTTGAAACGCTTCCACTCCGGGCACCGCCACCACCGCCACCAGGCGGCAAGGTGGGGGATTGGCCTGGGCCCGAAGAACCGCTTGTGGCATTCGGATTCCCTCCATTACCGCCTCCGGTAACCGCAGTTGCCCCTGTGCCAGAATTCGCCACCCCATTATTTCCATTGGCATTCGTTCCGCCGCTAGCACCTCCCGCTCCCGCATATCCGTAACTCGTACTCGTCGTTGTTGCCCCGCTTCCCCCAGCAAAGACAACATCACCAAGACTACCGCTGGCCGTGCCTGAGCCTCCGGCTCCATAGGATGTGGAACCTGAATTTCCAACAGCACAGGCCCCCCCAGCACCTCCTTTTGCAAGGATGATTCCGGAGGCCGAATTGGAGTCGCTAAACCATGAGTCCCCTCCCGGGACTTTCACGTTGTTGGTCAACGTTCCGGTTGCACCAATCCCGCCGCCGCCCGCATTAATGTAGTAGGTCGTTCCTGGGATTACGGCGCAGTTGCTTTTCTTTGCGTAGGCTCCACCTGCACCCCCCCCTCCGTATTGGACAGTAGAGCTAGCAACGGTCTCTAGGGCGCTGCCTCCAGCTCCTCCTCCCCCCCAGCACTCTATTTGAATCGAGGTGACATTGGCGGGGCAGATCCATGTTGTGTTGGTTGCACTCGTGAAGTTGTTGGTGAGGCCTGCAAGTGTGCTGGATACATTGATGGTCAGTGTGGCTGAACCGACCCCACCCTCTGCATTGATAGCACTGATTATCACCGAATTGCTCGCCGCTTGGGTAGGAGTGCCGCTGATCAGGCCTGAATTGGTATCCAGACTAAGGCCGTTGGGCAATCCGCTTGCACCGAAACTCACGGGATTGCCGCTTGCCGTGATCTGATAGCTTAACGCCGATCCAACGACTCCTAGCAGATTTAGATTTCCGGTAATGGTTGGGGCCGCGACAATGCTGAGTGTGCCAACCACGGAAGTGCTTTGATACAGGGGATCAAAAACGGCTCCTCGGAGGGCGTAAGAACCAATGGCGGAGGGGGCGTTTGATGAGCCATTAAACGTATAGGTGACCGGCAGATCGGATGGTATGGTTGTGGCCGAAGGGGTAACCGGCAACCCTGAATAGGCTTGGATCAGGTTGCTGATCGTGACGGATGCATTCGTGGATGGAAGAAGCAAGGGATAGTAGGTGGAGGCGACATTCCCAACCTCGTTACGACGAAGCGGGCGGGTTCCTGTACCGTAACTTGCCCCTTGGTAATTACCTATCTCTTGGCCGCTTGCCGGTCTGGGAAGACCTCGGTTATCGATGGAACCATACGCGGACACATTTCCCGCAAGATTGTAACTGCCCGATTGCGCCGATGTGTCCTTGATCACCGGGAGGGCGAAGCCCCCACCAAGCAGGGGGCTGTTGCTCGCAGGAACCTGCATTACATCAAAGAGAGCAGTGATCAGGGGGTTGGAGGCGCTGTTCGTGGTGATCGTGTTGCTGTTGGTGCCTAGGATCGAAGCTGCACTGCCGAGTTGGGAACTGTAGGAGGAGGGGGTGTAGATATAATTTCCCGAGGCTTGCCCCCCGTATCCGGAAATCGTGTAGGAATTGCTGTCCCTCGTGACTCCAAGAGCCCCGCTGATGCTGGTGCTGTAGTAGACAAGGTTATTCTGAAATTGGGAGGCAAAAGGCAGATTGGTTTGATTCGTACTCAGATTGCAATCGAGATTGATGGAGAGACAGTCGATGAAGCTATTCCCGAGGATCTGGGAGTAAGTGGCCGTCTTGTATTCCACGGTTCCATTGTAGATGGAGAGATTCGTGAGGGTGCCGGGGGAATTTGTTCCCTCAGCCAGGCATAGGGCATCCAACCCTCCGCTTCCAAAGAGTTTATAAAAGTAGTTTCCTGTGACGATGTGACCGTAGCCGATTACCCGGACACCGCTCATTCGGTAGTTAAGCGGGTCCGTGAAAACGATGTTTCCATTCGTGTCGTAGGCTCCGCCACCTAGGAAGAAGTTTCCTTCCGCAATGCAGTAATCCGCCTCCCGGAAGCAAACCTGCCCGTAGCTGTTCAGGAAGGTATTGTGGCGGATCGTGTTACCCCGGGATTTGATGGAGAGCATTTCGGGTTCACCGTTGGCATCATTGGCTCCTCCGTAGGCACTATAGATCGATCGGTAAAAGGAGTTGTATTCGATCGTGGTTGCGAAGTTAAAATTGCAGATACTGCTGTTACCGAGTCGGATCGTTTCCCAACCATTACCCATTAGGCTCTGACTGGAACCATCGGCTGGAATGTAGAGGTTCACGTCGCTGTTGGTCGGAACCAATCGCTGGCCGAAGTAGTTATAACGGACATCGTGGTGACCGAAGTCCACCGAGTCGCTTGAGCCCTTGTAGATGACGACCGTGGCGTCCCTGATCGATGTCCTTAGATTTGGGTTAGTCTGCTTGATATCATTGGTATTGAAGTCCCTGCCCGTAAATTCAGAGTATTGCAGGGTGTTGTGATAGCCATACAGGAAGACCCAGGGGCCGTAATGCTGGTTATGTGAGTTGGTGTTGTCGCGACCGCAATAGTCAAACTTGATGTGGGAGATCGTCATGTAGCGTGATCCTGTGGCGGCGTTGATAATCGAGCCACCTGCGCCGTCATAGTCGTTATTCGTGCTGGCCGCATACATTCCGCTGGTTGGGGAGAATGAGAGCCCGGCAAGCACAACCCCGGAGCCTGATAAAGTGATAGAGGAGAGATTAGTAACCAGTACCCCGCCCACCGTGGGTGTATAGTTCGTGTCGCAGGCGTAGACAATTGCGGGATTGGTCTGTGCGTTGGCATCCGTCATTGAACCCGTGATTGTGTTGGTCAGGCCGTCCCAATTGCCACCCTTTAGGTAAACGCGATCCCCCGCATACAGAGTGGAAAAGCTAATGTTATTCTTATCGCGTTTTGCGTTGAACTGGGCGGCCGTATCGACGTAGTAGGATGCGGCAAAGGATGATTGGATCCCACAGGTGATAAGAAACGTGACTACACATCCCAAGTAATTGCTAGGGAATGAGTTTCTAAAAATGGCTTCTTTGAGAGACTTGAAACGGGGATTTATTGCACCACTCCTCATGCCAAATCGGGGGGATAAAATCATGTTTTAAAAGAGTGGGGGTGAATTTTCTATGACTTCATGAATCCTCATGCATCTCTCCTCCACCCGCAAGTCACAATCATTTGCATCCCCCCAAGAGGTGATGGATTCACAAGCAATCTTAGGAAACTTAGTAATTGAAGAGATGCGAAAGCTCAAATGACTTTCCGCTGACTCCATTCAAAGCCCTAAGTAGCTTTCCCTGAACGTTTTTTGTCAGGCGACGACCCTTACACCCGCGGGTCACCATTTTGTGGGTGATCTGCTCGGTAGAAGCGGCTACGAGATCATTGGACTTGAGGCCTAGTACTGACATGAGAGTCGCCAAGGGTTGTTCCCCCAAATCACGCAAAGGCTCTTCACTCATGCGTGGGGTGTGGTAGGTTGGGGGAGTCGAGGGGTCCGAATCACCCCTCAAATCTTTTTGATCAGATTGGCGGCTGGGAATCTAACCTTGGCGGCTGAGGCATATTTGTCTTCAGCGCTCCGATAGCCCAAAGCACAGCAGACCACGGAAGCATAACCCTGCTCCCTGAGGCCAAGAATGGCATCATATTCAGCAGGAACAAAGCCCTCGATCGCACAGGTATCGATGCCGAGGAGCGCTGCAGAGGTCATGAGATTTCCAAGGGCGATGTAGGCCTGAAGAGCGGCCCAGTGGGGAATGCGTGCTTCGGCTCCCGGACTTAGAAGGCTGCCGTACATCATGCCTCGATATCCATCGAGGGATTCGCGGGGAATGCCCCGCACCTCGACAACCCTATCGAGAAAAAGATCGATCTCAGCCTCCGTCATGGCGGTGCGTCCCGCCATGACAATGTAGTGAGAGGCGTCCACCACCTGGGATTGGTTCCATGAGTGAGGTTGAAGTTTGGCTCTCACGTCAGGATCCTCCACCACAAGAAAGCGGTAG
>Ga0209188_1001436_pt1 | contig 19160 bp, 26 predicted proteins | sample C_130625_EF_Meta_FD_187307 | JGI IMG/M metagenome (GOLD analysis project Ga0209188, IMG submission 187307) | Freshwater microbial communities from Lake Croche, Canada to study carbon cycling - C_130625_EF_MetaG (SPAdes) (version 2) | ecosystem: Environmental > Aquatic > Freshwater > Lake... | reverse complement strand
TGGTTTATTAATTCACTTCCACGTTATTCCGCAAGATTCCGCACGGTTCCGTGAGATTCCGCAGGATTCCGCAATAACGATTTTAGGGTTTTTAATTTTTACATACCATGTATCGTAATGGTTTTTTAAGGTTTTTCAATTTATGGTCTTAGACACTTTTTACCCCCCCCCCTAAAAAAATTTCAGTGGCCGAGAGCGAAGAGTCTTTGTTTTTTGAATGGTTTCGTTTCTAAAAATATGTGAATAAAGTCGCATGGCAAAACAAAAAGAAGGGGGTCAAATACACGAAAGTAGCTCATTTTCTGTATACGATAGATTAGTCGTCTATTTTTGTACCTCTGGGACCCAGTGCACGGTGCGACCCTCTTTGTTCTTATAGGTATGGACAGCGTGTCCCAACGGATCTGTTTTGCGGGAATACACTTTGAATGCTGCTTCATATTGATCAGCTGTATCCCGACGCAAAGCTTTTAGAAATTCTGTGGTGATGTGTTTAGCCGCATTAAAGAGCGCTTGCCACTCTTCGCTTTTTAAAGAGTTAACAGGCCGTGTTGGTGCGATATGGGCCGCATATAAGATTTCGCTCTTTAAGTAGTTCCCGATCCCGCTAACGAGGGTGTGTTGGTCGGATAATAGCTTCTCAATCGGCCATTTCCGGGGAGCCGGACGCAATGCTTCGACAGCGGCTTGAAATCGAGGCCAAGTCGTGCTTTTTTCCACAATGTCCATAGCGAGATGATCGAGCTCCAGCTGAATGTCTCTGACAAACGCCAATGTGCCATAACTGCGTGGATCTGAATAGGTCAGAGTATGAGAACCAAAGTGAAAGACGACACTTTTGAAATCACTTCTCCAAGTAGGGGTATGGTCATTGAGGTACCATAGACCTGTCATACCCAGATGCGATACCAGATACCATCCTTCGTCAAAATGGAAGAACAGCACCTTGCCTTTCTTCTCGACTGCACGTAGGGTCAGAGGTAATGCCGCTGTAAATTCCGCGAAGTGTTCAGGGGGCCCGTGATTTGCATATCGTCCTTTTAGGATTTGCATCGAGTCTAGTCGATGTCCGGCGAGATTCTTCTGGATCTCGTGAGCGGTATGAGTGGCTTCAGGGCCTTCAGGCATCTTATTCTATGTATAAGACCAAGGAAAAAAGAATCCACTTTTTCGGATCAACATGGAGTTTGATATTGCTCCGAAGCCAAGGTTTAAAGAGATCAAAACTGTATGCAATCATCATCATCATGCCACTAACCTTATCACAGCTTCCAATCATGTTTCGGACTCCAAACTATCGTTTTTATACTGGAACGAATGTTCATCTTATCGTGACATATCCGCGATCACGACTACCTAGTTTCTATTCTCGTCGTCTTTATACCGTTCCATTCGTGCATTCCGCACAGACACCACGAAAAAAGAAACAGGTTGTCGTGAATCACGTCGAGAATGTTCTGTTAGCGTTTCCTGAGTCGGGATTTGAGTCAACCAAGCGGGTGTGTGATATGTTGAACGACCGTTATCGTGTGTCATGTCAACCTATGTTTCAGCGTCTTGTAGATATCAAGTATTACTCATCTCTGATTCATATGCCGTTGGTAGTCTGGTTGGATTCTGATATAGATAGTCAAAGGAAGACTGTATATTACTTTGATGATAAGCGTCTACATACGACGACACGTCTACGGGTTTAGCTTGTTTAGTGGTGATGATCATTCCAAATTCTACATACATATTTATCTTTATTCGCTTTGTCTGAATTTCTCGAGTGCTTCTTGGAAATTCATGTTTGCGGAGAAGCATTCTTTGCGCTTGCTGCGGAGAAACTGGATGGCATCTTCCATACGGCATTTGTACTTCCACATCAAATAGGCACATAGTACCGTGGGACTGCGAGATATACCACCGAGGCAATGGACTACTACCATTCGACCGGGAATAGCTAGCTGGGCATCGATTGTAGCCACTACATTGGGAAGCGCTTCGAGCATGATGCGATTGTTCTCGGGAGACGGATCGTCATCGACCGGAATCCGTATATGATGATAGCGAACCATCGTCAAGTTTTTCGTGCAATTCACTTGAAAGAACTCATCGATCGAGGCGGATACCTCGTGCCATGGACTCAACCATAGGTTGGGAAGGATCTGGTACATCTTTTGTAGGATATATCGCGAATGGTGCTTAGGTAGTAGCGATGCGCCATCGAAAGCCTTTGAGGAGGGTCCCGTCATCTATCGCTTTGGAAAGCGTTAATCGAGAGGTGTGCATCTCTTTTTGGATAGCCGCTACGGATGCAAAGGTCTGAATGACATGGTTTGTAATTGGATGTAATTGATCAACTTGTCGACTATTGATACGTTTAGTCTGCTCAGGAAGTACATTGGCTTTTAAAAACGCATGTTGTAATTCTGAATCACAGTCATCATACATAACAAAATAATGACCACCTGATTTTCTACCGAAACGAATTGCGGCAGAGATCGACGCAGGCGATGAAAATTGTCGATCTACAGCTGCGTCTTTTTGATCTTTGAATACCTTTATAATTTGTGTTTTGTCTAGATTCAACATGGCCACTAATCCTAAACGCACTTCTGCCTGATTTACGGTTGGTTCTAGTGTCTGTACTGTTGTATCTTCTAATTCGCGATCTAATGTAGCCCAGCGAAATCCTTTATAGACTGTACATTTAGTGATCGCTTCAGATAATCCACATCGAGATGATTGTTTGAGAAGGGGGTCGCGCAATGCATCTGTATGCCCGATATAGGTTTGTAATAGTTCTATGCCATCAGGAGAATACCGCTGGATTTTGGGCCCTCGTGATTGCTTATACGATCGTACTTTTTCTGTAAGAGCTATATTACTGATAATAATTGGATCTAGATCGGGAACAATGGGATTAGGAAGCGGGTTTGTCAAGGTTGTAGCGATCTGTTGTTGTCTGCGCATTTCATTTTGGATACGTAAATGTTCCAACTTAATGCGATCGTGTTCTAGAGCTAAACGCTGGGCTTCTAATGCTTTGTCCGCATTATCGGTATTATTAAAGCGAACTCGATTATGTTTAATAATGTTTAAAATCGTGTCTAACGTATCCTCGGTTACAAGAAATACTTCGTTACTAGTACGACCTTCGTAAACCGCTTCTTTATAGGCAAATTGCGAAATAGATTTATGATGATGTAGGTATTTTTCAAAACGTTCATTTTCGCTGCAAGGAAACACATACATGAATCGGACATATCCAAATTCTGCTTCCAGCTGTTGAGCACGATTTCCGATATGTTTTGTACAACCGATTTTAATCAGGAGCTTTCCAAATACATATTTCAGCAAAGCGATATAAACCACATACGTATTTGGACCGCGATACATATCAATCAATCCTTCGTGTCGAGTCAGGTTAAATGCATCCCGTGATAATAGGGCTTCTTGTTGAATAGCGGTACGGAGATCCCCTTCGAGTTTATAAACACCTGTTTGGCGAATAGTAGTAATGACTTTACAAACCCATTTCTTAAAAGGAGTCGCGATAGGTTTACGAGAAGTCATAATGAATCGATATAAACCGGGTTCAGTCAAGTAGATGCATTCTTGTGTTCCGAATTCCGTTTCGGTTGAGCGGATTACTTTTTCATCGTTGTCAAATCCAGTTAATGATGTATGGATATTAGCAAGTTTAAAGATGGTACCAACATCCGATGCACGAAATAGAATAATACCGTCATCATTCAGCACTTGAACAGGATGATTGTTTCCTTCGAGAATAAACGATTCAATGATTTCCATAGCTTAAGTATATACAGTATGTGAAAAGTCCTTAAGTATCTTTCTTTGTTGAAAACAATAAACTGTAGTATCTCGTTTCTACGTATACCCCTAGGGGGGGGGTATACGTAGTACGTATACCCCCCCCCTATACCATAATATCGTCTTATTTGTCGTAAAACGTTTGCAAAAATTTAGCTCGATAACAATGGACATTGTCCTAAATGTAATCCTGAGTTTAGTCAACTTGTAATCCTGTTTCGGTAATAAAATTCTGATCTTAGAAGTTGATGAACATCAGCATCGGTCACGTCCATGTGAATGTGAACAAACGCGTATGGTCAATATTACTCAATCCTTTGGAGGCATGCCGGTATACTTTCTACGATTCAACCCCGATGATTATAAGCCTATGAAGGGCTCTTCTGAAACTATAGCGACGCGCCATGAACTTCTCTTTTACTACATTCGTGACATTCATGATGGCATCGTTTCCTTGCCAACTGCTTTACTCTCGGTGTTTTATATGTACTTTGATGGTTGGAAGACCATACGTGACGAAGAATGGACCGTTGTGTTACCCTTTTCTTAACTTTTATACTGCGTTCAAAAATCTCTTGTCACGATTTTTTTTCTCATCTAATAGTATAAAATCTAGACGAAATGGGCGGGGGTCTCATGCAATTAGTAGCCTTATTTTAGTCGCCAGGGCACAACAGTCAGCTGCTGCTCAGGTGCACAATTACCTGAGTAGGCAAACAGTGTAAAATTGTGGTTTGTCTGGCGGGACAAACGATATAACTGGCTAGTGGTTCGAGAGTTAATTCTCTTGGACTGCGACATTCTCAAAGTGCGGGAAAGCCCTGAGAGCCTTGTCTACCAACCGGTGTCTAGTAATAGGACCGGGGCTCTGGATAACGACCAGAGGTGAGGTAACAACGACAAGGATTGGGTGATCCGCAGCGAAAGTTCCGCTGGAAGGAACGACGTTCAGAGACTCAACGGGAATGGGGGGAAACCCTTAAGAGAGAGTCCGACCCTTGTGGAAACACAGGGGGTATTCTTGATGGCGCACAAGATATCTACCTAGAAAGATTGTAAAGTGTGAGATGCTTTACGAATCGGTTGGGTTGAAAAGTAGCAGGGATGCATCGAATAAGAGATAGATGTATCGTAAACCCGTTAGTGGACTCTAGGCAACATCCACAGCTGCTAGTCATATGTTAACCCTCTAAAAATAGAGGGTTAATATGGCAACATCTTCAAATTCTGGCGAACCCCTAAAGTCGAAAAATATTTAAAGACATAGTGTTGTAGTATATAAAATGGAGAAACAATTACATTGTAATACATGTGATCAAGAAAAGCCAATATCAAGTTTTTGTAAGAATTCTAAGACATTCTGCAAACAATGTGCAAATGCCTACGCCAAGAACTATAGAGAGAAGAACCATGAAGAAATTCTGAAAAAACAGAAAGATTGGTATTCTTTATACGGAAAGGATTGGAAAAAAGCATATGAGCAAAGAAACAAGGAAGAAATAAGGGCAACTGAATATAATCGGTATCATTCTGATAATAACTATAGAATGAAAAAAGTACTAAGAACTCGATTATATAAAACCATGAAGGGAGAAAAGACATCAACATCTATGTTGGAGTATCTGGATGTCTCGATTGACGAATTTCGAAAATGGATTGAATATCAATTTTCGACTGGAATAAATTGGGACAACTACGGAACTCAATGGGAAATTGATCATGTATATCCTTGCAGTAGGTTTGATTTATCAATTGAAGCAGACCGACAAGTATGTTTTAATTGGAAAAATATGCGACCCTTATTAAAAAAAGCGAATAGTCTTAAAACCAATAAAATACTTGATGATGAAATCTTAAAACATGATAAAATTATACAACAATATCTAACTTTAAATCCCAGTACCAAGTTATGATGGAAACAGCATAATGGCGCGGAGAAGAAAACCGCGGTATGGTAACAATCTGGCGAATATAACAATGGGCAAGCACGGAGCCAAGTCCTACAAGTCGTTAAGCAAAGACTTATGGATGCAGTCCAGAGACTATAAGGAGATGGGTTCGAAGAAGTGTAAGCTACTTCTAATGACAACTTAAGATATAGTCCGCCCCGATAAGGAAACTTATTGGAACCGGCGCACCGGTAATCCTCAAATCACATTTTTTAAGGTCAATAGCTTATAAAAGAGCTACTTTACACGGCCTTAGTCGCTGTGTAAAAGCAGTGGCTAGTCACACAAACTAAATTCCCAAACAGAGGGGTTTACGTGTGGCAACACCGTCAAATTGCGAGAACTTCCTAAAGACGATGTGTACCAACGTTGTGGGGAAACCCATAACCGGCAGAGACTAATACCCTCTGGTAAGGTAACAATCACACGTATGAAAAACAAATATTTGAAATGGATAATTCGCAGCCAAGTCCTAAGGGTCATCATGTTAAGACCTATGGATGCAGTTCAGAGACTAAATGTCGGTGGGCTTGAGAGAACTAACAATTCTCGATGATAGCTTAAGATATAGCCCAGCCTATGGTGAAAGCCATAGGATTACGTATCGGCACTTCCTGCGTGTATCGCCGATACACCAATTTCTCGATGGAAGCCATCGAGCAAACCTTCAACGGTACTGCTGACTTCGGTCGCAAGGTGACCTGCACCATTTCCCGCAATGGTGATTTGATCCACCGCATGTACCTCCAAGTGACCCTCCCCGCTGTGTCTGGCTTTGCCTTCCGCTGGGTTGACTGGGTCGGCCATGCCCTCATCAACTCCGTCGAGATGGAGATTGGTGGCCAGCGCATCGACAAGCACTACGGTGACTGGCTCCACATCTGGAATGAGCTCACCCAGACTGCTGGCCACAAGGACGGCTACGAGGCAATGGTTGGTATGACTTCTGCTCTTACCGCCCCTGCCAGCAACGCTGCCGGAACTCCCGAGACTGTCTTGTACATTCCTCTCGAATTCTGGTTCTGCCGCAACCCCGGCCTTGCCCTCCCCTTGATTGCCCTCCAGTACCACGAGGTCAAGGTGAACATCGAGTTCGCTGACCGCTCCAAGGTCTGCGTCTGCCCCGGTGCCAACTTGAACTCAGTGCCTGCTCTCAAGACCGGTTCTCTCTGGGTCGACTACATCTACCTCGACACTGATGAGCGCCGACGCTTCGCCCAGGTAAGTCACGAATATTTAATCGAACAACTTCAGTACACGGGTGCTGAGTCTGTCTCGGTCACTTCCAACAAGCTGAAGCTCAACTTTAACCACCCAGTTAAAGAGTTGGTTTGGGTTGTTCAGTCGGATGGCAACGTCTCGACTAACTCGTCGGTTGCCGCTTTGTACCCCCAGGCTGGCGCTTCTACGCTCCAAAAGCCTGCTAACGCTGGTATTTACACCGGCCCTCAGTGGTTCAACTACACCGATGCCCCTCTTAAAGGTGAGGACCCGACCAACATGAGCGCCCCTGGTAACAATTGCGTCGACAAGGCTCTCCTCCAGCTCAACGGTCATGACCGCTTTGCTCAGCGCGAAGGCAAGTACTTCAACTTGGTGCAGCCCTACCAGCACCACGAGAACGTGCCCGTTACAGCCGGCTCTGCTGGTATCAACGTGTACTCGTTCGGCTTGAAGCCCGAGGAGCACCAGCCTTCCGGCACTTGCAACATGTCGCGTATCGATACCGCGACTCTCCAGCTCAACCTCACGAGCAACGCCACCAAGGGCGCTGACTCGTCGTTCAGCTCGGCTCAAGTTCGCATCTACGCCTGCTCATACAACGTATTAAGAATCATGTCTGGCATTAAAGTGTTTAGAATCGCTAAACAAACCTGTGCCAAACAGTCAGCTGCCAATTCTGGTTATTGCAATACCAGATTGGACAAACAGTGGAAATGCAATCTTGTCAATCGACAAGTATATAACTGGCTAGTAAGTCTTACTAAGACTTGCAACAAAATCAAATTGTCGGGAAATCCCTTCAGAGCTTTAACTACTACCCCTGCTTGGAAACATGCAGTGGGAACCCTGGGTAATGACCACGGGCACAGTAACAACGTTAAAGATTGGGTGATCCGCAGCCAAGCGCCCGCCGTCCGCAGTGTATCGGACAGGGCGAAGGTTCAGAGAATAGATGGTTTTGGGGGTGAGAGGAATGCAATCCTCTGTGATCCCTTAAGGTATATTCCGGCCTCATGTGAAAGCATGAGGAAGAGACCGGGGTGGTCTCGCGTATAGTTCATGAGCAAAAATATTTGCTCTCAGTTGGGAACAGGTGCGCAGAAAAGCTATCCGCTGTCATCAAGCAGGCAATGATGACAGGAAAATCGGTAAGATCCCTGTAAACAGATCAATAGCTAGTGGTTTGAAAAAACCGCAAGATTACTTGTTGTTCGGGAACACCCTTAGAGCTTTGAGTACGAAGTGGATTCGAGAAATTGAATCTATGGCAGAGAATAATGAACTCTGGTATCGTAATAATCTCAAAGATTGGGCAACCCGCATGGTAAGAACCTACAGACGATATGCTAGTCTATGGTTCGCCGTCAGAGACTGAACGGTAATCGCTCGATGATGAAAGGTTAAGCACCTGGAATCGGGTTAAGATACAGTCCATCCCTTAGGGAAACCTACAGGTAGTAGAGACTCCAACTAAACGTCCAAACGGAATCCTCCGTTTGCTATCAAAAATTATTTTTATATCAACAATATCGCTTATAGTTGAAAAAGAATCCATTGTATTGTGTAAATAACGATTATAATTCAGCACTCGGTGCTTTACACCATGCACAGAAAGGCCCGTATAAAGGTACTTAAGGACTTCCTGCGAGGTATACATACCCGATCTTACTGCCCGTCATGTCCGATATGCTTGCTGCCTTCTCGACCGACTCCCGCTTATCCGCGATCTTTCAAGAGAAGATGAACACGGAAGAACAACGCCTCTTCGTGCAAAGCTTCAAACTGTACCTGGATCACGGCCGTGATGACAAAGCCTTTGTCGTAAATTTTGAAGATATTTGGCAATGGATGGGTTTTTCCCGGAAAGATGTTGGAAAACGTCTTCTTGTCAAATCACTCGTTCAAAACGTTGATTATATCACTAACATTTTGCTCTTTCCGAAAGATGAGCAAAACTTAGAAACAAATTCATCCAAAAAAGCGCTCCGCTCAAAAGTGGAGACCTTTTCTCCAACCGATCAAGACACATCGGTTCCTCAAAACGGTGGTCAAAACAAAGAAACCATCTTCCTCACCGTATCGGCCTTCAAAAAGTTCTGCATTCGTGCGAATACTTCCAAAGCCGAAATGGTCCGCGACTACTACTTAAAAATGGAGTCTATTCTCCAAGACTATACGCTTGAACTGATGAAGGAGTCTCTTCAACGTGCTCAAGAATCTGAAACCCGCATTCGCACCCTCGAATCAGCGGCTCTCGAATCTGAGTCCAAAATGAAAGAGATCCAAACCCAAGCATCCATGGAACGCCATAAGGCTCTTTTGGCTGGCTATTCCCGCAATCGTCTCGTGTACATTTTGCGGATGATCACCCTTGAAGACGGAAAATTTGTCATCAAAGTCGGTAGCACCGAAGACCTCCGCGGCCGTGTCAATCATATCAATTCCGCCTTCGGGATTAAAGTTATGGTACTTGATGTCTTTCCGTGCGAGAATCATACTGGTTTCGAGTATTTCTTGCATCATAGCGCGATTCTTGTCAACAACAAATACACAGAAGCGATCAATGAATCCCGATCGATTGAGACCTACTTGATGCCGAATCAATATACACTCGACAAACTGCGACGCTATATGCAAACCAATGTCAAATACTATATGAAACTGACGGATCAAAATCCGTGTGAAATGATGGCCATACAACAACGCGATAAACTCATTGAGATGTTTCAGGGTAATCCTGAAGGACTCATCAAATGCATGGACTTGATGTATCGGCCTGCATGTCAACCACAGCCAACTACCAATACGACAACCACCCAAAGCGTCGAGACCCAAACAGATCCGGAAGAGATTCGCGATCGTGATCCAGAGCTGGTACCCGCACCTGCACTTGCAACCGACCCTGCTCTCATACCCGCACCCACGACCCATTTCCAGGGACCCATCCTTCAACTCTATGATCCGACCGATCTGACTCGTGTGGCCCGCGTTATTGACGGCCTGATGCAAGCCACCCGAGATATCCCCGGCACCACACTCCGAAATATCAAAGAAGCGGTAGCCCATAAAACCGTCTATCACGGTTATCGATGGAACCTGATTCCACGAAACACGCCAGATCCGACACAGGCTCTCCAGATAGGACCCACAGTCGAGACCCAACGACGAAAAACAGGATACATCGCGCAAGTCACACCCGATAAAGCCCGCGTTGTACGAGTCTACGCCCTACAAAAAGATGCCGCTAAAGAAGTGAATCAGCACGTCAGTTTGATATCTAACGCCGTCAAATACGGAACACTGACCCGGGACCATTACTGGATTCCATGGGACGACCTGGCCTCCGAGATGCAAGAGACCTATTTGTCCCAACATGCTCTCCCATCCCTACCTTCGAAAGCCCGCGGCACCGAGATCCACAAAATCGACCCCGCTTCCGGTGAGATCGTCCATACATATCCATCGTTTCAGGCCCTGTATGTACAAAAAGGAATCACAACAAAGGCGATTAAACACGCCTCTGAGACACAAGCCCCATATAAAGGTTTCTACTGGTCGGTGGTGACATGAGTAAAAAAATGGTTAAACCACATTTATTTTTATAACTTGCGAATACATGAAAAACATGAAAAAACGTAAAGTAGAAGAAACCAAAGCTGCGCTAGAGCAGCGCGTGTATGAGCTCGAGATTCAACAACGTGAATTAGAGAACAAAAGGATATGGCTAGAGACCATGATACAAACAGCTAGAGAAAAAGCGCAATATACGCCAAATCCTACCTATAATTAAATTTAGCTGTGCATAGGCTTGCACTGGATTTCTCCTTGCGCGTTATAGAAACATGTGGCTTCTACAGCGGGGAAAGCATCAACTTTCGCATGGCCTTCGCGCACTTTATTTTGCCATCCGTTCGAGGGAACAAATCCACCTATTCCGGAATAAGCCTGGAGTTCAGCACGAGCCGCGGCCTTGGCTTCGGGATTGATATAATCCTTGAAACCTTCTTTGGATTTTTCAGGGTTGCATACGAAACGGCCATCAGTACTATAGAAGCATTCGGTAGATAAATGTTGAACAGGTTCGTACGCTGCACGATAGTTCATATCAGATATCTCGAGGTGATGTTCTCCACCATTGTTTTCATATTCGGAGCTAGCCACAGGAAAACCTTTCGCACTACGTTCATTCCAGGTACTTTCTCTTGAAACGTCACTGACATAAGCTGGACGGAGTTTTTGATCCATTTAGTTTCTTCAAAGATTTTTTTTGGTAAACCCTGTGCAAACATTATCTTTTCCAGGTATAGAATGAATCGTTCTTATCCAACAAGAACAACACCGCCCTCTTATAAAACATATGATGATCAACGTCCTATTACAAGTGAAGATTCACGATCCTATAAAACATATGATGATCAACGTCCTATTACAAGTGAAGATTCACGATCCTATAAAACATATGATGATCAACGTCCTATTACAGATGGTTCGTATACACAAAATGATCAAACCATGTTTTCTATGACAAATGATTCGTATCCGATGAATGAAAACGCACCTTATCAGATGGACAATGATCAATCAATGTTTCTTGCAAACGATGAAGAAAATACCATTCCACTTCTTCTTAAACCAACTCACAAACCAGTATCGAACTTGACTAAAATGCAAGAGAAAGTAAAACAAAGAAAGTGGGAATGGTTGATAACGATCGTAGCAGGTGTAGTGATTGGAATTGTTGTATTTCTGTGTGTCATATATAGAAAAATGTTTACAATGGATTTAATTATTACTGCATTAGTATTGATAATTTTATGCACGTTTATTTGGTTAATGTGTAAATATGGTTGATGAAAAATCTATCTATTAATTAAATGAATTTCGACTGGGATTTATTTGTATCATATTCAATGGTTGCAGCAATGTCAGTAGGAGCTTTGGTTTTAGTAGTTATGACTTGCTTTCGTATGGATTTTGTGATGATTAAAGATCACACCGCCAAGTTTTTATTGGAATTGTTTATGATTTGCATTGTTCCTTCATCCGTATGTTTTGTTCTAATTTATACGCGTAATATTTCTGTGATGAGAGCAACAGAAATGTTTATAGTCGTGGCTCTTCATTTCCTTGTGCTACATATATTATTTGATACATCCGGGTATTACACGTATTTATTTTCATAAGACGTAATGCCAACCCGAGAATATGGGGTTTCCGGAGTTAGAGATGTTTTATATTCTTTTCGCGGAGTATAGGTGCCTGGTTGTATCTTCGTATTGTCGACTTGGTTCTCTTGTTTGGAGTCCGTCTGTTTTTCTTTGCTAATTTCATCTGATAGTTCTTTTAGTTTGTCTGGAATTTCGATAGGAAGTCCTATAAAATTCCAGACAGAAAGGGAACTTTCTTCGTGTAGAAGAAAGCCCGTAATCATGATAAATACCGCTAATAAGATACAGGATAACATAATATCCCGCGTAGCAACATATAGAATACAGAAAACTGTAATACGGCGAGTAATCGGATTTTTCAGCAAAAGTTCCTGACCTTTAGTGATGTCCATAGAGATGTATTTAGATCCAAGATTCATCATGATCATACTGATTGCAGACAGATAGGGACTTTGATTCAACGCTAGTATCATTACTGATAACCAAACAAAAAATATCACTTTCAAGATGATTAATCTCGTTTCATACGCATACCAAGTTGTAAAATCTGTTCCATCGTAAATATCATAAGAACGCCAGAGATAATATATAGGCCTAGATCCAGTATTTTTTCGTGAGAATTGTGAGAAGAATTGGTACCTAGTCCACTTTTCGAGTTATAATTGGTGGATACGATAGGTGGACGCTGTGATTGTTCTTGAGAATTAGACGTAGGTGCAGGAGTATTGGAAACATCAGGATCAGGAATAGGGTCAGAACCGTAATCACTAAAGTTATCCGTAACACCTGGAGGATGGTATGGGTTGCCTTGATCGTATGCAATGAGACGTGCGCCCTGTAAGGACGTGTTATCGCCACTCAATGCTCTGTCGAAATAGGCATCATCTTCATCTTGATGGTGTCGTGTTTCATAGATATCTTCGCTACTACTTGCAAGAATAGGACGATACGATACAGGTTTAGTCGCATCATATCCGTTGGCTGTAGCAGTGGGAGTCATTCTGCCATTATAGGGTAATTTGCTATATACGGAAAGTGCACTATTTGCAGCTGTCTCAGAATACGGGCGTTTCGTCTTTTGATTTCGCTTTGCGTAAAGATCACATAGAGGATCGGGTGGAGGTCGACGCGACTTTTTTTTTTGATTAAGAGGCGTTCCCCAAGCTTCTTCTATAGAGGAATAATTTGTATTGATAACTGTCATGGACCCTCTTTACTTTACAACGCGAAAATAAAAACTTCATGTGAGATCCAAGACAAATTTTCCGCTAGGCTTGTACGAGGTCATATATTCAGGGATGGAATTTTTCTTTTCAGGGGGCGCTTTCATTCGTGGTATGCGATAATTCGTTGATAATTGAAGCGGTTTGTTTTCTCTAGTATACGTGTCTTGTTCGATCAGACTAGATCTCGAGCTTGGAGCAGGGAGAGTATGAGGTAATCCAAATTGAATATCCTCGGTGTTTTGTGTTAATGCAGGCTCATATGGCGGTGCCAAAATATGTTTTGCTTTAGCTTTTGTATGTGCAGGTAAGTCTACTGGATCCCATGAAATATACAAAATTCGGGGGAAATAATAAGTAACTATAAATCCATGTTGTCGAAGTTGATGCATCATGTACGCCATGCAGTGGTGTATATCATATATAGGGAGTCCTAAAACAAATTCAGGTACTTCATAAAACATCTTCATCTGATCTACGCGAGCAGCAATTTTAATGCGTTGGTAGCATTTCTGTAAAACACCGTCATAGCCGGTGAGTTTTTTCATCTTTTTTTGGTTCATATCTCGATATAAGTCGAATATGTTTACCGGTGGACCAAGTTGTACTTCCTGTTTTGGTGGTGTATGAGGATGATACAAAGATCGATACATAAGAGATAATTGTACTACCCTAAATAATGATAAAAAATATAGTTATTTCCGGCGGAGGATTTAAAGGGCTTGCGTTCGTGGGTTGCTTAAAATATTTGGAGGAAACGCAAGACATTTCGTACATACAAAACTATGTTGGTATTAGCGCCGGTTCTATTATGTGTTTTGCCTTATGTTTAGGTATGTCGATTTCTAAGATTACAGAAGTTGTGAAAAAGATCCTAATGATTGAACATGACTTGGAGTCGATCATTCCAGATCCCTTATCTATGTTGGATACTTATGGTTTAACAAAGGGCAGTGAGATCACGCAGATATTTACGACGTTATTACATGAAGTATTCCCTGACACGGAGGATATCACGTTTATAGAGTTAGCAAAGAAGACAGGTAAAAATCTGGTAGTGACGGTAAGTAACTTGAGCAAACGGCAAACCGAGTATTTCTGCTTAGATACTTATCCAGATGCGAGCGTCATTATGGCATTAAAGATGAGTTGTGCGTATCCTTTAGTAGTCGAACCGGTATCATTTAATGATAATTTGTATGTAGACGGTTGTTTATATTGTCAACTACCTTTATCATATCTTGAATCTGAAACATTTTCGAATATAACGACAATAGGATTATTATATACGGATCCGATTCGCGAAATACGTGGATTTACAGATTACTTAGAAGCAATACTGTTCAGTCCATGGCAACAATGGTGTTCAAGACAAATCGACCAATCTATTATTAAATCTATATGTAAAATCAATATTGTGTCAGAAGAAGACTCCGCTGTTCAGCTCGTTTCTTTGACAATTTCAGAAAAAGAATTTGAATCCTATATAAGTCAAGGATACACTCAAATGAAAGACTATATGATATCTCAAGAAGAATCATATAATAAAACTAAGCAGACTTAGCATCTTTCTGTGCTTTTTGTTCAGCGGCATGAATATTTGTAGTTAAAGAAACGAGTGTTCTTTCTTCTGTCGAGTTTTGACCGTATTTAGAATCACCTGTTGCGGTAACAAAGCGAATATCCGGTAAACTGTTGACACCATATTGAGCAACTATATCAGCATTGGCGGCATCGTCTACATCATATGATTTAAACGTGGTCAGAGGGAATGACACGGCTTGTTGACTGACTAATTTCTCATAAATAGGCTTAAACGATTTACAATGCCCGCACCATGTAGCATAGAAATATAATACTGTTAAAGGTGTTGAAGTTGTTGAGCCCTCATAGCCTTCTACTTTTTTATTGTTCTTTGAGTCGGAAGAAGCACTAACAGAATTAGAACGGATTATATTAATAATAACACGGTAACAAACATAAACAAGAATGAATACAAGGGGTATAATCCATAAAAGGTGCAACCATTTATCCATGAGAGAGTTTTAATTAAATAGAGAAAATAAACACAGAGGCATTCCGCAACATGAACATATCAGCTTTAGAAGGCTGGCACTCTATGAACATAACCGTATTGACACATGATGTGATTATTTCGTGATTGTTGTTCCATTCGGATAGCTTTAAAGCAAGCATGCGAGTTTCAAAATTCTTAAATCTCGCGGACTCTTCTAGTTTCGATAGAGGATAGCCTTCTTTAACTAAGTCAATATACAACATGTCGAAATGAGAATCTTGACAAATGACTATGGATTGGTAAATATTGTTTGTTTCAAATATAGTTCTTATAGACGAGATCGCCATTTCATAACTTACATATAATTTATACTTAAGTACATATCAACATACTATAGTTAGTACAATGACTGATGTAGTTAGATACCCGATTGAAGTCTTTATGGGACTTAATCAAACTCCATCAGATCCAATACTTCAAACTAAATGCGATAGCTTGTTTTCATTGTATTCATGTTTTCAGGATCAGGGTATGACTGGTCCTCCTGGTAGACAGGTACGACATCATAATACAAAAGTTTCCAGAAAAATACAAATGAATCAAAATAACAATCAACAACTGTTGGCAAAACCAGTAAGGCCTTCCTTATTCAAGGGGGCAAACGTAGCCACTGTTCCACAAAAAATTCAAGGAATTATGAATAAAGTTTCAGATACTAATTATATAAAATTGACTGCTTCTTGTAAGGATTTGATCGACAAAGAGTCACTCGTCGAATCTCTCGACAAAACGCAGTGTTGGAAACAAATATATGATCATGCGTACAAACAATCACAATATTACAAGCTATATATACACATGCTGAAAGAACTGGGAGCACTGGATAGACCCGAATTCATCCAAAATATGATATCAGAAAGTATATCTGCCTTGAAAGATGCTTTTGCATCCATTGATTCAAGCAATATTGAACAGGAAGATTATGATGCATTTTGTGAACGCATTAAGGTGAAAACACATAGTGTAGGGCACATGCATATGATGATTGGTATAACTAATGATATTCACAATATTATATGCGAATTAGAGAAAATATGGAATTCTATATCTTCAACAATGGGCGTTTCACGTGAAATGTTTATTGATCTGATTTACATTTTAACAGGTAATAAAGATATTGAATGTAAGACATTCATTCAGTCTGTCTGCGATTCCATTTTAACTAATAATCCATCACTGCGTGTTAAATTTAAATGCGAAGATATTATTACTAATATACAAGAACATGAGCAAAGAGACAGCAAAAGAGAGCACGGTAAAGACAGAGACAGAGAAAGAGATAAAGACAAAGAAAGAGACAAAGAAAGAGACAAAGACAAAGAAAGAGACAAAGAAACACACGGACAAGAAAAATACAGAGTTCGTGGAGGAGATCGAATCGACGAAAAACGCGGAAGTGGATCTAACAGGTCTTATCGCACCTATCAACCGTCTATACGTAGAGCATTTACGAAAGGGGGAACAGTTTCAAGCTAGAGCATATGAACGCGCAATGAAAGCTTTTCATCAGCATCAGCCAAAGACCTTTGAAGATTTACAAAAAATCCCGGGTTGGGGTAAAGGGCTACTCGGAAAAGCAAAAGAATGGATTGAAACAGGTCATATCGAAGCCGATAGATTGTTGAATAGTAACAATGATGCAACAGAATTGTTCATGGGTATATCCGGTATTGGACCTGTTAAAGCAAGAGAATTAGCAGAAGCTGGATACCGTACCATAGAAGAACTAAAAGAACATCCTGAATTACTAAATACAAAACAAATTATTGGATTAAAATATTACAATGATTTCTTAAAACGAATACCTCGTAAAGAAATGGATGTACATAAAACTAAGATAGAACACGTCATTCAGTCTATCAGTAAAGACATTATATTCGAGCTGGTTGGAAGTTACCGTCGAGGACAAAACAGCAGTGGAGACATTGATGTATTAATACAGGCTCATGAAAACCTTCGTATGGAAGAAGTAGTATCTCTTCTATCGAAAGATGGGTATATTACAGATATTTTAGCACAAGGAGAGAAGAAATTCATGGGTGTATGTAGATTAAAACGCCACTCAACTCATAGGAGATTGGATATCCTTATAACAACAAATACGAATTATCCATTTGCGCTGTTGTATTTTACAGGATCTGGTGAATTTAACATAAAAATGAGACAATGGGCTTTAAATAAAGGGTATTCTCTAAATGAATATGGATTAACACCTACGATTGACGGCATTCGTACTGAAGAGGATATATTTAAAGCTCTCGAGTTGAAATATGTAGAACCCCATAATCGTACCCCAGATATAGACTTAGAGTAACATGAAATTATCAAATTTATTTGATTCAACCCCATTGTAGTTTCCAAATGATTCTACAGTTTTATCTTTGTCATCGAAGTTTTCTTTCGTTTTCTTAGTTTTATCTTTGTCATCAGAATTATCTTTCATTTTCTTAGATTTATCTTTGTCTGAGTCTTTATCTTTCGTATCTTTTTTGCTGACTTCTTCTGGTACTTCATCTTTATCTATTTTTTCTACATTTTTGAGGCCAACTCCTTCTAGCGTTGGACCTGATGCTGCTTTAACCGAATCAGATGGTCTAGTCTTTGAAGCGAGTTTTCCAGCTATGACGGTCAGACGATTTGATAGGCTGCCAAGTTCTTTCACTAACGCAGATAGATCATCATCATTTGCAAATGTTTCTTTCGACTGGTTTTTCTTTGAATTTGAATACATAATCAGTGCGTAAACTGCTAATAAGACGAAGACGATTATCAGATAGTTCAACATTTATATTATATCTATAAAATAAATGAATGGATTAAACGATGTTTCACAAATTATACATCCTATATCAAAACCGATAGTATTTTTATTAGATTTCGATGGAACGTTGGTCGGAGATGTGGAGTGGCTGGCAAATGAATATACCCTTTTTCAAAACTATAACTCTGGTCAGGTATCGAAAGTAGTCAAGTATCAGCCTGCCTATCTCATGCAAGATTTGGGACAGCACATGATACGGCCCTATTTAAAGGAATTCCTGTTGGCGACTAAACTGAAGTATCCGCAGATCGAGTTTTTCATATATACTGCATCTGATACCGAATGGGCCGAGTTTATTATACCACGCGTAGAACAGAAACTGGGTTTTAAATTTAACCGCCCTTTATTCACCCGGACACATTGTATTTGCAAGAATGGATCCTATATCAAGTCATTAGATACAGTCCGTGGAATAGTTTACAAACGCCTGGCAAAACAATACAAACTTAAAACGATGAACGATATTCAGTCGATGATCCTCGTTGATAACACACCCCATGTGTTGACCGATAACCGTGCGCAGGTGTTGTGTCCTACCTATGATTATCAACTACCAGTGGATCTAACCCGACAAATTCCGGTAAGTATGCTCGAGACATTTTTACCGTGGCTTCGACCTATGATTGCACCGACAAAAAGGTTCAAAACATTGCAGCATTTCTGGTATTATTTCCATAGGTTTATGTCGGAGTTGTATCTGAAAGCGTGTAAAATGAATAAATATTACTTAAAGGATTTTTATTGGAAAAAAATGCATGATGCATGTTCCGAAACTGACTTAAGTAAATTCAACACATATGAATTGAAGGCATATCTTTCTAGTCGCACATAATGACGGAAATGAAAAAGCATATTTTGTCCTTTGACATCGGGATCAAA
>Ga0209188_1001435_pt1 | contig 19176 bp, 17 predicted proteins | sample C_130625_EF_Meta_FD_187307 | JGI IMG/M metagenome (GOLD analysis project Ga0209188, IMG submission 187307) | Freshwater microbial communities from Lake Croche, Canada to study carbon cycling - C_130625_EF_MetaG (SPAdes) (version 2) | ecosystem: Environmental > Aquatic > Freshwater > Lake... | reverse complement strand
GAGCGCGCGGGTGTTGGCGGAGGGCCTGGGAGCGGCGACGTCGCCGACGATGACGACTGCCGGCGAGGGCCACTGATGCTCGGCAAACGCCTGGGCGAGCGTGCCGAGCGTGGCGGTGGCGATCCGTTGATCGGGCCAGGAACAGCGGCTCACGATCGTCACCGGCGTGGCGCTCGAGCGCCCGGCAGCGACCAGGGCGGCGGCCCAACGTCCCGCCCGCGCGACCCCCATGTAGACCGCGAGCGTTCCGGGGACCGCCGCGAGCGCCTCGAGATCGACTGGGCTCGCTTTGTCGTCGGCCTCATGCCCCGTGACGATCGTGAGGTTTGATGCGGCGGCCCGGCTCGTGAGTGGCACATCCGCCGCGGCCGCGGCCGCGAGCGCCGCGGTCACTCCGGGGACGATCTCGACAGGAATGCCGGCAGCGCGGAGCGGGGCGGTCTCCTCGGCGAGCCGGCCGAAGACGCCGGGATCGCCCCCCTTGAGCCGCACCACGCGCCGTCCCGCCGAGGCGAGCTCGACCAGGAGCCTGCCGGTGGCCTCTCCGGGATCGCCGGCGGTGGCGTCACGGGGGACCGGGATCCGGATCGCCTGCGAACTGGCCAGATCGAGGATCGACGCGGGGACCAGCGCGTCGTGGACGATGGCATCGGCCGAGCGAAGACGCTCGAGGCCCCGGAGCGTGATCAGCTCGGGGTGGCCCGGCCCCGCCCCGACAAACGACACGCGGCCTTCGTCGGGAAGCGCATCGACGGCGGCCGGGGTGCGGTGGGAGGGTGCCATGACTTCCTTCGGGACGAACATCGGGCCGCGATCGGGCTGGCACGCTCGGGCCCTTTGAGGGGCTCCGAGGGGAGGGCTACACTCTAGCCGGCAGCGGAAAAAGCCATCCCTGCCCTTTTTCCACTTTGTCGACCGCAGGAAACGCCGAGGGTTTCCTGGATCGACGGCAACCGCATTCAGCGGCGAGGCATTTATCCACAGCCTGCCGAGCCACAGCCTGCCGAGCCACCGTCAACCAAGCCACATTGAGCTTGGCCGCATTCAGCCTCACCGCATCCAGACTGGCCGCATCCAGACTGGCCGCATCCAGACTGGCCCCCTCCAGATTAGATCCTCCCCTTCCACCTCTCAACCGTCCGACGCGACTCACCATGGCGAATGACCCCTCTTCCGGGCAGGCCGGCGAACCGACTGCCTCTCCCTCCGCGGCGCTCCTGTCGCCGGCGGAGCGATCGAGGCTCGCCCAGACCTTCCAGGCCGGCACCAAGAATCTCACGGCCAACGCCGACTACGCGATCGAGATGTACACCGCGTGCGTCGTCGGTGATCCGAGCAACGCCGTCTACCTTCAGGCGTTCCTCGGCATCCTCCGCAAGAAGCATCCCCCCAAGAAGACCGGCGGCCTGGCGTCGCTGTTCGGCGGATCGAAGGGGGGCGGGGTGTGGAAGAAGGTGAATGCCGGCCAGCACCGGGACGCCATCAAGCAGGGGGTCGACATCCTCAAGGCCAATCCTTACGACACCGGTGCCCTGCTGGCGATGGCGGAGGCTTGCAATCAGCTTTCCTTCCCCGCAACGAGGCAGGTCTATCTCAAGAGTGCCCTCGACGCGGCGCCGGCCGATCCCGAGGTGAACCGGCACTGCTCGAAGTTTGCCGCCGAGATCGGTGAATACGATCAGGCGATCGCCTGCTGGGTGCGGATCGGCAACGTCAAGTCGTTTGCGGAGGAGGCCGAAAAGGAGATCGCCCGACTTCAGGTTGAGAAGACGATTGCCGCCGGTCAGGGGATGTCGGGCCGTCCCGCTCCCTCAGGCGCCGCGAAGTCGGGAGTGGGCAAGGCTCCAGCCCCCGCCCCGAGCGAGGCTGTGCCCGCGGAAGGGGGTGAGAAGGGCCGGATTGCCGAACTCAAGCGTTCGATCCGCGACAATCCCACCGAAATCGAGTCCTACCTCGAACTCGCCGATCTCCTCGAGAAGGAGAAGACCATCGAGGAGGCGCAGGCTGTGCTCACCCAGGCTTTATCGGCGTCTGGGGGGGAACTCAAGGTTCGCGAGCACATCGAGGACCGGCAGCTGCGCTGGGGGAAGCAGAGGGTTCTTGCCGCCGAGCGGCGCCTGGAATCGGACGACACCCCCGAGCACCGGGCCACGCTCGAACGGCTCCGGGCCTCCCTCCTCAAGCAAGAGGTGGAGATCTACGCCGCCCGGGTCTCCCGCTATCCGGAGAATCCGACCTGGAAATACGAGTTGGCGATGCGGCTCAAGCTCGCCGGGAGCTTTGCCGAAGCGATCAAGCAGTTTCAGGAAGTGCTCGGTGACTCCCGCCGCAAGGGGCTGGTGGCGCTGGAACTCGGGGAGTGCTTCCAGAAGATCAAGCAGTACCAACTCGCCATGCAAAACTACGTCACCGCGGTCGAATCGCTCACCGACCGGGAAATCGAGCTCCGCAAGCGGGCGCTCTACCGGGCCGGAGTGCTCGCCAGCGGCCTGGAGGACCTCGACGGGGCCAAAAAATACCTCTCGATGCTCGCCGGCCTCGATTTCGGCTACCGGGACGTCGCCCAACGTCTGGACAAACTCGGCTCCGTCAAGGATAAAGGGGGCTGAGGCGGGGCCCCGAGCCCCCTTCCAGCCCTTCCTAGCGCCCCTGGCGCCTCCCAAAGCCCCGTCGACGGAACCATGCCCCATTCAGCCAATGCCAAGAAGCGTCTTCGTCAAAACCTCCGCGATCGTGAGCGGAACCGGGCCACGAAGTCGGAGATCAAGAAGCAGATCCGCAAGCTCCTCGAGTCGATCCGCGGGGGGGATGTGAAGGGCGCCAACGAGCAGCTCCGCACCGTCGCCAAGAAGGTCGATCGGGCCGCTTCGGCACGCGTTGTTCACCCCAACCGGGCCGCTCGGATCAAGTCGCGCCTCTCGGCCCGCATTCTTGCCGCCTCGAAGGCCACCGCCTGATTGAACGGCCGAGGCGGTTGGTCAAGCACACGCCGGGATTGACTCTGGACAGCGGCCCAGGATCCCGGCTGACGCTAGCGGGCTTGTGCTGCATTCAGCCTTCGCCGCTCACGACCAATCAATGCTCGTAGCGGCGAACACCGGGCCCTCGATGCAGGTCCGCTTGTAGTCCCATCCCCCCTCGTCATCCTTGACGCGGGCGACGCAAGTGAAGCAGATGCCGATCCCACAGGCCATCGGTGCCTCGAGGGAGACGTGGCATCCCAGCCCCCTTCCCTCCGACCACCGGCTGACGGCGGCCATCATCCCGTCCGGCCCGCAGCACGCGACATGGCGGGGGGCGTCGGTCTCCCCGACCGAGGGCGGAAACAGGCCGTCGAGAAGGTCGATCACCGTCCCACGCAGGCCGGTCGATCCATCGAGGGTGGCCAGGTGCACATCGAGGCCGGCCCGCCGAAAGTCATCGATGTCGCCGAAGGCCGCGCCGCGTGACGCGCCCCAACAGAAGGTCACCCTCTCCCCCGCCGCCGCCCGGTCGCGGCCGAGCGTGAGGAGGGCTGTCTGCCCGATCCCCCCGGCCACGAGGAGAAGATGGCCGGTCGTCGGCACGTCGCCGTAGCCGTTGCCGAGGGGGCCCCAGAGCGTCATCCGCTCGCCGGGGCCGAGACTTTTAAGGGCCGTGGTGAATCGGCCGTGGGCGACGTAGACAAAGTCGGCGAAACGACGCTCGGAGCGATCGCCCTGGGGAGTGTCGTCGTCGGCCGAGCGGTAGGTGTCGTAGAACGCGAGGGGACGGCCGAGGAGCGGGTCGACCCGGTCGGCGATCCGGAGCATGGCAAACTGCCCGGCCACCGCGGAGGCGGCGATGCTGGGGCACTCCACCCGAAGGCGGTAGGTGTTGGCGGCGGTCTGCCGGTGCGACACGATCACCGCGTCTTCAACGCGGCGCGCCGGGGACGACGGGCAAGGCTGCGGCGGTTCGGTTTTCATCGGGCGAACAGGCTCCGGAGCGGATCAGGAATCCTTTTTCTTCCGCCATGTCGACGCCTTGCCGGCACGCTTTCGCCGTCCCCCGGGAAGCGGCGGCCGAGACTCATCCTGGCTAGCCGGGCGCGGTGGCCGGGCCGATCCATCCCCGCGCGGCGGGCGCGGTGGGCGGCCTGTGCCCTCGCCATCGCGGGGAGGGCGCGGGGGCCGGCCCGTGGGGGGCCGACGTCCACCGGCGGGCGGGGGTCCAGCCCCTTCAGTACGGTCGAGAAAGCGGGGCCGGGCGGGGCGATCCCCTCGATCCCCTCGATCAGCTTGCGGCGCCCGCGGTGGGCGACCTGCTCCGTCGTCGTCGCGGGGAGGGCGCGGGGGCCGGCCCGCGGGGGGCCGACGTCCACCGGCAGGCGGGGGCCCTGCCCCTTCGGAGCGGTCGAGAAAGCGGGGACGGGCCGATCTGCCGGCGGGGGGCGGGGCCGTACGCCCTCTTCCACCTGGGCCGCCTGACCCTACGGAGCCACTGCCTACGCGGCCACGGCCTGCTGGGGAGCCGCCTGACCGCGGTGGACGGCCTCCGGCGGCTGCGGGACGGCCACTGCGGCGGTCGTCGCCACGCTGGCTGAAGGGGCGCCTGGTGCCCCCGGGACGGGGGCCGTGGGCGCCGCGGGAAGGGCCCGCGTCGAGGCCTGCGGTCTGAGCGAGGGCATCCTTGCGGAGGGCCTCGACCTCCGACCAGGCCAACAGCCGCCACTGCCCCGGCAGCAGGTCGCCGAGGGAGAGCTTTCCAACGGCGACACGCTTGAGTTGATGGACCTTGTGCCCGAGTTGCGCGAGCATGCGGCGGATCTCGCGGTTCTTCCCCTCGTCGAGAACCATCTCGAGGACCGCGCTCTGCTTGTGCTGCGATTTGAGGTGGACGTGCTGGGCGCGGGCCATGCCCTCCGCGAGGCCGATGCCGCGGCGGAGTTTGTCGAGGGTTTCCGGAGTGGGAACGCCCGCCACCTGAACGAGGTATTTCTTCTCGACGCCATACCGCGGGTGGGCGAGGAGGTTGGCCAGTTCGCCGTCGTTGGTGACGAGGATCAGCCCTTCGCTCATCCGGTCGAGCCGGCCGATGGCAAACAGCCGCTGTTCCCCCGGCACGAGGTCGACAACGCGCGGCCGGCCGTCGGGATCGAAGTTCGTGGTCACCACGCCGACCGGCTTGGAGAGCATGTAGACGACCCGCTTTGGGTCGGGGAGACGCTCGCCGTCGACGCGGATCTCCTGGCGGAGCGGATCGACCCGGGTGCCGAGTTGCGTAACCACCTGACGGTCGATCTCGACCCGCCCGGTGGTGATCAGTTCCTCGCAGTTCCGCCGGCTGCCGAGTCCGGCTGCTGCGAGCACCTTCTGGAGCCGCTCGAGGCCGTCATCCACAGCGACTGGGGCTTGGCGAAACCGGCCGCGGGGGGGAGTTTTGCGGGCCGACTCGTGTCCGGCCTGGCCACCGGTTGGCAGGGAACGGCGCGATGTAATCCGCGAGCCACGGCCACGATTGGGCTCCCCTGAACGACGTGGTTCGTGGGGCTGGGAGGGGGAGGGATCGGCGGGCAAGGGAAACTCCGGCGCGCGGGGGGAACGGGGCCGCTCGCACGGCGGACCCGAAGTCGGATCATACACCGGACGTCGGGGGGCTGCGGGATTCGCCCGCCCGGTCACGATCGGGACGGTTCTCCGGGGAGCCGCCCTCCTCCCTCCTCCCTCACTGCATCGGCGACCACCAGCGGGAGCGACGGACTTCGGTGACCGGTTCGTTGTAGTCGCGTGGGCGACTCCCATCCATGAGAGCCTCACGGAAGAGGGTGGAGCCGATGTCGGGCTGCGGATACGGGTCGAAGCGGACGGCGCGACGTTGCTGCGTCCGGGCGTTGGAGGTGGTCTGCAAAGAGGGTTTTGCCAGCGAAGCGCAGCCGCAGGCCAACAGCATCGCGCTGACCACGGCCAGCAGCGCAGCGGCGTTCGACAGGCCTCGCATGGTGGGCGCCCTCGGTGGATCGACCTCCGGTCTGGTCGGGGGCAGGAGTGTAGGGCCGCCCCACGAAAACGCCCTAGGGCGATTTCCAGGGGGGAATCAGTGGCGGAAACGGGCGGAAAAGAGGCGGATCGAAGCCGCCATCGCCAAGCCCGGAGATTATCCGAGGGCGACATGGAGGAGCTTCGCCCCCCCGGCGTCGCCGACGCACCGGACCGTCTGCGAGCCGATCTCCGCCGGGAGGAGGACGGTGCGTCCTGGCCCCAATTCCGGCAGCCCCCACGCCTCGTCGAGCGCCACCCGGCCCTCCACGACGGCGAGGAGATGGCAGGCGTCATCCCCCCCCACACCCCAGTCAGCGCCGGGAGTGACCTCATCGAAGAGGAAATAGTCGCAGGTTGCCAGCCGACGCACCCCGGGAGAGGAGGTTGAGGCGAGGGGGGTTGGATCGACCGGCCCGAAGTGGGAGACAGCCTCAAGGCCCGCCTCGAGATGGAGCGGCCGCGGCTTGCCGTCGGGCCCGGTGCGGTTCCAGTCGTGGAGCCGGTAGGTGACGTCGCTCGACTGCTGGATCTCGGCGACGACAAGCCCCGCGCCGATGGCATGCACGGTCCCTGCCGGGATGAAGATGCAGTCGCCGGCCTTCGGCTCGACGACATGGAGGACCTCCTCGCAGCGCCCCTCCCGGAGGGCGGCGGCGAGCGACTCGCGATCGACCCCAGCCTTCAAGCCCGCCCAGAGCCGGCTTCCCGGCGCCGCGTCGATCACATACCAAGCTTCGGTCTTCCCCTTGTCGGGAGGATCGAGCCGCGCGGCACGGTCGTCGTCGGGGTGGACCTGGACGGAGAGATCGCGGCAAGCGTCGAGGAACTTGAACAGGAGTGGGAAGGACGTCAGCCCTGCGTGTCTCCCGAGGAGGGCCCGCCCGTGGTGCGTCACGAGATCGCCGAGGGTGCGGCCGGCAAGCGGCCCGGTGGCGACGACGCTCTGGTCATCCCGCCGGTCGACCACTTCCCACGACTCGGCGAAATCCTCACCTCCAGGAAGGTCACGACCGAGGAGCGACGCGAAGCGGCGACCACCCCAGAGGTAGCGGCGATAGATCGGGGTGAAGAGCAGCGGGGTCAACACGGCGGGGGGCGCTCCTTGACTTGGAGACTCGGACGGGGAGCGGCGATGCCGCGGCACGATCAGGAAGGGGCGTAGGCCTCGAGGAGGCGTCCGATCCAGAAGCAGCAGACGCTCGCCAAGAGCATGACAAGCATCTGCCCGAGGGAGATGGCGTGCTGGAGCTCGAGAACGATCGCCAGGGCCGGGAGCGTCAGCCCGGCAAACTGGCCAAGACGGCCGCACGTGCGGATCAGGTCAGCCATGGGTGGATCGGCAACAGAAGGCACCGGGGGGCGACCACCGACAAGGCTGCCGGCCACCACCGGAGGGGCTCACCGCGGCTGTGCCGGCCGGGCGAACTCCCACGAGCCTGCCCCGACCGCCTCGCAGCGGCAAGAGAAATGTGGCAGGTGCTCGGCCACCCGACAAGACTCGTAGCGATCGAGGTTGGTTCCCTCGAGGCCGCAGAGCCGGATCAGCCCCCCGTCCCGCAGCATCAGCCCGGCGAGCACTTCGAGCCCTTCGAGGAGTCGGTCGTCGACCTGCCCGACCCCGTCGAGCTCCACGACCACCCGGTTCGCGCCATGCTCCCGGGCGACGTTCCAAAGCGCGTGGCCGAGGTCCCCGCCCCGTCGCGGGGCATCTGTTTGAGGGGAGAAGAGTTCGGGGGAGAAGAGCTTCACGAACAGCCAGTCCGGGCCCCGTTCGACGCCGACGTCGTAGCGATCGATAAGTTGGTTCATGGCAAGAGCCTCGTGGTTTGGCCGTGGTGATCCCCCCCCTGAAAACCCTGTCCGGGCTGTGGCCCATGCCTGGACGGGAAATACTACGGGGGGAGGCAAGGCCTTCCGGCCCGGATCGCGGTCCACGCCCCCGCACCTTGCCGAAACCCTGCCGCTGGCGATACTTCCGGCAGGTTTCCCCGGTTTTTGTTTCCCGTTTTCCCGTTTTCTTTCTTTGGAGGACACGCATGGGTCGGCACGGCGCGGTGACGTTCAAGGGCAATCCGCTCACGCTCGTGGGCGAAGAGGTCAAGGTGGGGGCTGCGGCGCCCGAGTTCACCCTCACCGGTGACGCGATGCAGGACATCCGCAAGGCTGATCTCCTCGGCAAGCCGACGATCATCAGCGTCGTCCCCTCGCTCGACACGCCCGTCTGCCAAGTGCAGACGAAGAAGTTCAACGAGAGCCTCGCCAAGCTTGGCGACAAGATCAACGCCCTCACGGTGAGCCTCGATCTCCCCTTCGCAATGAAGCGATTCTGTGGCGCCGAGTCGATCACGGCGATGAAGGTCGGCAGCGACTACAAGGACCGTGAGTTCGGCAAGGCCTACGGCCTCCTCATCGACGAGCTCAAGATCCTCGCCCGCGCGGTCTACGTCCTCGACGCTAAGGGGCACGTCGTCTACGGCGAGCTCGTCAAGGAAGTGGCCAGCGAGCCGAACTACGACGCCGCCATGGCGGCGCTCGAGAAGCTTGTCTGATCGACTTCCGTTCTTTCGCAACGAGAACGGCCGGCCGAACGATTCGGCCGGCCGTTTTTTTGTTCTTGCCGGACCAACCGCCCAGCATCACTTCGAAAGCAGCACCTCGATCGCGGTCTTTGCCGCAGCGAGCGCATCGGCGAGTTTGTCGACAAGCTTGCCACCGGCTTGGGCGAGGTCTGGCTTGCCTCCCCCCTTCCCGCCGACGATCCCCGCGGGCTCGCGAATCCAGGTGCCTGCCGACAGGCCCCGCTCCTCGAGCTCGCGGCTGATGCCGGCGACGAGGGTCACCTTCTCCCCGTCGGCCGAGCCGAGGAAGACCGCCACCGGGCTCGCCTTGCGGCGGAGCTGGTCGATGCACTGTCGCATCGCTGCGACGTCGGCGCCGCCGGCGTTGACGACGACGATTCGCGTATCGCCGACGGTCGTGGCCGCGGCGAGAAGATCATCGACGGTGAGCGCGGTCGCGGCGGCGACAGGCTTGGCCTTCTTGAGATCCTTGATCTCCTTGGAAAGGGCAGCCAGCCGCGTCGGAAGCTCCGCCGCCGGGACGCGGAGGGTGCTGGCTGCCTCGGCGAGCGTCGCTTCGGCGTGGCGGAAGCGTTCGAGGGCCTTGAGCCCCGTGATCGCGCTGACGCGGCGGGTGCCGGCGGAGACGCTCTCCTCGCCGGTGATCCGCACCTGGCCGATCTGGCCGCTGTTGCTCACATGCGTGCCACCGCAGAGCTCGCGGCTCACCTCACCAACAGACACCATCCGGACGACGTCGGGGTATTTCTCGCCGAAGAGCATCATGGCCCCCTCATGGCGGGCGTCGGCGAGCGGCAGGAGCCGCGCACCGACGGGGACGGCGGCGAGAACGTTGCGGTTGACCATCGACTCGATCAAGTCGAGCGTTTCGCGGCCGACGGCGCTCGAGTGAGAGAAGTCGAAGCGAAGCATGTCGGCATCGACCTTCGAGCCCTGCTGGACGGCGTGGCGGCCGAGGTGATGCTGGAGGGCAGCGTGAATCAGATGCGTGGCGGAGTGGGCCCGGCGGATCGCCGCCCGGCGATCTTCATCGACGGTTGCCGAGACGGTGGCGCCAAGGTCGAGCGTGCCGCTGCGGAGGTGGCCGACATGGAGCATGAAGCCCCCCTCACGCTGCGTGTCGAGAACCTCGAAGCGCCCCGCGCCGGTCCCCTGCCACTCGAGCCAACCGATGTCGCCGACCTGCCCCCCCGATTCACCGTAGAACGGCGTCCGGTCGAGGACGATGGTCACCGGCGCCGGGGAGTCGTCGGCGGAGAGGGCGTCGCAGAGCTGGCCGCGGGCGATGATCCCGAGCACCTTTCCTTCGGCTGAAAGCGTGTCGTAGCCGAGGAACTCGGAGCCGTGCATCGTTTTCTTGAGCGCGTCGAGCGGGCCGGAGGTGAACACCTCCACCCGGTTGCCGGCGCCCGACACCTTGCCATGCTCGTCCATGGCCGCGCGGAAGCCATCCCAATCGAAGCCGATGTTCCGCTCAGCGGCCAGCGTCTCGAGAAGCTCCGGGGGGAATCCGTAGGTCGTGTAGAGGTCGGCCGCATCGGCACCCCCCACCGTCGGCCTGCCGGAGGACTCGAGGCCTGCAAACAGCGTCTTGATCCGCTGGAGGCCGTCGTCGATCGTCGTCATGAACGACTCTTCTTCGCGCTTGATCACCGCGGCAACGCGTTCGACGCTCTCGGCGAGCTCTGGATAGGGGCGGGCCATGAGGCTCGCGACCATTCCCGGGAGCTTGTGGAGGAACGGCTCCTTGATCCCCATCTGCCGGCCATCGAGGACGGCGCGGCGGAGGAGCCGCTTGACGACATACTTCTCCTCGTTGTTGCCAGGGAGGACGTTCTCGTGGATCGCGAACGTGCAGGCGCGGACATGGTCGGCGATCCGGCGCATCCGTCGGCCGTCGTCGTCGGCCGGCACGTACCGTTTCGAGCAGACATCCCCAACCGCTTCGACGAGCGGCCGGAGGATGTCGATGTGGAAGTTGCTGTCGACCCCTTGGAGCATGGCGCAGGTCCGCTCGAGCCCCATGCCGGTGTCGATGTTGCGGCTGGGGAGCGGGGAGAGGTTGTCTGGGGGGGAGCCGTTGCGGTTGAACTGCGTGAACACGAGGTTCCAGATCTCGACATCGCTGCCGTCGGGCATCCGGTAGAAGATCTCACTGCACGGGCCGCAGACGCCATCGGGGCCCAGGCTGGGGGCGCTGGCCGGCCAGAAGTTGTCGTCTTCGCCCAAGCGGCTGATCCTGCCGTGTGGCACGCCGATCTCGTCGGCCCAGATCCGGAAGGCTTCGTCATCATCTTGGTAGACGGTGATCGAGAGCTTCTCGGGGGCGATGTTGAGCCAGCTCTTGGCCGTGAGGAATTCCCACGCCCAATGGATCGCCTCGCGCTTGAAGTAGTCGCCGAAGCTGAAGTTGCCGAGCATCTCGAAGAACGTGTGGTGGCGGGCGGTCCGCCCCACGTTGTCGATGTCGCCGGTGCGGAGGCACTTCTGGCAGGTGGTCGCCTTCGTGAAGTCGAGCTTGCACTTGCCGAGAAAGTGATCCTTGAACTGGTTCATGCCGGCCGGCGTGAACAACACCGAGGGATCCCAGCGGGGCACGAGGACGTCGCTGGGGCGGCGGACGCAGCCCTTCGATTCGAAGAACGCCAGATAGGCTTCCCGCAGTTCATCGGCCTTCATGTCGGCATCGGCTCCACGGACGAGGGTGAGGTCACGAAAAAAACAGAGGTTGGCTCGCCGGGGCAGTGGCAGGGCCTTCGGCAGACCGCTCGGCCGCCCCGGGGAAAGGCGACATGATACACGCCTCCGCTTCCCATACACGCCTCCGCTCCCCATACGCGCATCTGCTTCCCGGCCCACGCCGGTTTGCCCAAGCGAATCAGCCGAAAGTCGACCGAGCGGAAACGACACCACCCACGAGTCGCCGCTTGGGTCGGCAACTCGTGGGTGGATCGGATCGCATCGGCCCGCCACCCCGGTCGGAGGCGGCTGGGCGGACGCGGAGTGTGGAGGTCAGCGCAGGGGCCTCAAAGACCTGGCCCGCCGACCGTTCGCCGCGGGGAAATCACTCGTCGCCATCGCCTTCGTCGTCGTCATCTGATGAGGTCGACTCCCCGCCCTCGACGGCAATCACGGCATCCTTGCTGTCGAGGACCCGCTGGCGGATCTCGGCGGCAATTTCCGGGTTGTCCTTGAGGAACTGCCGGGCCTTTTCCCGACCCTGGCCGAGGTGGACCTCGCCGAAGCGGAGCCAAGTGCCGGTCTTGTCGATGAGCTTGGCAACGACGGCGAGGTCGAGGATGTCCCCCTCCACGCTGATTCCGTTGGCATGCATCATGTCGAACTCGGCAACCCGGAACGGCGGGGCCACCTTGTTCTTCACAATCTTCACCCGCACCCGCTGGCCAACGACATCCTCGCCGTCTTTGAGGGTGCCGATACGACGGACGTCGACCCGGCACGACGAGTAAAACTTGAGCGCCCGGCCGCCGGGGGTCGTCTCGGGGCTGCCAAACATCACGCCGATCTTCTCGCGGATCTGGTTGATGAAGATCACGGTCGTCTTGCTCTTGGCGATGGCGCCCGTCAGCTTCCGCATCGCCTGGCTCATGAGCCTGGCCTGGAGGCCGACAAAGGAATCGCCGATCTCGCCGTCGAGCTCCTTTTGGGGCACAAGGGCCGCCACGGAGTCGACGACGATGATGTCGACGGCGTTCGATTTGATCAGCAGTTCGGTGATTTGCATCGCCTCCTCACCGCTGGTCGGCTGACTGACGAGGAGCCGCTCGAGGGAGATTCCCAGCTTCTTGGCCCAACTCGGGTCGAGGGCGTGCTCCGCGTCAATGAACGCGGCGACCCCGCCGTTCTTCTGCGCGGCGGCCACGGCATGGAGGGCGATCGTTGTCTTGCCGCTCGATTCCGGCCCGAACACCTCAATAATCCGTCCGCGGGGGAAGCCCTTGCCGCCGAGGGCCAGATCGACAGAGAGGCTACCGCTCGAAATGCCCTCGATCGGTACCTGGGAGTCGGAGTCGAGGGGCATGATCGATCCCTCGCCAAACTCCTTCTCGATCTGCATCAGGGTGTTTTTCAGGAGCGGGTTGTCGTCGAGGAAGCTCGTGGAGCTTTTTCCGCCACGCTTCTTCTTGGAATCCGCCGCCGATCGCCTCGGCTCCGACTTGCTCGATTTTGCCATCCGTCCGTTCGCTCCCTTGCTTGTTTTTTCTGGGCGGGGCCCGGCACCGGCGGCTGCGCCGGCACTCTGTCCATCAGCCATTCCGCCAACGATTTCCTCGAGAACCGACGCTTCCGCGACCACCATGACGAGCCTCCCGCATGATCGGGCCCACGCCGGGCGGGCCCGAGTGACCGTTCGGCCCGCCGAAACGGAGCCGATCGTTCGTTGCCGGCCCGTCGCTGACGGGGCCGGTTCCGCGGCGGGGCGCCCGGGGTGGTTGCGTCGCCACCATGAATCGAGCGGTTCGCCACGGAAACGAACACTGAACGCGGGTATAGTATCGGTGTCGAGCCAGCCAGGCAAGTACTTTTTCTGAACGGCCGTTCAGGTCGCGTCAAGCTGCCCCTCCCGGCCGCTTTTGCCGGGAATGGAAGGCCTAAAACATCAGCATTTCCCGGTATTCCGCCAGGCGGCGGTCGAGATCGGCCCGGTCGATGGCGGCCAGACGGTCGAGGCTGAAGTCCTCGACGGTGTAGCTGGCGGTGACGACGCCGTAGGCGAGGGCCTCTTTGAGGGCCTGGGGATCGAAGCGGCCGAGGGCCGCCAAGTGTCCCATCATCCCTCCGGCGAAGCTGTCGCCGGCGCCGGTGGGGTCGACGACCCGGGCGGTGGGGTAGGCCGGCAGGACGTACATCTCGTGTTCGCTGAAGAACATCGCCCCGTGCTCCCCCTTCTTCACGACGACGAACTTCGGCCCCATTTTCAAGACGGCCTGGCCGGCGCGGACGAGATTCTCGTCGTCAGCCAGGAGCTTGGCCTCGGAGTCGTTGAGAACGAGGCCGTCGATCCGCTGGAGGAGCTGCCCCAGCTCGTCGCGCTGAATGTTGATCCACAGGTCCATGGTGTCTGCGACGGTGAGAACAGCCCCCTTGGCCTGATTGAGGACGTCGAGCTGGACGACCGGCGAGGCGTTGCCGAGGAACAGGAAGCGGCAGTCGCGGTGGCTGTTGTTGAGCTGCGGGCGGAACTGCTCGAGGACGTTGAGATGGACTTCGAGGGTCTCGCGGTCGTTCATGTTGGGGAGGTAGCGGCCGCGCCACCGGAAGGTCTTGCCACCGGGAATCGTCTGCAGCCCGGAGGTGTCGATGCCGCGGTCTTCGAGGAGCCGGGTGTGCTCCTGGGGCCAATCCTCGCCGACGGCGCCGATCATCCGCACCGGCGAGAAAAATCTGGCGGCATAGGAGAAGTAGACGGCCGAGCCGCCGAGGATGTCGTCGCGCTTGTCCGTGGTGGTCTCGACGCAATCAAGGGCGACGCTTCCGACGACGAGCAGGGGCATGGGGGGCTCCGGGGACGGGGAGGGATCGATCGAGGCAGAGGCCCTTGGGGAGGCTTTAGCCGATGCGCCTCCTACGGTAGCGTCCCGGGGGCTGGGCCGACCAGTCTGCCCCGCGAGAGGGCGGGTAGACCGCGCTGGATGGCCGCCTCGATCGGGCATGGTCGTGCGATCTGGCATTGGGTGAGTGGGGAGTAAGAAATCGGTGGCTGGCATGAGGGTGCTAGCAGCGGACTGGTGGGCCGGTATGATTTCATTCGCCGAAGCTCTATCGATGGCTTCTGGACCGCATCCAAAGTGTCTCGTCGGTGCCTGTTTTTTGTACCCGTCTTCTCCTCTTTCCCTCTTCGCTCTTCGGCCCCGTCTCCCATGAAAGCTGTCATTCTCGCTGGTGGCCTGGGGACGCGAATCTCCGAGGAGACGCACCTCAAGCCGAAGCCGATGATCGAGATCGGCGGCCGGCCGATTCTCTGGCACGTCATGAAGCTCTATTCCGCCCATGGCGTGAACGACTTCGTGATCTGCTGCGGCTACAAGGGCTATCTGATCAAGGAGTACTTCGCCAACTACTTCCTCCACATGTCGGACGTCACCTTCGACATCGCCTTCAACACGATGACCGTCCACGAGCGGAAGGCGGAGCCGTGGAAGGTGACGCTCGTCGACACCGGCGAATCGACGATGACCGGCGGAAGGCTCAAGCGGGTCGCCGATCACATCCGCAACGACGACGCCTTCTGCTTCACGTACGGCGACGGGGTGGGTGATGTCGACATTACGGCGCTGATCGCCTTCCATCGCAGTCATGGCAAGCTCGCCACGGTGACGGCGGTGGCTCCGCCGGGGCGCTACGGGGCGCTCGAGCGAGATGGCGATCTCGTGAAGGGGTTTGCCGAGAAGCCGCAGGGCGACGGCGGCGTCATCAACGGCGGCTTCTTCGTCCTCTCGCCGCAGGTCCTCGAGCGGATCGACGGCGATGCAACGACCTGGGAGGCCAAGCCGATGATGTCGCTGGCCACCGATGGCCACCTCATGGCCTACGATCACACCGGCTTCTGGCAGCCGATGGACACCCTCCGCGACAGGCTCTACCTCGAGGGGCTGTGGGATTCCGGGAAAGCCCCCTGGAAATCGTGGACGTGAGCGTCATCCAGCCACCATTCGCCGGAAGCTTCGCGGGGAAGCGCGTCGTGGTCACCGGCCACACCGGCTTCAAGGGCTCGTGGCTGTGTGAATGGCTGCTGTCGCTCGGGGCGGAGGTGACAGGGCTGGCGCTCGAGCCCGATACAACGCCGTCGCTCTTCGAGCAGCTGGGATTGCGAGACCGGCTCAACGATGTCGTGGGGGACATCCGTTCGCAGGAGACGGTCTCGCGCGTGCTTGGTGCTGCGAAGCCCGACTTCCTCTTCCACATGGCGGCTCAGCCCCTCGTGCGGCGGTCGTACCGTGAGCCGGTGGAAACCTGGGACACCAACGTCCTCGGCACGATCCATGTCATGGAGGCGCTGCGTCGCCTCGACAAGCCCTGCGCGGCTGTCTTTGTGACGACCGACAAGTGCTACGAGAATCGCGAGTGGCTGTGGGGCTACCGCGAGACCGACCCCCTCGGCGGCCACGATCCCTACAGCTCGAGCAAGGCGGCGGCGGAGATCGCCGTGGCGTCGTGGCGGCGATCGTTCTTCCAGGGGCCTGACAACAGCGTGCGGATCGCGTCGGCCCGCGCCGGCAATGTCGTCGGCGGGGGCGACTGGGCGGAAGACAGAATCGTTCCCGATTGCATGCGGGCCCTGTCGCGGGGCGAGGCGATCAAGGTTCGCAATCCCGCCGCCACGCGCCCTTGGCAGCATGTCCTCGAGCCGTTGGCTGGGTATCTGGCGCTCGCCGCGGCGCTCGCCAACCGGCCCGACGATGCCAACCTCGAATCGGCCTTCAACATCGGCCCCGATCGGGAGTCAAACCGGCCCGTCCGCGATCTCGTCGAGGCGGTGTGCAAGGCGCGGTCGGGCCGTTGGGAGGATCTCAGCGATCCCCACGCCGTCCATGAAGCGACGCTCCTCCATCTCGACAACGCCAAGGCCGAGGCCCTCCTCGGCTGGCGGCCGACGTGGGCCTTCGATCGCACGATCGACGTCACCGTCGCCTGGTACCACGACCTTCGCGACTCGGCCTCGGCATCCGCCGTGGCTGCCAGGACGCTCCAAGACATCCGTGCTTATGAAACCGATGCCCGCGGGCGTGGCGTCGCCTGGGCCGTCAGTCATCCCTCCCCGCCGCCGAGAGCCGTGCATGTCTGACCATCGGCCCGATTCCGAGATCCGCGACGAGATCCTTCGGCTCGTGCGGGAGTATGCCCGTGTCAAGCATGGCGCGTTCACGCTCCCTGCCGAGGGAGACGACCGCGGCTTCGTGCCTGGGGAGACGACGGTGCCCTATGCCGGCCGGGTCTTTGACGCCGACGAGGTCGAAGCGGGCGTGGCCTCGATGCTCGACTTTTGGTTGACACTAGGGCCCGAAGGGACCGCCTTCGAAAGGGAGCTGGCGGCGTTTCTCGGGGTGAGGAACACGATCCTCGTCAACTCGGGCTCGTCGGCGAATCTCGTCGCCTTTGCGGCGCTCACGAGCCCGAAGCTCGGCGATCGGCGGCTGAAGCCCGGCGACGAGGTGATCTCCGTCGCCGCGGGCTTTCCCACGACCGTCGCCCCGATCATGCAGCACGGCTGCGTGCCGGTGTTCATCGACAACGATCCCTCCACGCTCAACGCCCGGGTTGACCAGCTCGACGACGCCTTCGTGCCGGGGAAAACGCGGGCCGTGATGATGGCCCACACCCTCGGCAATCCCATCGAGCTCACGGCGATCGTCGACTTCTGCCGCCGCCACGATCTCTGGCTCATCGAAGACAATTGCGACGCCCTGGGGAGCACCTACGACGGCCAACTCACCGGCACGTTTGGCGATCTTTCGACGCAATCCTTCTATCCGCCCCACCATCTCACGATGGGCGAGGGGGGCGCGGTGAACATCGTCCGCACTGCCGGGCTCAAGCTCCTCGTCGAGAGCTTCCGCGACTGGGGGCGCGACTGCTGGTGTGCCAGTGGCGTCGACAACACCTGCAACAAGCGCTTCGGCTGGCAACTCGGGGATCTGCCGGAGGGCTTTGATCACAAATACATCTACACCCACCTCGGCTACAACCTGAAGCCCACCGATCCCCAAGCGGCGATCGGGCTGCGGCAGCTGCGGAAGCTGCCGACGTTTGTGGAAGCGCGAAAGCGCAACTGGCTGCGGTTGCGGGCGGCGCTCGATCGCCACAGCGACGTTCTCGATTTCCAGCTCCCCACCCATGCCACCGGCTGGTCTTCCGACGGCTTTTCCTGGGATGCCTCTGGTCATCGGAGCGATCCATCCTGGTTTGGGTTCATGATTCGGGTGCGGCCGGGAACGCGCTTGAGCCGCAAGGATCTGGCGATCGCGCTCGACGAGGCGAAGATCGGCAATCGGATGCTGTTCGGCGGCAATCTCGTCCGGCAACCGGTGTTCGCCCAGCGGAAGAGCTGGCCGACGCCCGGCTTCCGGACGGTCGGCGATCTGGCAGGCGCCGACGCGATCATGAACGAAGTGCTCTTCGTCGGGGTCTATCCTGGCCTCACGGAGGCCATGATCGCGCACATCGCCGACACGATCGGCAAGGCGATTTGTGGAGTGTCAGTTTGAGCAAGTCTTTCAACTACGTCATTCAAGGCCGGAATCGCATCTCATCGATCAGCACTCGCCGGCATCGCCTCGGTAAGGTAACAGACGTCGATCGATAGCGGATGTCGGCAAAATACCAAGCTCCGCAAGCCGGGTGAACGAAACCTCAGGGAAAACTGCCCGATGTTTCCGGAGATAATCCGCGTGGGAAGAGGTCGTGACGACTTGTTTCTCGTGAAACTGCGCGGGGCACCGACGCATCGGGCATGTCAGCGTATGTCGGCCTATTCACTTCGACGAACCTTGTAGGATCGCTTCTGGCAAACCATGAGAATATTCGTCACCGGCGGTACAGGGTTTATTGGTAGCCATTTTATAAATAAGGCTCTTGCGGCGGGGCATGACGTTGTCGCGATTCGTCGCGAAGGATCGGAGGCGAAAATTCGACTCGTCGAGCAGCCCCGCTGGGAAGCCGCAAGTCTTGCCGAAGCGAAGCGTTTGTTCGACGACGGGAATTGCCGTGATATCGACGTACTTGTCCATTTCGCAGCCGCAGGGGTGTTGCCACATGAATCAAATTGGTTCGATTGCTGCCAGTCGAATGTCGTTGATTCGCTGGCCCTCTGGAAGAGCGCTGTGGCTGCAGGCGTCCGACGAATCGTGTCCTGTGGATCGTTTTTCGAATATGGCGCAGCGGGCGCACGTTACGAACGTATTCCTGTGTCTTGCCCGCTGGAGCCGTTCGGGCCGTATGCGTCGTCGAAGGCAGCTGCCACCATTCTGCTCACAGGGATGGCTCGAGATTCGGGTATCGAGGCTGCTGTGCTGCGGCCGTTTCACGTTTATGGGGAGGGGGAGGACGGTAGTCGACTCTGGCCGTCACTCAGGGCATCGGCGGAAAAAAAATTTGACTTTCCGATGACGAAGGGTGAGCAGATCAGGGATATGGTCCCGGTCGACATCGTCGCCGACTCGTTTCTCGCCGTAGCTACGCGTCGAGAATTGAAACCCGGCGAACCCGAAGTGCACAATGTTGGAACAGGGGTCCCGATGTCGGTGTTGGCGTTCGCTTCATATTGGTGGTCGCGCTGGAATGCATCTGGAAAGCTAATCCCTGGGGCACTCTCGTATCGTCCCAACGAGGTCATGCGGTGCGTCCCTGAATTGTCCCTAGATACGTAGTGCTACTACGTTAGCTGATGCGGTGCCAGATGATAAAGCAACATCTTTTCTGTAAATCGCGGTTTTCAGAGGTGGGTCATCTGGCTTCCATGGTCAGGTAGGCACGTCAGTTTCCCAGTCATCGCTGATCTCGGAGAGGACTGCAGAGGCAAGGCGCAGGAGCGAGGCCTCGTTGGGGAAGATCGTGGCGACACGGGTGCGCCGCTTGAT
>Ga0209188_1001427_pt1 | contig 19241 bp, 10 predicted proteins | sample C_130625_EF_Meta_FD_187307 | JGI IMG/M metagenome (GOLD analysis project Ga0209188, IMG submission 187307) | Freshwater microbial communities from Lake Croche, Canada to study carbon cycling - C_130625_EF_MetaG (SPAdes) (version 2) | ecosystem: Environmental > Aquatic > Freshwater > Lake... | reverse complement strand
AGTTTTAACAATAACCAATGCTCAAGACACCTTTAATGGCACGATTTACGGAACAACTGGTGGATTAATTATTTCTAGCGGTAATCTAACCTTGACTGGATCAAATTCTTACGCTGGTACGACCATGATTAATGGCGGTACATTAACACTGAACAGTCCTAATAGTATTTCTGGATTTAGTCCAGTGATGAATAATGGAGGGTTTGATATCAGTAGTGCTACTGGACCAGTTACCATCAACTCTCTTGGTGGTTCTGGAACGGTAAACCTTGGTTCGCAAAGTCTTATTTTAACAAGTAGCTCCAGTACCATCATTAATGCAAATAACTTCTCCGGCAGTATTAATGGTACAGGTGGTTTAACAGTTGCTGGTGGAGCACAGGCTTTGTCTAGTGCAAATACTTACACAGGTCCAACAACTATTAATGCAACCGCCACCTTAGTGATGAATAGTGGCGGTAGTATAGCCAATAGTTCTAAGTTGATTAACAATGGCACATTCAATTTGAGTGCAACGAACACAAGTATTCAAACATTAGCCGGTGGTGGCAACATCTTGCTTGGAGCAAAAACGCTTACCCTCTCCAATGCTAATGATACTTTTGATGGTGTCATCAGTGGAACGGGTAATCTCACTTTTACCGCAGGTAATGAGACTTTAACGGGACCTAATAGCTACTCTGGAACAACGAACTTTGATGGTGGTATTGTCACAGCGGCATCTACTACAGGCCCTTCTTTTGGAACATCTTTAATGAAGTTTGCTGGGGGCTCACTCTATACGGTCGGTGTTGGAACTGTTTATAACCCAATCCAATCAGTAGTTGGTACAACATCAAATGTTTATATTGCACCAAACTCGACAATTACGATCTTTAGTAATATAAACCTAGCGGGTACTCTTTACTTTGGTTCATCGAATAATACCGGTAATAACGCAAATTCTACGATGTTGATTAATGGTATTGTCTCTGGCAATGGTATCTTTAATAAGGTGGGCAATAGTACCTTCACTTTAGCTGGCGTAAATACTTTTATAGGTAATGCCAACATTAATCAAGGGGCATTTGCCATTACAGGTTCGGGCTCGTTAGCATCAAGTGCTTTGATTACAAATAATGGAACGTTCAATATCAGCGGCACAACTTCTGGTGCTTCAATAAAAACCTTAGCTGGCTCTGGAACCACGAATCTTGGAGCGCAGACACTCACGCTTTCTAATGCGAACAGTACTTACTCGGGTGCAATTAATGGAACAGGTGGCTTGACTTTAACCGCTGGAACTCAGACTCTAGCAGGGCCAAATACCTATACTGGCGCTACTACGATTAACGGCGGAACCTTGGCTTTGACTGGCGCAGGTAGTATTGCGACATCCAGTGGTCTAACGAATAACGGTACTTTTGATATTAGTGGAACGAGTGGCAATACCATTAAAACCTTAGCTGGCTCTGGAGTAACCAATCTCGGCGCACAGACACTGACGATTGCTAATCCCAATGATACTTATAGTGGTTCGATTAATGGTACAGGCGGAAACATCATCCTTAACGCTGGTAATCAGACCTTCTCTGGAGCTAATAGTTACACAGGAACCACAACGATTAACGGTGGAACCTTGTTTATTGCAAATAATACTGGCTTAGGATCTGATAGTGGTGGTGCTGTGATCGTGAACTCTGGCGGTAAATTAGACTTCCTTGGGGTGAATGTAGGAACAAAAGCTATTACATTAAATGGCGGAACTTTGACTGACCTTACAAGTTCTCTCGCTAGTCCAATAACTTTAACTGCCAGTAGTATTTTAAGTGCTGGCGCCACAAATATTTTGATGTTAAATGGTGTCATTAGTGATGGTGGTAATGGTTTCGGAATTCTTGTCTCAGGTGGGGGTAGCGTTGGTTTTAGTAATGTGAATACTTATACAGGTCCTACTATCATTGATGCTGGGAATTTAATCTTAATTGGGGCAGGAAGTATTGCTTCAAGCAGTGGTCTTATCAATAATGGCTCTTTTGATATTAGCGGAACGAATTCTGGAGCTCTTGTTAACAGCTATAGTGGTAACGGCACCATAACACTTGGTAATCAAGTTTTAACGAACGCTTCAGCCCCAATAACGCAAGTCTCGACAACAACTACTACAACCACGACAACAACCGCAACAAATATATTAGCGCAAGTGACTGTAACAACGAAAGTTTTAACAGAAGCTCCAACTGCTGCGCCTGTTGCTGGAACTGCGACAGTTTCTAATAGCACTGATTTCGGTGCTACAAAGGTAGTTTCAACAACTCCAGTTTCAACGACCACAACTACAACTACTTCAGCCACAACTCCAACTACGACAACGACAGCTACTTCAGCGCCAGAGCCAACATTAGCAGCAACAAGCGTTGCGGCGGTAGCCCAAGTTGTAACAGAATTTCAAGCTTCGCCAGTGAGCTTGGCGAGTACCTCACCAGTTAATACCCAAGCTCCTGTTAATGCTCCAACTTCGGTCGCAACCACTTCTTCGGGACCTACCGTTAGTGCTGTGCCGCCTGCCTCACAAAAACCTCCCCCAGCACCTCCGGTTATAGTCTCTAAACCTATACCCAAGGATAGTGCAGATTCTGGCGACAGAACTCTAGCTTTGGTTAAGCCTCCAACAGTAGCAAATGATTCACCAAAACAACCCGCTAGAAGTGATGTTCGTGTAACAACAACAACTGTTGCTGCTGGAGTGGCAATGCAAAAGGTTGAGCCAATTAAACCGAGCTCCACAGCTTTCTATAATCAAGCTATTTCGGGTTTATGGAACGCCAGATAATGAAACTAAGATCCTCAAAGTGGCGGAGTCCTTCTTTATTTATCTTTTTGATACTGGTAAATTTTTCGCATGGAGGTCTTGCTCAGCAGTCTAATAATGATTTATTAAGTGAACCCTTAACTGAAAAATTTGTTTTAGGAGATTCTTTAATTATTGGTGAAAAATGCTTATTGGAGCCAAGATTAGATATTCAGCAAAGTAAATTAAGTCAACAAGCCTCAATTATTTGTAATGGCATACGTACAGGCTCTTTAAATTCCGAAGCAGAGCTTCTTTCAGTTCTAGCGGATGATTTAGAACAAAGACTCAAACAAACCTTAAAGCAGTTTGCGCAATCAAAAGCCAGCGTGGTAGTTTCTTCGAAGATGGAATGTAAGCAACCCAGGTGGCTTGAACAAAGTGATACAGTCCCTTTTTCTAAACCACCAATATTAGCAATTCCTTGTGAATTAATTAATGGCGGATGGCCTCAATTGGTTCTTTTAAGATCGGATGGCCGTAAGTTATATACTGCAGAAGGCCCTCCAAGTAGCTTACCGATCCTATTAAAAGCGATCACTTTTCAAGATAAAATTGAGATTCCCTCCGCCAATCTTACAGAGCAGACAAGACGTTTAAAAACAGTTTGGGGTAAGCCCATACGTTTTTATAACCCGAAGGATATTGCGTTTTATTCGCAAATTCTTGCTGAGGCTAGAGTTGCGAATAGTTTAGGTAAGTATGAACAAAGTGAAACCTTATTCCGTCGTGCATTAGAAATCGAATCGCAATTATTGGGCGAAGATTCGGAGACCTTAATTACAACCCTTTTAGATTTAGGTTTGAATGTAAGTAATAACGGTCGATTCGAAGAAGCTGCTGGATTATTTCGTCGAGCTGAAGTCTTAGTACAAAAATCTGTGCAACCCTCTGATAAAGGGCGGTATTACTCCTATCTTGGTTATGATGCTGCTAACCGTCGCGCCTACAAAGATGCTTTGCAGTATTCCCGCGCTTCAGTTGCCCAGTGGCGTAAAGCTGCAGAGGATGATAATTTGGATCTCTCTGAGGTCTTTGCAGGTCAAACAGATGATGCAGATAATTTAAAAAGAGGCGAATTGGCCATGGCGCTCAATTTCCAGGCCAATATGTTGCTCCGTAATGAGGATGTTGTTGGCGCTTATAAACAAGCTGGGGATGCTTTTAAGATTGTGGATGAGATTCCGAGTCTGCCGGTCTTCTGGAAAACACAAGTATTGGTTACTTTGGGAGACGTTAGTATTGCTCAAGGAAGAATCTCCGCTGCTGTAACTTATTACAAGACAGCATTAGCCTATCAGCGTAAGAGTTATGGTGATTCAACCATTACTGTTAATATATTGGCGAAATTGGGACTTGGCTTACAGGATGAGGGCTTTAATACCGAATCCATCATTACCTTTAGAGAAACAGTGCAAGTCGCAAAAAATTTACCGAATGGTTCTCGAGGGGCACTTAATGCAGATCAATTATCTAATTATGCTGAAGCAGCTATAGCGATTGCACCTTCTTTTGCAAAGAAGGATGATCAGCAAGGACTATTCGCAGAAGTTTTTGAAGCGATGCAATTACAAAATTCGAGTGTGATTGATAAGACAATCGCACTCGCAACTGCAAGGATGAAAGTCAGTGATCCAGAAATTTCAAAATTGGTCGATGACTTGCAAACTAACGAGCGTTTAAGAGATGCAGCAAAAAGTCAGTTAGCTGCTGAAACAGCACTTGCGAATGATCAGCGCAGTAAAGTCGTGGAAGATAATTTAAACCAACAAATTACAGAGCGAAATCAGACCATTGATCTGCTTCGTGCTGATATCGAAAAAAAGTATCCTGAATATGCTGATCTAGTCAAAGGTAAAGTGATTAAGGTCAATGAAGTACAAAGTTATCTGAGCCCTAAAGAGGCCGTTGCTACTTTTCTTCTAGGAAATCAAGCGAGTTATATTCAATTGGTGACAAGGGATAATATTTCTTTAGTACAAATCCCGATGACGATGGATCAGATTTCGGATGAAATCAAAAATTTACGTAAGGGTTTAGAAGTTCAACGAGGAACCGTCAACGAATTTGACTTGGCAAGCTCGAACAATTTGTATAAAAATATTTTTGGCAAACTCGAGAATGAGCTCAAAGGTATAGATCATTTAATTGTGATCCCAACCGGACCTTTAGCGAGTATTCCATTTGGTATTTTGGTAAGTAATCCTGTTGATAAAGGTAATTATGTCCAAGCTAATTGGTTAGCGAATCGATTTGCAATTACGCATGCCCCATCTTTAGCCGCTTTTTATAGTAAACGATCAACTGCCCTGATTAAAGAAGGATTAAAATCCTTCTTAGGATTTGGTAATCCTGTTCTGGGTGGGGCAACAACTATGACAAGTCAGGTGATCCAGACGAAGAACATAGAAGCCAATAAAAATATTAAAAAAATAGCGAGTCCGAAGAAGGATGAGTCTAAAGAAGTCGAAAAAGTCGCTCCAACCGCTGTAGAGTTTTGTAGAACCGATGGACCCATTCCAGCTGAGATACTCATGGCAATGCCATCTTTACCCGATACTGCCTTAGAGTTACAACAAATTGGAAAATTAGTCGGCAAGGGTAAAGAAGAGATTTATCAAGGTCAACAAGCAAACGAAAGTAACCTGCGTAATTTAAAGCTGATTGATTATCGAATTATTTATTTTGCCACGCATGGACTCTTACCGGGAGAGCTACGTTGTCAGTCTGAGCCAGCGATTGTCTTATCTCCCGCCCCAAGTTCTGAAAAAAACCAGTTTAAACACAGTGATGGGTTGATTGATGCCAGTGAGATTTCTCAATTCAAATTAAATGCAGACCTAGTAGTACTGTCTGCTTGTAACACTGCTGGTGGAAATGGTAAGTTTGGTGGTGAGGCCTTGTCTGGATTAACAGAAGCATTTTTCTTTGCTGGCGCTCGAAACATGTTAGTAAGTCATTGGAGTGTTCCATCAAGTGCAACGATGAAACTCATGACTAGTATGTTTTCTAATTTAGGACCTAAATTAGAAAACGGAACTGCATCCTCTTTGCAAAAAGCCCAACAACAGATGATTAAAAATATAGATACTTCTCATCCTGTATTTTGGGGAGCATTTGTTTTAATTGGCGATGGTGCAGAGCCTGGTGTTGGCGTTTTAAAGACAGATAAGATTCAAGCAAAACTTGAGTCTTCAGCAATTACGGTAAAGTAAATGTTCCACAATCTTTATTCATACTCCTTTTCATTAGAAAAAAAGTTACCACGCAAGAAGTTGTTGGTACCAGTATGCATTATATCTTTTAGCTTGAGTATTACTCAAGCACTTCTTGCAGAACCACTTATTGTGATGGATGCAAGGGGCGTAAAAGTAAAAGTAGGCTCTTCCATAGATAGTGATAAGCCAATCAAGTTAGAAGACGGGGAAAGGATTACCTTTATTCGCGCCGATGGAGTTACAACCACCCTAAGAGGACCTTTTAATGACGTCCCCTTTCAGAAAAAAAGTACTGCATCTGATCCAAAGCAAGCATTAGCAGCATTGGTATCCACACGAGATGCTAAAACCAACTCAGTCGGGGTGATTAGGGCAGGAACAGATGCAAAGCCTATTCCAAATTATTGGCTCATCGATGTGACTCGACCTGGTGTGCGTTGTTTAGAAAAATCAAGACAGCCCATCTTTTGGCGACCAGATGCTTCTAAAGAAAGTCGATTTCGTATTATCCCAGCAGATGCCTCATATCAGTTTGATCGCTTATGGCCAATTAATCAAAATGAATTTAACGTTAGTAAAGTAACCTTTACAAGAGCAGATAATTTCATTACGGCAATATTAGATGAACAAGAATTTAATATTGATATCGTCGAAATTCCTGAAGAAATTTCTGGTGGCTTATTGCTGGCTGGGTATATGTTAGAAAGAGGTTGTATTCAACAAGCGGACGCACTTTTAAAACAACTTCAAGAAAATCCTGAGAATAAATAGTGAAACTTAATCGACAAAAAAAAGAACTTCTAGCATCAGTCGCCTCGGCCATAGTTGCTGCTATATTGGCATTTCTAAGTGTTCACTATCTCAGTTTTCTTCATTCCTTAGAAAATAAAGCCAATGATATTCGAACGGCTGCGCTGCAAAAGGCGATGCCTCAGGATAAAAATATTGTTGTAGTGGCGATTAATGAGGAGACCGTTACACAATTTCAGTATCGATCACCTGTTGATCGAGAGTTCTTAGCTAATTTGTTAAAGAACCTCGATAAAAAAGGTGCAAAAGTTATTGGCCTAGATATTCTGATTGATCAAGCCACTGAAGAGAAAAAAGATAATTTGTTGAAGAAAACGATTGCTGAATTAAAAACGCCATTAGTTGTTTCTTATGCCAATACCCCAAATATTGTGAACGAAGATCAATTAGATTATCTAAATCGTTTTTTGCCTGAACAAAACCGTGGGGCAGCCAATTTAGCAGTAGATCCATTTGATGGTGCTGTCAGATGGATCTATCCAGGTCAGACAGATACAAAGGAGCCAATGGGATTTGTTCGAAAGTTGGCGCATACTCTAGGTTTGCAAATGGATCAACGATTAGTAGAAATTGCTTGGCGCTCTAGACCAGATCAAGAAACACCACCATTTGCTATGTATCCAGCCAATTCTGTGGCTGTGTTACCTGCGGATTGGTTTAAAGACAAAGTGGTCTTGATTGGCGCAGTCCTATCCATCACGGATCGTCACCAAACTCCCTATGCCGTTGTTGACCAAGGTGGAGAAGATGGCATGATGCCTGGCATCATGATTCATGCACATAGTCTGTCGCAAATTATTGACGGTCGTCCGGAGCCCCAGTTTTCTCCAGCGTGGTCGAAGGCCATTATTCTTTTGGCAGCATTACTTGGCGTTTTAATTTGTATTTTCAAAAAAGGTATTGTATTTAATGTCATCGTAGGCATCGTTGTTGTTGTCGCTTGGTGGCTCGGTGTGATGTTAGGTCATCGCTATGGCTTGCCCTTAATACCTTTAGTTGCTCCAACGCTTTCACTTGCCTTATCTATTTGGATGATGGATATGTTAATTGGCCGTGCAGAGCGCAAACAACGACAATTTGTGCAAGGTGCTTTTTCAAGATACGTTTCACCAGCTGTAGTAGGGCAGTTGGTGGATAACCCCGAAGCTTTAAGTATTTCAGGGGTCAAGCGTGAAGCTACATTTATCTTTACCGATATTGCTGGCTTTACTACCCTGTCTGAAAAACTCACCTCTGAAAAACTTTCTGAAGTTCTTAACGACTACTTAGATGGAGCATGTCAAATTATTCTAAGATATGAAGGTACTGTTGATAAATTTATTGGAGATGCCATTATGTGTATCTTTAATGCTCCACTAGCACAAGCAGATCATGCCGAACGCGCAGTCAAATGTGCCTTAGAGTTAGATGAATATGCTGAGGCTTTTCGTAAGCGTCAAAATGCTTTAGAAATTCCGATTGGAGTGACAAGGATTGGTGTTCATACTGGAATGGCGACCGTAGGTAATTTCGGTTCAACCTCCCGAATGGACTTTACAGCTCTTGGAGATACAGTCAATACCGCGGCTCGAACAGAAGGGGTCAATAAATATTTTGGTACCCGCGTCTGTTGTACTGAAGAAACGGTTAAACGTGTTCCACAACTTCATTTTAAGAAAATTGGCGATGTAGTCTTGAAAGGAAAGATTGAATCTGTTGGATTATTTAATCCGATTAAAGAGTCAGAGGTCACACAAGAGCCATATCTAGATTACCAAAAAATGTACGCTAAGTTGGAAAGTGGTGCAAGTGATGCCGCTGATTCTGTTAAACAACTTGCTTTAAAATACCCGGAAGACTCTTTGATTCAATTTCATTTAGAGCGGGTTGAGAATGGTTTAGTAACTACATTAGTTCATATGGAAGATAAATAATCATGAAAAGCATATTCAAGCTAAAACTCATTTCAATTGCCACCTTATCGCTCTTATCGACTAAGTTTGGAATAGTTTCTGCTCAAGCGCAGTCCATTAGTGATGCTGCTCGCCAGTCCCAGCTTGACATTACTCGTCAACAACAGTTACAACAATTACAACAACAGCAAAACCAGCTAAAAAATTCAGCTAACGACGACTTTGATTTTAAGTTACAAAGAACTGATAAAACACCCGTTAAGAAATCGATTGATGAGCTTGGTTTTATTCTTAAGGAAATTGTAATTGAGGGCAACTCCGTTTTTGATCAAGCCCAAGTCAATGAGTCCTTTGAGAAGCATATAGGCCAAACAACTACCTTATCAGATATAAATGAGGATGTAGCCGATCTGGAAGAGCGTTATCGTAAAGAAGGATATTTTTTAACAAAAGTATATGTCCCGCCGCAAACTATTGAAAACGGGATTTTAAAAATTGCCGTGATCGAAGGTTATGTCAATAAGATTAATGTGGAAGGTGGTAGTGAAGCAATGCAAGCGAGGGTGAAGGAAGTTTCGCAAAAGATTGTTGACAAAAAGCCGCTTGATTTGCATTCAATTGAATCGATTCTTCTAGTATTAAATGCTTTCCCAGGCTATGAAGTTACTTCCGTTTTACGTCAGGGGAGTGAACCCAACTCTTCAGAATTATTTGTTAATGTTCGCGAATTGCCCGATAGTTATATTGGTTCCATTAATAATAATGCTGGATATTCAACTGGGCCCTGGGGTATTAGCTTAAATGGTTTAAACAATCATATTTTCGGTCGAGACAACCAATTAACTTATGGCTATAACGGTTCTTTAGGAGATTCATTAGATGACTACAAACGACTCAAGTCTTTTACAGCAAAATATGCTGAGCCGATCGGAAATAGTGGGCTAGTCGGAAGTGTAAGTATTTTAAAATCCCAATCGAATCCCAAGGCTTCTTTATCACCACTGAATCTTCAGACCGATGGTCAAACCATTGGCTTGCGCTTAGCTTATCCTCTCTACAAATCTCGTGGTAACTCTTTGTCTCTTGAATCTGGGTTTGCTTTTAATCGTACAACGACTACGACAAATAGTGCTCCACTTACCTTTGATAAATCCACTGTCTTTGATGTGAGTTTAGCTTGGATTAATAATCGTGCTTTTAGTGGCGTTAATGTTATGAACTTCGGAATATCTAAAGGAGTACCTGGTGGAAACTCTTTAGAGCAAGGTGACCCCACTGCCTCGACAGTTGGCTTTAATCCTCAGTTTTCGAAGTTAACATTTAACTGGTTAAGAATTCAGCAAATTGCCCCTTCCTGGAGTGCTTCACTCTATATGAATGGCCAATATACGAATGACAATTTATTGGTTGGCGATACGATTGTTTTTGGAGGCATTCCTGTTGGACGTGGCTATGATAATGGATCGATTTCTGGCGATAAAGGTCTTGGTTCTTCCATTGAAATTCGTAAGGACCTAAATATTAATTTACCTTACACAACTAGCCCACTACAACTATTCTCATTTTATGATTATGGTACAGCGGTCACCAATTACAATGCCACGACCGGTGCACCTGAGAAATCAAGATATATTCAGTCCTATGGTTTTGGTGCTAGAACCACTTTTACAAAAGGTACCATCGAGCTTCAATATGCTATGGCTGACTTACCTGTTGCCAGCTTAGATCCAAGACCAAATCCGCGCGTTTTACTTCTAATGAACTATTTTTTCTAATGAACGTTAGTAAGAATACAAAGAATAATGCCGCTCAAGTTGAGCGGCATTATTCAAAATTTAAATAAGATTTAAATCTTTACAGAAACTTTACCAAGTTCAACGATATCAGCTTTTAAACGGATATCAGATTTAAGATTTTTTGGAGCAGATGTTGGAGTTGAGGAGGTAGTTGTGACTTTAGCAGCTTGTTTTTGTGCACCACCAGCAACTGACTCTAATTCATCATCACTTAACTCGTCAGAAACACCTTCAAAACTTACTTCCATAGATTCAGTTGTATCCCCTGATTTAATATCGAGAACACAGCCTTTTGCAGAAATATCTTTGACAACTGCAGTTGAACCTTCAGGTAATTTATAACCCGTCATTTTTTCAACTTCTTGAGAAGGGTTTTGGCTAAACACAGCTCTGTAAGCTTCATCTTGCCCTAATTTTGTTAAAAGCATTTTAAATTTTAATTGAGTCTCTTGGCTTAATTCGTTAATCATAGTGATGCTCCAAAGAAGGTGAGGAAAAGTTAATTTACTACTTATCAATTATTAACGGCAAATGCATTGAATAACTTTAACAAAAAAACAAAATAAATAGGATTAAATCCTCTTAAAAATGTGATTTAGTTCAACGCATTCATTTCATCAGCAAAATGAAAATCTTCTTTAATTTCAAGGGATACATACTATATCGACACACTAGTGCCGGCAAGCCATTCTTCATAAGTTAACATTTTCAGTCCCAAGGCTTGGTAATTCACCCGATAAAAACCATCATCACCTACTATCACAGCGTGTTTTAGTTCAGGAATTTCTAATAAATCTTGAGCCATGACACCAACATACATTTGACCACTAGGATCATCCACATATTTCCAGCGATACAGTTTTAAGTCATAAGTTTGAATGAATTGGTTTAACGATGCAGTACTCGTTTCATTGTTTATTTCAGCGTTCATTTGTGGCGCTGTTATTTGGCCATCGAGCAATAAGTTTGAATGTTGCTGTTGGGAAGGCTCAAAGCGGACATTAAAGGATTTTCTTTGCCGAGTAACTGAGGGGGCAAGATGTTTTTGCGCAACCTTTAACATACCTGGAAATTTTGTATTTGTCATAAAACTATATTTTGTTGCACCAATTAATTTGGTTGTGTGAACGAATTGATAGGTTAACCAACCAATTGCACCTAACTTTCCGGCTTCAGGGTGAACATATAAACTACTGATAACAAAGCAGTTTGGATTTGCCCAGGCACCTAAAACCCATCCAGCAATCTTTTTGTCGTCATCTAACAACATAAAACTAGCTGGTAAGTAAGTCTCTTGAAAAAAATAATTAGGCCTGAGTTCTGGCTCACACCATTCTTCTATGTTTCCCTTATAGAGAGAAAAATTATTCACAAGATCAAAATCAGTATAGATGTTCTGAATGGACCAATCACGGGATACCCCAAGAGGGCGAACCCACTTGAGAGAGGCCAAAATATCTGCATCTAGATCATAAATTGAATGCGCTAATACTGGACTTGAAAAGTTGTTTTTTTCGAAAACGCCTCTGATTGTATGTTGATTGCCAGAGACCTCGACAAAGTTTGCATCAATTGGTAGCTTAATATTTCTTTGTAATTGTTCGTGAATAAACGTTTTTAGCATTAAAGTTGCGATGCCCTTACGTCGCCACTCTTTCAATACAAATATCGAATGAATTGTAAGATAGCTCTCCGTTTGCTCAGCCATCAGAAAACCAATTCGTTGATTTTCAGACTCTGCGCTTACAAACCTAAATTGAGGGAGGATGTCGTTTTGTTGATTTGAGCGCGAAATTTCATAGCTCAATCGATACCGATCATAAGTCCAACCAAGTAGATCATTAGGATCAATTTCATGACCATAAGACTTAATTAATAAATGTAAATCTGCCGATAAATCAGCTTCATTGACGAGATTAACCATGGCGAAATTAATAAAGAATAATAATCAGATATTGAGCAATTAAAGTATCAGCAGACAAACTATATTAATTGAAGTAATAGCTAGATGATACTTGGTTTAAATAGTTATAAATTTTAAATATAAAAAAGAATAAAGTTAATCAATAAAACAAATCATTGTTATTTCAAATAAATATTAATCATTTGCCTAAATATTCTTTTAACTTTAAAATCAATAATGCTATAACCCATTGAATTTAATTCATTATTAAATTTATACCAACCCTTTTATATTATCTTTTTAAGATAAATATGATGTGAAAAAAATAATAAAGTTCAATCATGCGTAAAGTTTTATATATCCTTGGCCAGTTATCTGATTCAGATATCGATTGGATTGCTGAATCTGGGAAAAAAATATTACATCCAGTTGATACGAAATTAATTACATTTGGTGAGCAAAATCCCATGTTATACATTGTTTTGGATGGAGAGCTTTCTGTTCAAACAAATACCAATTTTGAATTAGCTAAAATATTTTCCGGTGAAATTTTAGGCGAAATGTCTTTCATAGATTCGCGACCACCATCAGCCAATGTGATAGTGACTATGGAAGCATCCGTTTTAGAAATTTCAAAAGATATCCTCAATGAAAAATTAAGTAAAGATCCTGAATTTGGATCTAGGTTTTACAGAGCCATTGCTATGTTTCTTTCACAACGCATGAGAAACACGATTAGTAGAATGGGATACGGTGACGATAAAGTAGAAGAAGAAAATGTTGATGAGCTTGATACTAAAGTCTTAGATAACGTAGCGTTAGCCGGCGCTAGATTCGAAAGATTAATGAAAAAAATTACATGATTGTATTCAAGTTACCGGCATCCTTTTATATTCCAAGATTAAATTTTAAAAAATCCTTAGTCTGTCTATTTTCTATTATTTACATTGATGCATTTGCCCAGACAGTGATGATTGAGGGATATGACTTAGAATTTCAAAATAATACAGAGTTCAGAAATAACAACACTCCTGGTGTTGATCTAAAAAAATTAAGTTTGTATGATGCCTTGACAATTGCTGTGTCAAAAAATGCAAATATTATGATTTCTGCAGCAAGGTTAGATGCAATTAAAGGAATCTCAAGGCAACAAAAGGGTCTTTTTGACTACAGTGCTAATGCACAAATTGGTTTAAGCAGAAACACCACTCCAAACAATACTCTGAATGCTTACACGACTGTCTCTGGATTGTATTTGCCTTTCAATGATGCATCTAATGTTAACTCTCAAGTAGGCCTTACAAAATTATTTACTAACGGTATATCAATTAACCTAAGCGCTCAACACAATACTTTCAACAGTAACCTCTTAGATGCGCAAGGGTTAATGAGTCAAAATACTGGCCTTTTAACTTTCCAAGTCGTATTACCTCTTTTGAAAAATTCTGGAAGTGCCGTTTCGAGCAATCTTAGGGCCTCAGAGATTGAAGCACTGGCAGCGAAAGATGATTTAGAGTTTGTTGTAAATGAGATGGTTTTAAATAGTACATTAGCGTATTGGGATTATTTAGGAAAGTCTAAACTTTTAGAAATTGCTAGTAATAATGAAAAAAGTGCAGAAAAGACTTTGCAAGACTATCAAAAATTAATCAGTGGAGATCAATTACCTAAAGCGGATGCATTATTGGCTCAAGGAAGTCTTAAACAAAAAACAATAACGCGTATTTTTTATCAACAAGCTTTATTAGATTCTAGAAAAGTTTTAGGTAGAAGTATTGGTTTAGAGCCAGATCATGTGATGCAAATTGCGCAAGTATCAGATCAGTTTCCTTCTTATAAAAATGGGAAATTAGATGAGGTTTTGCCAGATTTAGAAAGAGTAATTACAAGTTCATTGGGTTCGCGCGCAGATCTGAGGGCTGCAAAAAAAAGAGTAGAAAAGTATGAGGTTTTAAAAAATGCAGCGAAAAATAATCTTTCACCGCAATTAGACGTATTACTTTCAGCAAGTCAACAAGGCTTAGTTGAGGGGCATTCTCCTTATCAAGGTTCTGCAATAGGCAATGATTGGGGATCTGCTTTTCAGCCATATCGTCCAGGGTATGGCGCATATCTTCAATTTAGAATGCCTTTAGAAAATAATGAAGCAAAAGGTTTATTACAGCAACAGCAAGCTTATCTTAATTCCTCAAATATCAATTTGAACGAATTGGAATATTCGACTAAAAACAATATTCAAGTAGCAACGTATGCCATGATACGAGCTTATGATTCCATGATGGAAGCTAAAGTCGCAGAGCAAAAATACGAAATGAGTTTGAATAATGAGCGAACAAAAAAGAAACTTGGACTTTCGACTTTATTAGATGTTTTAAATGTGGAAGATCGTTATAACAATGCTCAAATTACGCATGTTCAATCTCAAGTAGCATATGCATCATCTGTCGCAGTGTTTCTTTTTCAAACGAACAATTTAGTAGTAAGAAATGAAGATTTATTCTCGATCAATGTTACCAACTTATTAAACCCTAATATGCGATATCTTTTTTAAATATGAGTGAAGCTGATAACAAGAATAAGGTCTTTAGAAAAGTTGCTCTTGATCGACTTTCCTCCCCAGAGCAATTAGATACGATGATGAGAATCATCACACCTAAAGCATGGTTAGCTTTATCGCCACTATTATTCATCATCGGAGTTGGTATTGTGTGGTCAATCTTTGGAGCGATTCCTTACAATATCGAAGCTGATAAATGTATCTTAATTAATCCAAATGGACTTTCTGAATTAACCAGTCAATCATCAGGTCGTATTCAAGAAATGAGTGTCTCTGTCGGTGATGAAGTATCAAAAGGTACTCAGGTTGCCATTCTTTCTCAACCCAAATTAGAAGAACAAATCAAAAGTGCAACGTCAAAGGTTCGTGAATTAGAGGCATTAAGTGGTAATTCTCATACGTATGCAGAACAAAGTGATCAATTAACAGAACAAATGTTGATCCAGAATAGAGCAGTTCTAGAGAAAAAAATTGGCTCCGCAAATGAAAGAGCTAGCTTTGCAAGAGAGAGAGCTCGTATTGCCAAAGATAGACTTAAAGTACAAAAAGATCTTTATAGCCAAGAATTAGTTACACAACAATCTGTGCTCCTATTAGAACAAGAAGCTGCTAATTATCGACAAGAGGAAGTAGCTGCGAATCTGGAAATACAAACTCTGAGAAGTGAGGTAGACCGTTTAAAACTAACCAAACTTGAAAGAAATAAACAAAGTAATTCTGAAAAAGTGGTAACTGATACGCAATTGAACGAAGCGCAAAGAGAGTTAGATCGATTACTTGAAGAGCAACGCATAACAGGAGTTGTGGAAAGTCAATATGATGGCCGTATTATAGAAATAAAAGCTAGAAAAGGTATGTTGGTTCATCAAGGTGAATCTATTGTTACAGTTGAAAGAAGCGAAATCGAAAACCAAGCCGGCTCTCTTGAGGCCTATATATTTGTGCCCGTAGGTGAAGGTAAAAAAATTCGCGCTGGAATGATGACCCACATCGTTCCAAGTACGGTAAAAAGAGAAGAGCATGGATTTATCTTTGGGGTGGTGAATAGCGTTTCTGATTATCCTGCCTCACCTAGTAGTATGAAATTAAGACTGCAAAATGATGAATTAGTCAGAGATCTTTACGGACGATCACCACCAACACAAATTGTGTCGAAATTAGATACAAGCCAAACTTTTAGTGGACTGAAATGGTCATCAGCTGATGGACCACAAGTAAAAATATCTAGTGGGACCATTTGTAAAGCACAAATAACCATACAAAAGCAACGCCCTATTAGTTTAGTCATTCCAATATTAAAAAGTTCTCTCGGAATTGATTAACTTTACTTTGAAATGATAGGACATTCAAATTAATAAGATCCCTGATTTAGTTAATGGCCTGCTTGATTATTTTGAAAAGTTCACATTTTCGAAAGATAAAACTCATATTAAAACTCCAAGTATTTTACAAATGGAGGCCGTTGAATGCGGCGCCGCATCTTTAGCGATGATTTTGGCTTACTATGGCCGTTGGGTTTCACTTGAAGAATTAAGAATTAAATGCGGTGTTTCAAGAGATGGCAGTAAGGCTAGTAATATTCTCAAAGCTGCCAGGACCTTTGGGTTTACAGCTAAGGGGTATTCCAAAGAACCTAGTGCCTTAAGAAACTTATCCTTACCGATGATTGTTTTTTGGAACTTTAATCATTTTTTAGTGGTTGAAGGTTTTGCCGACGGAAAAGTGTATCTCAATGATCCTGCCTCTGGACGACGAGTAGTTTCCAATGATGAGTTTGATCAATCCTTTGTTGGAGTTGTTCTCACCTTTGAGAAAAATGACGACTTTAAACCTGGTGGTAAAAGAGAAGGTGTTATCTCAGTTCTTAGAAGAAATTTTGTAGGGTTGAATGATGCTATCACTTACCTTGTATTAATTGGTGTTGCCTTAGTATTTCCAGGACTCTTAGTTCCTGTTTTTACAAGTACCTTTATTGATCACATCTTGATTGATCATATGTCAGGATGGTTGCAGCCACTAATTATAGGTATGGTCATTACTGCGCTATTAAGAACGGGTTTGACTTGGTTAGAAAAATATTATTTATTAAGAGTTCGTGTTCAGTTAGGCTTGAAATTAACGAGCAAGTTTTTTTGGCACGCTTTACGCTTGCCGATTGGTTTTTATACCCAACGATCTCCAGGAGAGATCAGTTCACGGATAGCAATTAACGACCATGTCGCAGAAATATTAACTGATGACATTATTAAGGCGTGTTTATCAGTATTTCAAATCCTCATGTTTGGAATACTCATGCTGTTTTATAGTCCATTACTTACCTTTTTAAGTATTTTAGTTATCAGTATTAATTTATTTTTAACACACCTTGTCTCTCAAAAAACACAAGAGGCAAGTATGAAGTTAGCGATTGATAGAGGAAAAGTATACGGGGCAACGATTAGTGGACTTCATGCAATGGAGACATTAAAAACAAGCGGTGGTGAGTCCGGATTTTTTTCAAAGTGGGCTGGGTATCAAGCCAAATTTGTCAATTCTGAACAGCGAGCTGCAAGTGTCGGATTAGTACTTGGAACCATTCCAGAATTATTATCGACATTTAATAATCTCTTGATACTAGCCGTGGGTGGTTTATTGGTTATCGACGGACACATGTCGGTAGGTATGCTTGTCGCATATCAAAGTTTATCGATGAGTTTTTCAGAGCCAATCAAAGGCCTTATTGAACTTTCTAAAAAAATATTAGAAGCGAAAGGTTCAATGAATCGACTCGAAGATGTGATGAACTATAAAGTTGATCCTTGGTTGGATCGAACCCAAGAGTCAGATAACCGAACTTTATCAAGGTTGGATGGTAGTGTGCAACTCATTGATATCACCTTTGGATATAGCCCTGCAGAAAAGAGTTTAGTCACCAATTTTAATTTAACGATTGCACCCGGAGAGCATATTGCGATTGTGGGACCTTCAGGTTGTGGGAAATCCACCATTTCAAGATTGGTTATGGGACTTTTTGAGCCATGGTCTGGACAGATTTTGTTTGATGGCAAACCAAGAGAGTTTTATAACCGATACGAATTTTATAATTCGGTGACCTTGATTGATCAAGATGCATTTTTATTCGAGGGAACGATTAAAGATAATATTGCCATGTGGGATACAACGATCTCTGAAAAAGAAATCATGCTTGCTGCAAAAGATGCGTGTATCCATGAAGATATTGTTTCAAGACCTGGAGGTTACTATAGCCTGGTTGACGAAGGCGGCTCCAACTTTAGTGGTGGACAAAGACAGCGTATTGAAATTGCTCGTGCCTTAGTTAAAAATCCAAGAATATTATTAATGGATGAAGGAACATCGGCACTTGATCCAACGACCGAGGCAATTTTTATTAATAACCTGAAAAGACGAGGTTGTACATGTATTACAGTAGCCCATCGTCTTTCGTCGATTCGTGAAGCAGATAATATTGTTGTGCTCAATGCTGGGATCATCATTGAACAAGGTACTCATGAAGTACTGATGCAAATAGAAAATGGCTTTTATCAATCCTTGGTGAAGCAACATTAAAAATGAATAAGCTCAGTCAACATTTAGATACTATCATCCAACCAGTTCCGGTTGATAAGGTATTTTGGCTTGATCAATATCCGACGATTGATTACATAGAAACTGGCGCAGTAGATATTTTTTTACAAAAAAGAAATGTCGATAATAAACTTGAAGGACCGAGATACCATCTTTATCGATTAGAGGAGGGGTTATTTTTATTTGGTAATCAGAAGATTGATTTGCCAGATAGTTGGGCATTAGTCGCTGTTAGATTAGCATCAACTTCAGTCAGAAGACTCAATGCTGACACCTTTTCTGACTTATTAAAAAATAAGCTAATTAATGAAGAAGTTGTAACTATTATTAAAAAAACTATTGTTAATTATTTACAAGTTTTAAAAGATGAGCTGGCACCACAAAAATATGTATCAATACAACCAGGTGAAAAGCTAGAAATTCAAGAAACTGATGTTGTATCTTGTAGTGAATCATTGATTTGGACTCGAATTCTAAGTGGACAAACAGCATGGTGTAGCAAGAGCGAATTTCCTCTGGATAGTAATTCAGGATTGATTCCTTTGAGTAGAGATACCTTTTTAAAGGCTGATTCTAGTTCGACGATTGAAGCTCTCAGTTTTGATGTCTTGATAGAAAATGTAGGTCCAATTTTGCAATCAGTTCAACTG
>Ga0209188_1001426_pt1 | contig 19285 bp, 13 predicted proteins | sample C_130625_EF_Meta_FD_187307 | JGI IMG/M metagenome (GOLD analysis project Ga0209188, IMG submission 187307) | Freshwater microbial communities from Lake Croche, Canada to study carbon cycling - C_130625_EF_MetaG (SPAdes) (version 2) | ecosystem: Environmental > Aquatic > Freshwater > Lake... | reverse complement strand
TACGACAGCGCGATCACGACGCGTTCGCTCGGCGGCCGGCCCGTCACCCACTCATACAGCAGGAAAACCATATGCCCGCCATCGAGAACGGGGATGGGGAGAAAGTTCACGACCGCCAGATTGGCGCTGAGCATCGTGAGGAACAGCAGCAGAGCACTGAAGCCCTCCTCGGCCGAGCGTCCCGCCTGCTGGAGGATCGACATCGGCCCCCCCAGGAGGCGGGCACTGATCTGCCGGCTCCAGAGCTTCTGGAGGAAGCGGTAGACCATCGAAAGATCCTCGAACGCCGTCGAGAATCCGCGTGACAGCGCCGCGCCGATCGTCGCTGCCCGCTCGGTCTTGAAGACCTGCTCGAAGACCAGACCGCGATCGACGAGGAACTCCCCCGGTACGACCTCCGGCTCGAGGGCGACCTCCCGGCTGCCGGCCGCGTTCTCGACCGTCACCTCGACCTGCGATCCGGCGGCAAGCTGTTGCATCACGGCGATCACCCCCGGCCAGTTCGGCTCGGCCTCCGAGAGGGCGAGCCAGTTTCCGGGCCCATCGGCGGCTTCTCCTGGCTCGACGAACCGCACGCGCGACAGTTGGTCGCCGGCGATGATGCCGGCACGCCCGGCCGGGCTGTCGGGGAGGACGGCGGTCACCGTCGGGATCACCGGGAGGGCAATGCCGATCGACGACACCGCCAGCGGCGTGGCGCGCATCGGTGAGGCATCGATCCAGGTCACCTCGCGCGGTGTCACCGCGAGCGTCTCCTCGACCCCCGCCCGCTCCACGACCACCGCCACCGCCGTTCCGACCCGCGCCCGGAGCCGGTCGTCGAGGGTGAACGGATCGCCGACCGGCGCCCCGTCGACCGACACGAGCTGATCCCCCTTCGCGAGCCCCGCCGCGGCTGCCGGCGATCCGTCCTGCACCGCCTGGATCGGCCCGGAGGCCATCTCCATGCCGAGGCTCGTTCGCGGGCGGGGGGGAAGCTCGACGTCGAGCCGCTCCCCCTTCCGTTCGATGCCGAGGACAGCGGGCCGATCGCGGATCCGGGAGAGGGTGGCGACGAGTTGCGCGTGGGAGTCGATCGGGACACCGTCGACCGCGCGGACGGTGTCGCCTCCAGCGAGGGGGGGCGTCGTCTTCCCGGCGCTCCCCGGCAGCCCTTCGCCGAGATCGTCGGGGAGCTTGAGGGAGAGCGGCCCGGAGATCCCGACCATCGGTGCCCCGCCATCGGTGTCGGGGCGGAGCGTGACCTCGCGGACATCCCCCTCGCCCGGACGACGGACGGTGAAGCCGACCCCCTTGGAAAGATCGCCGAGGGTCACTTTCTTCTGGAGCTCCTTGAACACCGTCACCGGCGTCCCGCCGACGGCGACGATCTCGTCGCCGGTCCGCAGCCCGGCCCGCCAAGCGGCGCCTCCGGGGCGCACCGCCGAGGTCCCGGAGGCCACCTCGCGGACACCGAGGCCGAAGGCGAGTGACGCCATGAGGACGGCGAAGATCACGTTCATGATCACGCCGGCAGAGATGATCGCCATCCGCTCCGGCACCGACTGCGCCGGGTAGCTGCGCGGATCCCAGGCCGGATGCGGATCGGAGGTCGGTTCGGCCGGGAGATCACCCGAGGCCGCGCGGGCCCGGTGCGCCTCGGCGGTGGCCGCGCCGGGGTTGTCGTCCTGCCCGAGCATCTTCACGTAGCCCCCCAGGGGGAGCGCGCCGATGCCGTACTCCGTCTCGCCCCACTTGAAGCTGCAGAGCTTGAGGCCGCCGACGTCGAAGCCGAGGTAAAACTTTTCGCACTTCACCCCGCACGCCTTGGCGACGAGGAAGTGCCCCAGCTCGTGGACGAAGATCACGAACCCGAGCCCGAGCACCGACTGGAGCGTCTCCAGCGGATGGCTGGCGATCCACTCGATCCCCCGCTGCCCAGGCCAGGCGCCGAAGAGCACGGCTCCGGCGTCCACGGTCATCGTCACGAACTCACCCACGTCACGACCTCCTGTCTGGCCCAGGCGTCGAGTCGACGGATGTCGTCGAGCGACGGATCGGCCTGATACGCATGCCCTTCCAGAACGCGGGCACACACGTCCGCGATGCCGGTGAACCGCATCCTCCCGGCGAGGAACGCCCCCACCGCCTCCTCGTTGGCGGCGTTGAGGACGGCCCCCGCCGTCCCCCCGCGCGCCGCCGCCTCATGCCCGAGCCGCAGGCTCGGGAAGCGGACCGGATCGGGGGGTTCGAAATCGAGTCGCAGCCCCAGCCGGAAGTCGAGCCGTCGCGCGGGGCCATCGAGCCTCTGCGGATGGGAGAGCGCGTACTGGATCGGGAGCTTCATGTCGGGGGGGCTGAGCTGGGCGATCACCGATCCATCGACAAACTCGACCATCGAATGGACCACCGACTGCGGATGGACGACGACGGCCAGCTTGTCGGCCGGAAGATCGAACAGCCAACGGGCCTCGATCAGTTCCAGCGCCTTGTTCATCATCGTCGCCGAGTCGATCGTGATCTTCGGCCCCATCGACCAGGTCGGATGGCGGAGCGCCTCCTGCGGTGTGACCGTCTCGAGGGACTCGCGCGGTGCGGTGCGGAACGGGCCTCCGCTGGCGGTGAGGATCACCCGCACGACCTCGTCAGCCGTCCCCGACCGCAGCGCCTGGTGGATCGCCGAATGTTCGCTGTCGACCGGCAGGAGCACGGCGCCGCGCTCGGCCGCCAGCCGCATCACGAGCGGCCCAGCCATGACGAGCGTTTCCTTGTTGGCCAGCGCCACCGTCTTGCCGGCGTCGAGAGCCGCGAGCGTACTCCGCAGACCGGCAGCGCCCACGATCGCCGACACGACCCGGTCGACCTCCGGGGCGCGGACGAGATCGTCGAGCGCCTCGGGGCCCACGGCGAGTTGCGTCCCGGCGGGGAGGGCGGTGGCGCCGATCGTCGCGGCAGCAGCGGGGTCGGTGACGACGACCCAGCAAGGACGGTGGATGCGGGCCTGCTCGAGCAGCGGGCCGACGCTCGTGTGAGCCGCGAGGAGATGGGGGCGAAAGAGCCCCCCGGAGGAGGCGATGACCTCGAGAGTGCTCGTGCCGATGCTCCCGGTCGACCCCAGGACAGCGACCCCGAGCCCCCCCTCCCGGGAACGGCTCGCCGGGTCGTCGGGGCGGCCATGGGCCACCGGCGCCGAAGCGGGAAACGGCGGCGGCGGGGTGGAAGCCATGCGGAGAACGGTCGCGGGACGGGCCGGGGGGATCGAGGAATCTTAGGTTTTCGTGACCCGGACTTCCATGGCTATGCCGCCGGAGTCAGATTCATTGTCTCCCCCGACCCTCCGGTTTAGGATGGATTGGTTTCGGTTTTCAAGAGTTTTTCCGCTGGAACATTCATGCCCAAGAAGCACGATCTCCCGAAACGCCAGGCCGACCGCAAGACACCCTGGGGCGGGTCGAATCTCGTTTGGTCGCTGGTGGCGTTGGGAGTGGCCGGGCTGTTCGGGATGAGCCTTCTGGCGACGCCACCGGAACTCGAGCTCTCCTACAGCGATCTGGAGCGACTGATCCGCGCCTCGGGGCCACGTCCAACGGCCTCCAAGGCTGGGGAAGATCCGCTCCCGCCATCCCAGGGCCCCGACGCCACGGCAGCCTCCCCCGAGGCCGAGCCGGCCGGGGTCGTGGAAATCGTCGAACGCAACCCGTTCGAGACTGGCCCCGAAGCCCGCCGCACCGTCCGCTACGGCGACCTCGACGACGTCGTGATCGGAGCCTACAGCGCATCGGGGTCGATCCGCAGGATCGATGGACCTTCCGGCGACGGCCTCGCAAACGCGGTTCAGCGGCGCCATTTCCGGACCGCGAAGCTCCCCAGTGAAAACTCCGAGGGACGGCTGTCACGGCTGCTGACCGAGCACGGCGTCCCCTACCGCTACGAGGAGGCCCCTGGCCCGTGGCGGAGCTGGCTGCCGATGCTCTTCCTCACCGGCCTGTTTGCCCTCCTCTTTTTCACGATGATGAAACGTCTGGGGGGGGCCGGGAGCCCGATGGCGTTCGGCCGGAGCCGCGGCAAGCAGTACGCCCAGGAAGACTTGGGGATCACCTTCGACGACGTGGCGGGGATCGACGAGGCGGTGGAAGAGCTCCGCGAAGTTGTCGAGTTCCTCCGCAATCCGGAGAAGTATCAGGTCCTCGGCGGCCACATCCCCAAGGGGGTGCTCCTCGTCGGCCCCCCAGGCACCGGCAAGACCCTTCTCGCCAAGGCGATCGCGGGGGAGGCGGGCGTCCCCTTCTTCGGGCTCTCCGGCAGTGACTTTGTGGAGATGTTCGTCGGCGTCGGGGCCGCCCGCGTCCGCGACATGTTCCAACAGGCCGAGGCGAAGGCCCCCTGCATCATCTTCATCGACGAGCTCGACGCCCTCGGCAAGACGCGCGGCACGAGCGTCGTCGGCGGCCACGACGAGCGCGAGCAGACGCTCAACGCCTTGCTCGTGGAGATGGACGGCTTCGGGAGCAACAGCGGCGTGATCGTGATGGCGGCCACGAACCGTCCGGAGACGCTCGACCCGGCCCTCCTCCGGCCGGGTCGCTTCGATCGCCACGTGCTCGTCGACCGTCCGGACGTCCGTGGCCGGGAGGCGATCCTCAAGGTCCACGTCGCCGAGGTGAAGCTCAATCCCTCGGTCAACCTCGACCAGGTGGCCAGGATCACCTCCGGTTTCTGCGGCGCCGATCTGGCGAATCTCGTCAACGAGGCGGCGCTCCTCGCGGCCCGCAACAACAAGACCTCCGTCGGGATGGAGGAGTTCAACGAGGGGGTCGAGCGGGTGACGGCGGGGCTGGAGAAGAAGAAGCGCGTCATCCACGAAGACGAAAAACGCCGTGTCGCCTACCACGAGGCGGCCCACGCCCTGGTGGCCTTTTCGCTCCCCAACACCGATCCGGTTCACAAAGTCTCGATCATCCCCCGCGGCCTCGCCGCCCTCGGCTACACGATGCAGCGTTCCGAGGATGACCGCTACCTCCTCACCCAGAGCGAGCTGGAAAGCCGGATCCAGGTGCTCCTCGGGGGGACGATCGCCGAGGAGATGGTCTACGCCGATGTCTCGACCGGCGCCCAAAACGACCTCGAGCGGGCCAGCGAGATCGCCCGGGCGATGGTCATGGAATACGGCATGAGCCGGATGGGGCGGGTGAACTTCCGCGAGAGCAACCGCTCGCCGTTTCTCGCCGGTGGCGGTGGCGATCTCCCGGCTGCCCGCTCGCACAGCGAGGAAACGGCCCGTGAGATCGATCAGGAGGTGAAACGGATCATCGATCAATCGATCGAGAAGGTGCGGCGGGTGCTCGAATCACGGCGGCCGGCCCTTGAGGCGATCACCCGTCAGCTCATCGAGACGGAGGTGATCGACGGGAACCAACTGCGGGCGATCGTCGAGGCCACCGTCGACACGCCCCTCCTCGTGCCCGGCACCGACACGGAGCGGCGTCCTGGCCGCATTGAAGCCAGCCGGCTTGAAGCCAGCCGGCTTGAAGCCAGCCGGATCGACGCCAGCCGGATCGACCCCGACGCAACCACCTCCGGCCCCGGTGAATCGGCCCAGGGCTGACAGGCCAAGAGACGACCTGTCCCCCGGGAGAAAGCCGGGGGGGCTCCCTTCCGCCACGATCGTCATGGCCCGCACGCCGGAGGGGACACTGCACGCCCCCGCGACGTTTGGCCGATGAGCCTTCCGGCGGGACACCGTCGGGCGAGGCAGGCACTCCCCGGCAGTGGGGCACCGCCGTCGGAAGGCGGCCCGCCGGAGTGCCGCCGGAGTGATCCCGGAACGGCAACATGTGGAAGAGTGTGTTCCTCGCGACAGGGGTGTTTGCCTGTCTGGTCGGCGCTGAATTGCTCGTCATTGATTCGGCGTCGGTGAAGCCGATCAACAGCGCCGGGCCGGCCCGAGAGATCACGGCCCCCGACTGGGCCCCCTGGGCCCTGATTTCCGCTGGGGCGGTGACCCTCCTCCACTTCGGCATCGGAGGGGAAGCGGCAAGCGGTCACTCGAGCGGAATGCCGAAGCCTGGCCCGGGGAAGTTCCCGCACGTCTGAAGCTGACCAGTCTGGAGCTGACCTGCCTGGGGTCACCTGACGGCTCCACTCCGGACCGGCCGTCGCTGAGGCGACCGTGCCTGACAAGAACGGCCGGCCATCACGGCGCCGGGGTGTCGTCGCCGATCTCGGCGATGATCCGCGTCATCGTGTTGGGATGGACGCCGAGGAGCTTCGCCGCCCGAGACTTGTGGCCACGGGTCATCTCGAGCGCCTGCTTCACGGCACACTTCCGCAGCATGTTGAGATCGACGAACGGCAGCTTGCCATCGGCCGTGAGCGACAATTCCTCCGGCTCCTCAACCACAACCGCCGTAACTGGCCTCGATCGGGCGGGGAGCTCCGGCTCCATTTGGAGGACGTACGCCTGCTCGATGACATGCGACAGTTGCCGGACGTTCCCCGGCCAATCGAACGCGGAAAACTCCGTGATCGTCTCCGGCGACGGCTGCCACCGCTCCATCCGGTAGCTGCGGGCGTACTGGTCGGCGAAGAAATCGATGAACTCCGGGATATCCTCGGGGCGTTCCCGCAGCGGAGGAATCCGCAACTCGATCATGTTGAGGCGGAAGTAGAGATCCTCGCGGAACGTTCCCTTCATCACCTCGGCCTGGAGGTCGCGGTTGGTGGCGGCGACGACCTGCACGTCGATCGGGACAGGCTGGTTTGCCCCGACGGGGTGCACTTCCCGTTGCTGAAGGACGCGGAGGAGCTTCGTCTGCAGTTCCGCCGGCATCTCACCGATCTCGTCGAGGAACACCACGCCCCCCTCGGCGGCGCGGAAAATACCGACCGCCTTGCCATCGGCGCCGGTGAAGGCCCCCTTTTCGTGGCCGAACAGCTGGCTCTCGGCCAAGGTCGACGACAGGGCTCCACAGTTGACCGGCACGAAAGGCTTGGAGGCCCGCGGCCCACTGCGGTGGAGGAGGCGGGCGAGGATCTCCTTGCCGCAGCCGGTCTCACCGAGGATCAGGACCGTGCAGCCGACCTCGGCCGCCCGCTCGATCGACCGGGCCACGCGGGCCATGGCGAGATTGCTTCCGAGCACCCACTCGGGCTTGTCCGGGCCGTTATCCCCGGCGGCATTGCCGCGAGCGGAGCCCGCCTTCCCGGCCCCGGCCTTCTTGACCGTCGGCGCAGAAACCTTCCCAGGGGCAACCATCACCGGCTCGGCCGTCGACGCACCAGCGTCGAGCCCAGCAGTGACGGGCGTATTTGCTTCTCGGGGCTTGTAGTCCATGCGTATGCACCGCCGGAATGAGACCGGCAGCCTAACCCCATCCCACGGCGCCTTGCCGCGGCCATGGGTTCCTTGAAGAACCTCCTAATTGGAGCCGTTCAGGCGCCGATACGCAAGGTTTCCCCCCCAGCGAACGCGCCAACCGACGCCAAACGCGTGCGAAACGGGGGCTCATCGGAGATTTCTGGTTTTCTCGAGTGCTCCGCACTCAAGCCCCCGCTGTGCGGTCGGGCCGGCACTTCATCCACAGCCTGCTCGAGAGCGGCATGCCGCGCGCTACTCCGGCACGGCGGAGAAGAAGAGGAGATGCTGCCAGGGGAGCCTGTCGAACTCGCTGGCCACGCGGAAGCCGGCCGGCTCGAGCTCCGAGCGGACCTGGGCCTTGGTCATCTTGTGGAGCGGCTTGATGGGAACGGCCGGGTCTTCTCCGCGAAACTCGACAAGCACGAGCTTCCCGTCTTCCGAGAGGCTGTCTCGGATCCGCGCGAGCATCGCCTCGGGGTGGGAGAACTCATGATAGACGTCGACGCAGAGCACGAGATCGATCTCCCCGACCGGGAGGCGGGGATCGATCGGCGAACCGAGCACCAAGCGGATGTTCCCGAGCCCTTCCTGCGCCGCCCGCCGAGAGAGCATGCGGAGCATCTCCGGCTGGATGTCGACCGCGTAGACGAGCCCCTCCGGGCCGACCATCCGTGCCAGTTCAAGCGTGTAGAAGCCGTTGCCGGCGCCCATGTCGCAGACGGTTTGGCCGGGCTCGACGCCGAGGGCATCGAGCATCATCCGGCAATCCTCCTCGCGCTGCCGGCTCTCCCGCACCAGCCACGGGGCGCCGGTGTAGTGCATCGTCTGGGCGATCTCGCGCCCCATGTGGAACGGGGGCGCGGGGGGAATGCGGAGATTGCGGTTGAGCTTCATGTCGATCGGCAGCGGGCGCACCCTTGACAATGGCGGCTTGACTCGCCCCTTCGCCCCCACTCCTTCGGCCGGCTCGTCGACGCCGGCTGCATCCCCCTCGTCGATCATCGGCTCCCCGGGATCGGCCGCGTCGAAGGGATCGCCCTGATACTCCTCGATCGGATCGGCGGCGGCCGGGGCCTCGTCTTCCGCCGGCTCGGGCGTCTGGCGGGCCGACAGCGGCAGGGCCCCCGCTCCAAGGAGCAAGGCGATCAGCACCCAGCCGATTTGGGTGAAGCCGATAGGCGCCGACGGGGAGAGAGCGCGACGAAAGGAGAGCAGGCGTGCCATGCCTGGCAGTATACGGCCCGGCGCGGAAAAGCGGCTCTGGCTCTCAGGCCGCCCGGGCCATTCCGGAGATGCCGCTGAAGGCCCCGTCCGGGAAGCTGACGATCGTGATCCCCCGCCGCTCGGCGAAGTCGAGCAGGGCAGCAGCGTCAACGAGGATCGTCTTCTCCGCCTCGATCGCCAGGACACGGGCTCCGGCTACCCCGAGGGACTCGAGCGTTCCGATGCCGACCGTCGGCATGTCGAAGCGGAGGTCCTGCTGGGGCTTGGCGACCTTCACCACAACGAGGCCACCGGAGGGACAGAGCCGGCCGGCGCGGCGGATGCATTCGTCTGTCCCCTCGATCGCTTCCAGGGCGATCGGCGCCCGATTGCGAACCACGACCGTCTGGCCGATGTCGTGGGCTCCGAGCTCCTTCGCGAGCCGCCAGCCGAAAGCCACGTCGGCCTTCTCCACCTCCGACAGGCAGCGCCCGGCGAGGGTCCCCGCCACGGCGAGGAGCTCGGGGGCGAAGTCGGTGGCGGGGCAGATCCGCACGCCTGCTGCATCGAACGTCGCCGAGATCAAGCCGAGGAGCGAATCGTCGCGGTTGTCGCGGCGCCGGGAGATGAAGTGCGGCCAGAAGACTTTCAGGGCCGTCCAGTCGGGGAGATGGTGGCGCCAGGCCCCTCGGGCGAAGAGCTTCACCTTGTGGACTTTTCCCGCCATCGCCACGCGCTTCACGCCAGAGCGCTTGAAGAATGCGATCGCCCCGCCGAGCTGCGCAAGGCCGACGGCGCCGTGGATGTCGGCGAGTGACTCGAGGTCGGCATCGGCATGGCCGCGGACCTCGAGGATCGCCGTCCGGCCGCCATGACGACGGACGGCCTCGGCCACCATCACCGGATAGCGTCCCCATCCGGCGATGATGCCGACTGTCTCCCCGCGGAGATCGAGCGCGTCTTCACCGGGGGACGACCTTGGCAATGGCTGAGCGTGATGCATGGCAAGGAAGGAGTGGCTTGACGGAACGAAAGACCCGACAGGCAGGAAAGTGCGGTCACGCGGCCCGCGTCGTCTCCGCGTCACGCCCCCCCTCGAGCATGGCGACCCGTGCGGCGAGGTCCTTGAGGGTCTTGCGCATCTCGGGGAGCTTGCTGATGGTCGCCAGTTGCAGCTTGCGATCGCGGAGCTCGATCGCCGGCTCGCCGAGGACGGTGACACCTGGGGGGATGTCGCTCGAGACCCCTGAGCGTGCGCCGAGGATCGCCCGGTCGCCGATGTGGACATGATCGCGCACCCCCACCTGCCCCGCCATGACGACAAAGTCGCCGGTCGTGGTGCTCCCCGCCACGCCGACCTGCGAGCAGATCATCGCGTGCCGGCCGATCCGGCAGTTGTGGGCGATCATCACGAGGTTGTCGATCTTCGTGCCCGAAGCGATCGAAGTCGGGCCGTAGGTCCCCCGGTCGATCGTCGTGTTGGCGCCGATCTCGACGTCGTCACCGAGCTCCACCCAGCCGAGCTGCGCGGAGAGGACGTGGCCGGCAGGCCCCGACTTGTAGCCGAAGCCGTGGGCGCCGAGGGCGGCCCCGGCGTGGACGATGCAGCGTTCCCCGACGCGCGTGCCGTCGTAGAGAACAGCATTCGGGAAGATCTCGCTCCCGGCGCCGATGCGGCAGCCAGCGCCGATCCGTGCGCCAGAATGGATCGTGCACCCGGCGGCGATCTCGGCCTCGGGGCCAACCGTCGCGAAGGGGTGCACATCGGCCCCGGCGGCAATCCGAGCCGTTAGATCGACCGCCGCTTGCGGGCTCACGCCGCTGCGGGCGGCCACCCGCGCGGGGCGGAAGTGGAGGATCGTGGCGGCAAATGCCCCATGGACATCGCGCACCTCGATCGAGGGGCGATCGAGCGGGCCGGTTCCGAGCGGCACGATCACGGCGCCGGCCCGGCTCTTGGAGAGGAGCGGGAGCTTGTCGCTCGAATCAACGAGCGTGACGTCGCCCGGCCCGGCGGTATCGAGCGTGGCGGCCCCCGAAACGACGCAGGCACCTGTGTGAACGGCAGCAGCGGACAACGTCCGGGCGAGTTCGTCGAGCGTGATCGGCATCGGCAGGCCTCCCTCGGTCTTCCCCGCCCGGCGCACCGGTGGCGGGGCGGAGGGGGCGTGAAGATAGGGAGTTTCAAGCCGCTGCCGCAAGACGGATTCGGAGGGAACGAGCACAGAGCCAGCACCCCATAACACGCCGCCAGCGAGGGGTCGCCCGTGCCCCGAGAGCCGGTCTTGCCGGCAAGCGAAGCCCGGAGGGCGAAAGCGCCGGCGGCACGGAGAGAGCGGAGGGCAGGGATGCCCTCCGCGAACGCCCGGCGACGGGGCACGGGCGACCCCGAAGCCACGCTCGACCAGGAACTCCCATCCGCCGAACCAGCGCGAGCCCTCAGGTGATGTTCGGCGCCTCGGTCCCGTGATCGTCCCTGGCGATGTCGGCGTCGTCGAAACGGCGCGGCGGCCAGAAGGCGAGGAGGAGGAGACCGGCGGCGGCCACCGCCATCAGCGTCGGCACGAGGAACAGCTTTTGATAGTCGATGCCGGCATCGGTCTTGAGGCTGTCCTGGAGCGGGATGAAGAGCCACTTTGCCGCCAGATCCCCGAGGCCGAGGACAAGGAGATTGAAGAGACTCTGGGCACTCGAGCGGACGTCCTTGGGGAAGGCGGCGTCGATGAAGATGTAGAGCGTGGCGAAGAAGAAGGCGTAACAGATGCCGTGGAGCACCTGGACGGCGATGATCACGGCCGTGTTTTGCGGAAAGAAGGCAAAGACAGCGAACCGGGCGGCGTGGCCGAGGATCCCGAAGATCATCGTCGTCTTCCAGCCGAGCTTGGCGAGCACGGTGCCGAGGAACGCCATCGTGACGATCTCCGCCACCTGGCCGATGCTCATCACCGGCATGATCCATTCCGGCTTGATCCCCACGGCCTTGCTGCCGAGGAAGTCGCCGGCCATCACGAAATAGCCGTTGTGGATCACCGCGTCGATGAACGTGACGATGAACAGCACGAGGAGGTAGGGGCGGGCGAGGAACTTGGCCGCCTTCAACCACGCGAAGCCCCCGTCGCCAGGGGCTGCCGGCTTCGGCGGCGTGTGGGGGAGGAAGAGCGAGTAGCCTGCCAGCACCAGCGAGAGCACGCCGGAGATCAGGAAGATGTTGCGGCTGGCGGCAACGGCGTCGGCGCCCGTCTTCCCCTGGAGAATGAAGTACAGCGGCCAGGCGACGAGGATCCAGCCGATCGTGCCGCCCATGCGGACGAAGCCAAATTCCTTCTCGGCGTTTTTCATGTGAGAAAACGCGAGCGAGTTGGTGACGGAGATCGTCGGTACGTAGAAGAGCGAGTGGACGAGCATCAACCCGAAGAACGTGGGGAAGTCCTTCACGAAGTACATGCCGAGGATCGCCAGGCCGCCGATGAGGTGGCTGAAGGAGAGGAACTTCTCCGCGGCGAATGTCCGGTCAGCAAACTGGCTCGAGAAGAAGATGCCGACGATCGAGGCGACCGCGAAGGCGCTTCCCACCCACGCCTGCTGCGAGGAGGAGAAGTTGAGGCCGTCCTTCCCCATGTAGCCCCAGATGAGCGGCAGCCAGGCGCCCCAGATGGCGAACTCGAGCACCATCATCAGCCAAAGGCGAAAAGTCGGGGCTTTGGAAGAACCGACGCCGTCCCCACCGGCGTGGCCATTGGTTGCTGTGTGCATGGGACGAAGGATACCTCCCCACCCTCCGGAAAGCACCCCTCACCGTCCCAACGGCAGGAAGATCGGACCTTTTTGGGCTCGAGGAGCCGGCACAACCAGCACGACCGGGGCACTTTCGGCCGCCGTCGGACTGGCCTATCAGGCCCGGCCGCGGAGGTCGGCAAGGCCGCCGTCGATCCCCAGCACCTGCCCGGTGATCCAGCCTTGGGCGGGGTCGAGGAACCAGTCAATCGCTGCGGCGACCTCCTCCGGTTCGCCGAGCCGGCCGAGCGGATGCATCCCCACCGAGGCTTTTTCAGCGAGTTCGCTCGACAAGAGGCCCTTGGAGAGTGGCGTGCGAACGAGCCCCGGGGCGACGGCGTTGAAGCGCACCTTCTGCTTGGCATACGTGGCCGCCGCCGAGAGGACCAGGCCGATGATCCCCGCCTTGGCCGCGGCAATCGCTTCGTGATTGGCAAGGCCGACGCGGGCCGCGGCGCTCGACACGAGAACGACGGATCCCCCCTCCCCCTTCATCAGCCGCCCTGCCGCGCGGACACACCCGAAGGCGGAGGTGAGATTCGTGGCGATCGTGGCATTCCAATCGGCGGTCGACGTCAGATGCGCCGGCTTGAGGAGGATCGAGCCGGCGCAGTTCGCCAAACCGTCGAGTCCACCGAGTTCGGAAGCTGCCCGATCGGCGAGTGCGTCAATCGCGTCAGGATCGGTCGCCTCGACTGTGCCCCACGGCATGCCAAGTTCGGCGGCGAGCGATTCCAGTCTCGCTGCATCCCGGCCGGCAAGGAAGACCTTTCCGCCCGAGGCAACCAAACGGCGGACGAGCGCCGAGCCGATCCCTCCGGCCGCACCGATCACCAGCACCCGTCTTGCCATCCCTCGAGCCTCCGCTGCAAGAAACACTCAGAGCCAATCGCCGACGGTTTGCTCGAGCCTCGCCTCGGTCGCCATGCCGCGGATCTTTTCCATCGCGCGGGTTTGGATCTGGCGAATCCGTTCCTTGCAGACGCCCATCTCAGCGCCGAGCTCACGGAAGGTCCGCGGGGCCCGGCCATCGAAGCCGAAGCGGGCGACAACGATCTGTTGCTCGCGCGGCTCGAGTTCACCGAGGAACTTCGCGAACAGTTCCTTGAGTTGATCGATCTGCACCGAATTGCAGCCCTGGGCAGGCTCGGCCGCAGGTACGGAGCGGAGCGATTCGTCGGCCGGCGTGAACCGGCGCCGCTGCTGCCGCCCCCGATGGGAGATGCGGAAGAAGTGCCGCTGGATGGCATAGGTGGCGTAGGTGCTGAACCGGTTGCCAAGGGCGAAGTTGAACTTGTCGACCGCCCGCATGAGGGCCACGTTCCCCTCGGCGACGAGTTCGTCGAAGAGATCATCGGCAGTGACAAACTTCTTCGCGATCGAGACGACGAGGCGGAGGTTCGACGTGATCAGGATCGTCCGCTCGACCTCCGAGGACGAGAGCAGCGCCTCGACCACATCGATCTGCCTGGCGGTGGCCCGTTTCTCGTCGAGCCGGCCGCGCTCGGTGGCGGCGCGGAAGCGGAGCCAGTTCATCCGCCGGAAGTGAAATTGCTCCTCATCCCTGGAGAGGAGGCGCGTCTCGTAGAGCCCGGCGAGATAGGAATCGATCCTGCCGGAGGGCTCTGGAGCAGGTCGGGCCGGAGCGCTCGGCGGGGGGGTCGAGGCGAGGGCCTCGGCCTCGGGGGCGAGAAATTGCCGGCAGGGGATAAAGTCGATCTTGCGGGCGAAAAAAGCCTGACGACGGGCCCGGAGAGCGGCCCGGCGCTTCTCGGTCGCGGCAGCGTCGGGATGACGTTCAACCGTGGCCGAAGCAGGGGCGACTCGACGCTTCGACGGACGACGGATCTTGGCCGGGGCGATCACGGCTAACTCCTCGGGGACGGAACAAGTCCACGAAAGTCAAACCGCAGCGGCGGGGAGGTTGTAACGGGAGAGCGAAAAAAGGGGGCGATGGCTCAATCGGCCGCCGGGCCCCCGCCGAAAACCTGCGTCAGTCGGAAATCGCAGCCGATTCACCGCCTGCCCGGGTGCAGAGGCCCCGGTAGACCTCGATGTCGATCGAGTTGTCGAAGCGACGCACCGAGGCATCGCCGAGGAGGAAATTGACCCCGGTAGGATGGTTGCTCGAGAAGTCGTCGAAGTGATGGTGGGGATCGTTTGGGGCATGATCGGCCACGCCGACGACCCGCGGTCGGGCCGACTTGGCCCCCTGCACGACGCCGGTCCAGGTGCTGCCACCGAGCTTCGAATTGCGTTCACCGACGAAGAGCGTCTTGCTCGATCCGTCGAGCATGTCCTTCATGCCGAGGCGGCTCGAGCGGAAGAACATCCCGTCGCCGGCAGCCGGGGCGTCGTCGACCTCGAGCGTGCCGAAGACCCCGACGTAATTCGACTTCCCCACGTCGCACAGCGCGGTGAGATGGCCGCCGTCCACGACCTCGTCATGGTGACCGGCATGGGACTCATCGTCGTCGGCGCCGATCGTGAAGAAGCCATTCCCCTCGGTGGGGGCACGGGTGTCGGAAGCGCAGAAATAAGGTGGAATGAACGCTTTGCGGACCTCGGCGTGGACCGCCGAGTTGGCTGGATCGAACACCGGCCGGCGGCGATCGATCCGATCGTGGATCGCCGATTCCTCGATTTGAGGCAGGAGCTCGCTCGCCCAGCCCCAGCCGGGAAGGTCGTCGGAGGCAGCGTCGACCGGCCGATCGACGCCGGTCCAGCCGGACGGGAAGCGGCGGGTGTGGTCGTGGTAGTGGTGGAGCGAGAGGCCGATCTGCTTGAAATTGTTGCGGCAGCTCGTTGCCCGAGCGCTCTCGCGGGCGGCTTGCACCGCTGGCAGCAGGAGGCCGATGAGCGTCCCGATGATCGCGATCACGACGAGGAGCTCTACGAGCGTGAAGCCCGCGGTCCGAGCCGGGATGTGGGGGCCATGGCGCTGCATGATTGGCTTTCCGTTTCCAGCCCCGAGTTCCAGCCCCGCGGGCACGGTCCAGCAAGGCCCGCGGGCACGATCCCGACGCTGGCTATGAAGAAGAGCAAGCCCCACCGAATGCCCTTGATTCCTGAGGATAGAGAGGGCCTCGCCTCGAGTCAACGAAAGGAGAGCCTCCGGCCACGATCGAAAAAAGCTATTCAGCCATCCCATCCGCCCCCTCCACCCCTGCCGCAGCCAGCATCGCGAGCATCCCCTCCACTTGCCCGGCATCTATCCTGTCGACCCGGCGGCCCCCAGGTTGAACGCAGTGGCGGGCGAGAAGTTCACTGTCGATGGCCGCCAGGCCGCGGAATCGACGAACGGTCACCGGCTGCTCCCGGCGAACCTCCTCCGCCAGGTCGACCAAGCTCTCCTCGGAATGGGCCACGATCGGCTTCCCCCCGTCGGCCGGCATCACCTCTCCCCAGGGCGCCCGCACCCATCCCACACGCCCGGGGCCGGGCCCGGCTGCGTCGAGCATGGGGCGGAGAAAGCGATGAACGAAGGCGAGGAGAAGAACACCGCAGTGGATCCCGTCGGCGTCGGGATCGGTGAGGATCAGCAGACGCTCGAAGCGGAGGCTGTCGCCCCGGAAATCGTCCCCCATCCCCGTGCCGAGGGCCGCGGTCAATTCCCGGAACAGCGGCTGTGCAGCGACCCGGCGCTGCGTCGCCTTGGCGGCATTGAGCGGCTTCCCCTGCATCGGGAGCACCGCCTGGAAGCGGGGATCACGGACGCGGGCCACGGCGAGAGCCGCCGATTCCCCCTCGACCACAAACAGTTCGGCCCCGGAGCCAAGGCCATGAACCTCGCAGTCGACAAGCTCGATCGGACCGTGGTGGAAGGATTTTGACATGGCAAGTGCGGCGAATTCAACTGTTTTTTGCGGCGGAGACCGGCGCTGAGCGGGGCCACGTTCAGCAGCCGATGAGAAGGTAGACTCAGAGGCTCGGTTCCTGGGGGAACCTGGGGGAATTGGAACGCCGATGCCCACGCCCGCCAACCACTGCCGTGCCCGGAGGTCGACCCTGCTGCTGCGGGCCGTCGCCACGAGCATCCTCTGGCAGGTGCTGCTCGGCTGCGGCGTCTCAGCGGTCTGCGCCGCCGATCCCGGCCCCCAGCCCCCTGCCGACCGGCTCCTCTTCGAGACGGACATCGAGCCGATCCTCACCGTCCGCGGCTGCAACAGCGGCGGCTGCCATGGAAAGTCGGGGGGGCAAAACGGCTTCGCCCTGTCGCTGTTTGCCTTCGATCCGGCCTTCGATCATGCCTCGATCGTCTCCGCTGCCCGCGGGCGTCGCCTCGCCCCCGCCTCGCCGCTGGAAAGCCTCCTCATCCAAAAAGGGACAGGCACAGTTCCCCATGGGGGCGGGAAGAAGCTCGATCCTGCCGGCGAGGATGTCCGCACGCTCGTCCGCTGGATCGAGCAGGGGACGCCGAAGGCAGGGCCCGACGACCCGAAGCTCGAGCGGATCGCGCTGTCGCCAGCGCCGCGCCCCCTCGCCCCTGGGGAAAAGCTCGACCTGACCGTCACCGCCCACTACTCCGACGGCTCGACGCGCGACGTCACCGCCACGAGCGCTTGGCATGCCGGCGAACCGGCCGTCCTCGATGCCGCCGATGCACGAGTCCGCGCCGGGGCCTTCGCCGGCGAGGGGACGATCATGGCCCGCTACGTGGGAAACATCGCCACCTGGAGCACGGGCGTCGTCCCGCCGGGGAGCATCGACGCGGCGGCGGTCGCCGCCCTCCCCCGCCCCACGCCGCTCGACGAGCCGGTGTGGCAGAAGCTCGCCGCGATGAACATCCTCCCCAGCGACCAGGCGGCGGAGAGCACGCTGCTGCGGCGCGCGAGCCTCGATCTCATCGGCCGCCTCCCCACTCCCGACGAAGCCCGCGCGTATCTTGCCGATCGCGATCCGGCGAAGCGCGAGAAGCTCGTGGCGACGCTTTTGGACCGCTCAGAGTATGCCGACTTCCAGGCCAACAAGTGGGCCGATCTGCTGCGGCCAAATCCCTACCGCGTCGGCATCAAGGCGACCCTCTCCCTCGACACCTTTCTCCGCGACGTCTTCCGGGAGAATCTCCCGTACGACGAGTTTGTCCGCCGGCTGCTGACAGCGACAGGGAGCACCTGGCGCGACGGCGCCACGACGGTCTTTCGCGATCGCCGCTCCCCCGACGAGATCGTGACCCTCGTCAGCCAGCTCTTCCTGGGCGTGCGCCTCGAGTGCGCGAAGTGCCACCAGCATCCCTTCGAGGTCTATGGCCAGAGCGACTTCTATTCCCTCGCCGCCTTCTTCGGCCGTGTCTCCTACCGCGGTACCGGTCTCTCCCCGCCGATCTCCGGTGGCGAGGAGATCGTCACCGTCGGCGAGTCGGGGGAGGTCCGCCATCCCCTCTCGGGCGCGGTCCTCGCGCCGAAGCCGCTGTTCGGCACCGCGCTCGAGATCCCCGCCGGCGACGATCCGCGCGTGGCGCTCGTCGACTGGCTCACCACCCACGACAACCCCTTCTTCCACCGCGCTGCCGTCAACCGGATCTGGGGAGATCTGTTCGGTGTCGGCATCGTCGATCCGATCGACGACTTCCGGGCCACCAATCCCCCCACAAACCCAGCCCTCCTCGATGCCCTCGTCGCCGAGTTCCGCGCCGGGGGAAGCGACCAGAAGAAGCTCCTCGCCACGATCCTCCGCTCGGCGGTGTGGGATCGCTCGAGCCTCCCCAACTCCACCAACGCCGGCGACTTCCGCAACTTCTCCCGCCACTACCGGCAGCGGCTCCGCGCTGAGGTCCTCGCCGACGCCATCGACGACGTCACCGGCGTGCCGACCACCTACGCCGGCCTTCCGGAGGAATCGCGTGCCACCCAGCTCTGGACGCACCGCACACCGGCGACCTTTCTCGACGTCTTCGGTCGCCCCGATCCCAACCAGGATCCCCCCTGCCAGCGCGATCCCGACGCCACCGTCGTTCAGGCGCTCCATCTCATGAACAGCACCGCCATCGAGGGGAAGATCGCCGCCGACACGAGCCGGGCCGCGACGCTTGCCGCCTCCGAGCTTCCCCCCGATCGGATCGTCGAGGAGCTCTATCTCGCCTGCTACACCCGGTTTCCGACCTCGTCGGAGCGCGAGCCCCTGGTGGCCCTTTTCGCTCGAGAGGGACGCTCTCGCCGGCAGGTGACCGAAGACATACTCTGGTCGCTGATCAATTCCCCCGAGTTTGTCTTCAAGGATTGACCGAAGGATTGACCGAAGGATTGACCGAAGGATTGACCGAAGGATTGACCGTCAGCAGCCGGTTTTCCCGCAGAGGCACTGATCATGGCTAACCACGATTCCGTCGACATGAAAAGCCCCTGGTGGGCGCGGCCGATGAGCCGGCGCCGCGGCGTGCAGCTCGGCATCGGCGGCCTTGCCGGGGGGAGCTTTCTCGATCTCTTCCGGCTCGTCGGCGAAGCGCGGGCGGCCGATCCGGCCGGACGTGCCCCTTCCAACTGCATCCTCATCTGGATGGACGGCGGCCCGACGCACTTTGAAACCTTCGATCCCAAGCCCGATGCCCCGGCCGAGATCCGTGGCGAGTTTTCCCCGATCTCGACGAGCGTGCCGGGGATCCAGTTCTCCGAGCACATGACGGAGCTGGCGAAAATCGCCGACAAGTTCGCCGTCATTCGTTCGGTCTGCCACAACCAGGGCAACCACGGCGCCGGCAACCATTACATGATGACCGGCGCTCCGCCGCGGATCCCGGTCGGCTGCGGCGCGTTTGTCAGCTTCCACCCCAGCATGGGCTCGGTCGCCTGGCACGAGCGGCAGGCGCCGCACGGCCTCCCCGGCTACTTCGCCCTGGCCGGCATGACCCGCTCCGGCGGCCCGAACTTCCTCGGCGCGAAGTACGCCCCGTTTGTCGTCAGCGACGATCCCAATGCGGCTAGCTTCCGGATCCGCGATCTCGCGGCGCCACGCTCCGTGGAAGGGACGCGCTTC
>Ga0209188_1001425_pt1 | contig 19287 bp, 11 predicted proteins | sample C_130625_EF_Meta_FD_187307 | JGI IMG/M metagenome (GOLD analysis project Ga0209188, IMG submission 187307) | Freshwater microbial communities from Lake Croche, Canada to study carbon cycling - C_130625_EF_MetaG (SPAdes) (version 2) | ecosystem: Environmental > Aquatic > Freshwater > Lake... | reverse complement strand
GATCCACGTCTTCCGCCCCGACTCGGCGGCGACGAAGGTGTTCCTCGACCTCACCGCGAAGGTCCACTACGCCGACAGGCAGAACGAAGAGGGCCTCCTTGGCCTCGCCTTCCATCCCCGGTTCGCCGAGAACGGTGAGTTCTTCGTCCACTACTCGACGAAGACCACGCCCCTCACGATGGTCCTCGAGCGCTACCGCGTATCGAAGGACGACCCCGACTCCGCCGATCCGACGAGCGGCGAGGAGATCCTCCGCGTCGAGCACCCGGCCTGGAACCACAAAGGGGGCACGATCTGCTTCGGCCCCGATGGCTATCTCTATGTCGCCTACGGAGACGGCGGGAAGCAGAACGATCCGTTCGGCAACGGGCAGAACCTCCAGAACCTCCTCGGCAAGGTGCTGCGGATCGACGTCGACTCCAAGGGCGACAAGACGGCCTACGGAATCCCCGATGACAATCCCTTCGTCGCCGTGATGGCAGAGAACGGTGGCAAGCCGCCGCGCCCCTCCGGCGTGCGCCGGGAGATCTGGGCCTATGGCCTGCGCAACCCATGGCGGATGTCGTTCGATCGGCGCACCGGCCGATTGTGGATCGCCGACGTTGGTCAGGATCTCTGGGAGGAGATCAATCTCGGCGCGAAGGGGGCGAACTACGGCTGGAGCCTGCGCGAGGGGAACCAGCCCTACGCGCCGACCAACACGGCCACCGGTCCGGGATTCGTGGATCCTGTCTGGCAATACGCCCACGACATCGGCAAGTCGATCACCGGCGGCAATGTCTATCGCGGGAAGAAGCTCCCCGAGCTCGACGGCTGCTATCTCTATGCCGACTACGTCTCGGGGCGGCTGTGGGCGCTGACCGTAGACGATGCCACGAACCGCGCCACCACCAACCGGCCGATCCCCCACGACCGTGAAGGACTCCCCGTGCTGAGCTTCGGCGAGGACGAGGCCGGGGAGGTGTATTTCACGATCCTCTCCCCCGACGGCCGCGGGATCTACACCTTCCGCCGCCGCGAGGGGTCCGCGTCGAGCCCTCAGACGAGCGCCAACCGTGAGATCGCGGCGGCAAGTTCCCCCGCAGCGTCGGAGCCGTCGACGACCTCGAGCCCGAGCCAGCCGCGGTAACCCCGCTCCTCGAGCGCGCCGAGCGTGGCGGCGATGTCGACATCCCCGCGTCCGAGAATCATCGCCCGACCGTGGCCGGCAAACGTCCCGGGCACAGCGTCGGTGAGCCAGACGTGGCGCACGATCCCCGCCAAGTCGGCTGCGGCGACGGCCGGGTCGTGTCCATGAACGACCAGCGCCCCCGTGACGAGCGTGCACCCGAGCCCCCCTTCGGGAAGCGCGGCAACGAGCCGGAGGAGATCGGCAGGCGACGCCCTCCCCGCCTCGGCGCAGAGCGTGGCGCCGGCGCGTTCGCTCCATCCCGCAAGGTCGCGAAGCGCCCCCAGCATCACGCCCCAAGCCGGAGAATCCTCCGCCGGGATCGGACCGACGTGGTTGGTGACGACCTGCGCACCGAGACCGTGGGCGAGTTCGAGGGCCCGCTTCGTCCCCTCGATCCGGGCCTCGAGCCGATCGCTGTCGGCGTAGCCGCCCCGAGTGGGGAAGCGGAGGGCGGCCACCACCAGCCCCTCATCGGCGAGCCACTTCCGCAGCTGCCGTACGCCGGTGGCAGAGATCCGACCGCCGTCGAGCTCGGCGCGGACATCGAGCTCCACCCCCTTCACACCGAGTGTCCGGGCGCGACGGAAGGCGGTGCGCAGGTCGGAAGCGAGGGCGCCGGCCGGAATACAGACACTGGCTCGATCCATGGAGTGGTACCGGGGGCAGAAAGACGGACTGGGACAAAAACAGATTGTATGATCGAGTCGATGTCGTCGCTTGCCACCGTGACCGCCGCGCTGGAGCATCTCGCCCCGTTGCGGCTGGCAGCGGAGTGGGATTCTGTCGGCCTGCTCGTTGGCAGCCGGCGGGAACGGATCGGGCGGGTGCTCGCCTGCCTGACGCTGTCGGCCGCCGTGGTTGATGAGGCGATCGGCGGGGACTTTGACCTCATCGTCACTCACCATCCCCTCCCCTTCCGCCCCGTCGCCCGACTCACCGACGCCACCCCGACCGGTGGCCTGCTCCTCGATCTCGCCCGCGCCGGCGTGGCGGTGTGGAGCAGCCATACGGCCTGGGATTCGGCGGCTGGCGGGATCAACGACCAGCTCGCCGCCGCCGCCGGGCTTTCTGCCGTGGCCCCGCTGATTCCCGATTCGGTCGCGCCACTTGCCGGTTTCGGCCGGATGGGGCTCGCGCCACCGGGGCACTCCGTCGTCGAGTTTGCCCGTCAACTCGCCGCCCACTTGGGGGCGCCGGGAACCCATCTGGCCGGGGCCACCGACCGGGGGGTGGGGCGAGTGGGGATCGTCTGCGGAAGCGGTGCCGAAGGGATCCCGATCGCCCGTCAGGCCGGTTGCGACACCTTCGTAACGGGAGAATTGAAGCTCCACGACGCCCTCCACGCCGCCGCGCTCGGCATGCAGGTCGTCGTCCTCGGGCATCATGCCAGTGAGCGGTTCTCGATGCCGGTGCTGGCCGATCGCCTCGCCGCCCTCGTGCCGGGGCTCGAATGCCGGGCGAGCGACGCCGAGCGTGATCCACTCATTCCCCTGTGCAGCCTGTGACACCTGTACCGGCGCGTTGCCCGGCACGTTCCCGGCGCTACAATTCAAGGATGGTCCGGGCCCGGATGACCTGACGTCTTCCGGCCCGTCACCGTACAGCCTGTGCCTGTCTCGCCTGTCAAGAAGGATCCGCGATGCCTTCCCCCTCTCGATCCTCCCGCCACCCGGAAGCGTCTGACGCTGCCGAGAGCGGCGCGGTGCCCCGGCAGCCGAAGTTCCTTACGGCCCTGCCGGTCTTCAACGAGGTTCGGCATGTCGAGGAGGTTCTCGACGAGGTCCTCCGCTTCACGCCCCACGTCCTCGTCGTCGACGATGGCTCGACCGACGGCACGTCGCGGCTCCTCGCCGACCGGCTCGAGCGGCAAGGGGACATCCGGGTCGTTCGTCATCCGCAAAACCGCGGCTACGGTGCCGCCCTGGCGACGGCGTTCCGCGAAACGCTCTCCGGCGATTGGGACGGTCTGGTGACGATCGACTGCGATGGGCAGCACCAGCCGCGGCTCATCCCCGCCTTCACCGACGTCGCCACCAGCATCGGCGCCGCGGGACATCTCGCCACGGCCCAGCTCCCCGACATCGTCTCCGGCAGCCGCTACCTCAAGGTCTTCGACGGCGACAGCCGTCCCCCCGAATCGCGTCGGCGGATCAATGAGACGATCACCGCCGAGATCAACGCCCGCCTCGGCCTCTCTCTCACCGACGCCTTCTGCGGCTTCAAGGCCTACACCCGCCGGGCGCTCGAGGCGCTCCAGGTGACCGAGTTCGGCTATGCGATGCCGCTCGAGGTCTGGGTGCAAGCTTCGGTGGCCGGCCTCCGGGTCGTGGAACTCCCCGTTCCCCTCCTCTACCTCGATCTGGCGCGGAGTTTCGGGGGGGCTCTGGACGATGCCGAGACCCGTCTGGCCTACTATCGGGGAGTTCTCGACCGAGCCGAAGCCGCCGTCGCGGCGTCGGCGCATGACGCCGTCGCGTCGACACACGGGGCCGGCTGAACCTCCGGACGCCTCTCCTCCGGCCAGCCCACCGCATCCCCATGACATCATCGTGGCCCTCCGCGACCCGGAGGTTTCGAGCCCCGCCCCTCTCGGGCGATCGGCTCATCCATCCGCCGATCGTGCCGACGGCGGACGCGCCGGCCGACGCTGTCGAAACGCTCCTCGACAACAACCGCCTCCTCCGCGCTGCCTTCGACACGCGCATCGGTGACATGCGGCTGTGGGAACTGGTGGCCGCGACACGGCGCGAGGTGCTCACCGTCGCCGCCGAGTACACCGGCAGCTATCGCGACGTTGAACGGCCGCGCGACGTCGCCGACTGGATCGAGCGCCCGATCATCATGGGGGGACACCAACCGGAGCTCTTCCACCCGGGGGTGTGGCTGAAGAACTCCGCCCTCGATGCTTACGCCCGCCAGGTCGGTGGCACCGCGGTGAATCTCATCGTCGACACCGATCGCTGCCACCACACCGGCGTCGGTGTCCCGGTGGGAACGCCGCAGGAGGCAAAGCTCGAGCAGGTGCCGTTCGACGGGCCGGGCCCCGACATGGCCTGGGAGGAACGGGGGATCCTTGACGATCAGACGTTCGCTTCCTTCGGCGACCGTTGTTGCGATCTTCTCCTCCCGCTCGAGCCGGCGCCGATTCTCAGGCGCTGGTGGCCGCTCGTGATGGAGAGGGCGGCGGAGACGCACCGGCTCGGGATCGCGCTGGCCCAGGCCCGCCATCTCGTCGAATCACGCTTCGGCCTGGAGACGCTCGAACTGCCGGTGAGCGAATTGGTGAGGCTGCCAACGGTGCTCGTCTTCACAGGATGGCTCCTGGCCCGCTCCCGGCAACTCCATGAGGCCTACAACGCCGCGCTCGCCGAGCACCGCCGCGTCTGGCGTGTCCGCGGCCATGGCCGGCCGATGCCCGATCTGGCGGTCCGCACCGACAGCACGGCCGACGGGCCGTGGTTCGAGGTGCCGTGGTGGATCTGGTCGCGCGATGATCCCCGCCGGCGGCGCGTGTTCGCCAACGCCGGCACGGCCGGCATGCTCCTCCTTTCCGACATGGAGACGCTGCGGGTCGAGCTTCCAATCACGCCCGACACCTCACCGTCGACGTGGGTCGACGCGCTGCAGCGGCTCGAGGGGCACGGCTATCGGCTCCGACCACGGGCCTTGCTCACGACGCTCATCGCCCGCCTCCTCGTCGCCGACGTCTTCGTTCATGGGATCGGCGGCGCGGCCTATGACCGGATCACCGACGGGATCGTGCGCCGCCTCACCGGCTGCGATCCGCCCCGCTACGCCGTCGTCACCGGAACGCTGCGCCTTCCGATCGACGAGGTTTTCCCCGCAGAGGCCGGTCGCGATCCGGTGGCCGAGCTCGCGGCGCTCCACCAGAAGCTCCGCGACCTCGACTACCATCCCGAGCGCCATCTGCCGCCACTTCAACAACTCGAGCCCGACGTCCATGAGTTGGTGATGCAAAAGACGCGCTGGATCGAGACCTTTCCCACGCCGACTCTCGCGCGCAGGCGCTGCCGAGAAATCCGCGCCACCAACGACCGCCTCGCCTTCCACACGCAGCCGCAGCGTCAGCGATTGCTCGCACTGTCCGGGCCACTCGCCAGTCGAATCCGCGCTGCGAAGGCGCTCGCATCCCGGGAACATCCCTGGTGTTTTTTCCAAGAAAAGACGTTGCGCCGCTTCCTCCTACTTGAGATCGACTGACAATCCGCCTATCCTTGCGGCCAACGGACTGTTGATGTCGCTCCAAGGATGAGGAGGCACCATGCCAGCGGAGGGTATGCGAAGGGGGAGTCGTTCCCAGGTTCACGCCGGCCGGCGCTCGAGCCGCGGCGAGACCGCTCCCCAGATCTCTGTCGGTACGATCGCTGACGACCGAGTCTCGGAGTCGGATGTCGCCGACGTGATGGCAAACGATGCCGGGACGGAATCGTCAAGCCACGCCGACAGCCTCCGCCTCACGGTTGTTGCCGAGCCGCGGACTTCGGCCCGCCGCCGGAGCGAGAAGCGGCCGGCGATCATCCACCTGCCAATCCACCCCGTCGCTCCCCGTCGTCCCCCGTCGTGGATGCTGGAGCAGTGCCAGGTGGCCCCAGCTCGGGCCGGCGATCAGAGCGAGATCATCCAGCTCCTCTCGGGGCTCCCGGTGGCCCCGACGCGGGCGGAGTTTCACGCGGCCGTCGACCATCCCGAGCACGATCCCGGCAACCGGCTCGTGGCCCGGTTGGCAGGACGGATCGTCGGTCATGTCGAAGTCATGCCGCGGACGATGATGCTCGGCGGCGGTTCGGTCAACGCCGCGGTCATCGATCGGGTGGCGGTGCTGCCGGAATGCCGTGGGGCCGGTCACGGTCAACGCCTCGTGCAGGCCGCCGAAGATCGGATGCGGATGATGGGGGCTGCTGTCGCGTTCTCGCGGACGCGGATCGCGCCGTCGTTCCACGAGATGGGCTGGTCGGTCCTCGGTCGCGATTGCGCCACCCCCGGCCGCCCCACCGACATCCTCGCCCGCCTGCTCGAGCGTCCCACCCCGCTGGCCCGTTCCTCAGCCGGTGCCGTCCCTGCGGTCGGACGGTCGACCGAAGGAGTGACGATGCGGCAATGGCGTCACGTCGAGCTCCCCGCCATCCTCCGGATCTACAACCAGAATGCGGCCCGCTTCGTCGGCCCGCTCGATCGCGGCGAGGCCTACTCGCGTTGGCTAGTCAGCCGCGGGGCCTTCGACTCGATCCTTGTCGCCCTTGTCGGCCAAGACCGCTACGACCTTCACGAGACGTCCGCCCGGATCGTCGGCTATTGCATCCAGGCTGGCCATCGGATCCTCGAGCTTCTCGCCGATCCTGAGTTCCCTGGCCTCGAGCGCGAGATTCTCGCCCGGGTGTGCGCTGAAGCGATCGAGAACGACCGTCAGGAGATCGTCTACGAGTCAAGCGCCGCCGATCCGCTCCACGCCGCGGTGGCGGGGGGGGAGAGCCTCGTGCAGCCCCACGACCGGATGATCGTCGCCAAGCTGATCCGTCCGCTCGAGGTCTTCCAGGCCGTGGCGCCTGCCACGGTTGCCCGGGCCGCGGCCGCAGGGATCCGCGAAGCGCTCGAACTGGGGATCGAGTCGCCAGGCTTCCGCGGCTCGGTTGTCGTTGCCGACGGCAAGGCCACGGTGCAGCAAGGACGGGTCGGCCGGAGTTGGCTGCGGCTGGCAGACGACGAACTCGCCCGTCTCCTCCTCGGCCAGTGCGATCCGGTCGAGGCGGTGGCCAGGGGCACGATGGAGCCCTCGACGCAGATGGCCCAGCGGCTCGCTGGCATCCTCTTCCCCCGCCAGCCCCTTTGGTGCCCGGTGTGGGATGACGTGCCCGCCTGATGCAGCCTCGGGCCCGCCCTCCGGGGACGCTCGTTTTCCGCTCATGAGCGGCTGTTACGATCTCTCGGCGTTTGTGTCTCGACACCATGCGACACCTGCCCCGAGGGACGTTTTCATGACTTTGCGCGGCCGTGTTCTCCTCGCGACCTTGCTCGGCTGGGTTGCCAGCGGGCTTCCCTCCTCTGCCGCCGAGCCACCTCCGACGGTGACCATCCCGGCGGTGTCGCTGCGGCCCACTGATCGCTTCGCCCGGCTCCAGTGGGAAGCCACCCACTCAGAGAGCGCCCCGTGGGGCCACTGGGGAGATCAGCCAGGGCACTACACTTCCTGGTCGAACCACTCCAACCGGCTCATTCCCGTCTACACGTTCGGCATCGGCCTCGATGGAGTGGCGGGGGAGGAAAGTGCCTACCGCAGCGAGGATCGGCTCCGGGCGATCTACGGCCGGCTCCCCGAGCACACGCACAACCCCGCCGCCGACTACTTCGACCAGACCGATGTCCATGCCCTTCAGGTAGCGGCGGCTGCGGCCGGCAAGCGGCGGATCATCCTCATGGTCTTCGACGGGATGGACTGGACGACGACCCGCACCGCCGCGATCGCGCTGTCCGGGAATGTCGCCTACGACGCGGGGCGCGGCACGGGGCTCTCCTTCCAGGATTACGCCGGCGCCCCGACTGCCTTCGGGTTCTGCTGCACGAGCCCCGCCAACGACGGCACGAAGGTCGACGTCGATGCCCAGGCGCTCAAGAACCCCGGCGGCGACAAGACCGGCGGCTACGACGCGGCGATGGGGGGCGCAACACCGTGGGACCCGATCGCCCAGCCCACGTATCTGATCGGCCGGGATCGCTACCGTCCCCATGCGGTCTGTGATTCGGCCGCCTCGGCCACCGCCTTCTGCTCCGGCCGCAAGACCTACAACGACGCGATCAACGTCGATCCTGCGGGGGAGCAGGTGGAGCCGATCGCGCGCACGCTCCAGAAGCAGGGGTGGGCCGTGGGGACGGTGACGAGCGTGCCGATCCCCCATGCCACGCCGGCCTGCGCCTACGCCAATAACGTCAGCCGCGACGACTACCAGGACATCACCCGCGACATGGTCGGCCTCCGTTCGGTGTCGCACCGCGGGGAGCCACTGCCCGGCCTCGACGTCGTCATCGGCTGCGGGTTCGGCGGCGATACCCCCGACGATTCGAAGCAGCAGGGGGTCAACTACGAGCCGGGGAACAAGTACGTTGCCCCCTCGACGCTCGCCGCGATCGATGCCGGGAAGGGGGGGCGTTACCGGATCGCCCAGCGAACGGCGGGGCGGAAGGGGTCAGAAGTCCTCGCCGAAGGAGCAGCCGCCGCGATCGCCGGCGGGGAGCGTCTGTTCGGCATGTTCGGCACCAAGCCCGGCAATCTCCCTTTTGCCACAGCCGACGGCGGCTACGACCCGGTGATCGTCTCCGAAGAGGGGCGGAAGAAGCTCTTCGCCCTCGGTGAGCAAGCGGGCCTGGGGCTCAAGTACAGCCAGCCGATCCACTACACCCCGGCCGACGTCGACGAGAATCCGACGCTTGCCGAGATGACGGTGGCGGCGCTCGACGTCTTGGCTGCGAAAGAAGAGCCCTTCTGGCTGATGGTGGAGGCGGGGGATGTCGACTGGGCGAGCCATGGCAACGACATCGATGCGGCCATCGGCGCGGTGAACAGTGGCGACGCCGCCTTCCGGGCGATCACCGGCTGGGTCGAGGCGCACGGCGGCTGGAACGACACGGCCGTGATCGTGACGAGCGACCATGGCCACATGTTTGTGCTGGAAAAGCCCGAAGCCTTCGCGCGCTAGAGTCGGGAGCCTGTGTGGTGCGAGAGTCAGCGATCCGGGCCCCGGTCGATTCGCTGCTGGCGAAGCCCCGGGAACACACTCCCAATTTGCACGCCGAATTGGGAGGAAGTTCAAGCTGGCTGTTTCCGCCCCGCCATGTTCGCTCACCGCCGCCGGCTCGTGCTCCCGGCAATCGAAACAGGCATCTTGCTGTCACAAAAATCTTGATGCTATGATGCTTTGATGCGAACGACAATCACGGTCGATCCCGATGTCGAGCAGTTGCTCCGGGCAGCCATGCAGGCGACGGGGCAGAGTCTGAAAGCCACGCTCAACGAAGCGGTGCGGCGGGGGTTGGCGGGAATCGCGGTCCAAGCGTCCGAGCCTCGATTCGAGGTGAAGCCCCGCCCGATGGGGCTGCGGGCCGGCATCGACCCCGCCCGGCTCGGCGATCTCGCCGACGACCTCGAGGTCGAGGCCTTTCTCGACGTCACTCGATCCCTGAAGGAAACCGCCGACAAACGATGATCGTGCCGGACGCCAACCTGCTGCTCTATGCCTACGACCGCGGTTCACCGTTTCACGACACCGCACGGGCTTGGTGGGAGGCTTGCCTGTCCGGCAGCGAAACCATCGGCCTCGCTCACCCGGTGATCTTCGCCTTCGTGCGGATCGGCATGAGCCGCCGTGTCTTCGAGCGCCCCATGACGCTCGCGGAGGTCTCGGAGCATGTCCGCTCGTGGCTCGACCGGAGCGTCACGCGCGTGTTGCAGCCGCAACACGATCACGCCGCCCGCGTTCTCGAACTCCTGCGCGAGGCACAGACAGCCGGCCCGAATCTCGTCACGGACGCGCAGATTGCGGCCTTCGCGATCGCCCACAAGGCGACCATCCACACGGCTGACCGCGACTTCATGCGATTCCGCGGCATCGGGTGCCACTTTCCGCTCGAGGGGTGAGCGGCGTCGTGAGGCCGCGATCAGCCGTGGCCGCGGGCGCCGGCGAGCCACTCGTTGGCCCAGGTGCGCACCCCCTCGATCCCCTTGCGGTGGCAGAAGTCACCGAGGGTCTCCCCCGTTTTTCGCTCCGCCTTGTAGCAGGCGAGGACGGCGGTGATCTCCTTGGAAAGATCCTCGAAGGGGACGACGTCCTTGTACTGCTCGTTGAGCCGGTCGCCGAGGAGCCGGCCGCCGAGGAAGAGCGTGTACTTCCCCGCCGTCCGGCCGACGATGCCGATGTCGGAGTTGTAGGGGCGGGCACAAGCGTTCGGGCAGCCGGTCATGCGAACGGTGAAGGCGTCGTGCGAAAGCCCGAGCTTCGCCACCTCCGGTTCGAGGCTGTCGATGAGCCCGGGCAGCACGCGCTCGCTCTCGGCGACCGCGAGGCTGCAGGTGGGGAGGGCGACGCAGGCCATGCTCCAGCGGCGGAGCGTCGAGATCTCCTCGGAGGTCTTCGCGCCATGGGCATGGAGGATCTCGGCGATCCGGTCGCGGTCGCTGGCCGCAAGATCGGTGAACAGGAGGCTCTGGTGGGCCGTGATCCGCACCCCCGGCGACAGCTCGCGGAGGATCTTGCGGATGGCCGTCTTGAGTTGAAAACCGTCGCGGTCGACGATTCGGCCATTCTCGACGTTGAAGCCGTAGAAGTATTTTCCATCCCCCTGCTCGAACCAGCCGATGTGGTCGTCGAAGCCATGGACGTCGGAGGGATGGCAGGGGGCGAGCGGCTTGCCGAAGTATTCCTCCACCTTCGCCCGGAAAGCTTCCAGGCCCATCGTGTGGATCGTGTACTTCAGTCGCGCGGTCTTGCGGTCGGCGCGGTTGCCGTAGTCGCGCTGCACCTTGACGATCGCCTCGGCGATGCCGAGGACATCCTCAGGGGGGACGAATCCGAGTCGCTTGGCCAGGGCTGGAAACGTCTTGGCGGCGCTCGGCGTCACCCCCATCCCGCCACCGGCGACGACGTTGTAGCCGAGGATTTTTCCATGTTCATGGACGACGATGAAGCCGAGGTCGTTGGCGTAGACGTCGGTGCAGTTGTCCTCGGGGAGGGCAAACGCCGTCTTGAACTTCCGCGGCAGGTAGGTGGGGCCGTAGATAGGTTCGACAAGCTCGGTCGGCTCGACCGGCTCCGGGCCGCCGGCCACGCGTTCTTTCTCACCGGTCTCCGGATCGGTGAGCCAGATCTCGTAGTAGGCCCGCGTCCGCGGGGCGAGATGAACGGCGAGTTCGTCGAGCTTCGCCTGCATCTGGTCGCGGACGGCATTGCCGTGGATCGGCGCCGGACAGCACATGATGTTGCGCTCGACGTCGCCGCAGGCGGCGAGCGTCGTCATCTGGTTGGTGTGGACCTTCTGCATGAAGGCCTTCAGATCCCCCTTCACCACGCCGTGGTGCTGGATCGACTGCCGCGTCGTCAGCCGGATCGTGCCGTTGCCGATCTCGTCCCCCATGTCGAGCGCGGCGAGGAGTTGGGCGGCGGTGAGCTTTCCCCCCGGCACGCAGGTGCGGATCATGAAGCTGATCTCGCGGACGCTCTTGGCCCCCTCGCGGCTCTTCCGCTGCTCGCGGTCGTCCTGCTGGTAGGTGCCGAAATTCTTGAGCAGCTGAACGCTCCCCTTCCCGAAGCCGGGGGCGCCGTCGACGAGCTCTTTGGCGATGTCGCCGCGGAGGAAGTTGCTCGCGGTCTTGAAGCCCTCGACGGCGGTCAGCTTGGTTGTCTCGGCGGGCTTCTGGTCGTCGCTCATCGTGGATCTCGCTGGAGGTCGGTGCGACTCGGCAGGGGACGCAAAGTGAGCCCCATTCGGGCGCTCCAATATGCAAGAATAGCCCCTCGGGCCCGTGGCTGACACCCCGGTGCTGCCCCCCCTCTTTTCCTCGCCGGAGCCAGGCGTCCATGGGCTATTTCGCCTTCTTTCTCATCCTCGGCGCCGCCTGTCTCCTCTGGTCGGCCGCCTGCACGGCCGCCGCCGCCCGCAGCGCCCGGCGCCGGGCGCTTTGGCTCTTCTTTGGCGTTGCCCTGCCCGTCCTCGCGCTCCTTCCCTGGCTGTGGGCAAGCGGATGGCTCGCCTTCGACGCCCGGATGCGGCCCAACTGGTTTGGCCCCGTCCTCACCGTCGCTCTCTCGGCGCTCGTCGGCGGCCTCTGGATCAGCCGCGCCGGCATGATGACGATCGCTTCCTCGGCGGTGGCTGTTGCCTCGCGCTGGCCCGTGATCGGCCTGTTCGCTTTTGCCATCCTCGCCAAGGCGGTGTCGTTCGGCACGCTCCTCATCCTCGACAACGCCGTCGCTGCCGAGGCCCGGGCAATGCGCGTCGAGGCGGCCGCCATCATGCAGGCGGCGCTGCCGCCGACCGTCGCCGACGCCGAGAATGCCGCCTTCCTGCACGCCCAAGCGGCCGCCGCGTTCGCTGCGGCCCCGGACCTCAAGGCTACCGATGGTCTGTTCAACACTCCTGCGATCGACGCTTCGAGCCCCGCCGTCGGCGAGCTGCTCGCCCGTCACGCGGGCCTCCTCGACACGATCCGCCGCGCCGCCGACATGCCGGCCTGCCGCTTCCCGCGCGACTGGACCCGCCCCAGCATCGACATGATCCTGGCCGAGGTTCAGTCGTGCCGTAGCGAAGCGCGGCTCCTCGCGCTCGCCGCGCGCCACGAGGCGGCTGCGGGGAAGCCCGCCGCGGCCCTCGCCGATGCTGTCCGCCTCGGCCGTATCGGCCGGCAGGTGGGCTCCGAGCCGATCCTCATTTCACACATCGTGGGGATCGCGCTCGACACGACGGCCCTCACGGTCGTGGCCGAGATTCTTCCCACGCTCTCCGCCGCCGATGCCCCGCTCCTCGACGATCCGGCGCTTCGCGACCTCGTCGCCTCAACGCCATCGCTCGTCCGTGCCATCAATGGCGAGGAGGCCTTCGGTCTTTCGACCTTTGCAAACTTCGCCGATGGCCGGGAGGGGATCAGCGACATGGGCCGGCTCTCCGGCGACCCGAACGTGGCCATGCTCCCGCAGGAAGAACCTTTTTCCCTCATCGCCGAGCCGCTCTCGGCCATATGGCGGGCGTTTATCCTCCCGGCCGACATCGCCGGCTATCGGCGTCGCTTCCAGGGGTATCGGCAGCTCGTGACGGGCGCCGTCGATCAATCGAGGACTTGGCCGCAGATGCAGAAACAAATCGACGGCATCGAGGCCGAAATCAGCCGGGCCGGGTCGGATGGTTTCGTCTCCCGGCTCATCGCACCGGCCACCGACGCCGTGCTTCGCTGGCAGTGCATGGCCGTGGCGCGACATCGGGCCGCGGAGGTACTCCTGGCGGCCACGCGCGAGCGTCTCGCTTCAGGCATGCTCCCGGAATCGATCGACGCCCTCGTGCCGACCCGGCTCCCGTCGGTGCCCCGCGATCCGTTCACGACCGACACGCCGCTCCACCTGAAAGTGACGCCGGAGGGGCTTCTCGTCTGGTCGGTCGGCCCCGATGGCAAGGATGACGGAGGCCCACGGCAAGAGGGAGTGGAGAGTGACACCGACAGCGACGACGTCGGCCTGCGGATGCCGGTTACGCGCTGATCACCCCCGGCCCCTTACCCCGGCCGACGTCCGCGACGTGCTCGCCGCCTCCTTCTGACCCGTCCCACTGATCCGCCATCCGGAGTCGATCCCAATGGGCTACTTCGCCTTCTTCCTCTTGATCACGGCCGCCTCCCTCCTCTGGTCGGCCGCCTGCACGGCCGCCGCGGCCCGCAGCGAGCGGCCCCGGCTGCGAGCGCTCCTGCTTGTCCTCGGGCTGGCCGTTCCGGTCCTCGCGCTCCTCCCCTTCCTCTACGCCACGGCCTATCTCGCCTTTGGAGTCCTCCTCCGCCCCAACTGGTTCGGCCCGGTGCTCTCGGTCGTCCTCTCGGCGCTCGTCGGCGGGATCTGGATCGCAAGTGCCGGCATGAAGAAGATTCCCTTCTCGTCGGTGGCGGTCGCGGCGCGCTGGCCGGTCGTCGGACTCTTCGCGATGGCGATCCTCGCCAAGGTGGTGTCGTTCGGCACCCTCCTGATCCTTGACAACGCCGTCGCCGCCGAGGCCCGCGCGATGCGCGTCGAGGCGGCGACCATGATGCAGGCGGCGCTGCCGCCGGCGGTCGCCGACGCGGAGAATGCCGCACGGCTCCACGAACAGGCTGCCGTGGCCTTGTTCGCCGATCCGGCAATCTATGCGGCCGACGCCCCGCTGGGGCAAGCCAATCCCGATATCTCGAGCGCCGAGGTCGGCGATCTTCTCGCCCGCCACGCCGATACACTCGATACGATCCGCCGCGCCGCCGATCTCGACACCTGCCGGTTCACCCGTGACTGGACACGCCCGTCGATCGACATGCTGCTGCCGGAAGTTCAGGCTCTCCGAGACCAGGGGAGGTTTCTCGCACTGGCGGCGCGTCGAGCCGCCCTCGCGGGGCGGATCGAGGACGCGCTCGCTGACGTCGTCCGCATCCAGCGTATCGGCAGGCATGCCGCCGCCGAGCCGATCCTCATCTCGCAGCTTGTCGGCATGGCGCTCGACGCTATCGCCCTCGATACGCTCACCGAGGTGCTCCCCTCGCTCGGCCCCGGTGATCTCGAGAAGCTCGACACGCCGGCGATTCACGACCTCGTCGGCCTGCCGCCGTCGCTGGCCCGGGGCTTCATCGGCGAAGAGGCGTTCGGGCTCTCGACCTTTGCCGACTTCGCCGATGCGCGGAGCACCGTTGACGGCCTGTGGCAATTGACGGGCAATCCCGATCTCGCCCCCGGAACGTTCTCACGTTGGGTGTCGGCGCCCTTGTCCCTGCTCTTCCGCGTCTTCCTCCTCCCCTCCGACATTGCAGGCCACCGCCGCCTTTTCCACGATTTCCGGCAACTGGCGACGAGGACCTTCGACCGCACCCAGGGATACGTCGAGCAGCAGAAGCATCTCAGCGCGACCGAAGCCGACTGGCAGAAGTCGCACCCGGCGGGCGTGATGTCGAGGATTCTCACCCCCTGGATAGGCCAGGTCATTCAGAGTCAGACCCGTGCCGTCGCCCACCACCGGGCCGCGGCAGCCCTCGTCGCCGCCACGAAGCGTCGCCTCGAGAACGGCAGCCTGCCAGAATCACTCAAATCCCTCGTGCCCGGCGAGCTCCCCACCCTGCCACGCGATCCGTTCACGACCGATGCGCCGCTCCGGCTGAAGGCGACGCCGGAGGAGTTTCTTGTCTGGTCGATCGGCCCCGACGGCGAGGATGACGGCGGCCCGCAGCCTCCCGATGCCGAGCACGACGCAGGGAACGACGACATCGGCCTGCGGATGACTGTCGGGGCGCCGGCCACGCCGTGAGAGCCAAGGGAGCCAATCACTTCGCCTGCATGAGATACGCAATCAGATCGGCCATCCCCCGGGCATCGATCGTCTTCTCAAACCCCTCGGGCATCAGCGACCGCTTCGTGTTGACGAAGCTCTCGAGATCGGCCCGGGGAAAAGTGACATCGACGCCGTCGGCGGTGCGGAGCGTGACGCTTCCCTCCGACTGCGCCGTGACGACGCCGGTGACGACACGGCCGCTGGTGTCGACGGCCGTGTGGGCATGGTACACGGGAAGCACCTCGCGGTTGGGATCGAGGATCGAAAGGAGCATCGCCTCCGGGCCACGGGCCTGCACCGCCGCGAGCGCCGGCCCCGTCTCGCGCCCCTCCCCTTCGACGCGATGGCAGCCGACACACTGCTTCTTGAAGATCGCCCGCCCCGCCTCGACGCTCCCCGTCGCAGGCAAGCTCGCCCTGTAGGCGACCACGAGCGATTCACGGTCAGCCGGCGGCGTGGGCCCGAGAACGTCCACGGCCCGCTCCGCGACGCGTCTCTCGGGAAAGGCCCACAGGGCCGCGGCCGTCTGCCGGTCGAGATCGGCCGCCGCGAAGCCCCCCGTTTGAATCCCCTCGAGGAGCGCAAGCGCCCGCCCGGCATCGTGGGAGAGCACCACCGCCGCCGCTTGGCGGGCCTCGACGGAGAGCCGCGGCAGCGCCGCGACGAGCATCCCCCCGACGCCCGGATCGCGGGAGCGATCGAGCCCCTCGATCGCTGCCGTGACCAGCTCCGTCGGCTCTTCGGCGACGAGAAGTTTCTCGAGGTCGGCCAGACTGACAAGCCCGCGGACCGCTCGGATCCGGTTGGCGACATCGGCCTTACGATCGAGGGCGACCTCGCGGTTGTAGTCGCCGAGGCGTTTCACGAGCGCCCGCGTCGCTTCCACCGGCTCGATCGCCGTGACGTCCGATCGGCCGGCGGAAAGGGCCGCCGTGAGCTCATTCAAGAGCAGCGTGCCGGTCGGTCGCGTGTCGGTCGCCCCCACGGTAGGCGTTGCAGCGAGCCTGTCGATGCCGGCAACGATCCGCGAAAGCTCCGCCGCGTCGTGCTTCCGTCCCACCTGCGCCACAAGCCCCGGCAGCGCCGCCGCGGCTCCCTTCGATGTCAGGCTCTGCGGCGCATCGAGCCAGGCCGTGACGACCTCCGCGGCATCGCCACGGAGCGACGTGAATGCCGCATAGCGGATCCACGGATCGGCACCGTCGCGTTCGAGGAGCGTGCGGAGGATCGCGAGGCGCGGCTCGGCCGGAAGGGCCCCGGCGACAAGCGCCAGCGGCAGGCGGACAGACGCCTGCGGCTCACTCGCGGAGAGGTCGGCGAGCACCTTCACAAGCTCCGCCGGGGGCGGGGCATCGGCGGGCAGGAGCCGCTCGGCGAGCGCTGCCGCCGCGGCACGGACGATCGAGTCGCGGCTGGCGAGCATGGGAAGAATGTCGGCGACCTCGAGCAGGCCGAGCGCGGAGAGGACATGCGCCGCATGAGTTTGCGCGAGCGGCGATGCCCCCTTCCGGGCCACTTCGTGGAGGAGCGGCACCGCATCGGGATCGTTCCGCTCGACGAGGAGCCGGCGAGCCGTGTCGCGGTGCCAGCCGTTGGGATCCCCGAGAAGCTGGATGAGGGTCGCGGTCGGGGCCTGCGAGAGGCGAGGCGCGGCTTTCCGTGTCGCTGCCGCGGCGCCATCGGGTGCCCCCTCCGGCACGGCGACGAGCCGCCACAGCCTGCCGGTGTCGCGGCCACTGGTGAGATCGAGATGTTGCTTGATCGGTGGGGCGAGGCTCGCCGGATGCTCGATCACCTCACGCTGCATGTCGATGATCCACAGGGCCCCGTCGGGGCCGTTGGCAAACTGCACCGGGCGGAACCAAACGTCGGTCGAGGCGACGAGCTCGCTCTCCTCGTCGATCCGCTCGGCGCGGACGCCGGCGCCGTGAGGGAGGAGTTTTTTCCGATGGACGAGGTTCGAGCCGACGTCGCCGACGACGAGCATTCCGGCAAGGTCCCCCACGGCATCGCCACGGACAACCGTGATCCCAGTGGCGCTCGTGAAGTAGCCGGCCGGCCGGCCGCCCCCTTCGACCATGCCGGGCACGATCCCGCTAGCGCGGAGCCTCGTCCGCAACACGCGCCAGGGTTCGACGGGGCTCGAGCGGTAGACGGCGGCCTGCGGCCCCTCGACGGCGATGCTCTCCTTGGCCGCCGGCGCCGGAAAGAAGGGATTGCCGGCGAGGAATCGGTCGTCGACCATCACCCGGATCGCATGATCGCTGTTGTGGCAGAGGTAAACGTGGCCGGCATCGTCAGTCGAGCGGCCATGCTGGGCTCCGCCGGTCTCGGGGCGGAAATCAAAAGAGCGCGGATCGAAAGAAAAGTCGCGGCCATTGATCGAGACCGCGTCGCCGACTGGTTCCCCGTTCTCGCCAACGCGGCGGATCTCGCCGCCGGTCGAGCTGCCAGCGCCATGGATCCGGCCATCGACGTCGAAGGCGAACGAATTGAACAGCCCCTGGACGTTGCTCGTCCCGAACCCGGTGAAGATCTTTTGGTGTTCGTCGGCGACGCCGTCGCCGTCGGTGTCTTTCAACCAAACGATGTCGGGGGCATCGCCGACAAACAGCCCCCCGTTGCACACGACCAGCGCCGTCGGCCAGGCGAGGCCGTCGGCAAAGACCGTCGCCCGGTCATACGTTCCATCGGCATCGTCGTCGTGGAGGAGGCGGATCCGCCCCAGGCGCTCCCCCTGGTCCTCGCTGTAGCCGCGCATCTCCGCGACGAACAGGCGGCCATCCTCGTCCCAGGCAAGCGCCACGGGGCTCGCAAGCAGCGGCTCGGTGACGGCGAGATCGACCGCGAAGCCGGGGCGGACGACCATCGTCGCCGGAGCATCGGCGGGGGCCGTCTGCAGGATGCGGGGAAGCTCGTCGCCATAATTGACGTCGCCTGTGGGTGCCTCGTCGGCAGCGATCACGACCGGAGACGAAGCCAGCTTGATTGCGACGACAGCCACCGCCATCCACGAAAGTGTTGTCCGCTTCACTTCGCCACCTCGAGAAGCGCGCCGATGGCGTCGAGGAGCGGCCGTTCGGCCTCTGGGCCGACAAACGAGCTCGTGGGAAGCACCTCATACCCCCCTTGCGCGTAGGCACCGGCGGTGCCGATGTAGCCGGGGCCATAGTCGCCGTAGGCGGCCATGAAGACATCGAGATCAGGACGCATCTGCCGGGCGGCAAGCTGATATTCGACGAACAGTTCGCCGGGGAGGTGGAGCATCCGGGCGCTCCCCACCTTCAGGCAGGTGACGTCGATCGCGTGCGACCCCCGAGCCCGCGTGGCGAACGCAAGCGCGTCGATCGGAGCAAACGTCCCCCGGTCGGGCTTGCCGCGCACTTCCTCGGCGAGTTTTTCAACTTCCAGGCCTTCCCGCGCCGCAAGCACCACCGGCACGCTCCCCCAGCCGACGTCGGTGGCCGCGACCGGCTTCTTGTGGCGCGAGGCCACCTCGAAAGCGCTCCGCATGCCGGCGGCGAGCCGGGTGGCGAGGACAACGCGATTGGAGGGGGAGGCGTCGTTGTATTTTCCGGCCGCGATGTTGCCGCCGGCGCCGGTGAAGTGGAGGTGGAGGGCGCCGGGGAGATCCTGAGAGCGCAGGAAGCGGGCGATGCCGGGGAAGTCGGGGCCGGGAACACCGGTGCGGTAGTAGCTCATCGGATGGGTGGCGTAGCTCGTGATCGAGGCGACCGCATCGTCGCCCGAGAAGAAGACGAGCGCCGCCAGATCGGCGTCGATCGTCCCCTCCGGCCAACCCTTGATCGTCACATCCTTCGTGGCGCTGCCGCGCCAGGCGACGAACGTCCCGTCGGGGCCGACGAGGCGGCGATTGCTCGCGATCTGCGCGACCTCGGCTCGGCCGAAGCCGGCATGCGTGACCGGCTTCGCTTTGGGAAGCGCTTCCCTGATCGCGGTCGCCGCTCTCGCGATCACGGCGCGAGCAAAATCGCCGTCAAAGCGGGGATGATCCTTGACCCCCATGTCGGCGAGGAGCTTCTCGGCGGTGAAGTCGGCATGTG
>Ga0209188_1001421_pt1 | contig 19320 bp, 36 predicted proteins | sample C_130625_EF_Meta_FD_187307 | JGI IMG/M metagenome (GOLD analysis project Ga0209188, IMG submission 187307) | Freshwater microbial communities from Lake Croche, Canada to study carbon cycling - C_130625_EF_MetaG (SPAdes) (version 2) | ecosystem: Environmental > Aquatic > Freshwater > Lake... | reverse complement strand
AGCAATTTCAAAGTGACCAATAAGCATGTCAGATTTCTCTGTATCTTTATTAAAAGACTTCCAAGGACAAAATGTTACCTTTTTGTCATTTACCATAATTGAAGTTTCTCTTGTAAATACATGAACCTTTTCATTAGCTAAAATTTCTACTGAATTAACTTCGACAGTAGAAGACAAAAATGCATCATGATTACCTGGAATCAAATATATATTGTAATCAGAAAGTTTATCAAAAAATTGTTTAGCAACATGCAGGGTATTGACTCCAATCTCGTGTCGATCGTGAAAGACGTCTCCAGCAAAAAAAATAGTATCTAATTTTTGGCTTACCATTTGCTCTTTTATCCAATCAGCCAACTGCAAAGCAATTTTATGCCACGCAGGAGAATCTTGATGAACTCCTAAATGAAGGTCTGAAAAGAAAAGAACTTTATTGTTTCTAGGATTAATCTTCGTAATGTCCATTTGCTGTATAGTCGTTAGATGATTCAAAGTGAGAATTCTTTCTTGCAGGAATTTCTCCGCTGCAAACGTGATTTTCATATGTCTCCTCTTGATATCTCTTTAACGTTTCAAAATCTTTTTTAGATTTTTTAATGCAATTTTGAAAAGCGTGATAAGCTACTTTAGTAAAATACGAAAACGGATTATAACCTTCATTACACTTAAATCTCTTTCTTCTTAAAGCGGTCATCATTTTAACAATAGCATCTCCTTGCATTTCTGTTTTAAAACTGTAACTATAAAAGTTACGAGCTAAGCCAAGTCTTACAGAAATCATTTGTACCATACTAGCAAGCTTATCTGATAAATGGTCTGTTTTGTAATATTCAACAATTAAGGCTTCCATTTCTATTGGATCAATATAAACATCCTTTAGTTCTTCTTTAGTTCGTCGAACTCTTTTTACAGTTGGAGTCTTTTTTTTAGTTGTCATATAAATTATGTTGAATTATACTATTTGTTATTTACTTTTCAACTAATATGTTAGGTATAATTAAAATGTTTTCTGTTTCATACAGGCGTTTTCTTTCTTCATAATGTTTAAAACCGTAAGTCAAGCTTGTATCAGCAATGTCAAAGATAGTAGCTATTTCTTTAGTGTGATGTAAACGCAAACTACGACCAATTGATTGTATAATCTTAATACGAGCTTTACCGATTGCTGCAAAAATAATATTGTGAAGGTTTTTAATGGAGATACCTGTAGAAAAAATCTTAGAAATAGCAACACAAACTATACCAGATGTTTCTTCCATAAGTTGTCTGATCTTTTCTCGCTCTTCAACTTCAACAGACCCTTGAATAAAGTATATTTGTTTGTTAGTATTTTGTTTTAAAAACTCTGTAAGAACTTCTCCGTGATTAATTCTGTCAACAAGAACAAGAGTATTAGTTTCAATCTTATTAACTAATTTAGCTAGTATACTGTTTCTGTATTCATTAGTTTGAAGCCAAGTAATTTCTTCTTCATAACCAATTGTAGGAGCAGTCATGGAGGGAACTGAAAAAACTGGAGGGTTTTTATATTCTAACTGCAAAGCTACAACTCTTACATTTGAAATATATTTTTCATTTCTTAGATCGATTGATTTAAGTTCATATAAAACATCTCCAAATATTCTATTAAGAGTCCAGATATCAAATCTTGCTTCGGGTAATGAACCAGTTAAACCAAAAATATGGTTACATTTTAACTTTTTAATAAGTTTGGTAATTTTTTCAGCTGAAGCAAACTTGTGACATTCATCAACAATAATACAGTTAAATGTTTTAAGTACACTAATATCAGTCTTTTCAGACAAAAGAATTTGACTATTAGCTACGACAATTTTAGTGTTTTTAAACTCATGATTTCCTGTCCATTTAGAAATTAAACTTTCCTTTATACCGTATTCTAATAAATCTCCAGATGATTGGTGAACGAGTTGTATGTCTGGTACAAGAATAAGAATTTTATAATCAGTTTGTTTGAGAATAGTGTTGGCCATTATTCCCATTACTAACGTTTTGCCAGCTGATGTAGGAAGAACAATTATACCTCGACCTTTTTTTAACGCTTTTGTAGCTGACTCTAATTGATAATCTCTAGGCGTTAAATTTAGCAAATTAACCTCATCAGTAAGAGTTGGAAAAGTTTTAGATAAAGCCTCTACCATCGATTCGGTAAAATGTATTTCAGAAGAAGGAAATAATGTTAGCAAATGTTTATGTAATACAGGTAAAAACGGAAGATCATAACAACCAGCTTGATTTATAACGTATTTTCTAACTGGAATATTTCTTCCAAGTCGTCTTCTAATAAAGGCTTGAGCTTTATCTTCAGCAGAAAAATGTTCTCTGATAACATCAAGGTGTTCAGAAAAAATTCTAGGCTTTCTGGCTACTGTATCAAAATCTAAAGTAACTTTATACATTATGTTGTTTCTAAAGTTATAATCTTAGTAAGGTTATTCATTCCATACTGAGCATCTCTAAAATTGTGTTCTACTTTAGACAAATATTCTACAAGTAATTCTTGGTTTAAAATTTCATCTTCTATTTTTTGTACAACTTCATGAGAAGCAATCGATTCATTAATTGTTTTTGCAGTTAAGCCGACAGGGGATTCTGCTTGTATCCTAGTTCGCAAACGTCTGGAAGCTTCGTCTTTTGCTTTTTTAAGTCTATTAATTTCGTGCTTATGAAACATTAAACGACCTACCCAATAATGACGAACAGAAGGTAAATTCATTTGAGCATCTTTCATATTAAGTTCATCAATTTTTAAAAACTCTCCAATCTTTTCATGATACTCACTAAAAAGATCCATAGCTGACTTTTCACTCATACCAATAAGCATAACACAATTTACGTAAAAATCTACAGGCTAAAAACCCAAGGCTATTAGATCTTATTAGAGCTCTTTAAAGTTATCTTTAAGCTCCGGTTAAGGAGATTGAAGGAGGGAGGTCCCCCCCGGTAAAAGGGAGAACCTCCAAAATCTTTTCACTCCGTTTAAAGTGAGTCTCAGTCGGGTTAACAAGCTTCATCTTTCGAATGCCCCCTCGGTTGTCCTATAGGGGCGATGCTTGAGTTAGTCCTGGCAAAATGCCAAACAACGGTCACGCGTTAGCGCACATCGAGAAATGTTGTTAGTTTATGAATCGCTGTATCCATTTCTTTATCCCTCTAAAAGGACCCGCTCACTGGCTCTGGTTGGACCTAACAGCGATAAAAGTAATTTAAAGCCAGTCTTTGATAAGTCAACTTATATCCATAAGTATCCGTATGGAATTTGATAAAGCTGTTAAAAAAATATTAAAAGAAACAACTGTTTCGGGTGGTGCAGTTTCAGCCTTCGGTCCCAACGTTTCCGACACAGCTACGACAACTAGCGGAGACAATATTGCTCGCAACGATGCTCGTAATGTATACGGCGGGGTGGCGGGTGTGCTGACTCGTGGTGGAATGATTGGCAAAAAGCGTAAACTCAAAAAGAAAAAGTAACTTATGGACCTAGGTCACTGGCAGCTTGCAGAGGGAGTTGATTACAGACCTGAGGCTTTTGGATTTATATATGAAATTACAAACACCGTTACTAATAAGAAGTATATTGGAAAGAAGCAATGTACGAGTCGCATTAAGCGCAAACCTCTTAAAGGTAAAACTCGCAATAGAATCGATAAAAAGGAGTCTGATTGGAAGTCGTACACTGGTTCTTCTAATGAACTTAATACGGACATTGTAAACTACGGTAAAGATAAGTTTGTCTTTAACATTATAGAATGGGGAGATTCCAAGTTTGAACTTGGATACAAAGAAATAAAAAAGCAGATAGAAGTTGACGCCTTGCTAAAGGAGGACTATTATAACGGCATCATCAACGTTCGTTTGTGTTGTCCAAAACGTTTTATTATTAAATATGAATCCTAAAATCTTTCCAAAGTCTCGTGTTTGTGTAATAGATGCATATCCAGCTTTTGTACAAGGTCTTAAAAAAGCGTTAAGTTTTGCAACTAAAAATAATATACAACTCAACACTAACGATGGTAAAAAGCTCATTATGGGATTCTGTGTAGAGTCTATTGAAACTTTATACAATACAACAAACAGTTCATATCCAAAAGTGTTTTGTGTTGGATCTAAGGCTTCTAATGCTAAATTAGAAAACTTTATTGATAAACATTTTGACAAGGTAATGAAACATTTTCCAGTTCCTTATTGTGGAAAGATTAATATTAACTCTCCTGATTTGGAGGCTGCTGCAGCTTCGTGTTTAAAGACTATGCCAAAACAATCAAAGTTTAAAAAGCTAGCCAATTTTTTACACTTGCGTGGTGTCGATTAAGGAGCCATCTTCTTCTCCAAAACACTTACCGTTCTCTTTGATATAAAGAGAGATCTGAGGAAGTCTCATATCGGGAGGACCATCAAGAGTAATAACAGGAGGACAATCTTCTATTGGAAAAAATGCTCCTGTGTTTTTTTCGTATGAATTTACTAGAGCTCTAAACAAGTTGTCTATTTCTTCTTGAAATACTTCGTCCGTTTCTCTGTTTTCTCTGACAGTTAGAGGAATTTCTTTTCTAGCTGGAACAAAAAAGATTACATCAAACGACTTTAGTGTTAGAGCTGCTAGTGTCTGACAATCAATAATAAATTCTGAAGTAAAGCCTTCGGTATTTTTTCCATAATGCCAAAGACTGTAAGCAATGTTATCAATTACGCAGCGATCAAAAACTAAAAATTCTTCTCCGTCTTTGATTGCGTCTTGAACTTCATCTACAAGGGCATTGAGAATAATTTTTTGAGATTCTTTTGTACCGCTTTTGTTAATATCTAGTTTTTGCTCAGCAATAATATCTCTGTAAGTCTTTTTTGGCTTTTTATACATAGGCCATTTTTTAATAAACTCTTCAATAAGAGTAGACTTGCCAGAACAATGTGGACCAATAAAAGCTATTTTCATCACACTATACTTTAAGCGCCTTGTCCCAAATTAACAACTGAAGACGAGGACTAAAATTAACATGCATTGCCTTTGCATACTCAGCAACAATGAATCCGCGCTCTACGTGTTCAGCTCTTGAACCACAACAAGGCATAAACCAAACGCGTTGAAGGGGAATATTAATTCCTTCAAAATCGTCTACATATTTGGCCCAAATCTCTTCAATGTCTGTATCACTATTAATAACAAACTTAAAGCCAGAATTATGTGCTACGTGCCACTTTAGTACTTCTGGCTTATATGTTTTCTCTTCTGGATCTCCATTGGTAGTAAGCTTTGGTGATGTTGTGAATGTAGCACAAAAATCAGTAACCCATCTCTCGTCAGGAACTAGCGTTGCGTTAGTTTCAAAGTCGATGCGGGGATTAAAATTATATTTAGAGTTAAACGCTTCAATAAACTTAAGGAGCTGCTTTTCTTGAATAAGAGGTTCCCCACCAGTAATCTTAAGAATTGCTCTATTACGAAGATGTTCAATATAATTGTTATCTTCCATGAGCTTAAAAATCTCATCAAAAGTCATTTTGTTCTTAACCGACCACGAAATAAATGAATCACAACCATTTGGAGAATCAGCCGAAGCAAATCCTTTGCAAGTAAGATTGCACATTGAGGCTCTCATAAAAACTGAAGGCTGACCTACATATTCACCTTCCCCTTCAATTGTATAAAAAACCTTGTCGTCAGATAAAAATAATGTTTCAGTAGAGGTATCAATCATTAATACATCTTACTATTATTTTTTAGATTATCAACGCTCGTCGTAATCTTTTAGTTCAGTATATGTCTTATATACTGTTTTAAGAAATCTTTGATAATGTTGATGTACGTCTTGTTCATCTTTATTTTTTATTAAAAATTTTATAAACTTTTCGTATCGTTTAAGAACATCGGGAACTGTTATTTCAGTTGGTAACTCTCCTCCTGCGTTTAAAAATATTTTAAGAAAAAGCATAAACTCTTCTTTTTTTCTACTCCACACTTCTCTTATACTTCCTTCAGAATTGTATAGCTTATGTACTATACTTACAAAGTAGCGATTGATAGAATCAATTAATGTAGAAACATAGACTGGGTACTCGGTTGGATGAGTAAAGTGTTCTTTTTCCTTTTCTGGAGAATACATTTCATACTCGTCTCCAGCTTTTTTGTATTGTTGTTTAGCGTGATATACTTCGTGAGCAATCATATCAAATACTCTATCGGCATTAATCAAACCTGTATCCCCAAAATACAAAGTTATTGTTTTAGTATTTTCGTTATATTTGCCACCTATCTGACTACTGTTTGGAGATACATTTACAGTAATAGTTACGTCTTTATTTGTTTCTAAATCAAGACATTTAATTGCTCCAAGTGTAGTATCTTTTGTTGGGCCACTTTCTTTAAACTTATTAATATACAAATTGGCAAGAGAGCTAATTTGATTCCTTTCAGAATCAGTTAGCTTATAATGCCCTTCTGTAAAAAACCGCTTAAACGATACCATCTACCTATTTAAGGTATTTGATATATAGCAGAATTGTCTTCGTGTTCAAAAACCTCGACCTTTTCTACCCAGCATCTAGTACCATAAACTTCCGTAAGGTATCCAGAAGCTACTTTGAAACACCACTCTGCAGTCTTTTCAATTCCTACAGATTCCATAATGCGTAGCTGACACCCACCTGCAGCCTCTAAAGCCTTAAAATTTTCAAGTAAAGGATCATCTTCTGCTACACACAATGTATGATCAAACTGATTATTAAGAATTAACTTTAATTGTTTCAGTCCACCAAAATCTACAGCCCAGTTGCGTTCGTCAAGAGACTTGCATCCAAAGTAAAACTTAGCCTTTAGTTGATATCCGTGAATATACTTGCAGTGACTGGCTGAGGCTCTCCACTGACGGAAAGCACACGATCCTAATTCTATTACTTTTGTTGATATATAGCTCATACTTTTTCTAATATTGTTATATCGATATTATCCTTGAAAGTTTCTAAAATTTCAACAGACCATAAATCTTCGTATGTTTCTTCTTTAATAAACTGAACGTGTTCAAGCTTAATATCAGGTTTATATTCTTTTAATCTTATTGCTAAATTTTTAAGATCTTCAAAGTACGAAGAGTCTGTATCATTATAAACAACATTTATTGAGCTTGCAAAAAGCAAGGCTGCAACGATCTTGTTAAGTTCGTTTTCGGTCAGTGTTATTGGTTCCATATGCAGGGAACCTTACTATACCTAACTAATAAGTCAAGCTTTTATCAGTCTTTTAATGTCCTCAAAAGGAATGCCATCTTCTACAGCCTGATCAAAAGTAGAATAAATTTCGTTAACAAGGTCTTCAATTTTAGCTCTATATTCAGTGAGCTTTTTGTATGTTTCGATGCTTTCATTATTAATTGTAAGAGTTGAACTAGCGTCTAATAAGTCGACTTTAGATCCGAGATATTTCTTCATACGGATGATAGTTTTAATCATTGGGGAAAATGCTGCTTGTTCTGCTTCTGTAACTGGATTTCTCAACTTGTTACCACCTTCGTCGATAATTCCTAACTTATAAGCAGCAAAATGTTTATAGTCTTTCTTAATTTCTTTTAGAAAGACTTCATTATCTAAAAAGCTTTGAACGTTTTCTTTAAACATACTATTATAATTTATTCCATGTATGTGTAAATCACTAGTAGGATTTACTTTACATCCCTTTCCGTAATTAGTCGATTTGCAGTAAGCACACTTTGTAGGATCGTCTGGATGGAAGTGCGTATTATGAGGAGCGTATCTGCAACCCTTTCCGTATGTCGTAGAACCGCAATATATACAACGGCTATGACGTTTAAAACTAGTAGCTTGTGGAGTTGGCATTATTGGCTTGCTGGTTCACGAACTGCTTTTGTTGTTGATTCTTACTAAGCTGATCGAGAGCGACACCAATAACTTTAGCAAACTCGGGATGGTCTTTAAGTTGAGTGAGGTTTTTTAGAATATCATCAGGGTGAAGTTGTTGCTGAGGGCTCTGAGGAGTTTGAGTAGGTTGAGGTGTAGAAGAAGGAGGTTGAGATTGAGATGGTGTTGCTGGTTTTGTAGCACCACCGCCAACAGAGGGAGTTCCAGGAGTTGTTTGGGATTCCGCTGATGTTGGATTAGTGCCAGGATTGTTAGCCTCTCTTAAAAATTTAGCGCAAAGTTGATCGAAGTTTGACATATTATGTATATTTAATAATTTTTGTGAAAAAACTCAAGAAAAACCTTAATTACTGTAATGGTTGATTTTGTTAATTTAGTATTACAAGAGATGCAAGGAGATTCTACTCCTAGTGCTAATACAAATGTTGTAATGGGAGCAAACTCTCCACATATGTCTTTGAAGATTTCTTCCAATAACAGTGTTCATACTCAACCAAAAACTTCAGTAAAAAAATACATTTCAAAGAGTAAAAAGAAGAAAAACAAGTATTTGTTTGGAGAGTCAGAGGGGACAGCTCTAACTCCAACCGAAGATGCTAGCAAAGTAGAACCAATATCTCCATCTGATAAAAACGACGAAGAAATAGATCCAGAAGAGCTAAAAAAAGTTAACACGTTTTATAGAGAAAATTTAAATAATTTAAAGAGTGTTTGGGATCCAAAATATACTGTAAAATATAATAGTCCTCTTCCAGGAGATATTGAAGATCTCTTTACAAAAGTTCACTATAGCGTTATTAGAAAGGTAAAAGATTCGTCTCAATACGATATGAAGCACATATATCCGCTAATGGATTTAATTGCAAACCTTGATGAAGCTAAAGGAAATATAGCCGATATGAAAAATTGGTTAAACAAATTTGAAGAAAATTTAAAAAAAAGCCCAGGAGCTCCTCTTGATTATACTGCTATCCATCCATGGATTAAAACAATACGAGATGATTATTTTCAAAAGCAAGCTAAGGAAAACGTTGGAGCAATGACATTAGAAAATCCAGATCTAGCTCAAAAAGCAATTATGCCAGTAATAATGTCTTTATTGGCAGTTCGTAAAAAAGTAAGATCTCACGTTGTAGATTTTACTCAAACCCCAAGCTCAGTTCCTTTTGTTGAAGATATTATTTACAATCCTCAAAAGTATGCTGGAGGAGGCATACAAATACCAAACGATCTTCAATCCTTGTATGACGACGTTTCAGCTAAGTCGTTAATGTTTATTGGTAAATTTGCAAAAGATTATTTTGACTCAGAAGTGCAACGACTAGATATTGAACTTCAGGATGAAAATAGTACATATAAAACGTTTTTAAATAATGCAAAATTAAAAACAGAAACGGTACTAGTAAACACCGACGAATCTTTAATTTCGTTTGAAGACTTTTTTGTAAAAGAAGGACAAAGATTTGGTCCTGAGAATACCGGACAAACATATAAAGATGGACCAAAAGGAGTTAGTGTGGTTCCTAGTAAAGCATCCAACGAAAAAAAACCAGAAAAAACAAAAGAAATTAAAACATTCGATTGGGAGTATTTTACAAATAGTGACAATCCGATCAATCCAGAACTTGAACAATTACAAGGAGGTTATACTGTAGCAAACCTCAAAAAACAAGCAGACAACGATAATGGTCACGCTGAAGCTCTTTACGATAAGCTAACTGAATTTGCTAACTATATAAGAACTCAACCTCAGCGGGATCTTGCTGGAGCTATGAATGCTCTTTCTAAAGGACTGCAAGGGCTGATTGGGACCGCTGGTGCAAGCTTGAAATTTTAGTCTTTAGTAAAGCTTCAGGACCTACGGCTGAGTTCTTTACAACAAACTTCCAAGGTATTTCATCTAGCTCCAAGTTGCAGCATATCTCATTGAAGTCTTTAAACTTGTTAAATTCTTTAGGCCATACAAAGATACGCTTGTTGCTTTCAATGTGTTTACGAATCCGCTTTGCTGTTTGTTCGTTATTCTTATCATTATCAAATACGTAAATCTTTTCGTATCCAATATTAAAGCTGTTAAGAATCTCTTCTTGTTTTTCTGTTGGAGATAAAGAGGCTACAGCAACTCCGTTCTTTACAAACATTGAGTCAATAGGTCCTTCAAAGATAAAGATGTATGGAACCTCAGGATCTATATTAGCTTTATTGAATATATCCTTTTCACCAAACTTAGTAAGATATCTAGGCACTTCTTTATCTGCTAACGAACGAGTTTGATAACAGACTACCTTTTTGTTTTCATCAAAGAATGGAATCACTAAGCGGTTTTTGTGAACTTTATCTTCTAAGGAAATATAAAACTTCTTACAAGAATTAACAGCAGTTAAAAGTCTTCTCTTTTGAATATACTCTAAAGCTAACTTAACATAGTTTTCATATCCATAATATTCTACCTGAAGAGGATCAGTTAGATCAATGGAGTCTTCAGGAAGATCTGGAAGCTCCCTATGTTGAACGACCGGATTTAAATCAAACTTGCTAGGAGTACCAGCTTTTTCGTTATTGCGCTTAATGATCTCTGGAGTAGATAAACCAGCTACTTCTTTAACCCAATCAAAAGGTCTCCAAGATTTACAACAGTTATGACAATAAAAATATCCTTTGTTTGGAAAATAGAATAAACGTCGAGAGCGGCCAGCAGACTTTCCTTCTTTGCATACTGGACACTCAGCATTAAAAACGTTTTGATACTTCTTGTGATACGGTCTTTTACAATAAGTGTAAAGAAGTTCTACAAGAAACTCTTGGCACAATTCCATGCTCCTATTATACTATAGGAGATAAAAAGCTCAACAATTAAGCGTTTGTACTGCCACCAGCTGCTGCACTGATTGTATAGTTAATCAGATTTTCAGCAATACCTCTTAGACTTTCAGAAGCACGAACGATGTCTGTACTTGTTCTGCCAGCAATACCTTCATAAGGAGTAGAAGGCTTATCGAGTCTTTTTACGAGCTTGTTCAAACATTCGCCATCTACACTGTTAAGGCTGTCAGCAAACTCTTGAATTTTTCTGACGTAATCACCAACTGTACTACCACCAGCTGTAGGAGTTGCTGGAGCTGTTTCGCCGCCTTCAACGGGAGCTTCGGCTGGTTCTGGAAGTGGAAGAGGTTCAACATCGTTAAAATCTTCAGGATTTGCAACTTTGTTTTGAACTTCAGCGTCAGCTTCGCCGATAAAAACTTGCTTGTATAGAGCGTCAAACTTCATAATTAATATTATTTATGCTAACGGAAGCTTTTTTTTACTGTATTTTTTGGATAGTTTTTGTATCTGTCATTTGGTTTTACACCGACAGTGTACTTTACTACACTCAACTTTTTAATTTGTTTCGTCCCTTGAGGTTAGAATACTCTGCTTATATAAAAGCTAATCCTACAAAATACTTTCCAGATTTTCTTTTCTACAAAAGTCTAAGTGTTAGTAATGTTAAAATTAAGTTTGTACTGAAGCTTTTAAGCTGTCCTTTCTGCACTACCGTATGGCTCTCAGCATTAGGATCAATCGCGCTACATAATCCAATCTTAATAGCTCCTCTCTATGTAATTTCTATAGTGTTGCTTCTTGGAATAAAGAATTTATTTTAAAGTGTTTGAACATCTGTTCAATCTTAGGTTGAATACTTTCTAGTTCAAATACTCGATAACTATCATTGTTAGCATTGAGCCAAATTACTTTGAGATTATCAATTTTAAGTTTAGTATACTTTTCGATGAGATATTTGTACACATTAAGCTGAATAGTATATTCATTAATCTCTCCTTCCCACAAATCGTCAAAAGGAAATAACAGTTTGCCATACTGGCTATGTTCAATCTTTTTGTTTGTTTTGAAGTCCCAGATCTCTAAAGACCCAGTCTTAGGATTGTGTGCAAGCATATCCAACATTCCACACACCATTGTGTCCTCAATATCTCCTACGACAAACTCGTTCTTAATTGAAATGTAATCTGAGTTATCTTTATAAAATTCTTTAAAATGTCCTACGAGTTTAGGATAAGTTTCTAAAAATAAAACTTTCTTTTCTTCAGTTAATTTATCAAATGCAAAAGAGGTAGCTTCATCACATTTAATATAAAACTTTTCAATATGTTTATGAACTAAACTACCAAGAGTTGTAGAATACAAACTAGCCATATCCCATTCAGCCTTAACACTTTCAGCTGTAACTCCTCTGCGCTTTGCTACACGAGCTGCAGCTTCTTCTTTTAAGAAAGGACGCTTATATTGCTTTATAAGCTTTGTAACCGAAGGTCTCTTTGTCAGCTCTCCTCCTACTAGGTATATATGATCTGACTCTATAAACTTAATAGAATCAAAAACCGACAACTCTTTATCTATGTTCATTCCACTATTGTAACCCGATCTATTAAAAATAAACTATTATCTGCAGCATAACTTCTTAAAATGCCAGAATATTTTTTACCTTCTGATTTCCAAATAATCTTATCGCCGTGTTCGTATTCTAAAGAAAGCTTCAAGGCGTTATTGTCTTCGTATAATTCCGTGTCGAAATAATATCGATCACCCTCTTTATAGATATGGTCCGCTAAATTCATTAATAGTTAGAACTGATTAGAGAGCCATCTTGTGAGCATTTTCTTTTCCGTTTTAGGATACCCATATTTATACTTTCCCCATACTCTGAGATCAACATATTTATTCCAAAGAGTTTTTGCCATTTTATCTATATTATTTTCTATGTAAAATTTTCTTATTGAACTTATTGATGGACATGCAGGATCGAAATGATATTTAAGCCATTTCTTCTTTTTTACTGCTGTATGATGAGCAAGCTCATGAAAAAAAGTACTCAATAATTCGTATTTAGTTAATTTAGTTCCTATAAAAATTGTTTTGTTTTCTGCGTTATATGTTCCTGAAACTTGCTTATTTTTATTGTTATATGTTACTCTAATAACTCCTTGAGTTTTAGCAAACACACAAATAATTTTACGTAATTCTCTTTTAGATAAACTTTTGTTATCAAAGAGTTTCATGTATATATTTAAGGAACAAGTAGGAGGGCTCCGAGTGAGCCCTCCTGTATTTTGTTGTTCCTTAGACTGAGATCTTACCCTTAGTTCCGTCCTTAATCAACAGCTGATTAAGAGCAGTACCTAGATTCCGGCCCTGATTGGTCAGAGTAGTTTCTGCTCCCTTCCAGAGAAGCTGATTGACTCGAACGTTGTCTCCGTAGCTACGGATCGGACGATTGAATCCCTCGATTCCCTGGATCAGGTTCTCCTGGACTCGGTTATAGACCTGCCAGGTGGAGTTACCCTCGTCGGCGTCACGGCGGACAGAGAGGAGCTTCTCAGTTGTACGACCAAGGTCCCTGAAGCGCTTAGGCATCTCAGGACGATAGTTGAAGCGACCCTTGATTGCATACTGAGCATAAGCAACCATCTCCTCTTCAGTCATATCGCGCTGCTTGAAGTCTTCGATCGTGTTCATCATTGTTGGGAAGCGACCAGCAATCTGGCTGACCTGACCCATGATCTCTGTAAGACGATCACTCGTGAAGCGGTGCTTTGTACGAATGGTCTCTGCAGGTCCAGATGCAATGATCAGACCGTTGGAGCAAACGAATCGGAAGAACCCGATTGCAAACATGAGACGCTTGGAGCGGTCATGGGAGTTGAACATCTCGATGCGAGGAATACCATCTCCCCGGCGGATACCTACATCGTCTTTGTGAACCAACGTCACGCGATGCTGAGCGGTTGGGCTCTGATTCTGCGAGGTTGCATTAGTAATCCTCCAGCCATAGTCCTGGACCGTGCTGAGGATGTCTTTAGTGGAAACGAACTGATAGCGATCAGATACGTGATCTGCTGGCTGAGTTGCTCCGATTGCTGGGACCCGAGCGATTGCCTCGTCGATTGTCAGCGTGTTTATGTTGTTTGTGTCGTGTTGCATTTGTTTGTGTGTTGTGTGTTTATTTACTACCCCTTCAATATCCTACCGCTACACGGACAAGGCAACAGATTTTTTTGGACACACTAAGAATTTTTTAAAGCCGCCAGTTCTTTAAGGGCGTCTTCAAAGGATACAAAACGAATATTGTTCTGTTCCACTTTTGGAGTTTCTGGCTCCAACTCGTTCAGTATATCTGATAATTGCTTCTGAACGTTCTGACTAAGTCTCTGTATTTCTGGATCTCTCTCTACGTTTGCTCCAAAAAACATTATTTTGCTGGCTGTATTAAAGTTCTATCCCCACGCTCATTGTGGTATCTTTCGAGATAAATTACTCTATTATCAATATTATCAATCTGTTTTTGCATACCCAACATGATAGAATTATATGCTTTTAACTGTTCTGTAAATGTTGTTTGATTGTTTATGATTATTTCCAACTTTGATTGAGTAGCCTCAAATCTTTGTTTTGCTTCTACATCTTGTCCTCTATCACTATCCATTTGAACTTTAACATATTCTCCAAATTTTTCATTAGTTACATAATGTTGTCCCATCCAAAGAGTTACATAACTAAACAACACAAAAAACACTACCATTATTATTGGCTTTATATATGGACTATACCATTTACCGGTACTAGGAGATTCGAGATGATTAAAAGGATCGAGTGGATTACCGAGAGACATGATAGAAATACTTATTCTATATGAGGTTATAAATTCTTGTTAAGCGCAGGATTCTACTAATTTTGCTTCGCTTTCTCGCCTGATTATAAGCCCATCTAACCCCCTGCCCTCCCAAATCCGTTTCATCTTTCTTAATTCTTTTGCTATTCCTTTGTAGTCTTTTTTAGGAACTAAATCTCTTATGTTTCTCATCTCAAGTCTTGAGTCTCCATTCATTGAAGTTCCTCTATTGAACACTAAAGATACAATAGCTCCATAGGCATCGTCTTTTAGTTGATCTAGTTCAGGAAAAGCTCTTTCCGCTAATCTTGCAAATTTAGGCCACGTCAAAGTATCAAAAATATGAACTGCTTGATCCCAGGTGACAGTTATTCCCTTATCTTTATTGTCTCTAGTGTATTGTCTTCCCTGTTGTCCAGTCTTTCCTGAAGCTCTAGCAACTATATCTAATTGATTATCAGGGAGAAAATAAAACAAATCTCTTAATTCCGACTCACTATAATACCCACAATCAACTCCAATACCAAGAGTCATACCTGATGCTCCTCCTGGCCAAGTTGGATGAGAAAGATGTTTATTGTAGTAGGACTCTGTTCCTCCTACCTCATATTCCAATATTAAAGAAAGAGCTTTCGGGGAAGGTTGCTTCATATGTTCAGTTCTCTTATCTCGTAATCCTCTTCTTTAGCATTATTTGTTAATCTGGTTTCTGTTATATTAACATTTCTAGTTTCCTCTATATTTTGATTTTCATTTTCGGATGAAGATCTAAACAACTTCATAGTTTCAGTTCCGGAATATCCTAAGATAAAAGATCCAGCACAAAATGTAAGAAAAGTCAAATATGGAGTAGGATCTTTAAGTACGTTTAAGGCATCTACTACTAAAATAAGAAGTCCAAAACACAAAAAGACAATAAGCCATTTTTGGCGATTGCCTTCTAAAAATCCTTCTTTTGAAAAGAGTTTTCGTCTTGGACCGTTATAACTCATAGTAGAATAGCGCCGAGAATGAATCCAATAATAAACGTCAATATTGAAAACGCTTTGTTTGGATTTTCTTTAGACCAAGTTGTTATTTTAGTTATATATTGTTTGATTGTGTCTGTTGTACTCATAAAACAAAGAATTTAAAATAGGTATAACCTCCAATTAACACTAATAAACCTCCAATAATTATATTTCTCCAAAGAATAGCTAGGTCCTTTTCTACTAACTTTTTCTGCATAATATTAAGATCTTTAATCATCTTATCGTGCATTTCTTGTTGTTTTTGAAGTTCCACATCTGTATCAGCTTTAGCTTTTAATACATTTGCATTATCGATAGTAAGCTGTTTTGCAATTTCCTTTGTTTTCAAAAGCTCTTGATATTCAGATGAACCAACAACAACAACTTTTCCATTCTTATATTGCTCAGGAACCATTACAATTCGAGTCTTTTCTCCTGTTGTTGGATCTTGTTTTACGGAAGGGGTTTGCTCTTTTGCCTTTATAGCAGTTGGATCGTATACAGGCTGAATGTCAATTCTCTTCTTTGGAATCCTAACAAGTCTCGTTGTCTCTGCGGAATAGTAATATGCAAGATCGACTCGAGCCTTTTCTAACGAATCATTTGTAGCATATACGTTTTGACTTAATGCTTCAGACTGCTTTTCAGTATAAACAGTGCATGAGGTTAATAAAAAACAAGAAGCAAATATGTATGTATAAAGTTTCTTCATGCAACTAATTAAGTTTTCTTGTTATATTTATAAACAGCAAAACTTTAAAAAAATGGTTTAAAATAGATAAGTAATAGCATGGCAAATAAAACCGACATAGAATTTGATGTAACAACAGCTCCAGTTGTAGATGTAGAAGAAATTCCTACTACTACTCCTGAAGTAACAGCTACAGAAACTCCTAAGGCCACAAAAGCCCCTAAAGTTACAACAACTCCAACTTCAGTTGCTCCTAGTGATGAAGATGCAGTTCGCAGAGAAAGAGCTCGCCTACGTTATCTAGGCTACATTTAATCTTTTTTAAGATTTCGTTTTAATAGATCTATAATAACTTGATTGACAGGAACGTCTTTTTCAAGAGATTCTATTATTAAGAGCTCCAATACCTCTCGAGGAAAACTCTCGATATCGCCAAGATCAATACTGGTCCACGGCTTCAAAAAAACTGAGCCATCTTTATTAAGCTTCCAATCAAATTTTTGATTGGGTTCCCAACCAAACTTAGCAAACTCGTCTTCTGAAAATTCAATAAAATATTCTTCTCTTTTTTGTACCGCTTTAATCATATGGGATACGTTGTATTAGAAATTCTTCTTTGCTTCCTTATAGCTTATTTTAAGGTCCTTGAGTGCTTCTTGTTCATACGGAACAAGTTTTGCCTTCAATATAGGCCAATTAAGAATGTCCTTAAATTCCAAAGTAGGAAGATCGCTTTTTTTATCAGTAAATTTTTGAGATCCGTATATCAGCAAAGCAACAAGAAGAATCAAACCAAAGATAAAAGTTTTGAACGCTTTAGCCATAATTCGTTCGAATAAAAATATTGAAAGTAATCCGATTAATATTAAAAAGCCAATTTCAATAGGGTTATTTGCATTCACATAATTTACTTACCGCACTCACATAATTTGTCACCACAAACATCTCCAAATTGATAAACTCCTCCAGGAAGACCAACATCGTTGTTTGTAGAATTTGGATCAGTTACAGAATACAACATATCTTTTTTGTAATCTGAATTATAAGCTGAACAAGTAGATATGTTTTGTATAGCTTCAAGTAATAGCTCTTTAGAAGTTTTCGGAGAACTAAGCTCTAGTAATTCAATAATACGGTTTAATTTGTTTGTTATAACGTCGAGAGATTGTTGCAGTTCTTGTGCCATATTAAAATTTTCGTATATATTTTGTTTATGTCAACATTAAAAATTAATTTGTATAGTTGTGTATGTTTTTATTACGTTAATGTTGTTGAAGCCGTTATAATCAATTAAATTTCTTCCAGTTAAATTAATTTCAGTTTTTTGAGTTTTGAACAAATTTAAATAATACGAACGTTCTAATTTTGTTTGTACAATTTCCTTATCTGATTTTCCAATATAATTGAAATCGTTTGTATCAGCAAACAAACCTCCACTATACAACAACAGAAGTAGTAAAAACTTTTTCATGTATTATATTTGCCGCTCTTTCAATTGTCATTTCCCCAAAAAGCGTAGACCTCGGATGTATTCTAATTTCAGGAAATTCTGGAGCTTCATATAGAGAATCGATTCCAGTAAAGTCTTTAATCTCACCAGCTCGAGCCTTTTTATATAGTCCTTTTGAATCCCTCTGTTCACAAATTTCTAAAGGGGTATCCATATAAACTTCTATAAATCTTGCATCACAATATTTTGTTAAAACGTCTCGAGCATTATCTCTCATAGATTGAAGAGGAGAAATCATAGCAACAATGACGAGATCTGCCCTTTGAAACGTTATCATATTCTTTGCCATATATACAGCTTCGGATACGATTCTTTCTCTACTCTTCATATCAAAGCCCTTTGGCTTATCATATTGTGCTCTTATTGTGTCCCCATCGACAATGCCTGCTCTATATTGATCTTTACATCTTTCATATAAAGCATTAGCTACAGTTGTTTTACCAGCTCCTGATAATCCAGTAATCCATACAACAGTAGGCTTCATAATATTATATACTCTCTAAAGCTAATTTAAGCTTCTTGATTTCAGCCTTTAATCGCTCGTTCTCTTCTCTGAGCTTATAAACTTCTGGGTCTGTCCAGTCTACATTACAGCAGCATTCGCTATCTGAATGAGCGTAACACTTACAACCTTTTCCGGGATAATATTCTTCTATATTCATATTAAAAAGTCCAAATATACATATCAGGGTTCTTTGATTCAGTTTCTTCTTTTATTTCAAAAAAGAAATGAGCATGCTCTTCTCCTGTTGCTATATTAAGAAACTTACAAAGTATGATATCTAAAATTTTATCAAAAGTTTTCATATTAATATTCAATTCTAAACCAAAGCCATTCAATAAACTTTCTTAGCTTATTACATCTTGTATCCATAACATAGTAAGAGTCTGGCTTTAATTTAAAGTCTGATTTATAAAATTTCATATATCAAAATCAACATGATAAGATTCCATCAACTTGTGAAGCTCCCCTCTTACCTTATCCATAGTATCAGTAAGGATTGGATCTTCGTTATCTGCTGGATACTTGATAAAATTTCTAAGGTATTGATCTAGTTCCCAGAGAACAGAATAATACTTTCCAGCATTACTTGTTATATCAAATTCACTTTGTTCCTCAGGGAGATTGAACTTTAAGATGGCTTCTGGCATAGTTTAATAAGTGTAAGCTCTTTTATTTGCTTTTCAAGCTTTACAACTCTTAAAGCTAAATCAGATGCTGCTTCTTCCCAAGATTTCTCGCCCTTCCAATCAATAGGCTCTTCAACCCAGGGTGTCTTCTTTTTATATTCAAAAACAAGATCTTTTGTTTTTGTATGGTCTAAGGGTTCAAGTCCCATCCAGTGGATAGGATACATAGGATGTTTTTGAGCTTTGAGTTTTTCAATCTCTTCATCCTTGTCAAAGACATAGTCCACAATATCTTTCTTTAGCTTTTCATTCTCCTTATTAGCTGCATTGAGCTGATGTTTATATTCATCTCTTTGTTCAGCACATTTCTGTAAATCTCTTTCAAGAATATCAATTCTTGCTGACTTCCAGTCTACCTTTA
>Ga0209188_1001415_pt1 | contig 19394 bp, 15 predicted proteins | sample C_130625_EF_Meta_FD_187307 | JGI IMG/M metagenome (GOLD analysis project Ga0209188, IMG submission 187307) | Freshwater microbial communities from Lake Croche, Canada to study carbon cycling - C_130625_EF_MetaG (SPAdes) (version 2) | ecosystem: Environmental > Aquatic > Freshwater > Lake... | reverse complement strand
CGCCCCGCTGCGGTATCTCCTCGCCCTGCAGCTCGTCCGTCGCCGCGTCCTCCGCTTCGTCGATCAGCCCACCACAACCTCCGCCACGCCCCACGCGCCTGCCTCGACCGAAGCCGAAACGCTCCGGCTGGCCTGCCGGAAACGCGACTGCGAATACGTCGTCAAAGTGGCACCGCCAGAGCCCGCCGCAGCCGCCGCCGTCGAATCCCGGCTTGCGGCCCTCCTCTGGTCGGGAGACGCCGCATGACGCCCACCCCGGATCGGTCGACGATTCCGCCGAAGCGCGCCGGCTCGCGGGTCTGCCTGCTGGCGCTGGTCGTCGTCGCGCTGGCCTCCACCGGCGCGACCTGCCCGAATGCGCTGCGTGGCTACCAGGTCGGGGTCTCGCCTCTGCCGCGGGCCCTGCCGGAGCAACCGACGCTCGAGCAGGTAATCGGCACCGTCCACGACAACACGCGGCGCGTGCGCAGCCTGATGGCCCCCCAAGCGGTGCTCTCCGTGCCCGGCGTCCCGCGACTCTCGGCCCAGGTGGCCTGCGAGCCCCCCCGTCGCTTCCGGCTCCGCGCCCAGACGGCGATCACCGGCGGGGAACTCGACATCGGCAGCAACGACGAGCTGTTCTGGCTCTGGATCCGCCGCCACGAGCCGGCCGTGACGCTCTACTGCCGCCACGACGATTACGCCAAATCGTCCGCTCGGAAGCTGATTCCGCTCCGCGCCGACTGGATGCCCGAACTGCTCGGCCTGGTGACGTTCAGGCCTGAGGACCAGCATGAAGGCCCCGTCACCCTAAGCGACGGACGGATCGAAATCCGCACCACCATGGCCGGCCCGGACGGGGCGATGCGCAAATCAACGATCCTCGATGGCACCACGGGGCTCGTCCTCGAGCAGCACCTCTTCACCCCGACCGGCGAGCGGTTGGCAAGCGTGCGGACATCCCGGCATCGCGTCGATCCCTCCAGCGGCGCGGCCCTTCCGCGACTGGTCGAAGTCTCATGGCCGGCGTCGGGCGTCGAGTTTCAGCTCGAGCTCACCTCGATCACGACGAACATGCCCCCCGCCGATCCGGGGCAGCTCTGGCAGATGCCTTCCTACGAAGGCTTCCAGCCGATCGATCTGGCCGACCCTGCGGTGACGATCACCGGCCCCGCGGCCGCCGTCGGAGCGCCTCCCGCCGCCACACCCCTGCCAGTGGCACCGGCCGCCATGGCCCCGCAGCGTCCCCTGCCTGCCGCTCCGCCTGCCGGCTTCTCGTCCCCCCCCCAGCCTTATCCTGGCTGACGGCGTGGCAGCGACCGTCACCCGGCAGGCCATCACCCGGCAGGCCATCAGCCATCAGCCATCAGCCGGCAGCACGGGGGCCGAGGCCGGCGGCCGGCGGCGTGTCGGACGAATGACCGACGTCCCGCATCTTCTGACGGGCCCGCGACAGCGCCGGTCCGATTGACCCCAGCGGCAGTCCGGTCAGCCGGCTGATCTCGCCATAGCTGCGGGCCTCGAGATGATGGAGTCGGATCAGCTTGGCCTCGTCCGGCTCCAGGCAGCCCATCAGCCCCTCGATCTCCTCCCGATCGGCGCGGCGATGGTCGGCGTGCCGATCGACGACCGCAGCAGCGGCTGTGGGGAGATCGACGCGGACAACGTGTGCATCGGCTTGGGAGAGCGTTCGCACCGCGGTCCGGCGGGCGATGACGGCGAGGTAGGTGGCGAGGCTCGAGCGGCCCGCAAAGCCGCGGAGCACCGCCGCATTGTCTTTCAGGACCTCGACGAGGATTTCGGCGATCACGTCATCGCGATCAGCCGCCGAGAGGGCCAGTCGCCGCTGGCTGCAGGTCCGGTCGACCACGTGGTAAAAGAGTCCGGCGAAGCGGTCCACGAAGCGATCCCAGGCCCCCGGGGCACCCCGGAGGCAGTCCTGCACGAGCGCGGCATCCTCCGGGCTTCCTGGCCCGTTGGTCGCTCGATTGGCACCCGGCCCGCTCACGGTGACACCTCCAGGCGGCCTGCCAGCCCCGGCCCGCCCCTCTCTCGATCATACGGCCGTGGTTTCCGGCCACCAATCGCAGTCCGCGAGGACTCACGGAACGGGCCTGAAAAAGCCGATTCGTTTCGTTGACAGGGTTTGGGGTTCGACCTACCATTCCGCGCAGTCGCCCCGCCTTCCCAAAGCACTTCCGTCTCCTGGAGATGACTCGATCATGACCCATGTCGTCGCCGAACCCTGTTTTGCCTGCAAGTACACCGACTGCGTCGTGGTGTGCCCCGTCGAGTGCTTCTACGAAGGGGACAAGATGGTCTACATCCACCCCGACGAGTGCATCGACTGTGAGGCGTGCGTTCCGGAGTGTCCGGTCGAGGCCGTCTTCCACGAGGACAACCTCCCGGCCGACTGGAAGGACTTCAAGGAACTCAACGCCGAGATGTCACCGCAGTGCCCGGTGATTACCGAAAAGAAAGATCCGCTGTGTTAGTGCGGGCCATCCGGTCCGCAATGGGCTAAGTGCGGGCCATCCGGCCCGCAGGGGGCGGGGCGGCGGCTGACGCCGCACCGTCCCGCGGCCGCGAGGCGTGGGCGATGCCACGCGAGGCCCTTGAGCCTCGCGTGATCAGCGCGGGTCGCGTCGTTGGACGTGGCTCGCCTGATTCGAAAGAAACTACCAGGCTCAGCGGCTCTTCCCGCTGCCTGCGGTCAGAGACCATTAGCGAAGGTCGACGGTCCAGTAGGCGCTGTCGACGAAACTCCGCCAGCTCTCGTACTTCGGGTTGCCGAGTTTCACCGACAGCAGGGGACTGCGACGGGGCTTGATCGGTTGCCGAATCAATTGCATGCGGGCCTCATGGGGCGTCCGGCCCCCTTTTCTCACGTTGCAGTTCACGCACGCGCAGACGATGTTTTCCCAACTCGTGATCCCGCCTCGGCTCCGCGGGACGACGTGATCGAGCGACAGTTCGCTCGTGGGGAAGCCGCGGCCGCAGTACTGGCACTGGTTGCCATCGCGGGCGAACACATTGCGGCGATTGAATCGCAATCCCTGCCGCGGGCCCCGATCGCAGGCGACGAGGCGGATCACCCGCGGAGCCTGAAGGTCGAAGCCGACCCCCCGCACCCAATCCTCATCGGGCGTGCGGAACGCGGAGCGGAGTTGCGACAACTCGCGCCATGACTCGAGCGAATGAGCCGCGAATTGCCCCCGCTCGATGTGCACCACTTCGGCGAGCTGCCGGAAGAGGAGCGTCACGGCGCGCCGGACATTCGTGACATGCACGGCGACGAACGAGCGATTGAGCACAAGGACGCTCGACGTCAGCGACGACGACGTCAAGGATGCCACCCCGAAGGGAGCACCCGGAACCGGCTGCGCGGTGTTCGCCATCCCGTACATCGGAATCCTGACGGATTGTGGGGAGCGTGCGAGACGACAAAAGTCTAGTCGGTGGGGTCGCCGCTTGCCAAACGTCTACCGCCGCCCTCTTCATGACGCGCCGGGCGGGGAACCTTCTTCGTCGGCCGACGAGTCCCTTGCCTTCGACGCAGATTGCGGGCAGACTCTCGATCAAGGCCACCGGGCAACGCCGGAAGACGCGGTTCCCCCCGAGAACACACGATGCTCCACTATTCCTGTGACGCCTGCAAACGCCCGATCCACCCTCACAACGACGTTCGGCACGTCGTGAAGATTGAGGTGTTTCCGGCGGTCGAAGACATGGCGGGAAATTCCTCCGCCATGGCCGAAGAAGCCGACCATCTCGATGCGATGCATGAAATCCTCGAGCGGATGGGGGAGGAGGATCTCCCCTTCGACGATGGCGCGAGGTCCTTGCGCTTCGACCTCTGTGATGCCTGTCGGCAGCGGTTCGTGAAGAACCCCCTCGGCATCAAGACGGGCAAGCAACTCGACTTCAGCAACAACTAATCCCCCAGCTCCCCGGAGTCGATTCCGTCCATGGCTTCCAGCACCCTGTCGATCGCAGCGATCCCCGGAGACGGCACCGGCCCTGAAGTCACCGCCGAGGCGATCAAGGTGCTTGCCGCAGTGGCGGCGCTCGAGGGGATCTCGTACGACATCGAAACGCTCGACTGGGGCGGGGATCGCTACCTGCGAACCGGCGAAATCATTCCCGACGGGGGCCTCGACCTGCTTCGCCGCAAGGATGCGATTTTCCTCGGGGCGATCGGCCACCCCGGCGTCACCCCGGGCATTCTCGAGAAGGGCCTCCTGCTGGAGTTGCGCTTCAAACTCGATCAGTACATCAACCTCCGTCCGGTGAAACTGCTCCCCGGCGTGGAGACCCCGCTGGCCGGACGCGGTCCGGGGGACATCGACTTCGTCGTCGTCCGCGAAAACACCGAAGATCTCTACTGCGGCGTTGGCGGCTACCTCAAGAAGGGCACCCCCGACGAAGTCGCGACGCAGTCGGCCGTCTACACGCGGAAAGGCTGCGAGCGCTGTATTCGCTGGGCCTTCGACTACACCCGCAAGCGCAACAGCCCCAAGAAGACGCTCACGCTCGTCGCCAAGACCAACGTCCTCACCTACGGCCACGACCTGTGGTGGAGAACGTTTCAGGAGGTTGCCGCGGAGTACCCCGACGTGAAGACCGACTACAACCACGTCGACGCCTGCTGCATGTGGATGGTGAAGAACCCTGACGCCTACGATGTCATCGTCACCACGAACATGTTCGGCGACATCATCACTGACCTCGCCGGCATCCTCCAGGGGGGGATGGGCGTGGCGGCCGGTGCCAACCTCAATCCCGACGTTTCCCCGGCCGGGAAGCGGGGAGTGAGCATGTTCGAGCCGATGGGGGGGAGTGCCCCGAAGTACACCGGCACCAACAAGATCAACCCGATCGCCGCGATCAACGCGATGGCGATGCTGCTCGAGCACAACGGCCACCCCCGTGCCGCAGCGCGGGTCGACAAGGCCGTGGCCCACGTCACCGGCACGAAGATGACGAGCCAGGCAGCCGGCCGAATGGGGCACGGCACGAGCGAGGTCGGGGATCTGGTCGTCGCGGCACTGTGACGGGCTCGGCTCAGCCCGCGGCCCCGATTGGGCGCGGGCCGCGAGGTTTTCACACGAGCGGAATGCGCCGCCCCTCGTGCTGGCTCACGCTGGCGGCCTTCACCACGTTCATCGCACCAAGGACGTCCTCGAGGCCGCTGTGCGGCCTGAGGAGACTGGTCACCTTGCGGTGGAATTGGAGGAGCATCTGCTCGCCGACGGAGCGGTCCGCATCGAGGGCTTCCTGGTGCCGCCCCGCCGTGTCGAACCACACCAGGCCATTGGGGTGGTCGACGAACGCGATCCCCTTCTCGCACGCCACCTGGAGGGCCGACGGGGGCCTGAAACCGACGGCCTCCTCCCAGCAGGCGGGGATGTAATAGCCGCAGCTGATCTGGGCGATCGGCCCGTTGCCAGGTGCCCCGGATGTCGTGAAGTCGAGGCTCATCATTTGGTAGTCGTCGATCGCGGCATCGGGCGTTTCTGCGTGCCGCACCGCCACGACGCTCGTCGGCTCGGTGCCGACGACATACCGGCACCAATCGACCAGCTCCATGAGATCCCGGGCCTCGGTAGCCCCGTTGCGCGGGGGCACGGTGGCTGAGGGGGTGACCTGCGGCACCCGTCGATGGCAGAAGAGCATCCGCGGCGCCCCGAGACGGGTGGCGATCAACTCCTTCAGCCGCATCGTGGCGGGGGCGTACCGGCGGGGAAGCTCGGCCATGAACGCGATCCCCGATTGCTCGACGCGGCGGCGGAGCACGTCGGCCTCGGCGGCATCGACCGGCAGGGAAGCCCCCGCATAGACGGCCTTGCCGTGGTCGCAGGCGGCGAGGATCGGCGCTACCCCGTACCACTGATCGGAGAGGTAGAGAATCGCGTCGATGTCATCGCGCGCGGCAAGGGCCCGAAATCCCTCCACGGCCACCGTCCCGAGTTCCCCCGCCGCTCTCCGCGCCAGGTGGGCCACCTGCTCGCAGATCCCGTGCACCTCGAAGCGGTCCGCGAGCGATCGCAGCGCGGGCAGGTGTCGCTTCTCCCAAAGCGGGCCGAGACCGACGATGCCGACGCGGAGTTTCATCGGGGAGTCCCTGGTTCGGCTGCGGCCAATTCGTGATCGCGGTCGATCCCCTTGTCGGCGATGTCCTTGCGGCACCAGGCGCCGTTCCAGCGGATGCGACGGACCGCCGAATAGGCGCGGAGTTTGGCCCTGGCGAGGCTCTCACCGACGGCCGTGACGGCGAGCGTCCGCCCGCCGTCGTTGACCACGCCCTCGCCATTGGCCCCGGGACGGGTCGCGGCGTGAAACACCTCCACCCCCTCGAGCGACCGGGCATCGGCGAGCCCCCGGATCGGCCTCCCCTTTTCGACGTCGCCCGGATACCCCTCCGACGCCATGACGACGGTGACGGCAGCCCCAGACTTCCACACCGGGGTATCGATGGCCTCCAGTTTCCGATCGACCGTCGCATCGACGATCTCCAGGAGGCTCGATTCCAGCAGCACCATCAGCGCCTCGCACTCCGGATCGCCGAAGCGCGCGTTGAACTCCAGGACCTTCGGCCCCTGCGCCGTGAGCATCAACCCGGCAAACAGCACCCCCTGGAAGGGAACCTGCGAGCGCCGCATCGCATGGACGGTCGGCACGAGGATCCGCGATTCGATTTCCGCCATCAGGGCGGCATCGACAAACGGTGTCGGGCAGTACGCTCCCATGCCACCGGTGTTTGGCCCGAGATCACCGTCGTACGCCGCCTTGTGGTCCTGGAGCGGCGGCAGCGTGACGATCGTCCGCCCGTCGGTGATCGCCATCACGCTCACCTCGCGCCCATCGAGACGTTCCTCGACGAGAATCCCCTTGGCGGCGGCGGCGAACTGCGGATCCCCGGCGAGGGTGGCCACGGCGGCCAGCGCCTCGGCCCGGTTGGCACAGACAAACACCCCCTTGCCGGCCGCCAGCCCGTCAGCCTTCACCACCACCGGCATGTCCTCGCGGGCCTCGAGATACTCCTGGGCACGCTTCGCCGAGCGGAACTCCCGGTACATGGCCGTGGGAACGTCCCCCCGGTGAAGGATCTGTTTGCAGAACGTCTTGCTTCCCTCGATCTGCGCTGCCCGGGCGGTAGGGCCGAAGATCCTCAAACCCTCGGCCTGAAAGGTGTCGACAACCCCGGCCACGAGCGGAGCCTCCGGGCCGATCACGGTGAGGTCAACCGCGCGGGACCGGGCCAGCCCCACCAGCCCCGGGATGTCCGCGGCCTTCACCGCGACGTTCTCGCCGATCTGTGCCGTTCCTGCATTGCCCGGAGCAATGAGCACCTCGGCGCCGTCGGAGGCGAGCTTCCAGGCCAGAGCATGCTCGCGACCACCGCTACCGACAACGAGGACGCGACGCGAGGGGCCTGCCACTGGGAACGATCCTTTCAGGAATGGAGTTGGGCCGAAGACGGTTCGGGAACAGTGGGCTTTGCCACCGAAGCCCGTACGGTCCCGGAGGGGAGCAGACTACCGGAAGGGTCTCGGGATGCGAATCGACTTTCCGCTCCTGACCAACGGCCCTTCTGGGATACGATTTGGCCGCCAGCACCCCGCGGGCTCTGCCCCGACTCGGCTGCCGGAGGAGATGGCGCAGCCCCTCGCCGCGCCGACGGTCGGCGAAGGATTTGGGAATCGTGCGGGTAGGGCTGAATTCGCGGTCTCCACGTTCGACCCGACGTTGACAGCCATGACCCAGCCGATACAGTTAGAAGAGAGTTCGTGAAAAAAATCACAAACTCACTCAGGCCCCTCAATTTCTCTGGTTTTCAGCAACATCTGGCTGTTTCAGGCAGACGTTTCAGAGCAGGAAATCGAATCGGCGATGGGGTTTGCTGGTTGACGGGCCGATAGCACTGCATGCAGGCTGGTGATTGGCCCTCTTTTGGGATCGGACGGACGACGAAACTTTATTCCCCGAAGTGCCACCGCACGGATGCGACCACGATCGATCGGGGGCCATCGGCGACCTTGAGTGTTGAGGCTAGACATGGCTGAAAACAAGAAGATGTCGACGGCTGAGATCCTCGCGGCCGCGAGAGCCGCGAAGGCGGCCAAATCCGAGGCCGCTGAAGCAGCGCCGCCGGCCGACGTGATCGACACCCCGGCCCCGAAGGCGGTCGCTCCCAAGCCTGCCGCCGCAAAGCCTGCGGGTGCCGCCGGCGGGAGGCCGAGCGTCGCGGAGATCATGGCCTTGGCAAGGGCCAAGAAGGAAGCGGAGCAGGGGGGTGTCCCAGCAACCCCGGCCGATCAACCAGCGTCAAAGCCCGCGGCTGCCAAGGCTCCCGTGGCTAAAGCGCCTGCCGAAAAGCCGGCCGTAGCCAAGGCGGCAGCACCGAAATCGCTCACCCGAGACACCGCGAGCATCCTCGCGGCAGCCCGGACGGGCACCAAGCCTGGCCCGGTGAGCAAAGCCGACGCCCCCGCCCGTCCGGCGACCGCGGCCGAACCGGCATCGACCGTCGTCAAAGCGCCGCCAGCCAAACTCGCCTCCGCACCGGTTCTCCCTCCGAAGCCGGTCAAGCCGGTCGCGAAAAAGGGGGCCGAAGCCGAGCAGGACCGGCGCGGATTCCTTGAAATGGCTCTCGGGTCGTTCATGGCCACCGGCTTCACCGCGCTGTCGATGACGGGAGGCCTGTTTGGCCTGGGGTTGGCCCGGTTCATGTTCCCCAACGTCCTGGCCGAACCGCCGAGCCGATTCAAGGTCGGGTTCCGTGAGGGATTCCCGACCGGCAAGGTGGAGACGAAGTACGTCGCTCAGTACGGCGTGTGGGTCGTCAACAGCGACGTCGGCGGCCAGCAGCAGATTTACGCCCTCAAGACCGTTTGCACCCACCTTGGCTGCACCCCCAACTGGCTCGAGGCGGAGCAGAAGTTCAAGTGCCCCTGCCACGGCAGTGGCTTCTACAAGGACGGTGTCAATTTCGAGGGGCCTGCCCCCCGTCCGCTCGAGCGTTATGCGATCCGCATCGCCGATGACGGTCAACTCGAGATCGACAAAGGACGCTCTTACCACGAGGAACTCGGCCAGTGGGCCGATCCCGAGTCGTACATCACCGTCTGACCGCTCGCAGTACCGTTTCTTTCCGTCCATCGCTTCCGCGCCAGCACCTGTCCCCGACCTCCGGCAACCGACCCATGGCCATCGGCGAAACGATCCGCAATTCCCAGATCTGGAAAAGCATCTTCCGGCATCCCATGCCCCTCGACCGGCGCAACCGGATCGTGGTGATGCTCACCAACTTCTTCCTTCACCTCCACCCCGTGTCGATCAAGAAGCAGGGGATCGCCCTCTCCTTCACGTGGTGCATGGGTGGGGTGACGTTCTTCCTCTTCCTGGTCGAAACGGTCACCGGCGTGCTGTTGATGTTCTACTACCGGCCGACGCTGGAGTGGGCCTACAACGACATCCTCGCCCTTCGTGACGTCACCAGCCTGGGAGTCCTCCGCGAACTCCATCGCTGGGGGGCCCACGCGATGGTGATCACGACCTGGCTCCACATGTACCGGGTGTTCCTGACCGGCAGCTACAAGCCGCCCCGTGAGTTCAACTGGGTGATCGGAGTGATTCTCCTCCTCCTCACCCTCCTCCTCTCCTTCACCGGCTATCTCCTCCCCTGGGATCAACTGGCGATCTGGGCGATCACGGTCGGATCGAACATGGCCCGAGCCTCGCCGCTGCTCGGCTACGAGGGTCCCGGCCAGCAGCTTCTCACGATCGGCGGCATTGACATGATTACCGACGGCTCCGATGCCCGGTTTGGGTTGCTCGGCGCTCGCTTCGTGGGTGAAGAGACGCTCAACCGGTTCTACGTCCTCCACTGCATCGCGATCCCTCTGGCGGTCGCTCTGCTTCTGGCGATCCACTTCTGGCGTGTGCGAAAGGACGGCGGCATCAGCGGCCCGCTGTAGTGCGACTTCTATGCATTCAAACGGACTTTTCCTCAAAGACGTCGCCGGCTTTCTGGGCTCGTATTACACCGGCCTGGCGATCATGAACGCCGTGATGGCGTTCCTGCTCTGGAGACGGAAGCAGCGAACGGGCGATGCCATTCTCTGGGCTACCGTTGCCGGAGCCATGCTGATCCTCGCCAGCCTGGCGATGTCGGGATCGGCAACCTGGGTGCCCCATCTCCCGGGGTGGGTCCGCAGACTCGTCAACACGCTCTCCGGGCCGGTGAACTACACGGCCGGAACGACAGCCCTGTTCGTGGGGGCGTTCGTTTTCAGGAAGTTCTTCGTCAAGCCGATGGTGGCGTGGACGGTCCTCAATGCCGCTTTGCTGCTGATGGGGCTGGCGATGGCGGATGAAAACTTCGCCTCGATCGTCATGAAGGCCGACAACGTGCCGATCGTTGGCCTCGTTTTCCTTCTTGCCTTCTTCACGTGGGTAGCAACGAAACAGGCCGTCGAGAACGACGAGCGGATCGCGCAGGGGCTGCCACCGCTCGAGAAGCTCAATGACGAGAAAGTTCTCGTCTGGCCCGATCTGGTCTACACCGAACTGATCTGCATGGTGGCGGTGTCAGCGTTCCTCCTCGCCTGGGCGCTGCTCCTCCCCGCTCCGCTCGAAGAGCCCGCCTCGAGCGTGAAGACCCCCAACCCCTCCAAGGCGCCGTGGTACTTCCTTGGCCTTCAGGAGATGCTCGTTTACTTCGACCCGTGGTATGCGGGCGTGACCCTGCCGAGCATTGTCATCTTCGGGCTGATGGCAATGCCCTACCTCGACTTCAACAAGAAGGGGAACGGCTACTACTCGATCAACGAGCGGAAGTTTGCCTATCTCACGTTCCAGTTCGGGTTTCTCGAACTGTGGATCACCCTCATCATTCTCGGCACATTCCTCCGCGGCCCGAACTGGAACTTCTTCGGGCCGTTCGAGTATTGGAGCCCGTACAAGGTTGAAGTGCTCAACAACGTCGATCTCCCGCAGCTGTTCTGGGTGAAATTGCTCAATCAGCCGCTCCCGCGCGTTGCCACCGACGCGCCATGGTATGCCCAGGTCGGCACGATTCTTCTCCGCGAGGCCCCCGGCCTCCTGATCATGGCCGCTTATCTGTTCATCCTCCCGCCGCTTCTCGCCGTGACGGTGTTCCGCAAGTACTTCGCCCAGATGGGCTTCGTCCGTTACTTGGTGATGATCAATCTCATGCTGCTGATGCTCACACTGCCTCTGAAAATGATCCTCCGCTGGACGCTGAACCTGCGGTATCTCATCAGCATTCCGGAGTTCTCTCTCAACTTCTAACGCCGTCGAGCGTCCAGCCGTCGAATCTCGCGTCGCCACTGCGGGCCTCCTTCCCTTCGAGCCGTTTCCATGCCTGCCACAGAACAAACTTGGTGGAACCTGAAGCAGCTGCACGTCGTGTTCGGCATCACGGCGATCGTGCTGCTGCTGACGACGATCGCCATGCTCGCAGCCGATCACAACCGTCCGTGGAAGAAGTACCAAAAGGGCTTCCGAAACCTGGAGACATGGTCGGCGGCCGCCCGCGTGGCAGAGGAAAGCTCCGACACGTACGCGACGAAAACGGCGGATCTGGAGGCAGCCCTTGCGGACGCCCGTCGCGCGGCGATCGACCCATCGCTGACGGCAGAGTTCCTCCAGCAGGCAAGAACGATCGACGAAGACACCGTTGCGGCCGACCTGGTCCAGACCGACGTTGACCGCCTTGTTGCCCAGTCCGACCAAGGCGAGCGACTTGCGATCCGTGGCGACCTCGTCGAGCGGATGCGCGACATCGCCAAACGAGCCAAGTTTCGCGAGGACAATCTTTCCGGACGTCTCAAGCTCCGGAAGGCCGAGTTCGACAAATGCCGTGCCGACTACGAGTTGGCCGTTGCCGAAGGGGCATCACAAGACCGGCTCGACTCTTTGCTCGCGATCGCCCAAGCGAAGCAGGCCGAGGTGGTTGAGGCGACTCAGGCCAATCAGGTTGCCAATACCCACCGCAAGGGCCTCGAGGCGACCCTCCGCAAAATCACGGCGTCCGAGGATGCCGCCGCCAAGACTCTCGCCGACCATCGCAACAAGGTCGGGCAACTCGCGAAGACCCTCAAGGATCGCGCCCCCAACTCGGGTAAAACGCTCCTCGAACTTCCTGTTCTCGACGCCTTCAACGGCCCTCTCCGCATCGATCAGATCTGGCTTCCGCAACTCACGATCAACAACAACTTCCGCGATGTCGCTCGGTTCGACCGCTGTATCACCTGCCACAAGGGGATGGATAAGTCAGCTCCCGGTGCCCCCACGGAGCCCGCGTATAGCGAGCAGTCCGATCTGGCGATCACGCTCCCCACGGCCACCGATTCGGCAGCCTCCCGCCCCTCGGTGGAGGGAAACGGCAATGCGCAGCTCGAGAAGCTTTACGGATTTGCGCTCGCTCCGCAGGGCCTGTTCCACGCCGAGGATCCGACGGTCAGCTTCGTTATCCCCGGTTCGCCGGCAGCCGTGGCTGGGCTCACTGCTGGCGACGTGATCGCCGGCATCGACGGAGGCAAGACCCTCGCGCGGGAGGTAGCCGTCGCCACCCTCGTCGAGACGCCGGAGGCGGGTCGCCCGCTCCAACTGGCCATTCGTCGCGGCGTGCCCCAGCCTTATGCCACTCATCCGCGCCTCGATCTCTTCGTCGGATCGACCAGCCCCCATCCGATGCAAACCTTCGGATGCACGATCTGCCACCAGGGGCAGGGAAGTGCCACAAGCTTCATGTGGGCCTCCCACACCCCCGACACTCCCACACAGGGTCATGAGTGGCACGACGAGCATGGGTGGGCTAACAACCACCACTGGATTTTCCCGATGCTCCCGAACCGGTTCGAGGAGTCGAGCTGCCTGAAGTGCCATCATCAGGTTGTCGATCTCGAGCCGAGCGAGCGATTCCCCGAGCCTCCCGCGCCGAAGCTCGTCGAGGGCTACCATCTGATCCGTCAATACGGTTGCTATGGATGCCACGAGATCAATGGCTATGCCGGCCCCGACAAGCGCATCGGGCCCGACATGCGCGTCTCCCCCAACTTCCACGAAGTTGCCGAAGCGATCGCCACCGACCCAGGGCTCGCTTCCTTCGGGGAAGGGGCAAAGCGGATCGTTGAAGATGTCCGTTCCAGCCCGGACGGGAAGCACTCCCGTGAGAAGCTCCGCGAACTCCTCGAACTCGACGCCGCATCTGGCGACGATGCCAAGTTCTCGGCCCGCTCTCACACGCTCGCCGCCCAACTCAAGGACCCAGAGACCCCAGGCACTCTCCCCAAGGTCGGCCCCAGCCTCCGCCACGTCGCCTCGAAGGACAGCTTCGAGTGGCTCTATTCGTGGCTGCGGAATCCGCAGGACTTCCGTCCTTCGACCAAGATGCCCCGTTTCTTCGGCCTCTGGGAACATCTCTCGGGCAAGAGCCTGGAGGAATCGAAGCGCTACGAGCCGATCGAAATCCGCTCGATGATCACCTACCTCCAGGGCGCCAGCGCTCCGTTTGACTATGTGGCACCGTGGGACGGCATCACCTCGGCCCCGGACATCGAGCGAGGTAAAAAGGTCGTTCAGGTGCGCGGCTGCCTCGCCTGCCATCAGCACGGCGACTTCCCCGAAGCCACCAGCACTCACGGCCCGAATCTCTCCCGGATCGGTGCCAAGGTTGCTTCGCACCCCCGCGGCAGTGACTGGCTCTACAGTTGGCTCCGCGAGCCGGCTCGCTATCACCCGCGTACGATCATGCCGAACGTGCTTCTCGAACCGGTCAAACAGGCCGATGGAAGCGTCAGCGATCCGGCTGCCGACGCCGCCGCCTACCTGCTGTCGTCGACCGAGGGCTGGCAGGCGACCGATGTTCCGTCGGCCACGTCGCTCACCGAGGCGGAGCGGACCGCGACCGAGGAATTGGCGCTGATGTACCTCAAGGAACGGTTTCCGGAGGTGCGGGCCCGCAACGTTCTTGCCACCGGTTTGGGCGCCGACATGGCCTCGATCCTGGGTGACGAGCGAATGCTCCTCGATGTCACCCAAGCCAACCGCGACGCCAAACTCCTCGACTACGTCGGCAAGAAGACGATCGCCAAGCTCTCCTGCGCTGGCTGTCACGACATCCCCGGCTTCGAGGATGCGAAGGCCGCTGGGGCTGCCTTGGCCGACTGGGGCCGAAAGGAATCGTCGAAGATCGCTTTCGAGCAGGTGTCTCAGTTCGTGATGCACCAACTCGCTCACGATCACGGTGGTCATGCCGGTGGTGCCCATGCTGAGCACGACGGCCATGCAGCGGCAACCGACCACATGCTGGGGGTCACGGGAGCCGACCACGGCGACGCCCACGGGTATGCCGAAAAGGCCGCACCCGTCGACGGTCTCGACTCGGATCTGGCCTACGCCGCGGCCGAGGAGGCCCATGTCACCCCGGAGTCGGTCGACCCCAATACCGGTTTCTTCCTGGAAAAGCTTCTCGCCCACGAGCGTGAGGGCTTTCTCTGGCAGAAGCTCCGGGCGCCGCGGAGCTACGACTACAAGAAGGCGGAGAACAAGGGCTACAACGAGCGTTATCGGATGCCGAAGTTCCCGTTCAACGACACGCAACGGGAAGCGGTGATGACGTTTGTCCTCGGTCTCGTCGCCGAGCCGCCGGCGCCGCAATTTGTCTACACGCCGAGCGATCGGGAGCAGGCCAGGCTCTCCGGACTCAAAGTCGCCGAGCAGTACAACTGTGGCGGCTGCCATACGCTCCAGATGGATCGCTGGGACGTCCGCTACCGGCCTGAATCTCTCGGTGAAGGGCAGGAGTCGGCCGACTACCCTTTCCTTTCCCCTCACTTCACACCGGCGAACGTTGCCGATTCCCTCGTCACGGATCGCCAGGGGCGTCGCAAGGCCACGCTCGTCGGGATGCCGGGCATCAATGCAGAATCGGGGAAGCCCCAGTACGTGGACGAGGATGGCGTTCCCATCGACGAGGATGATGCCGAAGCGGTGCCGCACCGTCCGTTCATGCTCTGGAAGGACGTTCTCATCGACGGCACCCCGAGGATCGTCGGTGGTCCCAACCTCATGGTGCCGAACGAGGCCCTCGAAGCGGGCCGGCACTATCCCGCCAATGGCGGCGATCTGGCCCGCCTCCTCTTCCCGGTCGTTATCGCCGACGAAAAGGAGATCAATCCCAACGTGAAGCCCGACGACGCTTGGGGATGGCTCCCCCCCCCACTCGTCGGTGAAGGGAAGAAGGTGCAGTCCGGCTGGCTGCACAAGTTCCTCCTCAATCCTGCACCCATCAGGCCGGCGGCCGTTCTGCGGATGCCGAAGTTCAACTTCCAGTCTTCCGAGGCCTCGGCGCTCGTCAATTACTTCGCTGCCGTCGACGGCGCCGACTACCCCTACGTCTACGATCCCCGGCTCGATGAGAGCTCGGTGACCGCGGCCGAAGCGACCCACCCGGGTCACCTCGAGGGGGCGATGAAGATCGTTACCAACAACAACTACTGCGTGAAGTGCCATCTGGTTGGAGGGTATTCCCCGCCCGGCAATCCGAAGGCCCTGGCGCCGCAACTCGAAGTCGTGCACGAGCGGCTCCGGCCCGATTACGTGCACAACTGGATCGCCAACCCGAAGCGGTACCTCCCCTACACAGGCATGCCGGTCAACATCCCGTTCGACAAGCCCGTCAGCCAGGAGCTCTATCACGGCACGAGCGACCAGCAACTCGACGCGCTCACCGATCTCCTCATGCACTACGACCGGTTTGCGAAGCGGAATCTCTCCCTCGACGCCTATTTCCAGCAGCAGCCAGCGGCGGAGCCGTCTGCTGCCCAACCGGCAGCATCGATCGATTCGTCGCCTTCTGAACCAATTCCTGGCCCCACCGACGGGCCGGCGCCTACCATTCCTGCAGGATCTGGCAGCGTGACACTGCTTCATCCCGATCGGCCTGCCGTCAGCCGCACGATCGCGGTCGCCGGCAGCGACTGATCGCCACCGAAACAATCTCGCCCGATTCCCCCGGAGAGTCCCCCATGTCCCACGTCCATCGCGTCCGTTCCACCATCGGCGCCTCGGCCACCCTGGCCATGTTGTTGGCTTCCCAAGCCGCCGTCGCTGACGACTGGGGAACACTCAAGGGCCGATTCAAGTTCGGTGGTACCGCTCCGGCCGCGGCTGAGCTCAAGGCCGACAAGGACGTCGAGGTCTGCGGTAAGGAGAAACTCCTCAACGAAGAACTCGTCGTCGGTGCCGATGGCGGCATCGCCAACGTTGTCGTCTTCGTCCGCGACAAGGATGTCAAGGTTCACCCCGATGCTGCCGCGGCCAAAGACCCGGTGTTGATGGACAACAAGAACTGTCGCTTCGAGCCGCATGTGGCGTTCGTGCAGATCGGCCAACCACTGACGCTCAAGAACTCCGACTCCGTCGGTCACAACAGCAACATCGCGACCATCAAAAACCCCCCCTCAAATAGCCTGATTGCCGCTGGCGCGGAGTCGAACGTCACGTTCAAGGCCGAAGAGGCGATTCCCGCGCAGGTCACCTGCAACATCCATCCCTGGATGAAGGGCTGGGTGCTCGTCCGCCCGAACCCGTACGGCGCCGTCTCATCCGCCGATGGCAGCTTCGAGATCAAGAATCTGCCGGCCGGTGACATCGAACTCCAGCTCTGGCACGAGAAGGCCGGCTATATCGGCGAGATCAGCGTCAAGGGAAAGTCTGAGAAGATCGCCAAGGGGCGGAAGAAGATCAAGGTGGCCGCCGGCGACAACGACCTCGGGGAGATGGTGCTCGATGCCAACCTGTTCAAGAAGTGAGCGATCGGCTGCGGCCATTGCGGGCCCTGGCTTCCGGCGCGGTAGCCGTATCGCCCGCCTGGGGCTTGCTCTGTCGATGGTGTCCCTTGGCTCCGGCTGTGTCGACGGTCGTGTCGGGCAGCCTGCCGCCGATGCGGATGCTGCCGCGAGAGTGCGCGCGGCGCTGGTGGCATCGACCGGCGCGGCAGCCGAAACCGGCGCCGAGGCAGCGGCCACCGGCACCGGCTGGGGAACTCTCACGGGGAGGTTCGTGTTCGCAGGAACCCCGGCCGAAGCCAAGGCGCTGGCGGTCGACAAGGACACCGAGGTTTGCTCCAAGGATGGCGCCAAGCTCCTCGATCGGTCGCTCCTTGTCGACCCGTCATCGAAGGGGCTGGCAAACGTGGTGCTTTTCGTTCGGAAATCGAGCCGGGTGAAAGACTCCGCGCCGCTCGAGAAGCCGGTGGTTTTTGATCAAAAACAGTGCGAGTTCATTACGCCAGTGTTCGCGGCCCGGGTTGGCCAACCGATCGATGTCCACAACAGCGATCCGGTGGGGCACAACACGAACATCGCCGGAACGAGCTTCAATCAGTTGATCCCCGCCGGTGATGGCACGCTCTTCAAGCCCGATGCCGAAACCGGCATGCCGACGATGGTGACCTGCAACATCCATCCCTGGATGAAGGCCTACGTCGTCTTTCGAAAAGATGGCTACGTCGGGGTCAGCGCTGCCGACGGTTCGTTCACGATTCCCGACCTTCCTGCAGGGGAAACCCTCGAGTTTCAGGTTTGGCACGAAAGGTCGACGGGCCCCAACGGCGCGCTTGGCCTTGCAAAGCCCGACCTCAAGTGGACCCCGAAGGGTCGATTCCAGGTCAAGATCGAAGCAGACGAGGTCAAGGACATCGGCACGCTCGAGGTTCCTGCTGCCGCGCTCGGCGGCTGATCGCTTCTTCCGCCCCCTCCATCCCACACCCATGAATACCATCACTTCCACCGACGTCCGACAAGCCCGGGGCCAACGCCCGGCGTGGCGCGTCAAGATCGTTCTGGCACTTCTGGTCGTACTCGGGAGCACCGGATGCGGGGCAACTCCCCCGGCTTGGTTCCGCCTCAACATGGTCGAGGCGACGAAACAGAAGCTGACGCCTGACCAGGAGCGTCAGGTGGCGACGTTGTTGGCGGCCATGTTCGGCACGCCCGACGACCCGGTGGCCCTGCCCGAGACCGGTCTCGACGAGGCGAAGCTCCGCCTCGCCGCCGGCCCGGTCCGCAGCGACATCGTCGGACGGAAAAACGGGCTTTACCGCGAGCACTGTGCCCATTGCCACGGCGTCACCGGAGACGCCCTCGGGCCGACTGCCGCCTTCCTCAATCCGTACCCCCGCGATTACCGCCCGGGTATTTATAAGTTCAAGAGCACCGAACGGGCCGACAAGCCGACCCACGCCGACATGACGCGGATCCTCAAGAACGGGATCCCGGGCACGTCGATGCCGTCCTTCGCGCTGTTGAGCGAAACCCAGATCGATGCCCTCGTTGAGTACGTCAAGTACCTCTCGATCCGCGGCGAAACGGAACTCGGCCTGATGAGGGCCTACTTCGAACTCGACGACGACGCGGAGGGCAAACTCCCCGAAACCCGCGAGTTCCTCGTGGGCGAGGTCCTCGAGCCTGTCGCTGAGAAATGGAAGGCGGCGGCCGACGCACTGATCCCAGTGCCCGAAATGCCGGCGGATATCGACATGGTGGCTTCGATCGCCAAGGGGCGTGAATTGTTCTATGGCGACAAGGCGAATTGCGTGAAGTGCCATGGACCGACGGCGATGGGCGACGGGCAGGCCAACGATTACGACGACTGGAACAAGACGATCGTCGAATGGACGAAGGAAGTTGTCGGCACCGACGACAAGCAGTGGGCCAACCGGGCCCACCGGGTGCTGGATGGTGACTCCCTCGAACCGCGAACGATCCCTCCGCGCAACCTGCGCCGCGGCATCTACCGCGGCGGACGCCGCCCGCTCGACCTTTACTACCGGATCCACGCCGGGATCAACGGTGCCCCGATGCCCGCGGCCAAGGGGACAGTTCCTCCGGAGGACATCTGGCACATCGTCAACTACGTTCGCTCACTCCCCTATGAACTCGACGGCGAACTTGGGGCCGACCGCCCGATGGTCGCCCGCGACCGGTTCTGATCCTCGCCGGTGCCCTCGGGTGACCGAGAGCGCCGCGTCGGGATCGCCGACGTTTGACACCTTCATAAACACCTGACTCAAAGCCACCCTTCCAGCCAGCGGAGCAGACGGCCGTGGACCACGACAATCGCGATCGCAATGCCGGTTCAGGCGGGTCTCCTCCAGGAAAGATCCCGGGCGACACCTGGGCCGACGGCTTGCCCAAGGGCCGCCGCTGGAGCGGGATTGCCTGGAGCCTGTTGTTCCTCCTCGTGCCGGTCCTCGGGACAGCGACCTTCGTCATCGCGCCGTACTACGACCACTGGCTCCCGAAGGACGTCTCGGTTCACGGCAAGTCGATCGACGGCCTGTTCTATTTCATTCTCGTGCTCACCGGTGTCGTCTTCCTGGC
>Ga0209188_1001413_pt1 | contig 19400 bp, 16 predicted proteins | sample C_130625_EF_Meta_FD_187307 | JGI IMG/M metagenome (GOLD analysis project Ga0209188, IMG submission 187307) | Freshwater microbial communities from Lake Croche, Canada to study carbon cycling - C_130625_EF_MetaG (SPAdes) (version 2) | ecosystem: Environmental > Aquatic > Freshwater > Lake... | reverse complement strand
AGATGGTTTACCATCGAAGGTTATTGTAGTATTCCCGGACAAGCGAAGCAGTGACGACGAAGGAGATGCGTAGGTGAATTATCATTTCCTGACACTTCGCATCTATCTTCGTATTGCGGTATTCCAGAAGAAACGACGTTATGAGTTTCGTATGTAAATTCGAAGGTTATTGCTAAATACGAAAAACGTAGTATTCCGTAAAGAATATAAAGAATAATTCGAAAAAATACAATATACCTCTATATACGATACAATGAGCACTTCTCTAGCTGCGGCAAAGAAAAGACGTGCACCCGCTTCTGCACAAGTTCCCTCCCCATTTCCCGGACAACCGACCCCTTCCGGCGTTTCGACCCAACCACCTCAACCTTCCGGACAGGGTTTAACCCTTCCTCAAGTCATTAGTTTAGTAGATAAACGATTGTTGGCATTGGAAACAACCGTGAAAGTTATAAAGGAAAGTTCACCGGCTGACGAAACCGCACAAATTCCCTCAAATATCACAGAAGTATTAGATGAGTTTAATGGACGTTTTGACCAGTTGGCAGAAGAAATGGCAGAACTCAAGAATATTGTATTGAGTCTACAGTCTTATACGATGGATGTGAACAAGATGCTTTTGGAAGAACGTGTCCAACTACTAGGTGGAAATGCGTCCTCTTCTTCTAACGAGGAACAACACATTGCATCATTTTAACCCGGTATTCTCATTATTCCCGGACAAGCGAAGCAGTGACGACGAAGGAGATGCGTAGGTGAATTGTAGTATTCCCGGACAAGCGAAGCAGTGACGACGAAGGAGATGCGTAGGTGAATTCTCATTATCCTTCGATGGTGTAGTATTCCCGGACAAGCGAAGCAGTGACGACGAACGAGTTTTGTATGTTAATTAAACCATCGAAGGATAAGCGTATAGCGTTCTCACACATCATGTATAATTATTTTGCTGAAAATGCGTATAAAAAACAAATGCTTAAATAATATATTATATATATTATGTCTGTTCAATCATCGACGACATCGTCTGGTATAGACCAAAGTGCTATTATGAATGCAGAGAAACTGAAAGAATCGTATTATGAAACACACAAAAAGAACATGTTTATGAAATCGTCCCAGAAATTTGATTGTGCTCGTGATATTTGTTCCAAAGTAGATATTGTCGGGTTAATGGACCAAACGTTTTGGATTGTGCCCAATAAAAATCAAGTGTTTTTCGATTATCGAGTATATAAATTATACGGAAATCCCGACAATTTCCAGTTGGTTATTGATAATGTGTTGCATATGGCGAAATGGTGTATTCAAGAGTATGGAACGTTTGAAATCCATCTCAATTTAGCATCTTTCACGATTTCTGCTGCCGAACGATACAAACCAATGATACAAATGTTTTGCGATATTTGTATGTCACAAACCGAGGTGGAATATTTGAAGCATTTGATTACAATGAAAGTATACAATATTCCTACCGTGTTTGAGAATATTTCGAAATTATTGATGCCTATTCTTCCTCCCGAAATTGTCCCTAAAATGAAACTATTACACAAAACCGAATCATTACCATTCATTACCGAATTATATGAAGATTCTGGAAAAACATATACGCCATAAACAAAATAAACAAGATGCGGTAGACCATTTATATACTCTCAATAATCGCCATTTTATCCATACGTTTTTGTTATAAAAATGAAGATTCGTATTTCTATTCCACAAAAAGCAGAACAATTCGCCATGCTATTTCAGCATGTGAAGGTATTTACTGACCATATTAATATTTCTTTTTTAGAAGACCGAATGTATGTTCAGTGCATGGATAGTTCCCGTGTTTCCATTATGGAAATCACATTACCGAGTGATTGGTTTCACTCGTATGAATATACGGCATCTACTACGATTGGTATTTCTTCTTCGATGTTATACAAAGTGCTAAATTCGAGAGAAAAAACACAAATTGTGGAAATCGAATATTTGGATACAGAAACCGATAAATTACATATTCATTTGCGTAATACGGAAGATGTTCCTGCAACTAAAACCGATTTCGAAAAACATTTCGAAATACCACTCATTGATTTAGACGAGGATACGATGGATATTCCGGCAATCGAATATCAAGCAGAAATTGCCATTTCATCCTATCATTTTGCAACCATCATAAACCAACTCAAAATGTTTGGCGATACAATGGAAATCCAATGTTCCGAGGAAAAAATCATGTTGGTTTCACACAGTCCCGAAAACGGGAAAATGTTTGTCGAAATCAAAATCGACGATTTGTCTTCGTTTATTATTGACGAAGGCAGTGAATTACTCTTGTCGTTCAGTCTAACGTATTTACACAATATTTGTCTCTATAACAAAATTGCGAAAGAAGTCGAACTACAGTTTAGCAAGGATTTCCCAATGAGACTCTCGTATTTTCTGGATTCGGGGTCGACAGAAGTTCGTCCTAAACTCTCGTTTTATTTAGCTCCAAAAATAAACGACGACGAATAAACCGACCCATAAGGTTCGAGAACGCCGGACTGGTAATAACCTTCGATGGTCACTTCGTATCTACCATCTCCGGGAATACTACAGATACGAAGTGCCCATCGTAAGAAAATGCGGTATGAACCCGGCATAAATAATATATTGAATTATTATTTATACTATACAAACAATCGTTCGTTAAAAATGGACCAACCCATCATTTCCTTGTTTATTTTTGTAGTGATTGTGTTTTTGTATATTCATATTACGGCACAATGGAAAAAAAGCGAAGATTTAGAAATATACGAGACGGATTATACGACCAATACACATTTACAAGAAGTATGCGCGGTTCGCCAACCGGTTTTGTTTGTGTTCCAACAACCTACGCCTATATACGAGAATATCCAACTCTCGAAAATGGATAAATATAGCACATATACCGTCAGTGTAAAAGACATACATGATTATTGGAAACCTGCCGATACGACGGACGGACAAAGAGAACCGACTATTTCGGTCGATTCGGTTGAACTCCCATTTCATAGTGCTCGTCGATTGTTCGAAACGGATGTTTCTCCGCGATACATTTCCGAAAACAATCAAACGTTTTTAGAAGAAACTGGATTAGAACGTACATTGTCTTCAATGGATACTTATTTGAAACCGACGATTGGCGTATTATACTCTCGATATGATTTATTATTTGGAGCTAAACACGCAACAACACCAATGCGATATCATACCAATACTGGACACTTCTTAGCACCGACTGCCGGGAAAATCACCGTGAAAATGACGCCGTGGAAGAGTCGTGCGTTTTTATATCCCGTGAAAGATTACGAATATTATGAGTTTTGGTCGAGAGTGAATGTCTGGAATCCGTTGGCGTGTCATTCGAGTGAAATGGATAAATTACGTTTTTTGGAATTCGATGTTTTACCTGGATATATACTCTCGATTCCTCCTTATTGGTGGTATAGCATTCGGTTCTCAAATGACGCAGATACTTGCGTATGCGTGTTTACATATGACACAATACTGAATGTTGCTGCACATGCATATGATTGGGGATTGTATTATTTACAACAAAACAATATTACAACGAGAGTATCGACTCCATCTGGTCGTCCGGAAATACCGAACGTCGTATTGCCGATAGAAATCTCGAATCGAAACTCTACTTCCTCATCATCTTTGCCTGCCGAAAAGGCTGACAACCAACCCGAACTATTGCCATCGAACGAACAACCTATGGTTGCACCGAAACCTCCCGAAAAAAAAGAAATCATTACGAATATGGGGACATACCATACGTAATAACCTTCGATGGTCACTTCGTATCTACCATCTCCGGTTCGTCTGGATGGCGTTTTAAGACGCCATCCAGACACGCCTTTTGCGGTAGCTAAAGCGCAGTCGATTCCTCGAACACCTACGCAAGTCGTTCCTCCTTGCTCCGGGAATACTACAATTCACCTTTTGTGAGAACTCCTTAAGCTACGCAAAAGCGAGGCGTAAGCGAAGCTGAGAGCGTAGGTGTTCGAGGAATCGACTGCGAAGCTAAAACTCATTCGTCCTTACTCCGCAAATACTACACACGTAGAAAAATACAATAATATATGTATATATTATTATACATATCTATCAAAAATGTCTGCAGTGGTTCTATTGCGTTTTGCCGTATTGGGAACTATTGTTTTTCTATTGGATGCCGGATTTTTGTATGCAACCAGTTCATTTGTTTTGCCAATGTACCAAAAAATACAGAATGCCCCTATTTCTGTGCGGTATTATAGCTCCACATTGTGTTATTTGTTAATGGTTTCAGGTCTCTATTATTTCATTATTCGAGAGAACCGAACAATATTGGATGCGTTTTTATTGGGCGTATTTGTGTATGGCGTATACGATTTAACGGTTTTATCCGTGTTTTCGAAATATACTCTCGAAATTGCTTTAATGGATATATTATGGGGCGGAATATTGTTTGCGTCGTCTGTTGCGATTTATAGAAATGTTATTGAATATAGTATTTTGTGAGAACGCCTTAAGCTACGCAATTCACCTACGCATCTCCTTCGTCGTCACTGCTTCGCTTGTCCGGGAATACTACAAAAGCGAGGCGTAAGCGAATCTGAGAGCGTAGGTGTTCGAGGAACGACTTGTGTAAGCGAATTAAGTTCACACGGGTCGTCGTTTTGTATGTCGTTGTCCATGCCCGTTTTTTTTTCGAGAGAGGACTGCCATTCTGTATGCCGGTTTTCGGTGATTGCATCCTTTATCTAATATATCAAAATCGACTGCGGCTGATTTCCCCGAAGTAATAGCACTTGCTAAACGGGCATATCCCCACGATTGCGCGGTTTGGTTGGGTCTCGATCCCGATGAAAAATACGCACCTTCGCCTTTTTTCACGATTTTCTGTAATGCTGAAACGGAACAACCGGTTTTTCGAGATAGTTCTTTGGATGGAACAATTTTATCGATTTTGTATATTTCACGAGCACGAGTAATATGATTCGATGGTTTACTCTTGAATGATGCTACCTTACGACGGGTATAATATTTGCCTTGTTTATACATTTTTCGAGAGTGTGAGAGTTCTCTCGATTGTTTTCTGGCATCTTTTGATGTCAATGATGACGGAATATACCGAATGGGAACGAATCGATTCATTGTTTGTATTTGTATTATTGCGATAAATAAAAAAGAGAATGGGTCTTCCTCTTTTTTATTTTTATAATTTTTTTACGTTAAACCATTATACATATTATGAATAGAGAATTCACACATAAATAACCTTCGATGATCACTTCGTATCTACCATCTCCGGTTCGTCTGGATGGCGTTTTAAGACGCCATCCAGACACGCCTTTTGCGGTAGCTAAAGCGCAGTCGATTCCTCGAACACCTACGCTCTCAGCTTCGCTTACGCCTCGCTTTTGCTTCGCTTAAGGCGTTCTCACAATTCACCTACGAAAGTCGTTCCTCCTTGCTCCGGCGTTCTCACAATACCGTTCGATTTTACCATTCGAATATGACGCAATGAATTCGTGCGGGCATTGTTTCCCGAAAACACCTCTCGAATGTGCGTCAACCCCCTGCATCAAATGTATTTCTTCACTTTGTTCGTCGGGTTCGTATCCATATTTTTCATAAAACGCTTCTTGTCGGTCGTTATCCGGGAATAAAACCAAGCGTTCGGCATCATCTATTATGCCTCCATATTCAACAATTCGAGAGTTCCATATAGGCGATTGTGCAGCATAATATAACCAATTATACAAATATGGGTCTCGCGTATCTTCTTTCACGACGCTTTCGTTTGAAGCATAGACATATTTCTGCATGAATATCGATTCGGATTTCCGGATGGGATAGGATACAACGGTTTGCAAATACTTTATCGTAGGGGTTTGTATGCCGGGAGTGTATGTTCGGTATTTCACCAAATCTCGAGGACGAAATTGTATATACACGCGATGATTACGAATCTCGGGGTTATGGTATTCGAACACAAAGTTCATGTATTGCGAAACAAATGTTTGGATATCGTAGTGACGATGTGCTAAATTCGACACCACAGTGCCGACAAGACAATCGCGTTCTTCTTGAATAGACAATGTTTCCAGACGACGCAAATTGATTTCCATGAATTCGTAAAACCATGTATCCACTTGGGAATAAAAGGTTGCATAGACCCAACGAATCCATTGAGCAAGTTCCATTTCGAATCCCGAAAAGTATAATTCGTATGTCCAAAACAATGCTTCTTCCCGGTTGCGATTCAAGAGGGCAAACAAAAGGGAGTGTAAAACTTCCGTTTTTTCGTACAAGTATCGAGTGAATGCGATCGTCGGTTTTGCGACAAGTCCGGAGTGAGGCACGAACGAAGGACTTGAAGGATTATCCGGAGAAGATTTATCTTCGTAGGATAATGATTGGATATGTGATGTCATTTCGGGCACGGCAAGAGTATATGAAGAGTATTTGGTCTTTATATTGGTTGGTATATAGATATATATTGGCGGGCCGTTATGGGTTTGGTGTCTTTATAAAAAAGCAATCAATTTTACGAATCGATTAATTCATGCAAAATATATACGTCAAATATATATTACGTTTAACCCTTTATGTCCACCAAGAAACGAACATCGAATATTCCTTCGAAAATACGAATACGAAAATTATATACGAAATCGATGACGAGAAAACGTAGTTGTTGTAAAAACGGCGTTCCTAGTAAACGAATACTCATTGGCGTTTTTATGGAAATGCTTCACGCCATTAAATTGTATCATTGGAACACTCATTCATATGCCGAACATAAAGCAACCGATGAATTGCACGAACGTATGAGTTCAAATACCGATAAATTCGTGGAAGTGCTTTTGGGAAAAGATGCATCGAGATTACGACATGTGGATAAAAAAATCCGGTTATTAAATTCACAAAACGCACACAATTTCAAACAACGAATATACGAATATCGAGAGTTTATGATTGGATTGTCGGCGTGTTTTCACAAACCGGCAGATAGTGATTTAATGAGTATTCGCGACGATATATTAGCCGATTTGAACCAGTTTTTGTATTTGATGACTCTCGATAAATAAAGCAACCATCTTTGTGAGAACGCCGGAGCAAGGAGGAACGACTTGCGCAGGTGAATTATATTGGTTGGGCACATTGTTTATTTTGCCCCGGATAAAAGTCCGTGTATGCTTGGTAACACCCTTGTGCCATACATATATCGACCCGTATTTCGAAACGACTCTTGATTACGGATACTTCCTCGAAAGAGTATTTGGCGTTTCCGTTCAGCATATGTTTTTCGCCAAGCACGTTGTATTATACCTATCCAAAACGTATGAATCGTTACTTCATATACACCATTCGGGAGTATATGTAGTTTTAGTATATCGAGTTTTTTCGAAGAAGGTGTATAATAAACCGAAATATTGCGGGTATATGCTAGAACTCGAGAGTATTCGAAATCAAAGAACGACCGTGTGGAAATAGTGCCGTTCATTACATATACACCGTATGGTTTATCCAAATACGCAATGCCTATATAACAATTGCCGTCGATTTTGTCGGTTTCTTCGTATACTATTTCTCGATTCGCAATTTCAATGTCGTCATCGTCGGAATCATAATCGTCGTCCGTATCTTCGGTTTCGCTACTCTCGTTTTCTTCTCGGTCGAGTGCTTCTTGCGGAAGACGTCCTGTGAAAGTTCGATGAGGTAGGGACATATCTCTTATATTTATTGCCACGATAATTTGTGGAGGAATATTTTTCGAGAGTTTCAACTGTATGTATTTTCGAGTAACAACGCCTAAATAGTAGCAATAATTTACGAATGTATATGCCAAAAGAGAGAAGTGTGAGATTCCAAAGAATAAATAGATGAAGAATGACATTTTGTATATGATTTTTGGCGTTTATCTTTAACTTGACCATATATGTCGAGAGTATTAATCAATTTTACACATTTTGTGAGAACGCCTTAAGCTACGCAAAGCGTAGGTGTTCGAGGATTTGCCTGCGCTTTAGCTACCGCAAAAGGCGTGTCTGGATGGCGTTTTAAGACGCCATCCGGACGAACCGGAGATGGTAGATACGAAGTGACCATCGAAGGTTATTGCGGTAATTCCCGGAGAAACGAGGAACGAGTTTTAGCTTCGCAAAAGATGAATTAACAAGCAAATGTATCGTCGGGTTGGGGTTGTGGGCGTATTACACGAAAATCGTAAAGGTATAATAGATATAAACATATGCCTATATACCAATATATCGAGAGTCTATATCAACCACCCATAACACATAGTAATATCAAGACATCAAACCCGCAATATTCCATGTCGATATATCCAGAAATACTAAAACGTGTTATTGTGAGAATGCTTGAACTACGTAGTAGAGTAGGTGTTCGAGGGTTATCCTTCGAAGATGAATCTTCGAAGGATAATGCTAATAAAATAAATACCACGTTTTCCGATAACCTGGATAAATCCGTTGGCATATTCGAGAGTCCTATCGTAATGACTCCCGAAATACAAGATTGGAATATGCTACTTACTGCCACACGCAATTTGTCAAAATACGATGAACCCATTGTATATATTCTCTTATGGTTGCATTTGCAAAAAAATAAAAACACATTTTCGATCAATGAATTCACGGATATATTCGCGAGATGTAACGCCAAATTTAGTATAGTATCCGAAATATATGAAAGTGCGTATACGACGAACAATATACGCCAACAAATACTCTCGATTCTTCAAAAAACACAACGCATATACCATGCCTTTTCGAGATTAGCGAGAGTCTATCGACATAAACATACCCCGGTGCAAATCAATACCGACTTGTATATGAATGATTTAACCTTTCCACACAAAAACACCTTCGTATTATTAGACCACGACAAAATCTACTACTTCTCATTGAACGATTTATCGAAAATTTTCTTGGATTCTCTCACGTATTCGTATTTGTTTTTCCCCGAACCAAAAATATGCAAGAACCCATACAACAATATACCATTCGCCAAATCGACACTTTACAATATTTATTTTCAAATGAAATCGTCATTTTGCGTCGTCCCTCGATTGATACAGTTGTTTTTCGAAGCAGATTTCAATGTGTATTTGTTTAAGAAACGGAACGAATCATTGATACTGGAATATATTATTCGAGAGTATGTTGCAAAAACAGAACCAATACGCATGCGTGCCGAAATACTGAAAATGGTAAAGGAATATGACGAACGACGGGTTCTCTCGATTCATCCTTTATTCCCGTCAAGTTCGATATTGAATGGGTTAAAACAAATGTATATTCTATATTTAATACGAAAACATACCGTCGACGGTAAAATATACGATAATTATGGTGCTGAATTAATATACCGAATGAATCATTTCATAGAGAAAAATCCGCAGTTTGGGCGGATGAATTTCCAGTCAAACCCCAAATCAATGACTTTATCCGTCGATCGTATAGCATCTCTTGCTTGTGCTCTAACACCCCTTTCATTGGTTTCAATAAATTCCTTTGTGTTCGGCGAACCAAATCCGGTTTCTTCAACGAATACATATGTCGAAAATTCCACCGACGAAGCTCCTAACGTCGCCACTGATTCGCTTGCTCCGGGAATACCGCAACCATCAAGATTCATTTTCCATCACAGGAATACGGTAGCAAATCCAGGATACAGCGAAGCAACACCTTATATTCGTTCTCCCGATATTGTACAAGAATTTTTGGAAAATCATCAATACAACGAAACCTCATATAATCGATATGTGTATTCGGGTAGTATTTATTCGGCAGAACAACCATTGCCATATGTAGTGACGGAAGAAACGGAAACCGACGAAGAAGACTATGTTTTGCGAGCACAACACCCAAGACACGACAATGTGAGTGTAGAAGAAGCACACGCTGTAACCAGTTTGGCACATTTGAGAGATTCGTCGATATCGGCTTCATTACATATACGGCGTGCGACACCTATTATGCCCGAAAATATAATGACGGTATATTACTATTATGGAAATGATGGTGATACGAATGCAACCAACAACGAAGACAACCAAGACAACCAAGACAATAACACAACGTCCACCGAAGAAGAACAAACCGACCAAACGAACCGACAATACGAAAACATTATTGCGGGAGATGATTCGAGTATAGATTCGGGAGGACACTACGAAGACGATGACGGGTATGATTCTGTCAGTTGAGAGGGGGAACTACGTTCCCCCTAACCCCCTCCTTCTGGGGGAACCAAGGTTCCCCCATAAAGTCGACGAAGTGAACTTTTAAAGATATCTTTCCTCTCCTTAACCCACTAAAAGAGGGGGTTAGGGGGAACCAAGGTTCCCCCATAAAATTGATTGCCTTTTTATTTTATATAATATATAACAACACTTTCGTAATATATTATAAATATCGCATCCTATACAAACACTCTTGAACCTTATACCAGAACTCTTGTTATAAAAATGACTACTTCAAATAGATTTGATGTTGAGAATATAGTGGACCGTTATACAACATGCCAAAGCATCTTTCGAGAATATTCTCACACCTGTCGCAAGGAATCTACCATTCGTCGTCCTTTGTGTGTAAATTGCGTCCATCGTCTCGAAGAAAGTCGCGGGTTTCCCAAGAAACCTATTCCAAACGAATGTAGTTGTGCGGATATAAACTCGTGCTCGTATGTATACAACCAATGTATTCATTGTGCCGATATCAAGGAAGAAGTCGTATTCTTGAAAAACCAGATTCGTCAAACGTGCGCGACATACGGAATCGAAGTTGCCGAAACATTGGTAACTAATCCTTTGTTCGAACAAACCATCGATAAACTTGTCTTGCGTATTGAAATCCTAGAGCAAGTTCTTCTTCGTCAATTAATTGATGATGAAAGACTTCAGCGTAAAGAATCTGTTGAGCATGATGCCGAAAATGACGACGTATCCTGTTTGTGCGAGGAAGAATGTGAGGAAGAATGCGAGGAAGAATGCGAGGAAGAATGTGAGGAAGAATACGAGAAAGAGGAAGGTGAAGAAGAAGAAAAAGAAGACCAAGAAGAAGAAGAAGAAGAAGAAGACCAAGAAGAAGAAGAAAAAGAAGAAGAAGACCATACCATTCATCTATCCAACGCGGCAAAACTGGCAAAAGGGTTATTAACTCCAACCGTGAACGCATACAATACTACACCCATTCGCACATTCAACTATATGCCGTTCGACGAAATTGATGCTACGAGGCAATTAGTCCAACCCCATAATGATTGTAGTAAATTGTGCTATCCCCTGATAAACGAGGAACGCGTTTCGCAGGTGAATTGTATGCATATGAGCATATGCAATCAATACACGATGTTCGATACGTCCTCGCACACGAACAAGACGATACACGTCAACATTCCTCAACCTAAACCGGAGAATCATGTCGAAGATGCCGAAGTTGAGAGCATTACTCGCGTAATCGAACAAATCAATGTGAACGATACCGAGAATAACCGCAAGCGCCGCCGTCCAGAATCACCCGAATTGTGGTTGTATGACGGATGCATGGTGTAAATATATTATATATTTTGCGACATTCTCATGAGATGGTAGATATTGTAGTATTCCCGGACAAGCGAAGCAGTGACGACGAAGGAGATTTAGCTTCGCAAAAGGTGAATTGAAAGTGACCATCGAAGGATAATATTATATCTTAAAAAATGTATTAAAAAAAAGAAATGCGAAAACACATACAAAAAAAATGAAATGCGAAAACACATACAAAAAAAAGAAATACGAAAACACATATAAAAAAAAAGAAAAAACACCCTTTTTTATTATCCTTCGACGGTGAGTTCATTCACTTTTTGCGAAGCTAAAACTCCTTCGTCGTCACTGCTTCGCTTGTCCGGGAATACTACAATTCACAGACGCATGTTACAATAACCTTCGATGGTAAACCATCTCCGGTTCGTCTGGATGGCGTTTTAAGACGCCATCCAGACACGCCTTTTGCGGTAACTAAAGCGCAGTCGATTCCTCGAACACCTACGCTCGTGCCTCGCTACGGCGTTCTCACAAAATTGATTATATATTCAACCAATAACAAAAACATAAACATACCGAGAATATTTATACATTACATATTATAATTTACTACAAATGACGACCCATCAATTCACCTTTTGCGAAGCTAAAACTCCTAACGCCGTTTCTCCGGAAATAACGCAATCTACTACTACTCAATTGAAAGGGTTAAAACGAAATACGATTGATAAATACTATACAAAAGAATCCATAGTGGATATCTGTTTAACCCAAATACGTCAAACTATTGATATATCTACCGAAGATTTAATTATCGAACCGAGCGCCGGTAATGGCGCGTTTATTCCCGGGATAAAATCATTCAATATAACCCATCGCTTTTACGATTTAACCCCCGAACATCCCGAAATTATAGCACAAGATTATTTACTATTGAATACGACAGAATTCACGCAACTATATCGAAAAATACACATCATGGGGAATCCGCCATTTGGAAGGCAATCCTCGTTGGCAATACGGTTTATACAAAAATCGTGTTCGTTTTGCGACAGCGTGTCGTTTATATTACCCAAAAGTTTCAAAAAAGACAGTTTACGAAAATCATTTCCGCTACACTTTCATTTAATATACGAAATGGATTTACCCGAAAAATCGTTCTTGGTTGATGGGGTAGAACATACCGTTCCGTGTGTTTTCCAAATATGGGAAAAACGCACAATACCCCGTGAAGTGAATGCAAAAGTCGAACCAAACCACTTTGTATTTGTAAAACAAAACGACACTCCCGACATTTCGTTTCGCCGGGTTGGTGTAAATGCGGGAACAATAGATACACGCATAAATGAAAAAAGTGCTCAATCGCACTATTTCATTCGGTTTACAAATAATATCCCGATTAGCGAAAACATTGCCAAATTATCTACCATCACTTACGATTTTAACAACACAGTTGGTCCTAAGTCGATTTCTACACAAGAACTAATACGCAAATTTAACGATGTGCTCATTGGATAATTTGGGGGGTGGTCTTCTATTATTTGGTTATTTACTAACAAGACGTTCCTCGATGAACGAACACGTTTGGTCGAACGAATCACTCGTGTAATGGGTATATTTCTTACCTCGCCAGTTTCATTTGTTGATAGTATAAATTCCGGGTATTCTCGAAACAATACGTCCGTTTTTGGAATAGAACACTGAACTCTGCGTTGATTTTTTGAATCGACTTTTGGTGAAATATTGATTTTCATATTATACTGTTTTTGCATATTCTTTTTCATTTTCATATATTTTTGTTTTGTTTCGGTAGTCACTTTTCCGTGGGGTATAGACTTAATAAACGCAACGTATTCGCTCAAAACGCAACGTGGTATTGTTCCAAATAACAGATGTTTGAGTTTGTCGTTATAGTTGATTTCCATAATTTGGCGTATCTGTTTTTCATTGGCGGTTTGTGCATATTTGACCAAGATAATAGTAATGTCGTTCGTATCCCTATCATAAAACCGTAAAACGTCACCGCAATCAATATTTTCATTTCCGGATGTTTTTATCGATATATTTTCTGTAGGATTCCATTTGTTTTTATTACAAGGAATGTCGAATTTTGTGGTATCATTTTTACAATTCGGCAATTCAAATACTTTTTCACGTATTTCACTGTCCCAAAATAAACCGTGCGACTGACTTTGTGTGAATTCTTCAATTGGGATGCTTGCGAAGAATGCCGGACACGAAGGGGGTGGGATTCGAGGATTCCACGTCGATGGGTTACAATCGTAGGTAAATGTGCTGGTTTGGTCGGTTATAGTAGTCATAATAGTTGTTTTCGGGTTGGATGTATCAGGTTGGATGTATGTGGTTAGATTATTATTTATGTATTTATATTTATTATTAAAAACGTAATTCAATTTTACAATCGAGACATCACGTATAATCCAAACGCAATAAATGTGATGCAGGTAATCGGATTCATTATAGTAAAATGGTAATTCGAATTTCGATTTTTGGGTAATTTATACGCTGCCAGATAGGATATATACACCACAGACAACCCTATGCATGAATATATAGAGTAATTATTACGTAGCAACAGTTGCCATATAGAGACTAAATACATAATAATAATCAATGTGCTAAATATAGTCAATGCATTGCGGTTTCCGTCAAATATAAAAAGCATATCGTTTTCATTTTTATGTGTTTTTTGCTTTACATATTGCGAAACAAAACATTCGCCGGAATAAAGAGTCCATAGTATAATTATTGCAAAAATCGAGAGTAAAACATACAAATCATATTTGCTCTTACGGAAAAAGACTACTATATGTAGCAACTGCTGTAATACCTAAAAAATGTATTATTCCAATCGCATCGTATAATATAGTATGTTTCATTCAACGCAACGCTAAATATATACTATTATAGTATAATTGCGGTATTCCCGGAGAAACGATGCACGAGTGTAGGAATTGGATGATATTGTCTTATATATTTTGCACAAATTATATAAATATATTTTTAGTATATTTATATACTCACATCACATTCGAAGCAACCAACGACTCTCTGTAACACTTTATCAAACACCAACAACCCACAATAATCGCGAAAAATGGTATTCATTTGCCCTGCAAAATATCCTCCCGAAAACGAAGAAAAATATCGAGACCATTTCGAAAAATTCCCATATGAACTCAGTCATTTCCAGAAATATGCTATTGAAGCAATCGTCGAAGGACATCATGCCATCACATCCGCACCCACCGGGAGTGGAAAAACGCTGAGTGCCGAATTCGCCATTCAATGGTTTGTGGGACAAGGCAAACGTGTGTTTTATACAACCCCCATTAAAGCACTCTCAAACCAGAAATACTACGAATTCACAAATAAATATCCCCATATTCGATTCGGGTTAATGACCGGCGACATCAAAACCAATCCCGATGCCGATGTCGTTATTATGACTGCCGAAATATTGACCAATATGTTGTTTTCATTTACACAAACAAACACGCCTACACCGACGGAGGGCGAAATCGAAGGAAAATACGCACCGACTTTCCCCGCGGCAGCAGTCGTAATGGACGAGGTGCATTATATTAACGACGAACATCGCGGTCAAACGTGGGAACAAACCATATTGTTATTACCGCCATATGTCCAAATGATTATGTTGTCGGCAACCCTGGACGAACCGCATAAATTTGCTGAATGGGTCGAGACTTCGAGACCTGCACACAACCCGAATAAATGTGTCTATTTGGCAAGCACGAATCATCGTATTGTTCCTCTCTCGCATTATTCGTATGTAGCAACCACTGATTCTTTCATCAAATCCATTAAAGACAAGACTCTCGAACAACAAGTTCGTCAATCGACCAACCGATTGATTAAAATCCAAACCGATAAAGGATTGTTTATGGAATTGGGAATCAAAGAGACGGCAAATGTCTTGACCATTCTGGAAAACCGGCAAATATTCATTAAACGCAAATTCGTCCTCAATAATCTCGCAACATTCCTGAAAGAAAACGACATGTTGCCCGCCATATGTTTCGTGTTTAGTCGCAAAAATGTCGAGAGATGTGCTGAAGAAATCACTGCTAATTTATTGGAAGACGATTCCAAAGTGCCGTATATTGTAAAGCGAGAATGCGAACAAATTATTCGTCGTTTATCGAATTATCAAGAGTATTTGGAATTACCTGAATACAATACTCTCGTTTCTTTATTGGAAAAGGGGATTGGCATCCATCATTCGGGAATGATTCCGGTCTTACGTGAAATCGTAGAATTGATGATTTCCAAGAAATATATCAAATTATTGTTTGCAACCGAATCGTTCAGTATTGGTCTCGATTGCCCTATTCGAACTGCAATATTCACCAACTTGAAGAAATTCGACGGTAGTGTCGAGAGATATTTGTATCCACACGAATATACGCAATCGGCGGGACGTGCCGGACGACGTGGCATTGATACTGTAGGGCATGTCGTTCATTGCAACAATTTGTTCGCGTTCCCGACCATGACGGAATACAAGACTTTATTGTGTGGGAAACCACAAACACTCATTTCGAAATTCCGGATTCATTATTCGATGGTATTGCGTCTTATCCAAAACGGACAATCGGGCGATTTCCATATTTTTGCTGAAAAAAGTATGCTTCAACACGAAATCGCAAAACAAACGACGGCACAACTCAAACACGTCAATCAAATACACGATACTCTCGAAACCAAACGAATGGGTTTAAGTATATTGCGAACGCCGATAGAAGTATGTCGAGAGTATTTGGATATACAATCAAAGTTGTTGAAATCCGTTAATAAAAAACGTCGTGAATACGAACGAGATATACGGAAAATACAAGATGCATACAAATACATTGAACTCGACTCTCGATTCATCAAAGAATATGATGATTTGGAACGCGAATATGCCAAAGAACGAGAGTATACCAACAATATTACATCCTATATTGTTTCGCAAACCGAAAAAGTATGCCGCGTATTGGAAACCGATGGATTTATTTCAAGATGCCAAGATGCCGATGATGTAGATGTAGATAGTATGTCATATAAAACCACACATTTGGGAATTGTTGCATCCTATATCAATGAAATCCATCCTCTCGTTTTGGCAAAATGTATGATGGATTGGGGACAATTCGACCGGTTTTCGGTTGCTCAACTGATTGCGTTTTTAGCAGTGTTTGCCGACGTGAAAGTTCCAGAAGATATTCGTATTTTAGAACCTCGTTCTCGAGATTCGTTTTTGTCGTTTCGATTACAGGAATTGAGAGACCATTATATGCGTTATTCTCATTTAGAAACCACGGGGGAAATGTATACCGGTTTAGATTATACGAATCCACTCACATATGATTTAGTTGATGAAATGATCGAATGGTGTGAATGTGATACGGAAGAACGATGTAAATATTTCTTGCAGACCCGTATTACCGTCGACAAGGAAATATCGATTGGAGATTTCACCAAAACGTGCTTGAAAATTTCCGCCATTTCCAAAGAACTCTCGGTTATTTGCGAACAAATGGGGTTTGTAGAACTTTTATATAAGTTGTCGAAAGTCGATGGACTCTTATTGAAATATATTGCCACGACACAGAGTTTGTACTTGTAAGGGAAACCAAGGTTTCCCTTAAAAACCCTTCCTTCAGGGGGAACGTAGTTCCCCCTAACCCCCTCCTTCTAAAATAATATTTATAAAGGAAGGGTTTAAGGGAAACCTTGGTTTCCCTTAGGGGGTTGGGGGGAACTACGTTCCCCCCCATAAATTTGATTGACTTTTTATTTCATCGAATATATTACAACTTGTCTTATAATATATTTAAAACACTACTTCTTAACCCTCGCTTTAAACAAACGCCTTTATATAGTTTTTCGAAATCTATATAAAAACTGAGATAAACATTTGCCAACAAAATCAATCAATCAATCGTCATCATCTTATACAAACATAATGAGTTCTGCCGAATTAATTGCTGCCAGAAGAGAATGTGTTTTACAAGCATACCGTTCTGCCCAAGCAGAGAACCACATGAGGTTTCTCCAAGGCGACGAAAAAGCAACTGCCGAATATATCTTTGAAAACCAAATCATAGATGCCAATGCCATATTAGAAGAGTTTTACACAAACCGTCGCCGAGTCGTCAGTATTACCAAGAAAACAAAAGTTGGAATGGATGGTTTGATGATTGAAATCGCCAAACTAATGACGACTCATCCCGACGACTCCTTTGTTGTAAACCCGGCAAATGTCCGCATCATAACCGGTATGAGTAATGCCGGATGGGAAAAAGATATGAAGGAAAAGTCGCCGAATTGTTTCAAAGACAAGATTTTCCACCACGGGAAACTTCGTCGTGCTGAATTGAACAATTTACGAGATGCTCTCATTATCATTGATGAGATAGACACGGGAGATAAAGAGTATCAAGTATTGCACAACACCTTGAAAGAGTCCGGCGTATTGAACGTGTCCTACATGGAAGAATACAACATCCGTTTTGTCTTTGCGAGTGCAACCATGGTGAGGGAATTATACGCACTGTTTCAATGGGGGGAACTACACAAGTGGTATAAGATGACCATTCCCGGGAATTACATCGGACACATTGATTTCCTCCAAATGGGAATCATAAAGGAGTTCTACCCATTAACGACCGATGCTTCTGCCGACCGATGGATAAAAGAAGACGTCATTGACCATTATGGCGCAGATTACAGAGTCCATATTGCCCGAGTGACCAACAAGAATGTTTCCGTATTACAAGATGCATGTATCCGTAAACGCATCACGTTTCGCAACCACACATCTACGGATAGAATGTCACCCGAAGATATCAAGGAGATATTCACCGAACCGTTGAGTGGGCATATTGTCATTGGAGTAAAAGGGTTCTTTCGTCGTGCGAATTTGATTCCAAACAAATGGAAACTTCGTATCGGTGCTACACACGAACTCTACACGAAAACCGTAGACAATAACGTCCAAATCCAAGGTTTACCCGGACGTATTTCTGGGTATTGGCGTGAAGTCATTGAAGGCGGTCATAAAACCGGGCCTCATCGTACGTCAGTTAGAGCAGTTGAGGAATACGAAACCGTGTTCAATGACCCGTTTGGAGACAATTCTTATCATACCACTGGGTTTACAAAGAAAGACGGTCGCCTTACTACAAATACGGCAACAATGGTTTCAGTGAAGAACGTCGAAGGCATTATCGCAGTAGAGTTGCCACAACCTGCCGAAACTCCTGTGGATATTAACACCTACCGTATTTATGCCAGCGAAGAAATCACAAAGAAGGTTTGCCGTATTCTTGGATACACTTACCGTGCCACGCAGGCAAACGTTGCCGGATTCAAGGAAACGTCTCTTAACGCACGCAAGGGTGTTGCGTCGTTAACGGATGCTATAAATAAAATTCGCACTGCATATGGCGGTGGAGCAGATGGTTCTCACGCATATAGAACATATTACCCGTGTTATGTCGACATCACCGATAATACAACAATTCGTTACGTTGTTATTATCCGTCCGGATACAGACCAAACAAAACTTCAAACGGCAGACACAACATATCTTAGCATACCATTTACTGTGTAATTCACCTTTTGCGAAGCTAAAACTCCTTCGTCGTTCTCACAATTCACCTACGAAACTCCTTCGTCGTTCTCACAATTCACCTACGAAACTCCTTCGTCGTTTCTCCGGGAATACTACAATTCACCTACGAAACTCCTTCGTCGTTTCTCCGGGAATACTACAATTCACCTACGAAACTCCTTCGTCGTTTCTCCGGGA
>Ga0209188_1001412_pt1 | contig 19409 bp, 25 predicted proteins | sample C_130625_EF_Meta_FD_187307 | JGI IMG/M metagenome (GOLD analysis project Ga0209188, IMG submission 187307) | Freshwater microbial communities from Lake Croche, Canada to study carbon cycling - C_130625_EF_MetaG (SPAdes) (version 2) | ecosystem: Environmental > Aquatic > Freshwater > Lake... | reverse complement strand
TTCTTTTTGTCTTATTTTATTTTTGAGATTACCGTTTTATTTTTATTTCTTTGTTCTATTTTTTCTTGTCTTCTTTCCGCTTTTATTACTTTTTCTGTGTTTTCTATATTTACCGCCTTTTCTTGTTGTTATAGCAGGAAGAGCCGCGCCTCTTTCAAGACCACGCAAAGGTTTCAACCCAGTTTGACTTGCCGCCAATTCGCGCATTTGTCTTAATTCTTCACCTCTATCAAGTGGTCTATCTTCAACAGATGTCAACCGAGAGTCGCGGATTCCAGAAAGACGACCTCTTATGCCAGGACCTCTGCGAACAACTACTGGTTCTTTTTGAGGGGAATTTGGGGGCGCTGGAGGCCTAAAATCGGGGTCTTGTGACATACGAAATCCTCTTTCTGCTTCTCTCTTGTCAAGTTGAATATAATCTCCGTTAGAATCAAGAAATTCGGTTGGACCGGGTGCAAAATTAAAAACTGTTCTAGGTTTGACTTCATCATAATCCAAAGGAACCGCTTTTCCATTCTTAATAACTAATTGTCCCTCATACACTTTTCCGTCCGCATAATTATAAGTTGGTGGAAACTGCCACTTATTCGGTGCAACAAGTACATCGTTTTCAAATTCAACATCGGCGTTATCTCCATTCATATATTCAATAAGCATGCTACCATTTTTCTTATTTTCGTGCCAATATCCATCGTATATGGTGTGCATTCCATTGGCTGGGTTTTCTTTGTCGTATACAAGCCTTCCACGCCCTTGCATTATAGGGGAATCAGTGTAGTCTAACCAATATTCGCCTATATATGTTGCTCCTTCTTTTTCAGGAATAATTATTGGTTCGTCGGTCCAAAAAACACTATGATCTCTATACTTCTTTCCATTTTGATACACTCTGTCTCCTCTATCTAACTCCCAAGTTAGCTGATTTGGTTGACCGCCTCTTTGTTTTCGGCTTTTACGCGCTTTTTTTTGCGTTTTTTTTCTTGAACGCGCCATTTATATATATTATTAGTTATTTTATTTTTATTATTAGTTATTTTATTTTTATCCACGTCTCTGGAAATAAGTCACATGTATTATTAATGTCTTTCAACTTTGGTCCAAACCATAAATCTGGATAACAAACTATTTTATCTTCTCGCGAGTTAAAATAAGCGGCCCACCAACTGAATGAGCTGTTTGCAATTATATTATTTTTACAAAGACTCATCATTAATATCTGTTCGTAATCTGCTGCAGATTCATCAGCTTTTACAAATTTACAATCTGGATAAACAATTTGTAATTGTTGAATCATAATTTGCACGATTTCATTGTCTTCTTTTTCGCAAAAATACAAAATCTTTAATAAACTCTTTTCAGAATTATTCAAAATATATTGTATTGCTTGTTTATAATATTCAACTTTCATAACTGGATGAAAATCTTGTAAATTTTTATAATCTCCTAAGCGAAAATGCATGCTAACCAAATTATCGTAGTTATGCGAATATTTTTTTTTTATAAACTCCTTTTGTTCTTCTAGTTTAATTAACTTACAAATCGTTTTATAACTTCTTTCAAAATATTTATAACTCTGATAATAACCATATAGCTTTACATTTTCGCTATCCGATGGGTCTATAATTTCATTATAATTAAACGCTGGTTCTTTTATTACTTTTGTTTTTGGCATATTTAATGATGTAAAAGTTTTCAAATTAAAAAGAAAAGTATTCCAATATGTGTTTCGCGAACCTAAAAAATCTTTGTATAAAAACCGAAAAGGTTTCTTATATTTCATTGAATACGAAATAGTCGCAAAAATTTGAAATAACTGATTTCCTAATCCTCCCATTAATTCACAAGTTATCATTACAATTAGATTAATATATGTAAACAAATATATTTTTTATGTTCTTTTTAACAGGAAAAAGAAAAAGAAAAAGAAAATTAAATCCATGTATATTATAACAATGAGTCTTCCTGAGATATTTGCATTAAGTTGCAGCGAAATTGTTGGAGATTTTGGATTTAAAAGTTTTGCCAATGGAGGTGGAGTTGTGCCGTTTGTTATCGGTCTTAGTGGTTATATTGGTGTCGTCGTAATGTTAATCGTATCATTACAAAATTCTACGGTTTTAATGGTTAATGGTGCATGGGACGGTATGAGCGCCGCAATAGAAAGTATTGCGGCATATTTATTTTTAGGAGAACGGCTTCAACATCCATTTCAATACTTAGGATTATTTTTAATTATAGTGGGTTTATTTTTTCTAAAAATACCAAATAGCAAAAATAAATTATTTGTTTGGCCCAGTTTATTCGCTACTAAAATAAGCCCCCTTTCCAATAGTAAAATCAGTTAAACGGGTAATAATCTCGTTGTTCTTTTGATTTATTTCCTTGATTAAATCCTTAATAGAAATCATACCAACAAAATCTGCATTTTTATCATCTACAATCAACAAATGACGAATATCTCTAAACATCATCTTATTCATACAATCATTCACAGAATCGCCGCTCTTGGCAATAATTGTATTTGGACCAGAAGTGCAGATTTCCTTAACTGTTACATTTTCTCCACTCTTCTTTAGAGACGCAATCTTGGTAATATAATCCCTCTGAGAACAAACACCAACAACCTTATTATTTTTATCCATTACAGCAAGACACCCAATATTAAACGCCGTAAAACGTTTAACCGCGTCTTGCACCGGCGAATCTTCATTAATCTTGAAATCAATCTTATGGTAACACGATTTCTTAAATACATCCATTGCAGAAGCGTGGGTTAAAAGAGTTGACATATTACGAGCAATACTTCTTTGCATCATTTATACATTTTACTATTGCCCTGGTTTTAAACTATTTTTATAAATATTTTTTCTGACGTCATCGTTACAATTATTCAATTGTAAACTCTAAAAGTCTGCATTAAATTCAAAGACATCAACAGATTTTGTTTTTTCTGCTAACGCATAGCTATCAACGCGTTTTTCAAAGAAATTTGTCTTTGATTCTAATGAAATAAGCTCCATAAAGTCAAAGGGGTTTGCCGCATTATAGATTTTATCATATCCAAGTTGCAAACATAATCTATCCGCAACAAACTGAATATACTGAGTCATTAAAGTTGAATTCATTCCAATTAACCTGCAAGGAAGTGCATCGCAAATAAATTCGGTTTCAATATCAACCGCCTCTTTAATAATTTCATAAATTCTTGCCTTTGTCATTTTCTTCTGAAGTTTATTATATAACAGCACTGCAAATTCAGTATGAAGCGCTTCGTCGCGAGATATCAATTCATTAGAAAAAGTTAAACCAGGCATAAGTCCGCGCTTTTTTAACCAATATATGCTGCAAAATGCGCCAGAAAAAAAGATTCCTTCAACACAAGCGAATGCAACCAATCTAGTAGCGAAACTACTGCGATTATCGTGAATCCATTTTTGGGCCCAATCTGATTTTTTTTTAATACAAGAAAAGTTGTCTATGGCGTGGAATAAGCGATGTTTTTCCTCCGAGTTTTTAATATAAGATTCAATAAGAAGAGAATATGTTTCTGAATGAATATTTTCCATGGCTATTTGAAACCCGTAAAACGCTCTAGCTTCAGATAACTGAACGTCGCTCATAAAACGCGCCGCCAAATTCTCCAAAACAATTCCATCGCTTGCCGCAAAAAATGCGAGAATCATAGAAATAAAATATTTTTCTCCGGCTTCTAACCTTTCCCAATGCGCCATATCCTTTGTCAAATCAATTTCTTCGGCTCGCCAAAAACAATCTACTTGTTTTTTATACATTTTCCATATATCCTGATCTTGAATTGGAAACATTACAAACCGGTTATCGTCTGGCGCGAGCAATGGCTCCAAAGTTATTCTTTGACATCCTAAATAATATATAGTGAAGATTTTATATTTTTATAATAGAGTCTTTTAAAAACAAATTTTAAGTATTCAAAAATAAATATAAAAATTAAAATACATTTATAGTGTAAGTATGCAAGCTTATGAGATAACTTTAGCTGAAAGAGATAACCATTTAACACAAATAGAGAATCAAATACAATCAAAACGTCATTTGCTTCTTGAAAAAAGAAAAACTTTAGAGGGCACAGTCGGACAAAATCAGTTTTTAGAGGGGGTTAAAAATGATTATCAGCGTTATCACAAGTATATAATTAAACAAAATCAAGACCAAATTCGCGCATTAAGTCTATTAAATCAATATTTGGGAGACATAATGGTTAGTGGAAAATTAACGGAAAAAGATATACATAATACAAGAAAGGAACAAAGCGGCATTTTAAAAGAAATGGACCAAATAAAACACAGTTTAGACAAAATTGTTTTATCAGATTCTGCATAATTAATATATTTGCGTAATATATATTAAATATGGCACAACCACCGCCGCCACAAGGTCAAGATTGTATTCCAGCAGAAAGATTAAATCAGATGAGACTATTCGTAGAAAGAATCGGTGCTTTAAATCAAAGAATCGGTGCTGAGAGACAATTAAATGAAGATTTCCGAGGACAAATCGCACAAAGAGTGCAAGCATTCGCTCAAATTACCCAACGCATTCAAGGATTAGCACAACAAATTCAGACTTTAACTGGAGAGAGAGATGGATATCTTGCGGAAAGAAATCAGGCGCGAGCTGAATTAGCCGCGGCCCAAACTGAATTACAAAACGCCACAGTCGCTAGAGACGCTGCATTAGCTGAGGTCCAGAGATTAACACAACAAATAGCAAACGCTCAAGGAGATGTTGTTAGATTGCAACAGGAACTTCAAGCAGCACAACAAGCATTAGCCCAATGCCAGGCAAATACGGCTCGTTGCACGGAACAAATAAATGAAATATTAGCGCTAATAGATCAAATAGATGGTTCCATTCAACAAAATGATGCTAGCGTAACTCAATTGCACGATTCTGCCGCTGCTACATACGCCGAAGTTAACGCATCATTAACTCAATTAGAACAGGAACTTAATGCTGCGCTAGGCCCAGTTCCCGTCCAACCTCAACCTCCACAACAACCTCCTGGCGGTGGAAATGGTCCTCAACAACCTCCTCAACAACCTCCTGGCGGTGGAAATGGTCCTCAACAACCTCCTGGCGGTGGAAATGGTCTTCCACCACCTCCTCCACCAGGCGGCGCTGGCGGTCCTGGAGGCAGACGCAGACGAGTGCCCCCTCCTCCAATTCAAGCTCCTCCACCAGGCGGCGCTGGCGGAGGTAATGACGAAGAATTCCCACCTCTAGATGCAAATGCAGCCATTGCAATGCCTAGAGCCCAACAGCGTGTAATAGGCCAACGAAATCTTCAATCTGGTGTGGTAGAGCATCCCAGACCTTGGAGAGGCGGTAAAACAAGAAAAGCCAGAAAAAATAGAAAGGGTAAAAAATCTAGAAAGGGTAAAAAGGCAAAGAAAAGCCAACGCGGAGGTTACCGCGCTGTATACAGAAATACTCGCAGAAGATATACTCGCAAATCTACATCAAATAGTTCAAGTTAAACAAACTAAAATCAATTAAACAATATTTAGTTGTGTAATTGATTAAGATCCCTAACATTTTTTTAAAAGAATATATATATAATGAAGCTTCCAAGTTCTGTTTCAAAGATGTTGGAAAATAAGTATGTTTTATATATTGTTTTCTTTTTAGCTGTTACAAACATTTTAGGCTATTTAACAATTGGAAATTATAAAGCCGTTTTATTGTTTGTTTTAATTGGATATTTAGTTAGATTTTACAATAAAAATATGATAATTGTTCTAGGCGTTCCTTTATTATTAACTGGGATGTTTGCTTCAGCTCTTCTTAGAGAAGGAGCAGAAAATATGGGAGATTCAAAATCTCCTTCTACAGAAAAACCAAAACCAAAAACAAATGTTGATAAAAAAGAGGATTCCAAGACACCTGAATCTTCTACGGTAAAAATAGACAATGCGGGCGCAGCGGTTGTACCCAAAACTGATGTCCCCGAAACAGATGCTAGTGGAAAACCACTTCCTAAGGCAAATGAAGAAAAGTTTACAGGTTACAGTAAAAAGAATAATCGTGTTGATTATGCGGCAACTGTAGAGGATGCTTATGGCGATTTAAATAATATTTTAGGAGGTGATGGTATTAAAAATTTAACAGCAGACACCCAAAAATTAATGAATCAACAATTGCAATTGGCCGAGGCAATGAAAAGCATGACACCATTATTAGACCAAGCTAAAAGTTTAATGAATGGGTTTGATATGAAAAACTTTGGAAATATTGCAGAGATGGCAAAACAATTTAAACCATCACAATAAAATTACATTCAATATAAAATTATAAAAAGAACTCTTTTTGTTCTTTGTATAATATATAACATATGGGAAAAAGTCATAGAAATAAAACAACAAAATCAAATTTAAGAAAAAAAAAAGGAGGAATGAAACAAAAAAACTCTCAAATATCAAGCTGGCAAGCCGTGTTTAGAATGATAAATAACCCAACGGCGCGTTTAACAAAAATAGCTTTTTCTTCATTAAAAGGATTTATATTTAAGTTAGATGTAGAACAAAGCGAAGAGAACTCAGAATTTTTGGCATTAAATGCTGATGGAAGTCGTTTTACAGAACACGTATATAGCTTAATTTTTAAGTTTGCAATTATTGGAGAACACGAAGAAGATTTAGAATTGCCTAATTTAATAATTCCAGGAGATAGAAATGATAATGGAGAACTATTGCCAGAAGGCCGCGAAAAAGAAACAGAAGACTTAGAGAGTTTTAAAAAGGAAGCTAAAGTTCAACAAGAAATTTATGCAAAAACTGTTTCTCCTGCTGGAAAGCCTATATGTCTCGCAGTGGTTGATTTTTCAACCTTCAACGGCCAATCATCTGCCGCATTGTTGTCAAAGTTGCTAACGATCGCTGATGATGACACATCTCAACGCATGTTAACTTACTTGATGGCAAATGTAACTCCAAGAAGGAAATTGGGGTTATTAACAATGGAATTAGCAAATCCTGAATTCAGAGAACTCAAGAGTATAAACACGCCAGAAACCATCGCAGCGTATAACAGTGATTGTGCCTATGCAATGGCCCAACTGTTTATTTTATTTACTCAATTGGGAGTAGTTAACTACGATTGTCATGATAAAAATGTTTTAGCAAGTAGAGCTCCTCCAGGAACAGGTGACGGAATTAGATCTATTTTAATAGATTTTGGTAGAACTTTAGATTTCTTACATCCGGAACATGAAGATCCATTTCCTTTAACTGGAAACGAAGAATATGATCGCGATGATAGAGAAAGTATAAATACCATTTACGCAGAGGTTAGTGGAGGAACAGAATTACTACACGATTATGAAGAAATAAGAGGCCTTGTGCGAAATCCCGCGGACCTATATCCATCAGCTCGTCGCCCCACGGAACAGGTTATTGAGATTATGAATAAGATTGTAAAATTCATGGCGTGCATTGATTATGCTATGAATAAAACATATTTTATTATGAAAAATGATAGAGCACAAATGATAGCTCTTTTAAAATATTTATATGGAGACTCTTTCAGCGAAAATTGGGGGGTTCCTCCACCTCCAACGTTTGTAATAAACGAACAAGCGCGAGCTAGATACACAGAGATAATACCTATACTTGTAATGTTAACGCAAGTAAATGTTGAGAGAGGATCTAGCGCGTTAAGTTATCCTGCTATTAAAACTGCTATGCACGATGGGCGACTGTTTTCTGTTAAAGATGGGGTAAATTATGACAGAAGTTATGTGGCTCCACGCCGCGGCACAGTTTCCAAAGAATTAATATTAGAAAAATGGAGTCAAATTGGTGGTACCAGAAAATATAAATACAAAATTAAACCCTCTAGAAAACATTTAACAAAAAAAGACATTTTCGTTAACTAAACGAAAGCACAATTATTTAAGTTTTGTTATATATATTGTATTGCAATATATATATCAATGGGTAGAAAATGTCCTCCGGGAGTAATATGTCTAGAAAATATGACTATGGTGTTTTTAGTGATAATAATAGGAGCTGTTCTATATTTTGTTTTTAAAAGCGTAAACAATAATGATAAACCTGATAAAATTATAATAAAACAACAGCAAAAAACAATTGCACGAGATCCAAATGAAAGTTATTATGGTTTTTTTACGCGTCCTAATTATGGATATAGTAATATGCCAAACGATGTGTTATTAAACCCATATGTTCCTCCTTTAAGCGACGAAAGATATTTAGTTCCAAATGTAACTTATACTCCTCCGGGAACAATTCCAATAAATATATCTACAAACGTTGGTGCAGTTGATACTAATTATCGTCAAATGGGTATATTGACACCTTTAAATGGTTCTGGAAAAATACTTCCATTAATGGGTCGCCCATTGTTTACTAATCGTAATAAATGGCAATACTATACAATGAGCGATCAGAATAATAGTGTAAAATTGCCTATTGTAAAAAGTGGTCGTAGTTGTACGAATGAATACGGCTGCGACGAAGTATATAATGGCGACACGGTTTACGTAGAAGGGTATAATCAAGCTTTTAAGATAACAATTTATGACAGCGATACAATTAAATATATTCCTTACATATAAACCCATGTTAATACTCTGCCATAGATTGGTTAGCATTTGCAACTGCATTAAACGAATCTCTGTTTAATTCTGTTGACGTATTAAATCTAAGTTTTTTAGCAATTTTATCAGAAATATATTCAGCCAATTTATCTAAAGATTCTGCAACTATAGAAGCCTCACTTTTAACGGGTTGAGTTGGAGCCAATTGCACTGGTTGAAGTTCTGTATCAGATGACAATTCCTCGGGGTGAGATGACAATTCCTCGGGGTGAGTTTCTGATTCTAAATGAGATTCTAAATCTTGTTGGGCGTCTTGAATAACTGGTTGCGGTTCTTCTAATTGAGCTTCCGGTTCAGTGTGTACTTCTACTTCTGGCTCTACTTCTGGGGTTTCTGCAAGTTGTTGCTCTTCTAACTTTGGTTCAGATTCAACGACAGACAGTTCTTGTTCTTCAGACGGTTCTTGTTCTTCTTTTTCAAGTTGGGGTCCAACTTGAGATTCGCCTTCAATGGGTTGGATTGTTTCAGATTGTGGGGCAACTTCTTGCGCCGCAACTACTTCTTCTGTTTTACTTGGACCTTCTGAAGGATTTTGGTCGTCTGTGTTACTTAGGCCTTCTGGGTGATTTTGAGTTTCCTGGACTGGTTCAGAGGATTCTGCAAGAGCGACTGTGTTTTCTACTACAGGCTCTGGGCTTAGAGGTTCTCCCATTTTAGTAGGTTCGCCCACTTTTGATTCTTCTTGTTGTTTGGCTTCTTCTTGAACTTTAGCTTCCAATTGTCCTCCCTTGTATTTTTTCAAACTTTTATTATGCAAATTGAATGCCTTTCTTTTTCTAAATGTTTTAGTTTTATATTTTTTCCCCCCTTTCTTAAATCGCTTTGCGCTTTGATTCTTTTTATTTTGGATCTTTGACATTTTTCCTTTAGTTAATTTCATACTTTCTTATATAAAGAAAGTATTATATTTTATTTATATTATGTTATATTAATGAGTACACAAAACACGCCAATGAATATATCGCCACAAAATATATCAGGAACTTGCACTTATAAATGCGATTTTTCATTTGAATATCCTATTACTAGTTGCACTGCAACAAATAATGGAAATTATTTATCTCTTTCTCAAATTGAATCAAGTTCATCGGTAACATTTAATAATTCTAAATGCAATGTTTCTGCTTGTTATCTGTATAGCCCATCCGTGCAATTATATAACGGTCAAAATGTAGATGGTGAATTAATGATAGTCCACCAAGAAGCAAACGGTGGAAAAACGTTATATGTATGTATTCCTCTATCTACAAATGGAACCTCCAACGCAGCATCAAATAAAATATCAGAAATTATAGACGCTGTTTCCAAGGGAGCTCCAGCCCAAGGTGGAAGTGTTAGACAGGGCATTTCGGACTTTACATTAAATGACTTTATTCCAATGAAGGAATTTTATAATTATTCAACGTCAAAAATTGATGTAATTGCATTTAGCTCTCAAAATGCAATATATATATCACAAAAAAGCGCGTCTTTATTAAAAAAATTAATTAAGCCATATAGCGGAAATGCTTTTCCTGCCGGAGAAAAACTATTTGTTAATAAAACTGGTCCAATAAAAGGAAAATCGGCGACAAGTAATGATATTTACATAGATTGTCAACCAACAAATTCTTCAGAAGACGAAACAAATGAGGTTGTAAATATAAAATCAGAGACTATTTTTGATACTAATAATATTTTTTCTAATCCAATATTTATGTTTCTATTGTTTTCTTTAATTTTTATTATTATTATTGTGGGAATAAATAAAGGAATTCATTATTTTACTGGAGAAAATAGTGTAATTAATATAAAAAAGTAAACAGTTTATTTTTTTTAAACAATTTAATAATATCTTTTATTAATATGGTAAATAGGGTTTATATATCTATTGGAAGAAGTTGTAATGTTGCAAATACTATAAGAAATTTTAATTTGAATAGTAACAATTTAAAAAAACATTTATTTTTTGATTGGTTGCGGTGCGATTTCAAATGTGTGTTAGAAATTTTAAAGTTAAAACATCCAAATATTTTGTTAAATAAAAAGAGTATAGTAATAGATAAAGAGCTTTACAGAGCAGATTCAAATGTTTCTATAACATTTGACAATTTTGATAAACAAAATTTAACATGTTTGTCGCATCATGACATTGGATTAAATAATTTTGAAAACAACCCAAAGAGAGAAAATAAATTATTCATTAAAAAATACAAAAGAAGATTTTATAGGCTTATTGACTTAATAAAATCTAATAATAAAATAGTATTTATACACCATGATACAAATGAAATGCCATTGTTAAATGAAAATGAAGCTTTTTGTGAATTTAATAAAATTATTTTAGAGATTAATAAAGATTGTAATTATTATTTTGTTTTTATTGCAAATGATCTACACGATAAAGCTGCATCCAATGATTATGCAATAATGAAATGCAATAATTTTATAAAAATAAATAAATCCTACTATACAGACGTTAATATTGAACCCAATTGGGCCTGTTCTGAAACAAATTGGACTTATATAATTAATATTTTAAAAAAGTTAATTGTTTAGTTGTAAGCCAAGCCCTTTCTCAAAATTTTTATTAGCAAAAATATAAACTTTAAGTTTTTGCTAATGCATTTGTTAAACAACTCCTTTATAGTCAATTGGTGCGGCATCATATGTATCGTCTAACACAGGAGAGAAAGTGGCGGGGGTTGTATCAACGGCAACCTTTGTGGGCGCCATCTTTTTTACAACCTCTTGCTCTAAAGTGTAAGGGAACTGATTCATTGCATTAAGATTGGACGCCTTCTTCTCTTCTGTTGGAACATAATTATCAAGCGCGAATGTTCCGGTAGATACAGATGACCGTCTTATTAAATCAAAAGCAACTATAAATCCAAGAACTCCTAAAATGGGATTGGCGTAAGAAAATAAAACAAGTGCAACAACAACTACTACAATTTTACCATAAACTGTATCAATGAGGCTAGCAATTGGCTCTGGCATCTTGTATCCCATTATTAAATAAACAATGAATAATATGCATAACAAAACTTGGCCCGCGTTTTCCCTTTTTAATAATTCTGAAAAATTATCCATATATCATAATGGTAGATTTTTATTCTTATTACATGTAAAAAAACAACATTGAGAATTTAATAAAATGCGCTTTAACATTTTATTAAACCATATAAAAATTGAATACTAAATAATAGTAACATCATTATTCTAAAATTATGCAACAAGAACTACCAAAACTGCTAAACACCTATTTAGGACAAAAAGGATACACTATATTAAAAAAAGACTTGACATTAGAAGAGCAAAAAAATATTCGCGCAGATTTATCAGTTAAACCTTACACACCAGGAGCACCTTCTGCTGGAAATCAAACACATACATTTCCAGCATACAGAGAATCTGGAAACAAATTTTACATTCCAAGATATTATGGAGAAGCCACTTTTGGCCTAGCTAAAGAATCAAGAATTCCTGAGGGGGATACAATTAATATAAAATTTGCGGGCGAATTGAGGGATAACCAAAAACCTGTTGTAAAAACATACTTAGAACATATAGAAAAAAATGGAAATTCCGGAGGAGGACTCTTAGAGCTCCCTTGTGCGTTTGGAAAAACATGTTTAGCTCTAAATATATGCTCTCAACTAAATAAAAAAACATTGATTATAGTTCATAAAGAGTTTTTGTTAAACCAATGGATAGAAAGAATTCAACAGTTTCTTCCATCTGCTAGAGTCGGTAAGATACAAGGACAAATAGTTGATATTGATAATAAGGATATTGTAATTGGAATGTTACAATCTTTATCAATGAAAGATTATCATGAGTCAACGTTTCATAGTTTTGGGCTGACTATTATTGATGAAGTTCATCATATTTCTAGCGAAGTATTTTCGTGCGCTCTTTTCAAAATAGTGACAAAATATACACTTGGGTTGTCTGCGACAATGAATCGTAAAGATGGAACAACAAAGGTGTTTAAAATGTTCTTGGGAGACGTTATCTTTAAGGGTAAGCGAGATGAAGAACACTCGGTTGTTGTTAGAGCTATTGAGTATTCTAATAATGATGAGGACTTTAACAAGATTGCTACAGATTTTAGAGGAAACGTGCAATACAGCACAATGATTTCAAAGTTATGTGTTTGTAATGACAGGAGCGAGTTTATAATACGTGTTATTAGAGATATGTTGAATGAAAACCCCGCACAACAAATAATGATTTTAGCTCATAACCGAAACTTGCTAACCTATTTTCACGACGCAATTAAAAGCCGAAACATTGCATCTGTTGGTTATTATGTTGGCGGAATGAAAGAACACGCTCTCAAAGAAAGTGAATCTAAAAAGGTTATTGTAGCATCTTATGCTATGGCGGCAGAGGGTTTGGATATAAAGTCGCTTACCACGCTTATCATGGCAACTCCAAAAACAGACATAGAACAATCTGTTGGTAGAATTTTGAGAGAAAAACATGGTAATCCCGTTGTAGTAGATATTATTGACGAACATCAACCGTTTAAAAATCAATGGACCAAAAGAAAAGCATTTTATAAAAAACAAAATTATAAAATAATTCAAACTTCAATTAAAGAGTATGATCCAGATCTAAGATTTTGGAGTCATATTTCTACAACAAATAAAAAGGGAAAAGAAAAACCTTGCGCGAATTCAGATGAAGCATTGCTTCAGACCTGTTTTATCAAGCTCCCAAAAAAATAATTTAATTGTGCGTTTCAAACTTATTTAGAGTTGTGATTATAGTTATCAACGCAGTTATTTGTCATCTTAATGGGTACAGGATTAGCTAAAGCGCTATCGCTGGGAGATAAATGACCTCCGCTTGAGTAAGAAGGAGTGTAAGGTACATTACTCATATATTGGTGGTAGCCCCCGCGTTGACGACGAGAACCGCGATGTTTACGGCTCACATTTTTTTTTGTTTTTTTATAGTGGCGTCTTTTGCTTCTTCCAATTTTAAGAATAGATGCGAGTCTACGTTTAATGCTTCCTAAAGTCATTTTTCTACTTTTTCCACCTTTCATCTTCTTATACTTATTGGCAATATTTTTTATTTTTCGGCGCAAAGTTTTTGAACGAGAACCACCTTTTAACGCGCTTGCAGCGGCAGCTTGTGCGTTATTTGATACACCGCTTAATCCCCATTGGTGGTTTGTTTCATTTGAACTAAACGACTTAGGATCGTTTGTATTTGTTGTATTGACATACGCTGAATTTACATTACTTAATGGGTCGGGTACATTTTTAAAATGAAATGGAGACCAAGAGGAATTTGTAGACATTGATGCCATCTTAGTTAATATATATTAAGATTATATTTTTTTACCATTTCTATTATAGTTTATAGTTTACTTGTTTCTATTATAGTTTACTTTCTTTCATAATAAGCTAACTCCGCCTTTGTTATAATTTTATCACCTTTTTGCGCCAACCTTATAGGCGCCCATTTTTTAAACTTTGAATTCCAAACACACACCATATTATATGTCTTATCCAAAAAGACAAATTTATCTGGTCTATCATTCTCAAATTCTTCTTCATCGTCGCTTTCTTCAAGAGCATCTAGATTATAGTTTTCTTTAATATTTCTGAATAATTTATTCATCATGACACTTGTTTTATAATCCGGGATATAAGCAACATCAAAAATATTATTACTGTTATTGTTATCATAATAATGCAAATGATATATATCATTTTGGATATCTGGTTTAATTTTGAATACTATTTCTCTCTGCTGTGCGCCAGGCTTACCAATAATTTGTTGAGTTGGAATTGTATTCTGTTTAGTATAATTCATGTTATATATCCTTGATTCCGATTTGGCATGACGAAATTGGATATATTTTATTTTATAAGGCAATAGTTCTATAGAACCGACAATTGTCTGAAATAAATTACTTAAAAGCGGCGTTCCGAAAACAACAGAGCGATCAAAATAATATCTTTGTTTTATTTCTGTTGAATAAATGGTGACAAGGATATCAAGTTTATCTGAAAAATTCATTTTTGAAACATCCTTACCTTTATAATAATAAATATCCTCGCTACAAAAATATCTAGCTTTCTTATGTCTAAATACAGTTCCATAAAATATTGTTCCGTACGACAAATTATCACGAAAACATGCATTTACAATTTCTATGTCACATATACGCTTATTCTCGCTAATTTCAAGAAGAACACATACATTTTGGGTTTTAAATGTAGTAAACCACGCAAAATATTTTTTCCCCTCTGGGATAGCCAATACAAATTCTGAATTATAAACCTTCTTATGCGTGAGTGTCTCATAAGAAAGTTCTATATTTGGAAATCCTTGTAGAATTAAATTTTGTTCTGTTTCAGACAGCCTCATTATCTTCTCTAATAAATTAACAAATTGGCTTTATGTTTTTTGCATAATTAATATTTAATAACTCGCAAAACTACTATTACCGTATGAAGAGTCCAAAGAATCAATATTTGTAGTCCCTAAGCCGCCACTCACAGAATTGCCCTTAATTTTACTCTTTAAAAAACTTTTTAACTCTTCCTTCATGGATTTTGCTTCTGGAAAGGAGCTAGGAAATGATTCGCCCGTTGGAAGTAAACTATTTGTATAATCTTTTGAAGAAATAGTATTATAAATATTTTCGTATTTTTGAGTGGGCGCATTTACTAAATCTTTTACCTTTGGAACTGTAAGGGTACTTTTAAAAAATAATATTAAATGATGGACTAAAAATACTAATATAATTGATATAACTGTGATTTGTAGAGTCCAAAACAACATATAATAATATTATATTACATTAACATGGATAAAAACACATTAAGTTCTTTTTTTAATAATATGTTTTCAAAGTTTTCATTCGTTAAAAAATAAAAGTTTGTTGGTGTAAAGTTTATATATTTTTTGCTTGGAATTGACTGCATTGAAGAGTCAGTTGTTTTTTTATCATATATTCCTTCAACTACCATTTTCAAAAACGTTTTTTTATTATTCATTTCTTGGCTGTAATAAAACTTAGTAATAGGCACAATAACATTATCATAAGGTATCTGAGATAAAACCGGTTCCCTTTCAAAATAACTAGAATCAAACAGCAATTCAACATCTTCAAAAATCTCGGAATGTAATTCTTTGTCTATTGGTTTAAGTTTAAACATTCTTCCATTGTCTATGCAAAATAAACCATCCGGAGAAATAATTTCCAATATTTCTTCTTTGCTTCTAAAATATTCATCCAATTTCAGAAGCTTCTTTTTTAATACAAGAGGATCGCAGTTTTTAATAAATATTTTGGTTGCAGACATGTCGGCCAACAATTAAATAATTATAATACAAACTATTTAAACCCATTCGTCAAAATTAATTATACATCGGAATGTCGCAAAATATATCTGCTATAATTGTTGAAAAGGTTGGTTCTTTGAAATCTATTATAATTAAGGATTACAAAGAAGAAGAATTGTATAAGAAGTGTGGTTTTAAGAAACCGGATGGGTTTGATAAGCAGACTGAATGGGGTTTGAAAATGGATGGAAACCGATACATTATTGCATTATATGCTAAAACAGAAGGGAAGGCAAACACTGAGAATAAATATGACTTTCCTCCGCCGGTAGACTCTACATTATTTTTTGGTAATTGCTTGTTGGTTGCTAGTTTAAAAAATGTTGACAAAAGCCTAGAATTAGTATCATTGTCATTAGAGCAATGGAACAAAATGTACGAAAAGCTTTTTGGAGGGTTTGAAGATTTGTCAGCAACTTATGCGGAAGACGAGGCCGAAGAAGATGAACTGGAAAATATTCCTGCATCAAAAAAGACAAAGCAGGGTTATTTAAAGGATGGGTTTGTCGTGGATAGCGATAGCAGTGATGAAAAAGATGAATATGGATCTGAAGATTCAGATGATGATGCTGAAGACGAAGAAGAGTCTGAAGAGCAAGAAGTGCAGGACGACGGATTAGAGTTGGAAGATATCGGTTCCGAGTTAAGCGAAGAAGATTATGATTCAAGTAGTGAAGATGATGAGGCTTAGAATCAGTGATAATAAAATAAAAATTGATTAAGATATAAATACAATTTTATATCTTAATAGAATAATCAGGACGCAATGCGAAAGATTGATAATCCAGAGAATTTCAGAAAAAATATTAGGGAAAAGCTGCAGAGTATTCTTGATAGTGAAACAAAAGCAAGTAATCTAGAAAAGGGAATCTACAATTATGCGCTGAAAGAAGCAAATTTTCGTAAAGTTGTAAAGAAGTGGGATAATCCTTATTATATACAAATTTATTTGGATAGGTTGAGAAGTATTTATATTAATCTAAGCAATTCGGCACTTTTAAATTCCGTAAAAGACGGAACAATTAAAGTTAAAACACTAGCATTTATGACGCATCAAGAAATGCAGCCAGAAAAATGGGAGTCGCTAATTCAAGCAAAGATTAAAAAGGATAAATCAAAGTATGATACTCAACAAGAAGCAATGACTGATACGTTCAAGTGTCGTAAGTGTCATTCAAATAAATGTTCTTATTATCAGATGCAAACGAGATCGGCGGATGAGCCCATGACAACCTTTGTAACTTGTCTTGAATGCGCTAATAGATGGAAATGTTAAAACTAAAAATCAGAAAAAAAATTAAAAATCAGAAAAAAAATTAAAAATCAGTAAAAAATTAAAAATCAGTAAAAAAATATAAAAAATAAATAGTCACTAATTTAACTATTTATTTTTTTTCAATAACAACCTCCTTAGCAACGTTTCTTATTATTTTATTATAATTTCTTTCATCGTCTTCATCCGTTGCTCCTCCCATAGAATTCATTATAATATGTTGATATTCCATGTGTTTTTTTGCATCTATGTCTTCTGAATCGGGGTTTTCTTCTTTCCATTCATTTATTTGTTTAAAGTTTTTTGCCGCAATATACTTTATCGCATTTTTCACCTTATCTTTTTCTTCATTATCTTTTTCCCAAGAATCCTTGTCTTTTACATATAGCACTTCTCTCTTCAAATCGCTGCAATGAATGGGTCGTTTAGACACATCTAGTTCTTTAAGCCCTCTAACAAATATATTTGAAATGCCCTCACTATATCCAACACGTCCAACCATATCTAAATCGCTTAATTTTATTTGCAATTGATTTATAAAATCCATAATATTTAGAGCATCTTTGCATTGTTCATTCAGGAAAAAATTTAAATTAAAATTGTGCGTATTACTTGTGTTATTGGTAGTATTATTTGTAGTGTTTCCAATTTTAGGAATTGTTTCTTGTAATAATTTTCGCATCTCCTGGTTTTCCAATAGCATGGCTTGATTTTGTTCTACTACTTTTATAAACATTTCTTTCAATTCTGGTTCATCGGTTGGTAAAGGTAGAGAGAAAGATTCGTTATAGGCACACGCTTTTTTATGTTTCCATAGTCCCTGACGATGTTTGTATTCTTTGCCACATTTACAAAAAAACCCACTGCATATATCAGTTCCGGCTTCTTTTGGCTCCTTTTTGTCATCCGGCGTCATCCGTTTGTCATTCTTTTTATGTTTACTAGACAACAAGTGTTTGTTATAATTGCTTATTTTACAGCTATTAAAGTCACAAATTTTACAACAAAATTCACTGGCTTCTTTTGGCTTCTTTTTGTCATCCATTTGTCCTCTAAATGGAGGACAGAAAATAAGTCTAAATTGTTTTCCAAAAAATGTCTAAAAAATTTATCGTAACAATATTTTTAAGAGACAAAATTAATTTTAGACCATTCGCATCACAGACGAAAAAAATGAGGTGAAAACTCTGTAAAATATCCCCCTTTCCCATTTTCGGACATTTTTTTTGTCCATTTTTAACTTTTGGAAACACTTTTGGACCTTCGAAAACCATCAATTTCTTCCTCTTACTGAAAAACACAAAAACATGGAAATGAATATAGCATGACACTCATTATGCAAACAAAACAATAATAATGATTTTAAAAACCAGCTGTTTTTATTACGGGCTTTAAATTAAAAATCTAAGTATATCTTATAATATGAATATTTGTCGCCCTGCTACTATTGTTCTTGGAATATCAATTTTAGGAATAATATTTGATATTTATCTTTTGGGGTTTAATGTCATTGAATTTTTTAAAAACATAATATTTACAGCAATTATTGTATTTATTACAAATTGGAGTTGTTATAAAGTTGGTTATACCTGGATTTCTTGGCTAATAGTAATTATTAATCTTTTACTTTTATTTTCAGTTGTCTATTTGATAAAAAACAAAAATACGGAATTTGGAAAAACGGTCATTGAAGAAGAGAATAAAAATAGAAATAAGAAATAATCTGTATAATGAATTTGCAATTAAAAAATGATATTTCATTTTAATTTCGGCGATTGAAATGAAAAAAGATTTAAAAAAAAATAAATCAAAGACAATACTATATAGCAATTATATGGATTTTGAAGTGGGGGATAAAATATTCAAAATTAGTAAAGGAGTTATTGACAAAACAAAAACATTTGAAATAGAAAGCATTTCGGAACAACACGATGGAAATTGGCACGATGGTTATGTAACATCGTGGATCGCTTCATTAGTTGGTGAAGATAAGCTTTTTATGATTGCATTTAAAGTTTGGGGATCACCAATTGAAATTTACGCAGTACACTCATAATATAACTTAAAAATGCAGGTAAGAAATACTCAGTTGCAAAAAAAAAAATATAAAGGGCATAATTAAAA
>Ga0209188_1001410_pt1 | contig 19427 bp, 15 predicted proteins | sample C_130625_EF_Meta_FD_187307 | JGI IMG/M metagenome (GOLD analysis project Ga0209188, IMG submission 187307) | Freshwater microbial communities from Lake Croche, Canada to study carbon cycling - C_130625_EF_MetaG (SPAdes) (version 2) | ecosystem: Environmental > Aquatic > Freshwater > Lake... | reverse complement strand
CCCTCACCGCCGCGAAGATTGGTCCCCTGACGGAGGATCCCGCTGGCGGAACCTTTGGTCGCGATGCATCGGGAGCGCCGAACGGAGTGTTATTTGAGCACGCTTTGGAAGTCGTCTCCGCGGCAATCCCAGTTCCAACGGCTGCCGAAATGACCCAGGCAATTCGGTTGGCAAGCCAGAAGATGCAGGGGCTGGGGATTGCGGCCGCGGCCGACATGATGACGGGGCGATTCGATCTCCGATCAGAACTCTTGGCCTACGCGGCCGCAGCGCGAGAGGATTCTCACTTTACGACCGCACTGTATCTACAATGGTCCACGGTTTTTGGCAAGCGAGCCATTCCGTACGGAGAGAGAATGGATTTGATCCGCGACCTGGAGGCTACGGGCCGAAGCTTCGTTAAGGGGATCAAGATTTTCGCGGACGGCGCGATTGGCTCGGCGACCGCCGCGATTTATGGGAGTTATCGCGATCAACCGCCCGCCGAAACCAGCGGACAATTGATCTACAACCCGGACCGGCTGAATATGATGGTCCGTACCGCGCATGATGCCGGTTATCCGGTGGCGGTGCACGCCATTGGGGATTACGCGATTGACCTAGTTTTGGACGCCTTTGCCGCCACCGATGAACCCAGTCGACACCGGTTAGAACACGCAATGATCCTGAGCGACGCCCAGATTGACCGGATCGCCAAACTGGGATGCTTCGTGACGATGCAGCCCGAATTTTTGCTTCGGTTTGGGGCAAATTACCGCCGGCAATTGCCGGATGCGACGAGCTGGAACCTGAAGCGTTTCCGCTCGGTGATCGACGCCGGCATTCCGCTTAGCTTTAGTTCTGATCGACCGATCGTGGCCGGAGATCCCCGCGATGGGATTCGGCTGGCGGTGACGCGGGAAGGCTTTTCGCCGGAAGAACGGGTGACGATTGCTGAGGCCGTGCGGGCGTACACCACCGCCGGAGCGGCGGCAATGGGACTGGATGACCGATTCGGAAAATGCGAAGTCGGTCATCCGGCTCCGCTGGTCCCGCTGGATTACCTCCCGTGACGGGGCGAGGCGGGACCGAGTAACCTGGCAAACCGATGTATATTGCCTTGTCTCCCGGCGCAATTGGCGTCTCAACTCCCACTTTTGCCGACGCCGTAGCCGCGGCCAAAACGGGCGGCTTCGATGGCGTTGAATTCAACATTCAAGATGTCATTAACCGTGGTGCAGATACGGTTCTCGAAGAAGCGGGCGATGTAAAGCTTGCCGGGTGGGGCTTCCCGCTCGATTGGCGAGGCGAAGAAGACGCCTGGAAAGCCAGCCTGGAACACACGGCCGAATGGGGTGCCGCGGCGAAAGCCGTTGGCTGCCTCCGAACCATGACCTGGATCATGCCCAAGTCGGATACGCGGGATTTTGATGAGAACTTCGAATTCCACGTCAGCCGATTAAAACCCGCGGCAGCCATTTTGGCGGAAAGTGGCGTTCGGTTCGGTATCGAATTCGTCGGGCCGAAAACTCTTCGCGACCAGGGCAAATATCCCTTTGTGCACGATATCGATGGCATTGTGAAGCTCGCCCGAGCGATCGGACCGAATGTGGGTCTGCTGCTGGATGCTTTCCACTGGTACACCAGCGGATCGTCCCTCTCGCAGTTGCAGTCGCTGACCGCCGACGACATCGTTTACGTTCACACAAACGACGGGGCAGAAGGCCGCGAAGCGGAGGACCAGATTGACGGCGATCGCCGGCTTCCGCTGGCTACGGGCAAGATCGACGCCAAGACGTTTGTCAGCCACCTGAAGTCGATTGGATACGACGGCCCGGTGGTGACGGAGCCGTTCATCCGAGAATGGGGTGATCTGACCGATACAGATCTTCGACTGAAAGCGGTTGCCGACGCTACCCGCCGGTTCACCGAGCTTTAAGACTGAAGCGGACGACCGAGCATTTCCTCGTAAACCGTTTTCGTCTTCGCAAACATGATGTCGAACGTAAAGTGAGTCTCATACCGCGCCCGTCCGGCGGCTCCCATTTGGGACCGCAGGGCGGGATCGTCGATGAGTTTGCCCAGGGCGTCGGCTAATGCGTCAATATCGTGAACAGGTACGGCAAACCCGGTGATGCCGGGTTCAAGGGCTTCGATGCACCCATTTACATCGGTAACCACAACCGGTAGGCCCGAGCGCATGGCTTCGACGGTGCTGCGGGGGAATCCTTCGTAGTGGGTGGCCAGCACAAAAATCTGCGCGTCCATTAGGTACTTGCGGACGATTTTTTGGGCGCCGTGAAACGTGACTCGATCGGCGATTCCCAGTTCTTCGGCGAGAGCTTCCAGCTTCGGTTGATCGTTGCCCCCGCCGACCAGATCCAGAAACCACTCGCTGTCTTTCAGCTTCGCTAGCGCACGAAACAGGGTGGGATGATCCTTCTGGTCGCTGATTCGGGCAACCATCAGTAATCGGGGAGGGGTGCGGGAAGGTTCGGCCCGGTCCGGAAGATCGGGCATTCCGTTATGAACGGTGACCACCTGCTCGGGACGCAACACCTTTTTTTCGAGCGCAAGCCGTCGGTCGTCTTCGCAAACCGTGATGACTTTGGGGGACACCCACCCGGCGATCTTTTCCATCAATTGCGCGATTCGCTGCCGATTTTTGCTGACGCCATCGACAAACAGCCATCCGTGGGCGGTGAACAACACCGGAACTTTCGCCAGCTTTCCGGCAAACCGCCCCGATTGGCCAGCCTTGCTGGAGTGGGTGGAGACGAGATCGGGATGGAACTCTTTTAGCAACCGTTTGAGCTCAAAGATTCCCTTTATATCGGTTACGGGCGAGATCGGATGAACTAGATTTTGGACAACCGTGTACGGAATATTCAGGTCGCGCAGCGTCTCGGTGTAGGGACCTTCCCCTCCAACAAACACGCGCACAACGTGGCCTTCTTTCAGCAGGGCGGAGGCAAGATCGCGAACGTGGACATTGGAGCCACCGATCGATTCGGCCTGGGTTATCACGAAGGCAATTCGCACCGGAGACTAGACTACCTTTGCTGATTCCGATTTCGAAGTGCGACCGCACGCTTCACCCCTTCTACAAGGGCGAGCGCCATCGTCGATTGGCCCGCATCCGTGATGGCAAATGCCTCGTCGGTTGGCCCTCCGGTGGGGTTATTGAGCGTAAACATTTCGACCAAAACCACAGGTACGGTCGAGTAAATTGATCCGACCAGCGCCCCGTATTTCGAGCCGACTGCCGTTTTCGAATCAGGCTGCAAGCCGTTATCCCGAAGCTTTCCTTTCAAATGCAGGATCAGCGATTGATGAATCTGCTCCCCCGCGGCCCGGGACCGATCAATAACTTCCTGGGTTGGACCCGTTTTTCCCTGGAAGGTGCCCGCCTTGCCCGGGGTGAAGACGGTGAACCCCGTCTCCGCGCTCGCGTCGCAGTGGAGACGGAGCATTAGGTTCGCGTTTGCCATATTCGCAATCTCCGCTCGCCGGATATTAGTGACGTATTCCGTCTCCGACCGCTTGGTCATCACCACGCGGATTCCATCTGCTTCGAGTTTTGTCCTGACCTTTCCCGCCACGGACCAAGCCAGGGCTATTTCCGTAATCCGCTTGCCCTGGGTTCCGCGCCCAACCTCGCTGGGATGACCGGGATCGAGGCATACCACGGTCTCCGGTCCGACCGCCAAAAGCAAGCATAGTGCCGGGAGCATCCTCTTACTTCAGACCGCTGGTAGCAATGCCTTGGATGAACAGTTTTTGGGCGAAAAAGAAGACCACGACGATCGGCAAGATCACCATGGCGGAAGCCGCCATGAGGAGATTCCACGGAGTACCGCCGTGGGTGGTTTGGTAAGCCTGCAAACCTACCGATAACGTGAATGTCTTCTGGTCAACCAAATAGATCATAGGCCCCATGAAGTCGTTCCAGGACCCCATGAACGTAAATAGCGCCACAACCGCCAGCGCAGGCTTCGCTAACGGGATGATGACATCCACAAAGGTTCGTATTTCGCTGGCACCATCGATCTTGGCCGCTTCGGAGAGTTCCATCGGAATCGTTCGGAAAAACTGACGCAGAAGAAAAATGGAGTAAGCGCTGGCAAAGAATGCGGGCACCCACAACGGTCGGAAAGTGCCCACCCAACCTAGCCACCGGAACAGGGCAAAAGTCGGAACCATGATGACCGGGAACGGCACCATCATTGTTGCCAACGTCACGCTAAAGAACAGGTCTCGTCCTGGCCACTTTAGTCGGGCAAAGGAATAGGCTACCAACGCGTTAGAACACACGGCCCCAGTCACCGTTAAAATGGTGATTAATACCGTGTTTCGGGCATAAACGAGGAACGGAATGTATCCGAGTTCTTCACTGCCGTACATAACCGCTTCCCGGTAGTTCCAGAACTGGAACTGGCTCGGAATCCAGCGCGGTGGCGACGTCATCGTCTCATTGATCGGTTTCACCGACGTGGTCAACATCCACAAAATCGGCATCACAAAGAGCGCGGACAAGAGGACGAGGGCCACGTGAGTGAGGGCGATTTTTAGCTGTTTTTTCTGGAGAGGAGTCATTTTCTAGCCACCCTCGTAGTGCACGTATTTTTCGGAAATCTTCAGCGACAGGAGCGTGAGACCCAACGTAATGCCAAACATCACCCAACCCATGGCGCTGGCATAGCCCATGCGTTGGTACTGGAACGCATTGTCGTAAAGGTACATGGCGAAAAAGTAGGTCGATCGCGCGGGCGCACCTCCCGGAAACATCACGTACGGCACGGTAAATACCTGCAGCGAACCGATGATGCCCATGATCACGTTGAACAAAATGACCGGAGATAGCATCGGCAAGATGACGTGACGCATCTGGCTGGCCGGCTTGGCTCCGTCTAGTTCCGCGGCTTCGAGTAGAGACGCAGGAACGTCCTGCAGCCCCGCGAGATAGATGATCATGGCCTGGCCACAACCCCACATGGCGATGAGAATCAGCGTTCCTTTCGCCCACGCCGGATCGCCCAGCCAGTTGGGCGGAGAAATGCCCATGCCGCGAAGGGCCGAGTTCAGGAGGCCGTAGTCGCTATTGAAAACCCATAGGAACAGGGTTCCCAGCGCCACCATAGGCACCAAGGAGGGCAGGAAAAACAGCGTTCGGTAGACCGCCATGCCCTTCACTTTAGAGTTGAGCAGTAGAGCCAGACCAATCGCGACCGCCGTGCTCAGAGGAACCGCCCCGACCGCGTAGTAAAGCGTGTTTACCAAATTGCCCCGGAACACTTCATCGAAGTAGAGCTCCCGGTAATTGTCAATTCCCACCCATTTGGGTTGACGCAACACGCTGTAGCTGGTGAAGCTGGTGTACAGCGACGATATCAGGGGGTAGGCGAGAAAGATCAGAAAGCCGAGGATCCAAGGGGACGCGAACAGAATTCCGACCCGGGCGTCGCGGTGACGATTCATGGCTGAATCCCCAATATCTGCTTCCGGTAGGTGGCCCATAGGCCTTCCAATCGCGTTTGGGCATCAGCAAGCGCCACCTCGGGCGTCTTTGCGCCGGTGCTTACTTGCTGGAACGCGACGTTCATTTCACTACTGATCTGAGGATAAATTCCAACCATAGGCGGGCTAAATGCTTTCGGTGATCGAGCCAACTTGTCAAACAACCTGATGAATCGGTTTGGGTGAGTCGTAAAGAATTTCTCGCTTACCTTGGCTAACGGTGAGTTCTTCCCGTGACCAGCGCAAAGACCTTCCATCACGTCCTGGCGCTGCACGTACTTGATGAACTCAAATGCCTCCTTGGGATGCGCCGCTCCGCGCGGAATGGCGAGAACGTCTTGCGACAGGTTGGCATGGCCCGCCAGATCGGGTCGATCAGCGGGATAAGGCATCGGAACCGCAAACCATTTCAGACCCGGCTTATAAACGCGGATGTAGTTCGCTTTCCAAACGCCATTCATCTCGGCCGCCACTTTGCCATCCATGAATGGATCTTGCGGCGACGCAAAATTGGCAAATCCACTCTGGAAAGTCTGCACCTCCTGCGACCCAAACTGTTTGGAATATCCCGCGTACCAGTTCAGGGCCCGTCGCGCTTCGGGAGTATTGATGGTCACCTTGTCTCCATCGATCAGCTTTCCCCCAAAGTAGTTGGGCCAGGCCCAGTTCCACCAGCCGGGGTTGGATGGCAAGAAAGCGGCCATTTGTATCCGACCATCGGGCTTTCGGATGGAGATTTTTCGGGTCAGCTCGTCCAATCCTTCGAGCGTTTTGGGAAAGGTTTCGGGACTGGCGTATTCGGCGGGAACGAGGTCGGGCCGAACATGGAGGCCCACCGAAGCCGGAGTGCTAGGGAGGGCCCACAGCCCTTTCTCGTAGGTGAGGGCATCGTAGTAAGCGGGAATGTAGTAATCGCGATTGAGCCCCGCCGCATCGGCCATCGGTCGCAGATCCATCAGCGATTTTTCGTCCGCCATTTGGCAAAGCTGATCCTGCCAAATGCCGGCGATATCGGGCGGATGACCACCGGCGGTGGCCAGCTTGGTCTTTTGGTCGACGCCGGAAATGCTGAGATATCGCACGAATATCTTGTTTTGAGAGCGATTAAAGGCGTCTACCACCTTTCGCATTTCCTTGGCCTCGTCACCGGTCCACTTCTCCCAGTAGATAACTGTGGTTTTCTGAGTGCCTTCGTCGCGTCGGACAACCTGCTCACCCATCACAAAGGCGACGGCCAGCACCGTTACTACCACTCCGAGAGTTACCAATCGACCAATCATTCGTCCATCGCTCCTGCAAGATCCAGTTTACGAATTTCCACGCCGTAGGGCGGTAGGTGGATCACCTCCCCATCATTCGTGGAAAGCGTGGCCCCGTGGGCGTTGGCATTGAGCAAGAAGAAATAGGTGGTCGTTTCGCCTTCTCGAACCTGGACCGTGACTCCATCCGGGAGTTCACCGGGGAATGGGTGAACGATCTCGGCGCGCCGAACGAGTGGATCGAGGAGATCACGCAAAAAACGTTCGTCATGGCGGAATGCCACGTAGGTGGCGGTTCCTTTGCCAAATCCGTTCTGCGTCACGGCGGCGCGTCCCGCATAGAATTCACCCGCGTACTCCGCCAAGATTTCGGCCGTCGTTGGATGGACGAGTTCACAGAAATCGTGGGCCGCATATTGCTCGTTGTTATAGAAAACCGGCACCTTGGTTTCCCGAGGAAGAACATCGATTTCCTCGCTAGTGATGCCCAAAACGTTTCGCAATGGGCCGAGGAATCCTTCGGTGAAGACCAGGCTGTTCTCATCGGTCCACCCCGAAAGATACGTAAACACGACATGCCCGCCGCCGGCAACAAACTCTTCAATGCGCTCGGCAAAGCCGGGCCGTATGCTGTAGGCCATCGGGACCACCACAATCTTGTAACCCTCCAGCGAGTCATCCATCCCGATCACGTCGGTCGGAATTCCGGCTTGCCAGAAGTATCCGTAGTAATCGGTCGCCGTTTCCGGATACCGCTTCGGTCTCTGCGTGGGACCACAAGCGGCCTCCAATGCCCACCAAGATTCCCAATCGAAGATGACGGCGACTTCTGGCTTGGGAACCGAGCCGATGATTTCGGGCCACTCCGCAAGTTCATGCCCAAGCTGACGAACTTCCTGGTACACCCTCGCCTCCCGCGAAGATCCATGGCTTACAACCGCGCCGTGAAGCTGCTCTTGACTACCCCGCGATTGCCGCCACTGGAAGTACTGCACTCCATCGGCGCCGTGGGCGACGGCTTGCCAACCTTCAAATCGGTGAACTCCCGGCCGCTTCAAAGCCATGGATTCGTACCAGTTGGACGAACCGGGACTGTATTCCATTAGTAGCCACGGTGTTCCCCGCTTCAGTCCGCGCATCAAATCATGCCGAAATGCCGCCGCAATCCACGTTCGCGCTTCGGACATTGGACCGGTGAAAGCTGGGTAGCTATCCCACGAAATGAAGTCGAGATGAGAGGCAAATTTGCGGTAATCGAGCTCCGGATACGTCCCCATCATATTGGTGGTGATCGGAACATGAGGGGTGATGGCCCGTAGCGGGGCGGCCTCTATCTCCATGAAAGCGACCGTTTGATCGGTCGTAAATCGTCGCCAGTCCACCGTCAGTCCCTGTATCGCCGTCTCTCCGTAGGGTCCTCCGGGCGGGTCAATCTCGGACCAATCGGTGAAGGAATGGCTCCAGAACGCCGTCCAGTACGCTTCGTTGAGGGCCTCCAGACTGCGGTTGAACTTCACTTTAAGCCACTCTCGGAACGCTTCCACCGATTCGGCACTGTAATCAGCTCCGCCGTACTCGTTGGATACGTGCCAAGCCAAGAGATTAGGATGGTTACCGTACCGTTCGGCCAACTTGGTGGCGATGATGCGGCACTTTTCTTGGTAGATGGGCGAACTGAAATTGTAGTTGACTCGGTTCCCGTGAAGTCGCCGAACTCGGTCGGCCCCGGTGCGGATAATCTCGGGATACTTTTTGGCCATCCAAGCTGGCGGAGCCGCGGACGGGGTGGCGAGGATGAAATACCGGTTGCTTGCGGTAAGCCGAGCGATCACGTCGTCCAACCACTCAAAGTCGAACTCGCCCTCTGAAGGTTCCAGCTTAACCCACGAGAAAACCCCCAGGGTTGCCACGTGATACTCGGTGTCCACCATCATCTCGACATCTTCCGTCCAGACTTCGCGCGGCCATTGTTCCGGGTTATAGTCGCCGCCATGCCACAAGCGGCGAAGGCGCTGATTCAGATTTGCCATAGGTATAAAATCTCCGTCGAATTCTGCCGCCAACGGCACGGAGCCCGCCGAATCTTACAGCATTTTTCCTATTCGGAGACCAATTTCCGCTCCTGAACCAGGCGACCGTGCTTCCTGAATTTTTGCCATGATTCCCACACCCGGTTTATGGCATCTGAGTAAACTCGCTTAGAAGTTGCGATTCCTCGGGAATTGAGAGTCACCAGCGTCGGTAGATTTCGGTTGTCACGGTGTCCCTTCGCCTTAACCATGAGTGCGCGCATTCTCGTGATCGACGACGAGTCGAACCTGCGTAATATGATCCGCCTGACCTTGCAACACGCGGGATACAGCGTGGAAATCGCCGAAACTGGGGCCGAAGGTCTGACGGTTTTCGGAGACGGTCAGCGATTTGAATTAGTACTGCTGGACCAGAAGCTTCCCGGTATTCAGGGGACCGACGTTCTGCAGTCCATGATGAAAACCAATCCGGAGGCCAAGGTGATCCTGATCTCCGCCCACGGAACTATGGATTTGGCTATTGAGGCCATGCACGCCGGTGCGTCGGATTTTCTCCGTAAGCCTTTCTCGGCAGTGACGCTGCGAAACGCCGTTCAAGCGACGTTAGACCGTCCCAAATCCACCGATTCGGCGGTTCCGGTGGCGCAAGTTTGCCGAGAATTTACGCGGTCGTCCGTGAACGGTTTTTCGATTGACTTCAATCACGAGTCGGAAGACGAATCTCATCACCAGCGCACATTCATTTTCAATGTTAGCGCCGCTCGAGGAGATACCGAGCAAGTTGAAGTCATTCTGCCTTGTTACTCCACAGAACTGGTTTTGGCTTATGCCGACACCGAGAACCCGCCGGGAGGCAACCGATTTTGGCAAGCCTTTTGCGAGGAGGCGCTTGCTGCTCATCTGTGGGAATTCGCAGCCCTGCCGGATGGTAAATCCCTGGTCATTACCGATCTGACCGGCCACTTGGAACGATGGATCGATTCGATTCTCACCGTTTCCGTAGCTGGCTAATTCGGAAATCCGCATCACCCTTGCTTAATTTGCAATAATATGCCAGCTAAAGGAAGCCCTTCTGCTCGACTGAGGAAGTTTTTTCTCGGAGCACCTATTCCAAATTCTAAGGCTCACCACGAACGATTGTCGCCGCTGGTTGGGTTACCCGTTTTCAGTTCGGACGCATTATCTTCCGTGGCATACGCCACCGAAGCCATTATTGGCGTTCTGGTGCTTTACAGCGTCCAGGCCATCAATCAGCAATTGGCGATTTCGTTGGCAATTGTTGGGCTCATCGCGATAATTGCCTTTTCCTACCGGCAGACGATCAATGCCTATCCCGGCGGCGGTGGTTCCTACATCGTCGCTTCCGAAAACCTAGGGAGTGGGCCCGGTCTCGTAGCCGGTGCAGCCCTATTGATTGACTACATACTCACGGTCGCCGTTTCCGTCGCCGCGGGAGTCGACTCGATCCTCTCGGCGGAACCCGTATTGCGCGATCATCTTCCCAATGCGACCATCACTCTATCGATTTTCTTCATCGCCCTAATAGGGTTTGCTAATCTGCGTGGACTCCGCGAATCCGGTAGTTTGTTCATGATTCCCACCTACGGCTTCATTGTCATGATGCTGGTGGTGCTGGCGGGGAGCCTGCTGAAATCGGGCCAGGTACCGGTTCACGCGCCCTTGGTGACCTCAGCCAACATCGGTAAAGAGAGCCACTACGTATTCGCATTCATCGTCCTTCGCGCATTTTCGGCCGGATGTACGGCGCTCACCGGTATCGAAGCGGTGAGTAATGGCGTCATGGCGTTCAAAGCCCCGGAAAGGAAGAACGCCAACAAAACTCTGACGTGGATGGCAATCATTCTGACCGTGCTGTTCCTTGGCATGGGAATCATCGCGATGAAGCTGCCCACAATTGGCGCGGGCCTCACCATCTATGATTCTACGGATCCCAGGTACCGCACTCTCATCGCCCAAATCGCCGCGTTTGGTTTCGGAGACAAGAGCTTTGTCTACTACGGCACGCTCGGTTTTACCGCCGCGATCCTGATCTTGGCGGCAAATACCGCATTTGCCGACTTCCCCCGGTTAGCCAGTCTCATCGCCCGGGATGGCTACCTCCCCCGCTACTTCGCCCGCCAAGGCGACAAGCTCGTTTTCCACAACGGTATCGTCATGCTCGGCTTCTTTTCCGTGATGCTGATCGTGGTGTTTCGCGGCAAATTGGACGCCCTCTTGCCTCTCTATGCCGTCGGCGTATTTACGGCGTTCACGCTTTCCCAGTTGGGAATGGTGGTGCACTGGTACAAGGATCACGGACCCGGTTGGTGGCGAAGCATCGCGATCAACGCGGTCGGCGCCGTCCTGTGCTTTGTAGTACTGCTGATTATCGCGGTCACAAAATTTGCCGAGGGCGCTTGGCTCGTGCTGCTTCTGATTCCCTCGATTTACGCCATCTTTGTGGCGATCAAGCGACGCTACAATTCCATGACCAAGCAGTTGGCGTATTCCGATCCAGACTCGCTGCCGGTACCGAGCGGAAACCTAGTGTTGATCACCGTACCGCGACTGCACCGCGGCATTCTGCAGGGGATTCGATACGCCGAGAGCTTGTCTAACAACTGCAAAGCGGTTCACATCGTGCTTAACGAAAAGTACATACCGGAATTGATGCGAGGGTGGGAACGCATGGAGTCTCAGGTGCCTTTGGTAGTGCTACCCAGTCCGTACCGATCCCTGATCGATCCATTACTGGAATACATTGACGAAATGCAAGCGAAACAGCCGGGCCTATTGGTGACGGTCGTGGTGCCCGAGGCGGTCTCCGTGAAGTGGTACCAAAAGCTTCTTAGCGAGAACGTGACCCAGCAAATCCGCAATTCTCTGAAGAACAGACAGAACGTAGTCGTCGCCAACGTCCGCTATTTCTTGGATTAACCGCCAACAAAACCCCGGAAGTCTGATTGACTTCCGGGGTTATGTGTGCCGCCTTTACTTTCCGTTTTCCGTATCGGCGGGGGCACTGGAGGTCGTCGGGCCAGGGCCTTCGGAGCCGCTTCGTTTTGGCTTGATGGCCAAAGCATCTTCCTTCGTGTAAGTCTTGTTTGACTTTGCATTAGCGCCGGGTGCCTCCCCCGGTTCGGGGGGAGAGCATCCGACCACGCCAACGGCAATCACCGTCGCCGCAAGTAGCGCTCGGCTTAGTTGCATGGTTGCTGATCAGTCGTTTTGCCGAAGCCGTAGGCAAAGGACGAATCCGGGCGGAAGAAGCTCATGTAGGCATAGCCTGCGCTGGAGCTTACGCATCGCAGCGGAGTGTCCAGATTGCCACCGGGAATGGAAACGCCCTGCGCGGTGGTGCTGTAGATGTACCCGGCCAAGTTGTAGTTACCCGTGTTCGTACCTTCCTTGGGCGTCTTTACGAAGCGAGCCGAAGAGTCGGTTGCGACGTAGTGCAGACCCTCACCAATGACCCAAGTGGTGTCATTCTGCGGATTGAAGGTGAACTCGTAGGTGTCCTGTCGCGATCCGGCACCCACACCGTTGTTCGCCTGAGCCGGGCCACTCGGGTTGAACCGGCAAGGTCCGGTGCCCGAACAGCGCATGTAGATGGGCGTATAGCCGTATCCACGGTACTGCTCCTTACCGTTGGTCCACATGGCCAGCGGGAGTTTGCTGGGCGAATTGATGGCACTGGCGGACCAGTTGTTCAGCAATCCGTTGCCGGCCAGCGACGTCACCGGCAGGCTGCCCGGCGAGGTGGAGTAATCGAAACCGGTGGTGTAGGTATTCAGCGTCTTATCGCCGAAAATGTCGTAGTTCTTGGAGTACGGATGAACCGCGTTGATCCAGAAGCTGCCGTCGCGTTCCTGGTTGACAATGTTGGCACCCCATCCGGCCGGGATCGACGCGAATTCGTAATTGGGAGGACCGCTATCCTGGTGGCCATCGGGACCGATGAGGGTGAAGGTCGGGAAGTTATCGTCGTTGTCACCGGTGTAGAGCAATACGGAGGTGCCGCTCTGCTTGGTATTGGACAACATGGAAGTCTTCTTGGCGGCTTCCTTAGCCTGCGCAAAAACGGGGAAAAGGATCGCCGCGAGGATCGCGATAATCGCGATCACGACGAGAAGTTCAATAAGGGTAAAGGCTTTTTTCGAGGTGCGGACCAACGTAGTCTCCAATCCCGCAGTGCCTGCGGAATACACCATTATAACGAAGCGTTGGGAAGTTTGCTACCAGCGTGGGCACTTTTTGATTCTGGCTCGGGGTTTGCGGATTGAAAGCCGGGCATCTGAGAATATTCCTGATCGCGATAGCACCCATGCTTTCTTGGATCTAGATCGTGATGGCGCGGTAATGCGAAGATCAGATTAGATTCGATGGGACCGGCCAGGAAAGGTTCGGCGGAACGCTGATTTGCAACTTGAGAAACGTAGGGCGATATTTAATGAATTAGCCCGGTGACGACCGACTCCGACCAATTCGTAGCATTCGGCCTCTGCCGGCCTGGCCAAAGAAGGTCGCGCTCTTCACCTCCAGTCTCAACGAAAAATTCGAAGATTCTTCTCCGAATTAAATCATCTAGATTGGAAATATGAATAGGCGCCCACCTAGCAGTTACGTAACGGACGAAGGACCGGCAAAGATGCGAGTTATATTGATTGCGGGATTTGCGTCAGTAGCTTCTATAGATCTTTGCAAATATTTTGGATTTCTCTTCTTCTGTACCGGAAGCTAGTTTTGATGGAGATACATGGGTCACCTTTAGGACAGCATCGATTCAAACCTGAGATCGACAGTCTTTGAACCCACTACCCTCAACTATGATGCCTCAGGCAAGAATCGACACACCGAGACCGAGTCACTTAACCATACTTGACGGCGACGTAGAATAGAGATATGCCAATGGCGGCCTCTCCTCGTATTGTTCAGGTGGATTCAACCACTCGTAGAAAGCCGGCGGTGGTGCAATTGCTGGCGGAATGGGAATATTTGGAGCGGTCGCTTCACCGCATGCTTTGCGGCTGGGGTCGGCACTTTCCCGACTGGACCGACAAGGTTGCCGTTTCTCGCCACGTATGGGATCAAGCCGAATGCGTGCGGCGGCTGAGAGAGCGTCTGGTGCAATTTCCGGGCACGCAAACGAACCTGCAAACCCCGGTTTCGGAAGCTCTGGAATCCCTTGGTAACGCCGTGATCCTGGCCCCTGGCCTGGACGACGCCGTGGACGGAATCTACCAACTTTTCATAAATGCCCTGGTCCAAAGCTACCTGGCGTATGCGGAAGCCGCCCACCCGATCCACGATGCCCCCACGCTGGCGGCGATCTCTGAAAACGTGCGCGCCAAGGAGCAGATGCGCCTGTGGTTGCGTGACTATCGACGACGAAACCCGGGTCGCCACTCGGACGCATACGGAGCTCAGGTCGCCGCCGCCTTAGCCGAAGCAAACGGCCTGCTGGGCGGGCTACCGGTCAACCGACCAGCCGAAACCATTGGCCGCCAATTTCGTCCACCCGCCCGGTGTGCGCACCCAAAAACTTCTCAGCCATCGGTCGATATCATGCCGGTTCTGGAGTCGCGATTTAAAGACGACCTAGAGATCCGTCGCCTCTTTTGGTGCTACGGATATCTGCTGGAAATGAACCTGGCCGAGGAGCAGTTGATTTGGCTCTATGACGCTCACGAGATGCCCTGGGAGTTTCTGCAAGATGTGAGCCGGCACATGTGGGACGAATCTCGGCACGGGGATTCGGGGCATTCTCGCCTCCTCGATTTCAGCATTTCGATTGACGAGATTGGCTATCCGTACTACGGCGGAGGCAAAACGCCAACGCCAGAAGTCGCCGACGGGCAAGCCGCGGAGCTCTCGGCGAAAGACCTCTACGAGAAGGTGTTCTTCATTGGCATGGTGGCCGAAACGGGCCACTTCCACGTGAAGCACGAGGCTTACGATGATTTTAAGGCGGGCGGCGACTTGGAATCGGCCGAAATGATGCTGTTCGACATCATTGACGAGACCAGCCACGTTCAGTACGCGCATCGATGGTTGCCCGTTCTTGCCGAACGGGCCGGAATTGAGGTTGATTTCCGCGCCGAAGGCGCCGCTCTACGCGCCCGACTACAAGCCGAAACCACGGCCCGAGTCGATGCGAGTCAGGGCAAAGACTACGGCGAAGCCGGAGAAAAGGTGGAGCAGTTGCTCGCCCGAATGCGGGCCATCGCTCCCCTTTCCAACGCCGCCACTTGCCCGCCGCGCAGCTACAAACCGATGTAGCTGCGGGTAACCCAGTCGTAGGTGGGAAGTGTCCGACCATCCGCCATGCGTAGACCGATCGGGCTGACGTACGATGCCCCAATTCGCCCGGTGTAGGTGGTTTTGAGCCCAACCACTCCCACCTGGGCTAGTGACCGAATTTCCGTGTTTTCCGCCACCCCGTTTTGGTTTGAATCCTGCCAGACGGCAAGTCCTTTGAGTTCCCCGCCAGTCAGCCATCCGTCCCCATTGTCATCTAGCAAAGCCATAGCGGCGTAGCCGTTTGCGGGCATGAGCCACCAGGTAGCGGAGCCGAAAAGGTCTCGGCCCGATTGGATTCGATGCGACGGTTTGGGTTGCCAGACCAAAAACGCGGTATCGGGCTGGACCCATGAGTACCGTTGCGAGGCCCCCGTGCCATCAAGATTGAAAGTCACTTTGCGAGTGGGATCTAACAGATCTTTGAGTGAGGTCGACCGCGTCAGCGAGAAAATTATGGGAGTGATGGGGCCGGCGGGCAACTTGGCGATGATGGCCAGATGGTCGGTGATTTCGGCCTTCAGCGCCGATTGCGGATCGAGCCGCAGGATACTTTCGGCGGCCTCTACACTCACCCATTTCTCGTACGTTCCGGGCTGCTGTGCGTAGGGTTTAGACCGGTCCGTAATTTTCGACTGGCTAAAACTGAGGACGTAACTCTGGAGAGCTTTTTGCCGGAATGATGCCGCGGTACCTCCCTTCTCCACCTTCGGAGCGTCGGGAATCCCCGCCTCGTAGGCGCAGGCGAGAGTCAGCGAATACAGTCCCGGCATTCCGCCCCCTAATTGGGTTGCCCGCCGGAGATGCCGCAATGACTCCGCCAGATTTTTGATAATGACCGGGTCGGAAGTGGGCTTTCGATCACGAAAATTCCACGGGCTTGTGTGCTCGCTGGGAAACCGCGGGTCGGCCGCAGTTCCGTACACCTGGATTGCACGGGGATCGTTGGTGCAGTACAGCGTGTAATAGACCCGGCCCAGCATGTACTCGCTCTGCGCATCCTTCGGGTTGCTGCGAATACGCGATTCCAAATTTCTGATCACTCGTTCTGCCGGTATTGATGAGGGGGGCATCATCTCCGCCCAACTGGCGGTCACCAAGCAACTCATGACAAACAGAGACAGGGCGCGCATGAAATTGGAACGCGCTCGGGAACGGCACGTTTCGCGGTCAGAGATGCTCGGCAAACCAATCCAACGTGCGATCCCACATCTCGGGCGTATAAACATGCCCAACTCCCGGATAGACGATGCTTTGGAACTTGCCCGGTTGCCCCATCGCCTGGTAGACCTGTGACACAGCATCGCCGATCTTCATGACTCCTGCGATGGGCGAGCCGACATCCTGATCCCCCGTTTGAAATAGCAGCGCGCGGGGCGCCGCCGCGCCGATAATCACTTCGGTATCAAAGTGTTTAAGGATTCCGGGGACGAAGTAGTAAATTCCGTGGGCCGCCAGCGCCTTGGCATCGATGAGGTCTTGGTACCGGGTCATGCAGGCCACACAAACGCCCGCCTTCAGCCGATCATCGAGCGCCATCAGCCACCAGGCTCGGGTGCTGCCCATACTGATGCCGGTCACTCCAATTCGACTTGAATCCACCTCTGGTCTTGCCGCTAAGTAGTCCAGTGCGATGAGGTCATCCACTAAGGTCTTTCCCCACAACGTCTGACCTTGCCACAGGAGCTTTTTGGAGGCATCCAGTTCCCCCGCCGCTCCCAGCGGGTGCTGTCCCCCGTGACCATTTCGCTCCCCAAAACCCGGAGCATCGATGCCAAACACCACGTACCCTTGTCTTGCTAACTCCGGACCAGGGGCGACCGGAGTGGCATTCGTCCCCAGCATCTCTTCCTTACCAATTTCATACTGCCCGCCATGCCAATGGCAATACAAAATAGCCGGATGCGGCCCCGGAGAATCTGGGAGAAACAGATAGCCCGGCCGATCGCCAAGACTGAGGTATTCCAACCAGTATCCGTCTCCCTGGATTCGAGAGTGAACCGTGACGTGAGGTTTTTCGGTTGGAAGCACCGCCCCAAGCAGATCCCATAAAATCGCCCGAAACGCCCGAACCCGGATGTCATCAGTACCCCCTGCTTCAAAAAAAGGGTTCGACAACACAGGCAAATTCTACATTAACGATTCTGACCAGAATCAGTTGGAATTAAGAATGAATAGATTCGAGTCAGCCTAAATCTGATCATTAGGTTGACCGAAACAACCAAAGCTCAGATCTTTTGGCTCAAAAGCAGTTCCTTGATTCAGACCAAAATCTGATCAGGAATCAACCTCGGTCAAACAGCAACCGACTCAAGGGAAAATACCTTCGTAGGTGCGGGAATAAGTCGCTCAATTCGAACCTGAAAGCGTTATGGTGGACCGGCTGGGACTCGAACCCAGGACCCGCTGATTAACAGTTAGAAGTTCCACCGTCTCAAACGGTCTCATTTTGTCTCATTTGAACCTAATTTGGAGAAAAGAATTCTCATAGCGTCTCATGTTTCTGCTGTCAAACTCTTCGCTCTGCTGTCATAATCTGCTGTCAAATGGCACGCTCAAAGACTCGTCGTCCTCAAGGCTTTTCCGTTTTCCAACGCAAAGATGGACGGTGGGGTTGGGCCGTCACCACTGGCTACCATCCGGTAACCGGAAACCCCCAAAGAGTCCAGGGCATCTGCAAGACCCAGAAGGAAGCGAGTGATGCCGCTGTTAAAGCCACCGTCAATGTGAAGTCTGGCGCTCACATTCCGCAGGGCAAGGACATAACCGTTGGCGCTTACCTCGACGAATGGCTCGAGACCTACATTCGCCCGAACCGAGAGCCCAAGACAGCCACCTACTACGCCGGCATGATCAAGCACCACCTGAAGCCGGCTTTCGCCCGAACACCTCTGAGAAAGCTCTCGGTTCCCATGGTTCAGCGCCTCCTCAACGAGAAGGCGAAACCGCAACCAATCCAGGGTAAGCCAGACAAGACGTTGAGCGCCGATACCATCCGAGGAATTCGGGCAACCCTTCGCAGCGCATTAACGCAAGCGGTTCGCAATGGACTCATCGCCGACAATGTCGCTCAAAAGGTCACCACTCCTAAGGTGAAGTCCAAAAAGCAAGAATTCCTTGAGCCGGGTGAGGTGAGCAAGCTTCTAGCCGCCTCCGAAGGTCACCATCTTCACAGCCTAATCACCATCGCGCTCCATACCGGCATGCGTATCGGCGAAGTCACCGGACTCACCTGGTCATGCGTAGATCTGGAGAAGAAGTCGCTCCACGTCGAGCAACAACTCCAAAGGATCGACGGCAAGCTCCAGCTCAAGTCGCTTAAGACAGATCGATCCCGCAGAAGGCTGTACCTCACCTCCACCGCCGTCGATGCGCTAAGGAACGAGAAATCCCGGCAAATGCTAGAGCTGAGTGCTGGCCAAAATCCACTCGACCTCGTGTTTCTGAATCATGAACAGCGACCCCTCGATCCAAAGTTCGTCAACGACAATCTAAAGGCGCTCATGGTGAAAGCCGAGATTCCTCCGGTGAGCTTTCACAAGCTCCGTCACACCGCCGCAACGCTAGCCCTTGCCAGCGGAATCCCGATCACCGTGGTTCAAGACCAACTCGGCCACAGCCAGATATCACTGACGAAGAACATCTACGGTCATGCGGTTCCCACGGCCCTCCAGGACGTCGCCGAAACCCTCGAGCGGATCTACAAGGAATAAGGTGCCTACTTTGCCACTCTAACCGTTCCCGCCACAATCTGCTGCTCGGCGATATTGATCTGGATCTGGACGCTCACCTTACGGTACTGCGCCAGGGACGACACCGCCCGGCTAAACCGAATGTGCGCCGAATCCAAACGCCGGCACCAAAACTCTTTCACCCGCATGGAGTAGTCGCCCTCCAGCGCACCTTCTGCCTTTCCTTCCGCTATCTGCAACGAGTACCAACTGGTGATCACGTTCTCGATCAGCATCCGCTCGGCCCCGGTTGCCTTTGCTGCTCCCAGTTCCCTTTCCATGTTTTCGATGGTCGCCAGGAGAGATTCCTTTATAAGGTCATTCGCATGTAGATTCTTGATTGCCTGACGCCGCTTCAAATCTGTAAGCGTTCCAAAAGACCACGCCAGCTCGGGACGTTTCCGACATCGCTGTCGATAATCCCCAATATCTTCCGAAGCAGCTCCTCCCTTCTGAATCCGCCCCGTCAGAGCGACAATGTCTCGCACCTCTTCCGCCATTCTCCCCTCCTCCGGCAAATTCCCACCGATTCCGCTGCTTGAGCCGCTCTCAGTTGACTTTGCCTGAACGCCTCGGCCAGCTGCTTTTCCTCCGTCACTAGATCCTGAATCTGC
>Ga0209188_1001405_pt1 | contig 19457 bp, 19 predicted proteins | sample C_130625_EF_Meta_FD_187307 | JGI IMG/M metagenome (GOLD analysis project Ga0209188, IMG submission 187307) | Freshwater microbial communities from Lake Croche, Canada to study carbon cycling - C_130625_EF_MetaG (SPAdes) (version 2) | ecosystem: Environmental > Aquatic > Freshwater > Lake... | reverse complement strand
GGAGACGGGATTAATAGCCGACATTGATGCGCCAGCATCAATGGAGGACTTCTGAGCCAAGGCAGCTGCAGGCAGCTGCTGAGGACTTCTAACTCCCTACGGAGGGGAGTTTAGACCGTGGTGATTTCAAACCGGCATAAAGTTGACAGTATGGTATCTTTATTTTTAACTTATAAAGATGTCACACTGTGAAGGAAGCGGTGATTGTATACAACAGTGCTATTGCGGTTGTTATGAAGATGAAGAGAATGATATTCTTTCTGAATTCTGTAGCTGCGGTCATAGAAATCATACTAAACTTATTGGCGGAGATGGGGGATGTCAAATATATTGTAAGAAAGAATGTCCTCATAACTGCAAACTTGTAGAATGTTATAACTTCTGGATGTGCGGTCAAAAACGCCCACAGAACATTCTTGATGCTCATAATGAGATGTGTATTGATTGTGCTATGATGATTGGTAAGATTAAGTTTCTAGATGAAAAGGATGATTGTCCTATATGCCTTATTAAGAAGGATATGATTGAGATTAGTTGTGGGAAACACAAGGTATGTCTTGACTGCTGGAAAAATTGGTCTGAGACAAGCACTCAGATTCCTCTAACTTGCCCGTTCTGTCGTAATCATATTTGGAAGTAGAAAGTGATTGTTTGAAATGCCCGTCGGGTCTAATAGCCAAGGCAGCTGAATCCGTCGTTAGCCGGTCCTGTCTTTAAGAAACTGCACACCAAGAGCAATAGCTGCCCCCACCGCAATACACAAGATAAATAGCACACTAAACTCCAAACGACACGTCTGTTTCTTTTGCATTATTTCTAGGGCACGAACGAGACGCTCTTGGTCACTCGTAGGTCGGAATAGACGGATAAATTCAAACTGCAGTTGAAGGTCACGAACTGACGGAAAAGGCTCCAATCCCGTCGGTGGCATATGTATAAACGACTTGGTCTCACGCCACCGAATCAGATCTTGGAATACGCGCATGGCCTCTATACGCGCGTCATATCCGTTGGCTCCCAACGCAGCCAGCTTCAGATGATTCAGAGAAGTTGTGTTCCATACCTCAAAGTTTTGCGGAAGCCGGAGCTCCCTCACTAGGACATCGTCGTGGAATCCGTTATGGCATAGCAGACACATCTTGATTGTGACGGTCTGGGGTTGCAGTGGTGTCAAATTTAGCGGGCTGGTGAAAACTTGACGGTGGCTGGCTCTGCGCCGGTTGTTCCCACAGGAAAATGACGACGAATATCTATGTTCTTCGGTTGGAAGAAGGTAAATACTACATTGGCAAGAGCAATGATGTTCTGAATAGATATCAGCAGCACATCAACGGAGACGGCTCTGCTTGGACAAGAAAATACAGGCCATTGGCTCTTGAAAAAACAATAGAACATGTATCGCCGTTTGAGGAAGATAAAATTACAAAAGAATATATGTCTATATATGGGGTTGACAACGTTCGCGGTGGCGCTTATGTTGAGATAGAGATGAATGATGTTCAAAAAAAGTTACTCTATAAAGAAATTTGGGCGGCAAAAGATCTTTGTTCCCAATGTGGACAGTCAGGGCATTTCGCAGAGGATTGTTCTTCAAAAACAGCTATATTGGGACCTACACTAGAATATGACGATGAGGATAGTGAGGATGAGGATAGTGAGGATAGTGAGGATGAGGACGATGACTATGTCAGAAGTTACAGCTCATCGTTCCATTCATCCACCACCCGTGGAGCATGTTACCGGTGTGGTCGTCTAGGACATTATGCTTCAGATTGTTATGCAAGAAAACATATCAACGGCTAAGATTCCTTGACACGTTGTCTCATTAGTTAAATCTGTGCATATATCTTTTGCCATGACCACCCCAAAAAACTTGACGGTGTTGATGGCCGCACCGGCTTTCCTCACAGGATAATGACGGAGTGTTCTGTTTGCCTGAGTGAGACTACGAAAGAGACTGGAAAGACTATTCTCAGCTGCGGCCATGAATTTCATTTGAAGTGCATCGTGACCTGGCTGCAACGGGAGGAAGGTCCTGGAACATGCCCATGCTGCAGAGCGGCACCCACAGAGCACGAACAGCTTCCTATTTCTGACGAATCCGATGCGTCCGATGAAGAATCTCTGGCAGATTCGTCCATTGACGATGAGGTAGATGGCGTAACGCTTCTGATGGAAGCCGCAATCGTGGGCAACATAGCCACAATTCGCGAACTGCTGGCCGCCGGTTGCGACATTCATGCACGCGACAGCGATGGCGAAACGGCATTGTTCTATGCGTCAATATTTGATCGGTCCGAAGTAATCAGGATTCTTCTGGATGCCGGCGCCGATATCAATGCAAAGAATAACCACGGTGCCAATGCACTGATTCGTGCGGCGGAAGAGCTGTCTGAGGATGCAATGGATACCCTGCTGCAATGTGGTGCAGATGTATCTGTTGTTGATAATAATAGACATACCGCCCTTACACATGCTACATCGCACCGAACGCTCCGTGGGTTACGAATGCTAGTTGAGGCACTACGTTCCGTGCCCGCAGCTACAGGAGCGACTCTCCGTGGTCAGGCGTTTCTGGCAGCGTGCGAAAATAAAAATATGGATGCTATTGAATTTCTTCTAGGAGATGGAAATGTGCCGATTGACTATTGCGATACCGATGGATCTACCGGACTCATGCGGTTGCTGGCGCAGGGTTCCAGCGCAGATTTGATCTCTATACGACTTCTGAAAATGGGTGCCAGAGCCGATCTAGCGGATGCCAACGGAAGGAGCTGCTTCACGTTCGCGCCCGACGAAAGCGATACAGATCGCGCAGAGCTTAAGGAATTACTGGCAGAGAAAGCCGCCTTGGTTATACCAATTTCTATGTACCGTACGGCATGCACATTGTTGGAGATACGAAATCTGTTGGATGATTAGGATGTCATATGTCTCGGCAACATTACCTTGTAAATCTGTTGTTTCGGCACAAGAAAAGAATACTCTTTTGCCGAAAGAAATTTTGGCTATACAACGTGCCGCATCCATTGTTGGACGCGCCTCAACATTCTTACAACCGACATATGTGACAGTTCTTGGTAAGACATCTTTGCTACCACGACCGGTCCAGGCACATGTATTTCCTGACTGTGCGACTCTGCAGGCATTCCGCAATGGAAGAGCGATTGCGGCCAATTACCAAAATAATCCGCCGTCGCTGCAGCTGCCCGTATTAAGACAGATCCAAGATCTGTCAGGAGTGTACCAGTGATAGGCGTATACGCCAGATACTGACGACTGATTTGTGCGTGATCAGAACCTCTGGAAATTCTTGTAGGAGTTTTTCCAGAAGTGCACGGCGATGTTCTATGAGGATTTGTTGCATCTATGTTGTGGCGACTGTGGCGACTGTGGCGACTGTGGCGACTGTGGCAGCACCAGAAGTAGCAGCAACTTTTGCGTCAAGTGTCGTCTGCCAGTTCTCGTCTAATTGCAGATGCGGACTCTCCTTCGGATCTGACCAAGTAATATGCCCGATCGCCACCGGCTGCTTCAAATCATATGTATATGCTCTCCCTGTCTTCGGATCTACTAGATAGACAATGCCACCACAGTTCAATTTGTACAAATCCATCCTAAACGGGGGCGCAGCCGCGCTGGCCCACTGTCAAATTTCGCCTAAAACCTCTCCACTATCTTTGGATTCAGAAGCACAATTACACCTACGATAATCAGGAGAGAAATATATAACCAGAACTTCTGCTCATTGGTCCATTCATGTGTTAGCAGATCAGAAAGACCCCATACAGCAATCCACCATAGAATCGCTAAAAATGCAAACGCTATCTGCATCCTTCTTCTATTATGCAGGCGTAAAAAGTTGACGGGTGACTCGGGTCAGTCAGAGATATATAGGAATGTCCTGTAATATGTGCTGGCAGAAACTGAGGGTTGTGCGTGAGCATGGAGATAGTCAGTGTATTGTGCGTAAATCACTCTGGTGTTCGCAGTGCTCCTGCTATGGGCATGTGGCAGAAGATTGTGATGAGGTTTCGCACGTGGAACGTCCGCGAACATTGGAAGAGCTGATTCCGGCTGATCTTCGTGCACGATGGTGTATTGTTACATCTACGCCTATTGTCTACGAAACGCCGGTATCCAGGCCTCTGACACTGGAGGATAAGGAACGGGAGATTGCTGATGGAAATACGATTGAGGTTCGGTTCTGTTCTGGCATGCAAGACAAACGGATTCGCGAAATAATGCGCGCAAACAAGCTGGATACCGTTCACAAGATGGACGCTAACCTGATTGTACTACGGCGGTGGGCCGTGGCGCAGGGGAAAAAGATTCGCTTAGTACAGGAGAAATGAACTATACACTATGGGAAGGAGCAAATCCTGGTGATGGTCGTATGCCGCGTGTAGACGCCGTGGGTGGTGGGACCGATTCCCGTAATGGATTCGTATATTTTCCCGGAGGATATGCACCAAGCATCCAGTCGTTAGAAGCTACGATGGACAGTACGGTATCTGCAGACGGTATTTTTCATGGAGGGAGTCGCCGTCTTAGGCGATCGCAGAAGAAACGGTCGTCACGGCGGAAGCGGCCACGGTCGCAGAAGAAAGTCCGTCGGACACGGAAATAAGAGCCGCGCGCTTCAGATGTGTCTTACAATACGCGCTTTCTGATATTTTGGCATTTTTGCACAGATCACCGTTTTGCATTTTCCATGTGCAGCGACAGCTTTCGTCAGCAGCACCCGGCTTGCGACCGCGCCCCGTCTTTACTGCTGGTGGCTCTGTCCCTGTAGAGGCATCGCTGATCTGCGCATCCAGATAATTCCTAATAAATCCAATATCGGTCAACGTAATCGCCGCCTCAATATGCCATAATGCAATCTCTGCAGAATCCATTACTTATTGTATTTATATAGTTTCACCCCTAAAGCCGCGGCAACCACGATTAGCGATCCAACAACGAATATCTCTGTAATCTGTCGTGGCTTTGATTGTTCGGATGCATCATGATCGCAAAAAGGTTGAATATGTGGCGGTGGTGGTGCAGGATTGGCACTATCCCGATAATCACCGGGGAGTTCCGGTCGGTATGTCGGATGCGAAACAAACTGTCGGCGTTGGGCTTCTGATGCTGTTGCTGTTTCTCTACCGCTCATCTGCGTTTCGTGCGTAAATTTAGTTTCACCTGTTTGCATAGATGTCCGAATCCGCAAAGGCCGATGCCACTCTACGTAAGAAGATGGAGGCTTTCAAACCTGAAGATCCGGAAGAGGCAAAGGCCATGGACGCTGATATTCGGTTACGGAAACCATCTCAGGATGCACGGGCGATGATCAACGCTGTGAAAGCGTCGTCCGATCCTAAGAATGATAAGGCGCTAGCTCACTGGAAGGATCGCTTTCCGAAGCTATTTGCGATGGTGTGCGACCCAAGACACTCAGAGGTACTGCTGAACGCCATGCTGCGCCAGCTGGAGGCAGTTGAGGCGGGCAACCGGACGACACATGATGCGTCGGTCGTGGTCGGGACTGTTCTGGTGAATGAGTACGTGCGACCGAAGCTGGGAATGGAACCAACGCCTCTTCCAAGTTCAACGCTGTAACGGCAGTATCAGACATTTCTGCATAGATAGTATTTTCCGGTATACCGTATGTGCGACACCAGATGCGACTGGATTCTATGTTACGCAATAAAAGACTTTTGATTCTTTCGCGACTCGGCGCACGAATCAAACTGAGCGTTTCTTGGATTGCCTGGAGTTGCACCGTTTCTAGCTTGAGCTGAAATGCCAGTACCGATTTCAGCCACCCATCATCCTGTGTCTCCCATGGCGGCTTCGCGAATAACTGCACCCAACCGTTTGGCGCTTCTGTGGTCGCCATCGTGAGTAGCAGTTGGGTGACCCACGCCGGTGCACCGCGGAATCCACGGCCCACCCAGTAGCGCTCCGAATTGGCGGGACGGCTCGTGTGGGGTTTCACGAGTGCGGTGTTTTTGAAACAGGATGACAACACCCATAACAGCTCCAGTGTTGCCCGCGTGCTGGTATCAAACACCTTCATAATCAGCATACTAGTGTCAGAAATCGCCAACGTATTGATACCCGCCAGCGCCTCCGCCGCCAGAAGACGTTGTACAGTGTTTTCTTGACCGTTGAAATCTGCACTGAAATCAAACCCGCCGTCCGCAGTGTAGATATCCACCGGTCCACCCGCAGTGGCTGTTTGGGCAAAGGCTGTCTGGTTCGCCGCATGATACAGATTCCCAGTATTATCAGCACCGTAGCTGATGGTTAGGTCTGGGTGAGCCTGCAGAAACGCCGACGATTTCCGCCAACCAGGAATGGTACGCTCCGTTGAACGTAGTGTCATCGCAGTCATAGGTGTGTGATGACCTGTACGATACTGGATTGCTTCAAGAAATCCACCGGGACCTTCTGCAGTATGCGCGGTGCGAATCGCAGCAGATGTGGTCATATTGAGTGTTTCCCACAGTTCAATCATCTTGAAGAATGAACGGGAGAGAGGCTGTATGGCAGATACCGACCGATTCATACGGCGTTGTAACGAAAGGAATATGTACTCATAGCTGTTGGTGATTTTTTTGGCATCGTCCCACTGTCCTGCGGGTGCAATGCGATCTATTTCGTTCTTGGCTGTGAGAACAGCATCATGGAGTGGGGTTGTTGCGGTAGGTACACCATATCCAACACGGAGATCCTGTGTGGGACTTGATGTTTGATATTCTATTACCTGTAACCAAAAAGGTTTGTTGTCCATATTATGTTAGGCCGTGGGTTTCCTTAGCCCTCTTCTTCGTTCGCTTCATTCGTCCATTTCATTCACCCATTTCATTCGTCCATTTCATTCACCCATTTCATTCATCCATTTCATTCACCCATTTCATTCATCCACATATGAAATTTCCAATTCCGGTAGATCGTCAATATGTGCATCCACCGACGGCGGAGGCAACGCGGCTGGTATCCTCAAATCTACCTGTCGGCATCCCGGTGCCTCACGGGCATCCATCAGTGCATCAACCTCAGCTTGCGCCAGCGTCGGTGCACGCTCTATCTTCTTGCGCGCCGGCGGAGCTGTCGTCATGAACTTCATGAACGCCGCCTCATCCAATAGGATCTGTGTAAAGGTTGTTCCACCACGGATCGGCTGACCCGTCATGATATTGGCGGCTACTCCCGTGACCGGATCCATCTCACCAAACATCGCTGCCCGACGCATAATGTGCTCTGTCTGCTCAAACGACGCCTTCGCTAATGGTCCAATCCGCGCCTTCTTGTTTACGCCAATCCTATCCGCTGACATCATACGCCCACGATTCGTCATGGCATCTACCAGGATATTGACGTGACGGTAGTTCACCGGGGCCTGTTGCTCAAAGAGACTGAAGATCTCACGGAAGAGCAATGCCCGGGCCGCCTCTATGCCTAGGTTCTCATAGATGTCGTAGATATGATTGCTCAGCAGTCGCGTGCCGTCAACATCCGGATGAATCATGACATCCAGGAAGTTCGTACCTAGTGTATCCAACACGAACTGCGATACGACATCGTACTTGCCATCGGCATCTGGATTACGTGCATACTGCTCATCTTCACCAGTGAGCTTACGGAAACTCACCGCCTTGAGGCCAGGTAGACCACGCACCAGCGTACCCATCAGCAGTTTGCTCTGCATGAGCTTGACATTGGCCAGATCATTCAGCGTATTCGTATCGCCCTTCTCCGTCGGTGGCAAACGAATGCGGAGAACCATCTGAGTCGCGTTGTGGTCCGTATACGCCAGATTAATATTGGGATTTGTGTTCTTGAGTACATAATTTATATCTTCCATTGTAATATTCTTGTTGAACATCTTCTCACGATTGAGCTCCATGCGGATAATCCAGGGGTTCTTCGGCTCTTCATCACCGGCACCAGCACCAGCACCAGCACCAGCACCAGCACCAGCACCAGGCTCCATCTCCTGCTCAAACTCATTGAAGAAGCTCAGCCACTCCTGGTCCGCTGCGACGACCGACGTGCTGGAGGGCGGATCGTAATAGATTCGCGTTGTTGTCACAAGATCCTTCAACATCGTAAACTCCAACTCCTGTGCTAGGCGGCGCGCCTCCTCCTTGGATCCACGCAAATCCGGGCGCAGGAAGATCGTCAGCGACGTGGCCTTCGGGTTCTGTGTCACTTTGAGAAGCTCCTTCAGACGCGGCACACCCCGCGTCATGCCCGACTTGGCGGCGACTCCTGATAAATGGAAGGTGTTGAGTGTATTATGGACATACACAGAGTCATCCACCATGAACGTGTCGTTTCCTGGAACGGTGAAATCATAGACCAACTCCTGAGGGTCTTCCAGATACTCCAGAGCCACGATCTCATCCCAGAACACATTGGCGGATAAGGCCGATTCCAGTGTGGCCATGTGCTTGGCAATGAGTGTATCAGATCCAGACGTCGTCGTCGTCGCCGCCTCCTTGAATGCTGCCACATACTTGGCCAACGTGCGGCGACCCACCGTGAGGTCGCTGTTCCGCTCAAAGCGCCCATAGGTACGGCTGTAGCCCGGCATCTTGAGTGCCTTCGCCGTCTCCGCAATAGCCTCATTGAGGGCCGGAATCTGGTCAATATCCTCACGATACGATGACACATCCGCGCGGTCGTTGTAGGTCACTATCTTGGTCAGAGCAGCGGCCTTCTCAGGCAGCTGGAAACCGATTTCGCGCTGGAAATCCGCGGCACGGCTGCGCGGTAGATTGAGAACCCACATCACCTGGTCGCCGGGCATGCGTACGGATTTCTCCTGGTTGATACAACCGAAGATGCCGCATACCGGCAGAAGACGGGCAATGTCGCGGATCAGCTCCTCTGAACGGCTGCTCACGCGAATCTGCTGACGCTCTGGATTGACATTGCCGTCGCCGTCAAAGTAGCCCGACAGAAGTCCCGCAATGAACTCCTTGTTCGCCGCGTAGATAGGAGCGGCCAGCTGCTTATCAGAGGAGCCGGTGCTGCCATTGCTGCCATTGCTGCAGAGAGCTTTGAGAGTCGCCTTGAGCTCGGCAGAATGAATGATTGTATTCTTAGACTGCCCATACGCTCCCTTGTCGTGCCGAACGCTGATTGGCCATCCGTAGAGAACAGCCAGATCACGGACCCGTTCCTCCACAACCGGATGGACATTACAGATAACGACCGTGTTACCGCTAAAGGATCCGTCGGCCAGATAGATGCCGCACAGCCAACCGAACGCACGGTTCAGTGCAAAGCCTCCATACGACGTGATGGCGTTGGGCGCTTCAGGCTGGCGGTTACCCACGGGCACGCGCATACCGACCCGCAGGTCACTTCCCTTGATTTCGGCAATTCCAGCGGCGGTGCGCTGTAGGAAGGAATGACTGAGAGTGGCCGTTGTGCTGCGACCCGTGCGGGTCTTAATGCGGACCATGCCACCGTTTGCGGGATGCCGGCTCAGCTGGGAAATCGGCTTCCATGATGTCTTTTCGTCGGCACTGACTCCCAGAATGGCCCACTCTGCAGGCAAATCCAGAAGTGTGCTTCCGTGTCCAATATCCAACACCGCCTTCGGATTCGCGGCATACTGTTCGTCAATGAACTGACCGATTGGTCCTTTGAACATTTTGGTGGAATCTTTCAAATTCTGTATCACGACGGTGGTGTTCGTTTGGCAGGACATCTGCGTAGTTGTCTCACCCAGACTCTGTGCGGCGATGATTCCCGACATCTCACCGGGCACCACCCAGGACCGCATGTGCTTGATGACGATCTGCTCCGCCAGCCAGTCAAAGGCCGCACGGGTGAACCCCAGAGCCCGCAGATCCCGTGGATTCAGATGGTGCCGCAACAGCATCCCCCACAGACGATTCTCTGCCTTCGTCTGTTTCAGAATCCGATCAATCGTATCCAGCACGTGGGCACCAGACACCGGCGTGAATCCGGGCGCGGCGGCGTCCAGCTTCAGCTGCTCCACGGCGTTGGCAATCAGACGCGGCAGATGAACCGCCGACTGAACCGTGCGACCGACCTTACCACCGAACACGTTGCGGACCAGAATGTCGCGATCCTCCATGATCGTGGCGATGTGCGCCTGACTGCGGTCGGCGGCGACATCCTCCACCGAATATCTGTTGCGGATTTCCGTATCCGTCATCTCCGCCAGAGAGATTGGCTGATTCTCAATCTTGGTGGCCGATGTTCCATCGTCGCCGTAGGAGAACTGGACCACCATGTTGCCGGCGTCGCGGACCGATCCATCGTGCCACGTCAGCAGATCCTCCATGGTCTTCACGAGCTGACGCTGCATATAACCGGAATCGGCGGTGTCGCGGACAATCATCCCGTTTGCCAGTGCGAAGTTTAGTGTAGAAGGAACAGTTAAATCATAAAGACGCATAGTAGGATCTGTTACGGGTATTATCTCAATTAAAGTAATTCTTTCACGGCGCGTGGTTGTATCATCACGTATGAGCATGCAGACTTCATCACCTATCTTCACATCACATGGTGCACATTCTAATAGTTTTCCTTTTGAATTATAGATACACAGAGACTTATTGGCAGAAACCGTAACGGAGGCACCTCCTTCGGTGGTTATTCTGTATAGATTTGTACCAGGATCATGACGGGTCATTGCAGTAATAGATCCAATTGATGGAACACCATTATCGTCTGCAGTCCAGATAAATATATCCGATTTAATTGGCAATAGTTCCAGATTTGCTGGCTGACTGTGTTGTATCATTGTTGGATTGTTTAGCATAAATCTATCAATCCATGGACCAATTTCTGTTGTAATCCAATTACCATTTTCACAAACATATAGTTGGGTATCGCCAGTGACCGACTTTACAGCTGTATCAATCAGACCCTCACGGCCCGTCATGGCGTGGAAGAAGAACTCCGTGGGACTCAGACCCTTTACGAACGACGACTCAATGAAGCCCCGCGCGGCGGCGCCGTCGTCGTAGCGCTTGAAATGCGGCAGTGTACGGTCCTGGAAGCCGTAGGCGATACGCTTGCCCTCAATGGACTGCTGTCCCAGCAGCGCAATCATCTGGGCAATGTTGAGATCAGAGCCCTTGGAGCCGCACTTGACCATGTTGACCATGCGGTTCGTCGCGGCCAGTGACTTGAGACCCGTCTTGCCCGCGGCTTCAATCGCCTTGTTCAGTGTCTGGAACACGCGGCTCTCAAACTCCTCCTGATTCGTGCGACCCGTGGGATTATCAAAGAGACCCATGTGGACCTGGAGCTGGAGCGACTCCAGACGCTTCTTGAGTGTCTCGGATTCGCCGCCGATCTTGGACAGTGTGTCGGCATCCGCAATAATATCCGACATACCCACGGAGAATCCCGAATTCTGCAGATATGTCGCCACGACGGCCTGGAGGGAATCCAGAAAGTCCACCGTCATTTCGGGGCTGAAGTCGTTATACAGAATGTGAATGAGTGCCTTGTCAAAGATGTCGCCGTCCAGGACTCCGTTCTGGATCTGTCCGTTCGCAATCTGCACATAGTTCGGATCCGACTTACCTTTCGTCTTGTCCCACATCTTGTTGCCCATGCTGATATAGACCGACGGCAGCAGACAGCTGACGACCTGCTGTCCCGACCAGAGCGGAACTGGTTCCACCTTCGCCGGCGGCGGCATGCGACCGTCCCAACGCTTGCTGTGGATCAGCAGATTCATGAATTCGCGCCGATTAAAGAATTCCGTCGGGCGCGTGAGACGGTTGACACCCACCAGAGTGTCTTGTACCACACTGACCAGTGGCTTGCTCAACTTGGGTGAGATCATTTGTTTGCCGACCGCGGCAATTTCCCGCAACTCCGTGGCGGCTTCCACAGATTGCGGGGCATGTAGGTTCATCTCCAGCGATAAAGCGGTGGCGCTTCATCTGTACCCCAGGTTTCCCCAGGGAGTGGACTATACCTTGAGCAACATCGGACTGGTTAGGTCGTCATGTGTTACCCGCTACCATCTAGTCTCTGAACCTTCTTCTTGCCCTACCACCTGCGCCTTACGACACAGAACGGGTTTAGAAGCTTGGCTGCGGATCCCCGATTTTGCCTGGCTGCCGTAAGCAACCGACTCATCCACTGCGTTATTCCTTCTCACTGTTGTCGCTTTCGCGATAACGGCAAAGTCTCCAGTCTTTCTCTGGAGCCAGTCATACCTTTCGGATACAACCTTAGGAGCAGGGGCTTTACGGATTTCCCGAACAATTTGGAAGCGTTGCCGGCAAACTTGCCAAGAACTCCAATGCTTTCTTTTTGAGAGCCTCCTCAGACTCATATTTTCCAACGAAACGCGCTTCTGTAGAATCCACACGAACCAAGAACCCACCCTTACGCTTGTGGAGATATGACTCCAGCGCACTGTGATCCACAGTTTTACCTGCGAATCTCACGGCTCGTACAGCGGCATGCTGAGCCTGGGTTTGTTCCATCCGTTTCGTGCGAACTTCCAACGATGCCAGCGCTTCTTTGGATCTTAAGGACATCTTGGCGCGTGTCTCAGGGCTACGGAAGGAACATCCACCACGCGCTCTTGGTGGCTGGAGTTCACTATTCGGAGCTTCAATCTTCTCAGATACCACGAATCGGCCACCGGGTGTTAAGTTAAACCCGTGGGGATACAGTGATTTCTGTTCCGATATATGAAACACTTCGCGATTATTCAGATCTGCTTTGCTGCATATTTCCAAGACAGCCACAGTAAACGTATCTGACCCATACAACCGGATTGCGTTGTTGAGATACGTACACTGTTTGCGCTTGGTATTGCAGATAGCTTCACTGATGTGATCGCGAAACCGACCTTCTGCACCGAATGGCCGATAGCGACCCCGATTCAAACGGTGGCTGAGTGTTTGCCCTACATACTTTCGCCCGGAAGTATGAGTGATGACATACACTATACCCTGAACCGCATCGGGGCTATCCAAGATACTGTCCATTACTATGAGAGAGGAGTTTTAGGAGTTCAAGTTCAACTTTGCGACTAGACGATTCTATTGTGGCGCGCTCCCTACAAAGACGCGTCACAGAGGGAATTACACTGTTATTCCGGTAAGGTGTTCCCACAACCTTACTGGCAGTCGCCTGTTGGAGACAAGATTCTATCTCCATCGAAATCAGCGTTATAAGGTTTCGTGACGGAAACGTTCAGCCGAAACGTACTGTATGGCAGAACGCGCACACGGTGGCACATCATGGACATGCGGTGGAGCGACGGCTGACGGTTGAACAGCACGGGATCGCCGTCCAGTAGATGCCGGTTCACGACATCGCCTTCGTAGAGCTGGATCGTCTTCGCATTGACGTGCTTCAGACTGATAATGCGATGGGGCTGACCCTCCGCCGCCGATCGCTGTACAGACTTCGCCCCTGGATAGGTGTCGGGGCCGTTCTGGACCAGCGCGTACAGACGCTCAATGTTGAACGCCGTGACCTGCTCTGGGAAAGTCAGATTCATGGCAACCTTGAGCGGCACTCCCAGCTCTTCCACCGAGATGTTGGGATCCGGTGTAATGACCGAACGCGCTGAAAACTCCACGCGCTTGCCCTGCAGATTGTTGCGGATCCGACCCTCCTTCGTACCCAGCCGCTGCTGGAGCGACTTCAGAGGCCGACCGGATCGCTGCGCACTCTGCGCGATACCAGGGATTTCGTTGTTGACCAGCGTCGCAATGTGGTACTGTAGAACAGCAGTCCACTCATCAATAGCCTTCTTACGGGCACCCTTCGTAATGAGATCTTGGAGATGAGCATTGGTCTTCACAATGTCAATGAGTTTCTGCGTCAGATCGTCCTCTGATCGCTGGTTGTTGTACTGGAGTACCGACGGACGCACCTGGGGTGGCGGAATCGCCAGCACCGTGCTCATCATCCAGTCAGGGCGACACCACATACGACTGAATCCCATGAAGTCCACATCTTCATCTGTAATGCGCCGCAGCAGACGGTGAACGTATTCGGGTTCCATGAAACGCCGTAGAGTTCCTGATGATGGTGCCTCTCCAACACCATCGGGAGCAACCGTCAAGCCTTTCCACTCTGCGACGATGCGGCACAGATCCTCATCATTGTAGCGATGGGGCTGTCGGGCGCCACAACCGTCCTCTGTCTGTTCACCGCAACGGGTCACCTCCTGACACGCCAGTAGCACCGCTTTCCACCGATTCTCACCCTTCGCCTTGCGCAACGTCTTGGCAGTATCCTTGTTGATCAGGAGCTTCGCGCACTTGATACAGACACAGCGTAGGATCTTCAGGATCATCGGATAGAACTGGATGGAATAGACGGGACGGGCCAGCCGATAATGTCCGAAGTGGCCGGGGCAGCCGTGATTGTTCTGGCCACAGGAGCGACAGAGCTTGCCGTTCTCCAGAACTCCCATGCGGGGATCGGAGAGTCCTGCGATCTTGCCTTCCTGGGTGCTGTGGCTAGTGACCTCCACCACGGATCGTCGGACGATCTCATCCGGGCTAAACACTCCGAACTGGATGCCGACGATAGATTCAGTCTCTGAGCTGTGAGCTAAACTCGGCATACCTGCTATCCTTGGTTGTTTTTAGGCGGGGGCGGCGCGGTCGGTCAAGTTTGGGGGTTTGCAGGTGAATGTTCTTTGGTAGCGTTTGAAGACATTGTGAGAAATAATCCATTATGATAGATTATGTATCGCCGTTTTTCTGCGGCGACGCGTGCGAATAAATCTCAAATTATTGATGTGGAGAAACATCTGTCCAAGTTCGTTAGTAAGAAACCTTCCGATGCGCTATATTCCATTGCAGATTGCGTACATATGAACAATTCGTTATTCGGTCCAGGTGTTCATTATAATTGCAGTGTTATGGATTCTGCAGATAATGGATTTCAGTTATGCTGGAGAAAATGTATCGTCGTACCGTTCAATGGACATAGCACTATTGCCACAATGACTCTAGACAAGAAAATGCAGAACGATGAGTCTAATATAAAAGAATTGTCACTGAGAAATGAACTGGCCAAACGTAACAATACGATTGGTTGTACCGAAACACACGTAGAGGATCCGCGTGTATTTCGTGATGGAACAACAGTATGGCTGACGTATAATGATTCTCATTCCATGTATGCGGCAAAATGTGATCTGAGTATGAATGTATTGTATCAACAAAAGATAGAGAGACCGATAGGAGTAGGTAAGATTGACAGTGATGCTAGAGAGAAAAATTGGATTCAATTCGCAAAGGGAGATAAGGTGTATTGTTTATATTCTGCGAATCCGTTTGTTTACTTGAAATACAAGGATACCGGTGCATCATTAGCTCTCCAGAAAATAATAACCTATCCATATACCGTACCGTGCTCTTTTGGGGAAAATATTCGTGGAGGATGCCCACCGGTACCACTGGAAGGTGTTGCAGATCACTGGGTATGGTTTTATCATACTAGGGAAAAGCCGATTACATACAAAATAGGGGCATATGTTACGCACAAGCTGGTGCCGGTCGCGTATTGTGAAGTACCAATTCTTTCGGGTGAACCCATCGTATTTCCATGTGGCGCTGTTTCTATTGCGGGCGGTTATAGAATCCTGATGGGTGTAAATGATCGTCGGATCTCTTATCTGGATGTAGATCATGACCTGTTATGTAAGAATCTTGTGTGGTTACCCAAAAGTGACATGCTACTATCTGGCTCATCGTGTGCACAGCAATGAGTCTCCATATAATTCTGGGTCCGATGTTCGCCGGTAAGACAACAGAGATCCAACGTATTGTCCGTCGGCAGCGTGTCTTGGGTCGTCCAGTTCTGATTCTTACAGCAAATATTGATACCCGCTATGCAACAGAGGCCATTGTGAACCACGACCATGTATCGGAAGCGGCGGTTGCGGTGGGTATTGACAAGTTAGGAGATATTCTGGGGTGGCGAACATTCCAGAATGCCTCCGCAATCGTTGTGGATGAGGCTCAGTTCTTTCGGGGTTGTCTGTATGACTTTGTTCATGCGGCGGTAGATATGCATGGGAAGCACGTGACGGTAGTGGGTCTGGACGGTGATGCGCACCGTAAACCGTTTGGAGATGTGTTGTCGTTGATTCCGTTGGCCGACAGTGTGACGAAACTGACGGCGCTGTGCCGGCGGTGTGGCGATGGAACCGCAGCGATCTTTACACTGCGGCGACCGCTGCCTCCTCTGCCAGCAGTAGAAGCTGTAGAACCAGCAGAACCAGCAGACGCAATAACAGACAATCAAGAACAGGTTCAGGTCGGTGGAGCCGAACAATACGAATCTGTCTGCCGTCGCCATTTTACAGAGTAGAGAGGAAGAGCAAGGGCAAGCCACAAAAATGACCGCCTTTTGGCCCCTGTTCGTATAAGACAGCACGATGGAATTCAAAGAGATCTCCGAATCCGACGCACAGACAATCTACCATCTGGAGAAGGTGATTTGGATGGGAACGACCAGTAAAGGAGTACTTGTCTCTATTGGTGATTCTGCCGAATACGGCCGCATGTTGTTCATGGGTGGCGAACTCCAGAGCGCATCCAATGATGAACGTATCTACCATGAGACGTTGGTACATCCCGCAATGCAGAGGGCCGTGGCCAATCATCACGTTCATTATACAGAGGGTCTGCGGGTTCTGGTCGTCGGAGGAGGTGAAGGTGCCACGGTGCGCGAAGTGTTGCGATGGCCGCAGGTGTCTCATGTGGACTGGGTGGATTGGGATGAGGAAGCAGTGAATATCTGTCGGCAACATCTACAGTGGGCTGGCCCTGACACGTGGTTGGATAATCGTCTGAATACGTATTGGGACGATATTCAGGTGGTGTTGCCCCGTCTGGAAGGTCAGTACGACTGTATCGTGCTGGATCTACCGGATCCGGATGGAAATACGGGATGGCTCTATTCGGCGGAGTTCTGGACCGCTCTGAAGGGACGACTGTCGGCCACGGGAGTGATGGTGACGCATTGCGGGCCAGTGCGACCGTGGGGCAATATTGGAGAAGGATTCCAGAGAGTGCGTACTGCTTTAGGGGATGATAAAATAGGGGGATTTTATCATACCTTAATACCGAGTTTTCAGGGAGAGTGGGGATTCTGGTTGATAGATGCAGGTGGTGCGACCACTACAGGTACATCAATTCCTATGCCCGTTGACCTACTTGTTGCGGACCGTGAGCAAATCGCGCAGTGGTTTCATCCGACTGCTGTATGGCGAAGGGCCGTCGCGACGGCGCTTCTTCCATGTCCGTAAACATGTCATCGGGTAACAGAACTGGTTGCACTTCCTTTGCCTCTTCTTTTGACTGCTCTTGTCGCTCATCCACATGTTTATCCACATGTTTATCCACATGTTCATCCACATGTTCATCCACACACTCATCTACCTCCTTCATCGGTACAGTAGTAGGATGCGGGATTACTTTTGTTGATATATTCCTGCGAATCTGAACTGGAGTCTGGCTAATCGTAGCAACATCCTTAGCCGAATTGAATTTTTGGATCAGACTCTGTATAGATTTACCAGGTAATAGAGAACTTCTTCCAGGTGTGGCGGCTATCGCGGCGGCTTCTACAGAGTTCGTCGCTTTCACGACGCGTACACGGGGAGCCTGCATCGGAGCCACGCCGACTTTGCGACTGGATTGTGCGTGTGGATGGGTCATCGGCGGAGGCATTTTTTCACCAATTCTGCGAACAATAGGTTCGTGCGCCTGCATCGGTTGTGGTGCATGGAACGGTACTGCTCCACCTATTCTGCGAACGGATGATGGAGGAGGTAGACGCACCGATGTGGAGCGCTGGAGAGGTGCAACCTGCTGCGGTAAGAATGTTGCAACAGAGGCGCGGCGTTTCAGTGCTGGTCGTGAAAGATGCAGAGAATGCAGAGAATGCAGAGAATCCAGAGAAAGATCGTTGAACTCTGGCTCACCATGTGCGTCGGCCTTGAATAATGGAGAACGCATAATCGGATTTTCTGTCTGAACCGGTTCTGCGGCGAACGTGGATCGCGTTGGGATCAGATCACTCAACTGGCTCTTGGGTTTGATGTCCAGCGGCTTCGCGTGAACCATCACCCGTACGATCTTCTTTTCATCCTTGGCTTTTTTGTAGCGCATCAAGAAAAATACCGTAGTTGTTCCTAATCCTAGAACAATGACACCCAGAACGGCACCGATTATGGCCGGCATACTGGATTGGCTGCTTTCGGCGGTTTGCTGTGGCAGAAGTGGCAGCGGTGGCACAGAACCACCGATCTGTATGGCACTCAATATCTGAGATGTTGGCTGCCAAGTGATCGCCACCGGTGTGATCACACATACATAGAAGTTGTTGGGGGGCAGGATGAGAGCCGCGGGATTTGCACTGCATGCACTGTTATTTTGGATACTGACCGTAACCGCTAACGGCTGTACGGCGGTCTGCTGGGTTATCTGAATTTGGATTGTCTGACGGAGACTATTGATGAAATCATTGTTCTGCAATTGTGAAGGATTCGTAGCAGGTATGTTATAGGGTGAATAGAATAATGTAGGAGATTTGGTATTACTCAGCGATAATGGACTATCTGTGGCCGATGTTGATGGAATCGCTGTAGGAGACATCGTAGTTGCAGATGAACGGGTTGCGGTAGTAGTTTCTGTAGTGGTTCTGCTTGCTGTTTCTGATGACAAAATGCTAAGAATAAGTGTTCGTGCCGGTGTTCCCGTATTTGTGATGCTCACTGTGGATGTTTTTGTAGAAGTTGTTGTTGGATTAGCGGTATCCGACGATGTTCCAGTAGGAGAACTTGTTGTTACAGCAGTCGTGGACGCAGTTCCCGTGGCTGTCACAGTCTTCGTGGAGGTTCCTGAGCCTGTATCAGTAGAACTTGCAGTAGCTACGGGAGTCTTTGTAACAGTTCCAGAGCCTGTATCGGTAGAACTTACGGTAGTTACAGGAGTCTTCGTGGCAGTATCCGTTGCTGACTTTGTAGCGGTTCTAGATCCTGTATTAGTAGAACTTGCAGTGGCTGCAACAGTCTTGCTAGAGGTTCCTGACGCAGACTTTGTAGTAGTTCCAGAACCTGTATCGGTAGAACTTGCAGTGGCTGCAACAGTCTTGCTGGAAGTTCCTGAAGCAGACTTTGTAGCGGTTCCAGATCCTGTATCAGTAGAACTTGCAGTGGCTGCAACAGTCTTGCTGGAAGTTCCTGAAGCAGACTTTGTGGATCCAGAACCTGTATCGGTAGAACTTGCAGTAGTTATAGGAGTCTTCGTGGCAGTATCCGTTGCTGACTTTGTAGCAGTTCCAGATCCTGTATCGGTAGAACTTGCAGTAGTTATAGGAGTCTTCGTGGCAGTATCCGTTGCTGACTTTGTGGAGGTTCCAGAACCTGTATAGGTAGAACTTGCAGTAGTTACAGGAGTCTTGCTAGAGGTTCC
>Ga0209188_1001404_pt1 | contig 19459 bp, 30 predicted proteins | sample C_130625_EF_Meta_FD_187307 | JGI IMG/M metagenome (GOLD analysis project Ga0209188, IMG submission 187307) | Freshwater microbial communities from Lake Croche, Canada to study carbon cycling - C_130625_EF_MetaG (SPAdes) (version 2) | ecosystem: Environmental > Aquatic > Freshwater > Lake... | reverse complement strand
GAGATGATTGCTAATAGAGTTTATGCTGGTCGTATGGGTAATGGAGTTCCAGAGTCAGGTGATGGATGGAAATATCGTGGACGTGGACCTATACAAATAACAGGTAAATCAAACATAACTGCTTTCGCTAAAAAATTAGTTCCTGATTGGCAGAAAGTTATTGATAATCCAGCTTTAATATCAAGTGATAAAAATATTTCTTTATTATCAGCGATTTGGTTTTGGGATACAAATAATCTAAACAAATACGCAGACGCTAAAGATATTAAAGGTATGACTCGAGTAATCAATGGTGGATACAATGGTCTTGACGAACGTATTAAACTTTATAATGAAGCAATTCATTTATTGATATAATGGCATATTCTGATAAAGTACTCGATCACTATGATAATCCACGCAATGTTGGATCTCTAGATAAAAACGATCCCTCAGTTGGTACTGGTATGGTTGGCGCACCTGCATGTGGTGATGTGATGAAACTTCAAATTAAAGTAGAAGAAGGAATAATTACAGATGCCAAATTTAAAACTTATGGTTGTGGCTCTGCGATTGCAAGCTCTTCTCTTGTTACCGAGTGGGTTAAAGGAAAAACATTAGATCAAGCGTATGCTATTAAAAATTCAGAAATTGCTAATGAACTGGCATTACCACCAGTTAAAATCCATTGTAGTATCCTTGCTGAAGATGCAATTAAAGCAGCAATAAACGAATATCAACTAAAGTGTGCGTGCTCATGATTACCGTAACAGAATCCGCAAAGAAACAAATTGATGAAATCTTAATGGATGATGTATCAATAAAATATGTAAGAGCATTTATCTCTGGTGGAGGATGCTCTGGTTTTAATTATGGATTTACTCTTGAATCAAACAAAGAAGAAGATGATCTTGTTATAGATAATCTTATAATTGATGCCATGAGTATGCAGTATTTTGAAAACGCTACTATAGATTATACTAGTGATAAATTAAAAGGATCTCAATTTGTTATATCAAACCCAAACGCAAAATCTACATGTGGATGTGGGAGCAGTTTCTCAGTATAAAATGAAAAACTTTATACATCATGATTTTGATAAACTTGAACGCGATACTGCTCCAAATGGCACAAGAGTATATAAAACACCCTCAGGTAAATCTTACCCTTCTGTTACAACGGTAACAGGATTACACTCAGCCAAAGGTATTGCTGAGTGGCGTAAAAGAGTTGGCGAAGAAGAAGCCAATAGAATCTCTGGAAGAGCATCTGCAAGAGGAACTAGGATTCACCAGTATTGTGAAGACTATCTGCGAGGAAATATATTTGAAGCGGATATGTTCGACCTTGAAATGTTTAACTCAATCAAACCCCTGCTTGACCAAGTCGACAACATTCACTGTTTGGAAGATGCATTATATTCTGATTTCTTACAAGTCGCTGGTACAGTTGACTGTATTGGAGAGTTCCAAGGTAAACTTAGTGTTATAGATTTTAAAACATCAAGTAAGCCAAAGCATAGAGATGACATTCACAACTACTTTATGCAAACTGCAGCATATGCAGTAGCATTTGAAGAAAGAACAGGAATTCCAATTGGTAGGCTTGTTATTATTATGGCAGTTGATAACGATGACCCAAGGTGGTTTATTGAAAAAAGAGATAACTGGATTGGTGGTTTTAGAAAATTAAGATTAGACTATAAAAATCTAAAAAGAATTTAATCTAAATGAAACTGCTTGAAATTATACCAAATGTATTAACTAATGAAGAATGCGAAATTTTAATTAAAGATTCTGATTTTTTAAATACTAAAAATAATCAGCCATCATATGGAGATATGAATGGTATAGAAAGAAGAACTTCTACTAGTCATTATACTTCTAAAAAAATATGTTCGGTTTATAATTTTGAAATAAGTAGTGTAGCAATATTATGGTATAAACCTGGAGTATATAATTCATTACATGCAGATAGTTTTAGAATTATAGACAATATAGTTACTAGAACTGCAAACTGGCATCGCACTGCAATTATATTTTTAAATGATAATTTTACTGGTGGAGAGTTAGTATATCCAAATCAGGGGGTTTCAATAAAACCAGTGAAGGGTACTATGGTAGTTACATCTTGTGATATAGATTTTATGCATTACACAAATGCAGCATCCTTTGATAGATATACATTAGTATTCCGAATAAATAATTGACATGCAAAAATATATAATGTATAATAGTGATATGGTTGTATGAAGCAACTAGAAAGGTGTTCTGGACGTGGGTTCGACTCCCACCACCTCCACCATAGTATATTAGACGAACCAGTTTTGGTAGCAAACATAATTGATCGTATAGCGTGATATTAGTGGCTAATATACTATGGTGGGGGTGCCATGGTTTCGACAGGGCAATAAGTACAGAAGTGGACAACTTGTCAGAGAAGACATAAAAACTAAAACAACGTAAACGCAAACGACGAACAGTTCGCATTAGCAGCTTAAACACTGCTTAGGGTTTCGGTAGCTTTCCTCGTAACAGAATAAGCTACCACTAATTTTATAAACTAAGGATCTTATGATTGTTAAGCCACTACGTAAAATGGTATTGATTGCTGAGAATGCAGTTGACCAAACTACTGAATCTGGAATTATTTTAGATGGTACTACATCTAATCGCGCATCAAAAACAGGAACAGTTCTAGCAATTGGTTCCGAAGTTACCGTAGTTAATATTGGCGATAAAGTCTATTTGGAATGGAACAAAGGTCAAGTTGTCAAGATTGGCGATGCTCAACGTGTTATGATTAAAGAAGAATTTATTGTTGCAGTGGTAGATGCATGAAAGCTGCAGTAGTTTGCAATGGTCCATCTAGATTTGCTTTTCAAGAAAGTTTAGAGTATAATTATGTTATAGGTTGTAATATACCATGGATTAAAGTAGATGCTACTGTAATCCTAGATGGTAATATAATTCATAAGTGGGCGCAAGATCTTAAATTAATTTCATGTCCAGTTTTTTTTACAACAAGAGCGTGGCGAATTACTGATGAAATTAAGATTAGAGAATATATTGAGAATAATAATCTTTTTATTGATTTAATGCCAGATTACCCAGAACACTTTTCTTCTGGACATATAGCTGCACTAATTATGTGTGAGAATGATTTTACCGAACTTGATATCTTTGGGGTTGATTCAATGTTTAAAGATACGGTTGATAGTTTTACTAATACATTAGTTTATGATCATAATCCTGATTCTGAACAACAACGCATAGTGGCTTGGAGAAAATATTGGGATAAGTTGCAAAATGACTATCCTGATGTTACTTTTAATTTTATAAGATAAGAAGTACTCCTAAATAATATTACACGTGGGTTGGTAGTCCCAATAAAACTACCATTTTACACACAACACAGGAGAAGTAAAATGTCAAACATGACTCCGTTCGAGATTCGCCTTGAACTACTAAAAATGGCGAAAGATATGTTAAATGATGATTATTATGGTAAGCGTGAAGTAGTTAGCAATAGTTGGCATGCCAAACTAGAGATTGCTAAAATCAATGGTGGAGAGTTACCCGAACATCCAGGGTTTCCAGCTTATCCATCTGAAAGTGAAATCATTGCAAAGGCTCAGACCCTAAATGGTTTCGTTTCAAATATCCCACTAGATACAAAGACTAATAGCAAAAAGTCCACCTGATAGGGATTGAAAGAGAGCATCCGCTCTCTTTCTCTTAATTCAAGGAGAATTATGCGAAAATATCGTATATACATACCAATATTATTATTAGCATTATCTGCTGCTTTACTAGCAAGAAATACGTTTTCAAATGAAATATTATTAGATGTAAGTTATAGTCAATTAACCAAAGAAACTAAAAAACAAATTGATTGTCTTGCTGATAATATCTATCATGAAGCTGGTTATGAATCAAGAACTGGTAAAGAAGCAGTTGCTCTTGTTACTTTAAATAGAACTCAAGATCCTAGATTTCCAAAAGACATATGTGGTGTCGTTAAACAAAAAACAACTACTGCAGAGAAAATCGTATGTCAGTTTTCTTGGTTCTGTCAAAGTGTGAATATAAGGAACCCAGTCGTTTATGCAGAAGCTAGAGAAGTAGCAGTTTATGTCTATGCAAATTATGAGAAATTAAAAGACGTAACAAAAGGTGCATTATACTATCACGCAGATTATGTGAACCCAAGATGGAAACTCGAAAAAACTACTGTAATAGGTAGACATATTTTTTATAAAGAAGGTGGTAAATACAATGATGACAAAAATGAATCTTCAACTGAAGGAAGAACAATCAAAGCATTCTTTTTTCCTTCTGATGGAAGAGATAACCCTTAGTAGTTGTAAAAATGCAGTTGAGTGGATCTTTGAAGCAAATTTTTGTGAAGAAAAACCTGAGTTGCTTAATCTAATTATTACGTCTCCAGGTGGTGATTTAAATGCAGCATTTTGCTTAATTGACACTATGCGTGGTTCTTCAATTCCAGTTAGAACTATTGGTCTTGGACAAATTGCATCTGCTGGACTTATGATTTTTATTGCTGGATCAAAAGGTCACAGAATGTTAACACCAAATACTTCAATTCTTTCTCATCAATATAGCTGGGGTGCTTTTGGTAAAGAACACGAATTATTTGCAACTATTAAAGAATTTGATTTAACTACCAAAAAGATGATTTCTCACTATAAGAAATGTACTGGTTTAAATGAAAAACAAATTCGTGATGTATTGTTACCTCCACAAGATATTTGGTTAAGTGCAAATGAAGCCAAGAAATTAGGATTATGCGATGATGTTAAAGAACTTACTTAATTATTTAAAATATTCTGGTGTATGGATTAGTTTTGCATTAAATCCATACCACTGGAGACTTTGTTCTGGTTTTCAAAAACCAGATGATATGGATCCAGCATTATATTCAGTAGTTGTTATATGTGGACCAATTACTATTCGAGTAGTATTGGATGATGGTTCATGGTAGTATATGATCGTAAAAAAGGAGAAAGTATGATTTTGAAGAATGATATTGTTTTTATTATTTCTGTTTTAATTGGTGTTCTCACCTTAATCGGTGCTCTTGCATTTAATCAATATGCAGAATTGAAGTCTATGGAGAGAAACATTGAATCTGCAATTGTAAAGGGAATTGACCCTGTTGCAGTTCGTTGTGCATATAAAGCTGATACTACAATGTGTGCAATTTACGCTACTAAGGCGAAATAAGTCAAAAACTTGACTTATTAGTCAAATATCGCTTTACTTTTATTTTAAAATAGGGTATAATATATACTGTGAATGACTATTTTAATGATAAATTATGCAAATGATTTTTACCTCACCTGGGAAGTCCAAGAAACGTAAGCCTACGGCAAAGCAACGGGAGTTGTCTAATTCTTGGGATCTTCTACTAAAGAAGTATGCCACAAAGACTGTTGTTCCTAAAAAGCAACAACTCAGTGATGTATACTCGCTTGGAAAACCTGCTTGTCGTGAGACACCTAAGATTCCGAGTCTTCCTTTCAGTGGTGCACCATGCACTAAAAAAGAAAATCCAGTCTATACTGGAACTAAGATTAAAGGTATTGGAACAATGCATAAATCTAATGCAGTACCAGTTTTTAGTGATGATGAAGCAAAAGATATTGCTTCAATGAGGAGATAATTATGGAACGTCATTTACTTAAAATTAGATTAAAACAAGATGGTACTTGGGAGCATGTTTATTCTAATCCTTTTGCTGAAATTGCAGCTCATAGATATCAAACTATGACTCGCGATGAAATCTTAGAAGAAGCAGTAGAATTATCTCATTACAAAGACGCAATAGAACTAATTGCATACATTAAAAACAAATAACTTGACTTTAGAATACTATTAAGGTATAATTATATTATGGATTACAAAACAAAACGCTACGACCTTCTAATGCAAAAAATGAAATTAGATAAATTTTTTACAATGTATTTAGAAAAGTTTGATAAACAGATGGATGCTGAAAAACCAAATACTCCAATTTGGAAACTATATAAACAAAAGTCTTCAGAGTATAACAAATTATGTCAGGAAATACGAAATTGTGAATATTGGATCAAGAAACATGTTTAAGAATTCAAATGAGTTTTCACTACATATTGAACAAATTGTGCGTGATAAAAAGATTAGATATCTAGATGCAGTCTTACAATATTGTAAAGAAAATTTTATTGAACCTGAAGATGTTGCAAAACTTGTCAATAAATCTCTTAAAGATAAACTTGAGATAAATTTTCAAGAAGATAATTATTTACCCAAAAAAGCAAAATTAGATGTCTAATTTTAAATTATTATCTATTACTGTTTTTGTATTTTTATTTACGTGGGGTATAATGTTTATCTCACTTCCACAACATGGAACAGTAAAAATTAATTGTGATATAGCAGAGATCTCACCAGATATGCCAGCAAGAGCAAAAGAACTTTGTAGGAAAGCAAGAAGTGGACGGATTTAAAGCATACCGCTATTATCTCGCTTTAAAATTACATTTTACCTCTGAAAAATTTAATGTTTTTGAAAATAGAGGAAATGTTAAAGGATCACGAGAAGCATTTAACGCAAGAAATGATAGATATATCTTTGAGAAACTGGCAAGAAAGTTTAATTCTGATCGAGATATTATTCAGTTCTTTGTTGCTAATTTTGCGTATGGTAATGAGTCCGCAATTTATGCTGGTCAAGAAGCTGATGATAATCTAACTGAATGGAATAAAAGAAAACAGAGTATTTCTAAGATTTTTGTTGATGATCTAGCATCTTTATTAACATATGTTGAGATAAATAAGTTACCAACTTCTAGTATTTTTGATTTTAATTTTAATGAGTATCCAGCAGCATTGACATTATTTCTTGGCAATAAAATTTCAATCGAATCTCTTGTAATTATAAATGAACTTGATCATATTATTGAACATTGGCTGGATAATGCTACTGTTCAAAATATATGGAGTAGTGAGTTATTACGAATTAAGAAACTAATTGGTTTCGTTAAATACGATAAAGAAAAACTACGCAAAATATTTACACACTTTGTTGAAGAACTAGATTAAAATGGGTCGTACTTATTATAAATCATCAAAACCATATGATGATGAAAGTTTTGGTAATCGTTCAGGGAAACCTGCCAAACATTCTAATAGTAAAAAAACTGGCGGAATGCGAATGATAAATAGCTATGTTGAAGATGATTATGATTTAAATGACGAAGACTTTAATGATGATGTTGAATTAGATGATGAGATTCAGATACAACATACTAAAAATAAACCGTAATATTAATACAAAGGAAACATACGATGGATATTCAAACACTCCGTAAAATGCGCAATCAAGACTTCAGCAAAATCGCTGGAGAATTTGATAAAATCTCTAACCCACAATCTGGCGAAAAGAAGTCTTATGACGACAATCGCTTCTGGCGTTTAGAAGGCGACAAAGCTGGCAACGGAACAGCTACTCTCCGATTCCTACCACGTGTTGAAGGTGATGAACTCCCATGGGTTCGCATGTTTAATCATGGATTTCAAGGTCCAACTGGTAAATGGTATATCGAAAACTCTCTAACAACTCTTGGTGAAAATGATCCAGTAGGTGAACTAAACACTATGCTTTGGAATTCAGGTTCTGATGCTAATAAAGAGATTGCTCGTAAACAAAAACGCAAGTTGTCATTCATTGCCAACGTACTTATCGTTTCTGATCCAAAACATCCAGAGAACGAAGGTAAAGTAATGTTGTTTAAGTTTGGCAAGAAAATCTTTGACAAAATCATGGATAAGGCTCGTCCAACTTTTGAAGATGAAAAGCCAGTAAACGTATTTGATTTGTGGGAAGGTGCCAACTTTAAATTGCGTATGCGCAAGAAAGATGGCTACGCTAATTATGATGAGTCTATTTTTACTGACCCATGTCCAGCTGCTGATTCCGATGAGGAATTAGTTCGTGTTGTTAATGGTCAACATAAGTTGTCTGAATTTACTGATCGTAAGAATTTTAAATCTTATGATGAGTTGAAAAAGAAACTTGATCAAGTTCTTTCTGGTGATACATTTGCAGGTAAGTCTGCTGCTCAAATGTCTGAAGAAGATCGTCCAGTTGCACAAGCACCTACGTTCGCTTCTAAGCCAGCACCAGCCCCAAAAGCTGTAGCTGAGGAAGATGATGATGAAGATGTAATGTCTTACTTTAAGAAGATTGCTCAAGAAGAATAATTTGAGCTAGATGGTAAAAGGGATCTTCGGATCCCTTTTTTTATGCGTATTTAGTTTGAATATATCTACTTTGAGTAGATTCTTGATTACGTATTGGTGACTTAATAACTTGAGTTGTTGAATTATTAGTAGTGACAGGTGCGCTAACAATATTAGTTTTATTACCTTCAACTGGTTTACCTGCAGCTGCAGCATTATCTGCAGATTTCTGTTCAACCACATTAGCAGCAGTGGGTGATGGTGCTTCTGGAGTAGATTGTTTCTTAGCGTCAGATTTAAATGGATAGAATGGACCAACAGAAACTTCTTTGTTAATAACAGGAATCTTAAATTTAATTTCTGGAATACCAATATTACTAATAAGAGCCATAAAACTATCTTTAAGACTAGTAATAAAATCTACATATGGTTTAATAATATGATCATTGAGCCAGCCAGCCATATCGCCGATAACTTCTTTGATTTTTTCTTTGTCAAATAAACCGAATGTTAAGAAATCAACTATACCAGCAAGACCAGCAATAAGTGCTTTACCAATATCACCAGTTTTCTTAAATTCTTCAAATCCATCCATAATACCTTCAAACAAAGCACCAACAATCATACCAATAGCAAATACTTTACCTAGTGCTTTTAGAATATTCATTGGATTTAATAGTGTTTTAAATGCAGTCATTAGACCAACACTTAACATACCAAAAATAGAATCTAATAAACCACCACCTTCTGGTTTCTTTTCATCTTTTTTAACTTCTTTTGTTTTATCTGCACCACCAGTATTTTCAGCAATAAGTTTTAGATAATGGAGTTCATCTTCCTCCATCTTCCTACCTTCTTCAACTGCTTCAGCACCTTGTGTTGATTCAGCAGCAGTTGCTGTTGAAGATTGACTTGGTAATAACCCAGCCATTTCTGCATTCTTTTTGTCTGGACTAAATTGTCTAGTGCTACGATCATATTTACCAAGTTCTTCAGTTCCTGACTGACGCTTTGCCAATAGCGCAGCGAATTCAGGACTCATATCTTTTAAGTGATCTTCATTTTCAGTCCCAGCTGCTTTCTTATGAGCCTCAATTAATTTTTCATTTTTCTTTATAGCATTAGTTGCTTTACGAGCACCTTCATAATCAGCTTTTAATTCTTTAGTTGATGCAGTACTACCTAATGCTTTTTGTTTCTTAACAAAATCATCACGCTCAAGTGTTTTATTAAAGACCCCACCAACATTCATTGCACTAAGAACAGTTTTCTTTAAACCACCATTCGCAATACCATATTTCTCTTTAACACCCTCAGCTTTATCTTTAAATTTTTCACCAAGAGTTTTAAATGATTTCATTCCTTTTGCCATCTCAGCAATATCTTTGGCTTCTTTATCCCATTCTTTTTGGAATTCTTCTTGAGTTTTCCAATACTTACGTTGACCTTTAATATTCTGTTTAGCTATTTCAAGCATTTCAATTTGTACTTTATCTGAGCTAATCCCAGCATTAGAAGTATTATCCTGTTGTTCTTTTTCTTTAGACAATTCCATTAATTTTCTAATTGAAGACAGTTCTCCAAGAGATGCTTGTTGCGCAGCCAGTAGATTGTCTAAACCCTCAGCATTAGACTGTGTCTGTTGTCTGATACTTGAATTTACTGAACTATTACCTGTACGTTTTGCCATTTTTATCTCTTATTAGATTCTATTCGTTGTCGTTCTTCTTCTAAGTACTGAATCAACATTGCTACATAAACTTCTCTTTCAAACGGTATCATATTTTCAATCTCTGCCAAAGAGTATTTGTGGTATTGCATTAAGGCGAAATTCATTTTATAATAATTCGCCAAACTTTCATGGCAGAGATTCATTAAAAAAAACTTTGCATTCCCTCCAAGACTTTCTTGTGATGTAGATTACATATTGGGCAATCGTACTCAACTTCCTTTTTAATTCTTGGCATTGTTGCAAAAAACTGCTGTACTTTTAAGAACTGCTGTGAATTTAGATTACCTAAGAATGTAATCAATTCTTCTTTCTTTTGTTCTTTAGCGTAGTGTATTTTATCACCTTCATAAATAAAATTAATACACTCAGCCACAATATCAAAAATGTTATCCAAATCATCAGTATCAACCTTTTCTAATTTAGACATAATTTCAATAGTAGGATATTTCATTACAATACCAACTTCTCCAAAAAGTTCTATCTTTGAAGTATGATTTTCTGGTGTTTCTACTTCAATTTTAGTTAGATCAATAGAGATCTTAACTTTAGCTTTATCGTTTTGTTCACCATGGTCTACATCACATGGGAATAATAATTCAATAATTTCACCAACAGATTTAGCTCGGATCTGAGTAAAAATATACTCAAGATCAAATGTAGCTAACTCATCTGCATCTACTTTATCTAAAATACAAGATTTAATAACACTCTTTAAAGTATCAACCATCGTAACGATATCTTCACTTTGTTGCGCTATTAAAATTGCTTTTTCTTCTTTAACTAAAAATGGGCGATATTTTACACTCTTTTTAGTAGAAGGTATCACTAACGTATACGTTGGTGTACTCATCACTGGTAATGCCATAATTATTCTCCTTTAGACATATTCTTTATTAACTTATTCAACTCAGCTGTGCTACCAACAAAGATAGCATTATTTGTTATTTTGTCAGCACCTTTTTTTGGCGCATCAAGTTTTTGTTTCTGTTGATGTAAATCCATAAGTTGTTGGTTTACATCAGCAAGTTGTTTCATAAGATTTCCCACAACCTCAAACGCACGTGGGTGTTCAGATTGTTTTGCTACTTCTAATGCATGGTTTAACGCATTTTGACCAGTCAGTAATAACTCGCGTAGATTACCTCTGGCGGTATCATAATCAGTTTCAATTTTACCTTCTGATGTTTTTACAAGTTCACCAGTAGTATTATCAATTACTTCAAGTTCTTTTGTTTGAGGTATCGTATTAAATACCTCTGATAATGTATCATCAATTTTCATATTTATTATTGAGTAGTTGTATCATTTGACATTCCTGCGAGTTTTTCTTGAGTGCGCCCATATGCAGCGACACCAAGAACTGCTCCCATTGCCATATGAAATAAACCAGCACCTTGTAATGTTAACGGAGACCATTGCGTGACAGGACTATGTATTGTAGTTTGTAATAAACTCCACGCAATAGGGAATATAATAAAATCAAAAATACAAACAGTCATATACATCCAACCCATCATTGGACGCCATTTTGTTTGTAACCAAGTTTCTTCTTTTACCATATATTTTTAAAAAGTTATTTTAGGTAATTTTGAAAGTAATGCTGGTATTTTAGTAACACCATATGCTCCAACTGAACCAATTGCAAAATTCTTTAATCTGTTTGTTAATCCGCTCAATGCGTCATCAGAAGTATTAACTGATCCAGGATATGAAATAACTTCACCTTTTTGTAGTGCTTGTACACCACCAACTTCATAGAATTTATATGCAAAATTAACAGAAAGTTTCATAATATCTTTCGAATTATAATCTAGCTGAATAGCACCAATACTTTTTGGATACGCTTCTCTGAGCCTCATATTATATCTTGTTTTATTTTTAAGATCTTGAACTTCTATAGTAATATCTGATGTGTAATTTTCATAATAATTCCAATTTCTAGTAACTGGATCTTGAATCTGATTCATCCAATAATCAAATAATGTTTTAACCGACATATCAGTATCTACATAAAATGACATATTAACATCTTCATATAATCTTTCATATGGCGTTTTTCTAATTTCACCATATGTTCTAATGTCACTAGTATTCATATTAGTTCCAGGTAACTGTATTTGATCACAAAACATTACTGTGTTTTGAATTAACGATGGATCAGCCCAAGTTATCCCACCTAACATAACTGCATAACGATTGGTCCTGGCCAAACCATTATTTTTTATAGATGCTACAAAGTTTTTTATATCTGACATTATGCTTTTCTTATAATTCGTTTAGAGTCTTTCCAGACTTGTTGTTTAGATGCACCAACAAATCTTTCAACAGGTAATAACATAGCAGTTGCCCAATCTTCTGAATAGATTTGTCTAAATTGACTTCTTACATGACCAGATAGGTATTGCTTTACGCAAGGTTTTGCTGCAGCATAACGAGAAACTCCGTCAATTAATGCCCAGCTATATTTAATTTTTGTTGTTTCATCCCAACGACTATTAGACTTAAAAACTAACAATTGATCTAATAATTTAATTCTATAATCATAAGGAAGATAATGCATATTTAAACCATAAAATCCATCTTGAGTTTTTCTAAATGGAAATACCAAAGGAAATCTATCATAATAAGGAAGATCTTCTTTTGTTTTTGGATCATATACATACATGTATAAATTCCCAGGAGTAACTGTTGCTCTAAGGTCAGCTGGCATTCCCTTTAATACTTTATTTGGGGTGATGCTCTGCTGCGCCATTGCAGCAACTTGTTTCTCGAACCAACTATTAGATCTCTTTACCGCAGTTAAAAGATCGAATTTATTTTGGTCAAAAACGTCTTGGATTGGTTTCTTTATAGCCATATTGTTTATTTAGGTCAAACCAATCCAAGTTCTTTCTCGGTTATAATTTTAAATTCCCATCCACGATCTTTTGCATATTCAGTAGCAGCATTCCACTTTGCTTGATTTTTAATATATGTCATAGATTCAGTGATATAACGCTTGGTCTGTTTTCCAGGATACACTGGTGGGATACATTGTTTAGCTGGTTTTACTTCAATTAAATATCGTTTTAATATACCATCTTTTTGTTGAACTTGAATTTGAAAATCAACAAAATAACGATGTATTTTATTATCAGTTGGACAGCGATATGGAATAACAGTTTCTTCAGAACTCCATTTCAATATACTTGGGTTTTTATCACACCAAGATGCGAAACGAGTCTCCCAGCTGGACCTCATAATGATGTTAGTCGGATTCCCAGAGTATTTTTCTGGATATAATGGTTTAAACAATCTTTTATGGAACATAAATAAGATAATAGAAATGGTAATAACAACTATTTAGAGAAAAATCTATGGCAGATATACCAAACCAAGAAGCACCACCAGCATCCCCAAAACCAGTACCAAACCTTTATACACCAAGGGGTACTGCGTCACAGTTTGATTCTGGAAAATACGATATAGCAAACTATACGTATCCTGAAGATTTATATACAAATAAAAAAGAATATGGTGGTAATTATGCCATATTCTATATTAATGTATCTGTAGATTCAAAACTTATTACTAAAGAAGGAGCAACAACTGTTTCTGATCTGACCCCTCGCGATAGAGGTGATTTAATAGGTATGGGATTAACTGCAGGGCAATTAACAGTAGCAAATGCTGGCGCAGGAGCATTTGAGGGTATGATCGGTGGCGGTCTTTTGACAGGAAATTTAAAAGGTGCAGCTGGTGGCGCAGCAACTGGCGGGGTAGTAGGTGGAGCAACTGGTGCCATGCTTACTTATGGTCAGAAAGGTATTGATAAACAGTCAACCCCAACTGCATCAAGAGCGCAAAAAAGATTAAAGACTGCTATTGCATTACACATTCCAAATAATCTTTCTATTAATTATGGAGTTACGTGGAGCGAAGAAGATACTGGAATGTTAGCAATGGCAGCTGCAGCAACTCAACAGGGTGTAGAATTATTAAAAGCTGTTCAGGGTAAAGGTGATAATTCTGATGTAACAGGTACTGGTGCTGCAATTTTAACAAATATTGCATTATCAAAAGGACCACAAGGCGCAGGAAATTCTGTTGCTACTGGTTTAGCAGCAAACCCAAAGAAAGAACAAGTATTTAAAGGTGTTAACTTTAGAACATTTAGTTTTGATTATAAATTTTTTCCAAGAAATTCAAAAGAATCGCAAAATATACTTAATATTATTAAAGAATTTAAATACCATATGCATCCTGAATTTAAAGATGCCAATAATTTCGTTTATATTTATCCATCAGAATTTGATATTTTTTATTATCAAAATGGTCAAGAGAATATGAATCTACATCGCCATACTTCTTGTGTATTAACTGATATGAATATTAATTATACTCCAAATGGTATGTTTAATACATTCGATGATGGTATGCCAACGCAAATTGATGTTACTTTAAGTTTCCGTGAATTGGCTCTTCTTACTAAAGACAAAATCAAGGATAACCTATAATGTATTTTAAAAAATTCCCAAAGTTTCTTTATGATTTTGATATAACCAAAACAGTTGGTTCAGGAACACAAGCTAGTGCTACTGCATATATTGCAGGTGGTGCGGTAACATCAGTAAATATAGAAAATGCAGGATCAGGATATATATCTGCCATAATAACATTTTCTGCTCCAGATCAAGGTGATGTTGCAGCGACAGCATTTGCTATTATTGAAAACGGATCTATTCAGGATATAATTATTACACAGTCTGGAATTGGTTATAATACTATACCTACTGTTACGATATCATCTCCATATACTGCTCAAGCTACTGAAACAAAAGCATTACTTCTTACTGACATAACTAGAAATATTCGTTTTCGTAGAGATATATTGGCAAACGTAACTGTATATGATTATTATGATATAGTTGATGGTGAAACTCCTGAACAGATTGCTGAAAAAATATATGGAAGCGCACAATATCATTGGGTTATAATGTTAGCCAATGAAAAATATGACTATCTTAATGATTTTCCACTAACAACCTATGCGCTTGAACAATATATTATTGATAAGTGGGCTGCAGCTGCAAATGACGTTCATCATTATGAAGATTCAAAGGGTAATACTGTACCATCAAATTATCCATCAGCAGTTCCAATAACAAATAGTGTTTATGAAAATGAAGTTAATGAATCAAAACGTAGAATAAAAATTATTTCAAAAGATTTATTATCTACAATTGTAAAGAACTTTAAAGACCAATTATAATGCAACCAGCAGAGCAAGTATTAAGATTCGCTGGCGATGTCAGCGTTGATTCCTGTAAAATAAAAACTACTAGTGGAGTAGAACAGGATATCGCAGCACAAGTTGCAGCTATATCAATTTATGAAGATATATTTTCACCATTTATAACAGGATCTTTAGTAGTTAAAGAATCTTTTGATTTAGTAAATATATTACCATTCATTGGCGAAGAAATGGTTGAACTTGATATTAGTACACCAACATTAGATTCTACTAAAAATATTAAAGGTTCATTTTATATTTACAAACTATCAGATCGTCAATTAATTGGTGATAAAAGTGTAGGATATATCTTACATTTTATTTCAATGGAAGCTATCATAGATCTTAATAAAAAAATTAGTAAAGTTTATACTGGAAGCCCAGCGGATATTGTTAAAAGTTTATTAACAGATAATGTTAATGGACTACAAACTAAAAAAGATGTTTTTACTGAACCCACCACAAAAGATATTAAATTTATATCTAATTTTTGGTCACCAGTAAAATGTATTACTCATGCAACTACATTTGCAGTAAATAAATCACAATCACCAAACTACGTATTTTTTGAAAATCGTTATGGATTTTATTTTATTTCATTAGATTCATTATATGCTAATGGAGTATACCAGCAATTTACCTATGATAAGTTTACTAGAGAGAGCTTACCCGATGGTGGTGATGCCAAAAATGTACAAGAAGATTTTAGACGTATTAATGAAATAAACATTCCAACTGGATTTGATTACATGGATAGGTTAAGAAGTGGAATGTTTTCTTCTAAACTAACATCTTTTGATTTAAATTCAAAAATCTATAATGTAAAAAATTATGATGTTAATAAAAATTATTCAAAGTTTAATCACTTAAACCCAAACCCAATAATGGGTAACGGAGTAATTTTTAGATCAAATGCACTGCTTATAAATTATCCAAGAGACACTGGAGTGTTTAGTGGTTTTGGTGACGCTACTAATTATAAATTTTTACAAGAACGTATTTCATTAATGAAAATGGCAGAAGCCAATAAAATAGAAATTGTTGTTCCAGGAAGATGTGATTATACTGTAGGACAAAAGGTTTCTGTTACTTTAAATAAGATTGAACCTACAAGTGATACTGATAATGACAATGATATAGTTGATAAGATGTTCTCTGGGTTTTATATAATTGCAGCAATTAATCATTATGTCACAAGAGAGCGTCATGAATGTAATATGGAATTAATTAAAGATAGTTTACAATTAACTGTCAATGGGAAAAATTAATGTTTTATACAGGTATTGTTGAAAATAGATCAGATCCACTACAACTTGGTAGATGTCAAGTACGTATTGTAGGTTTACATACTCACGATAAAGTTCAGCTACCAACTGAACAATTACCATGGTCAGTTCCAGTTCAACCTATTGGTTCAGCTGCAATGAATGGTATTGGATTTACACCAGTTGGTCCAGTTGAAGGAACTACTGTTATTATTATGTTTGCTGATGATTCACAGCAACAACCAATTATGCTTGGTACTGTTGGCGGTATACCACAGACTCCACCAGCAATAAGTGATGATGATAGCCAAAATTCTATTAAAGAATATCGAACTAAAGATATTATATTAAGAACTATTCCTGGACCAGTTACTGGAAAACAATTAACATTTTATAATCCAGAAACAGCTTCTAGTAGTTTAACATCAGCACTAAAAGCTAACATGAAAGTTGTTGGTTTTGGTCTACCAGAATCATGTTTTATTGTTACTATTGATAGTGGTACTCAAATAACTATTAGTGAATTAGTTACAGGTTATGGCGAAAATATTATAACATTTAAAGATGCTCCATCTAATCTTTCTGCAGTAAATTCAAGTAAAGCATCTACAGTATTAACTGATAGTAGCGGTAATCCAGTTCTAGATGGTTCAGGAAATCCAGTAAAAACACAAACATCTCCTGCTAGTTCAACTAACCCAGCAACACCATCAGATACTAATACTAATACAGCTATCCCAACTATCCCACCACCAAAATCTACACCAAATACAAATAAAGCATCAGATGGTATTAAAGCATTAATTGCAGCATGCGATGCAGTTGGCTTAACCACCAAAGAACAAAAATGTGCGCTTCTTGGAATTGCTGGCGGTGAAACTACTTGGATTTCTCAACTTGAATCATACAATTATACTGAGAGTCGTTTAAAACAAATTTATTCATTTGCTACTGATGCTGACGTAGCTCAATATGCTAATGCTCAGAAAAAAGGTATAACTCGAGAACAATTCTTTTCATGGGCATATGGTCCAACCAAACGTGGCAAAGGTTTCCTTGGAAACTTAACTGATGCTGATGGTGGCAAATATTATGGACGTGGATTTATTCAATTAACTGGACGTGGTAATTATAAACGATATAATGATCTAGCTAAAGCTGCAGGATTAAATATTGATATTCTTAATAACCCAGATTCACTTGATAGTGATATTAATGTTTCAGCAATGGTGGCTGCTCTTTACATTAAAGATAGAGTTCCAAAAGGAACTGGGTCAACAGATCATCCTGGATATTTTTACGCAGCTAAAAAATCTGTTGGTGTAAATTCTCCAGATATTGCTTCTAGAAAATTATCTTATTATGAATATTTTTATGGCGCACAAGCTACTGGTTCAGTAGATAAAGATGCTGGTGCACCAGCTGCAGTTCCGCCAGCAGATGGAAGTTCACCGACTCCTGGACCATCTCAAGAAAGCATTAAGCGTGGAACTGATAATACAGGATTCCGAGATCCAAATGGAAAATATCCATTAAAAGATTATATTAATGAAGTAGACACTAATCGCCTTGCTCGTGGTATTATTGATGGTACAATTATTACTAGAAAAGATGCTAATCGTAGATTAGGTGTTTCATTGGCAAATGATATGGGTACATGGGATCAGCCATTATCTGCATATGGAGCAAAATATCCATTTAATAAAGTAATGGAAACTGAATCTGGACATATTCAAGAGTTTGATGATACTCCAGGACAAGAACGTATTCATACATATCACAGAGCAGGAACATATACCGAAATAGATCCAAATGGTTCACAGACCAATTATATTATTGGTGAGAATTTTACGATAATGGAACGTAATGGTTATATTCATGTTGGTGGTGATTGCAATTTAACTGTTGAAGGTAATGCTAATATTTACGCAAAGACAGACGCTAATATTCAAGTAGAACAAAATGCTACTGTCGCAGTTGGTAATAATCTACAAATTGGTGTTGCAAATAATTTAGATATTGCTGTTGGCGGCAATATTAAAATGAAAGCAGTAGGAACTTTAGATATTGCAGCTAGTAATATAACAACTAAGTCAACAAATAATTTATTATTCCAAGCTGGCCAAGGCGCAAGTATTAAATCAAATGCTCTTCAGTTACAATCATTAGGAGATATGAATATTCTTGCTGGTGGTACTATGAATATGGATTATGTTAAAGGTCAATTTGGTAATGGTGCATCTGGTGGACAAGATGTTGCTGATTTTACTTTAACTCCACCAATTGCTGGAAATCCAATTAATCCTACTGTTCCACAATTATTATCACCTGATCGTCAAACTGAGCAATTGGCAGCAGCGGAAACTCCAGAAGATTATTCAACACCAGAGGGCAGAAAGTTTAGTAATGATCAAGCGCAAACAAATGGTGTTCCAGTTCCTCCTCCTGTGGTTGCAGCAGAAACACCAGTAACTGCCACTGGTGGCAAAGATACAAAGATACCTGTAGATTGCAAAATTATTTACAATACTACAAACTTTACCAATGACTATACTATGTCCAAGAACTTTACTCTTGGCATGTTAATATCAGGTGGTTTAAATGGACCTCATAAACTTGTTGATCAATTATTAAAAGACAGTCCGAATTCACCAGAACGTGTATATACAGTTCAAGAAATTGTATGTAATCTTGCTATGTCTGCTCAAAATATTCTTGAACCATATCTCGATGTTCTTCCAGGTGGCATTAGTGGTTACGGTAAACAGTGGACAATTAGTTCAGGGTATCGTTTGAAGGGTGTTGTTAAATCAGAAAGTCCTACTTCAGATCACTGTAAAGGTCACTGTTTTGATATTGCGTTACTTAGTTCAGATAGATTTAATAAAACCTATGATTTGGTACAACAATTAGAACGAGCAGTGAATTATGATCAAATTATTTTAGAGTATCGTTTTAAAGATCA